>WNEZ01000543.1_pt1 | contig 30605 bp, 30 predicted proteins | sample 5400521 | NCBI WGS metagenome assembly WNEZ01 (sample SAMN13153339, study PRJNA577476) | soil metagenome | isolation source: 120 cm saprolite under Douglas fir tree site 2 hole 1 replicate 1 | place: USA:California | collected 2015-04-18 | reverse complement strand
GTCGTGTTCATCCTGCTGGCTGTCTTCGCGCTGAATCTTCTTCCTACGCGCTTTGCCGCTCTGGTGCTGATTCTGGGAGCGTTCGCTCTGTTCGCCGCGGAAGCCAAATTCGCAAGTCACGGTGTCTTAACCGTCGGCGGTATAGCCCTGATCACCCTTGGCGCACTGCTGCTGGTCGACGCTCCCATCCCAGAGATGCGCGTTCATCTCTGGACTGCATTAGGAGTCAGTATTCCGCTCGGTTTCATCACAGCATTCCTGATGAGCATCGCCCTCAAGGCTCGGCGCAACAAGGTCGTCACCGGAGCCCAAGGTCTGGTCGGCGAAACCGGTGTAGCGCAAACCGCCCTGGTACCTCGGGGCAAAGTCTTCGTCCATGGCGAGCTTTGGGACGCAGTCTCGTCCTCCGACATTCCAGTGGGCCAACTAGTAGTCGTGCGCCAGGTCGACGGACTCACGCTGCAAGTAGAGCCGCTCTCGGTTCCTCAGTCGCCCCAACCCACGGTCGCCGCGATCTAGCCGGAACACCAGCAGTTCCCATGTGGGAATAGCTAAGTGGGGACAGCCGCCCCCGGCTGTCCGGCCGGGCAAAGCCCGGCCGCCTCTGTTTGCCGAAATTTCACGGGCACGGCGTATCAAGCCAAGCAACCACTTCACCCTCGAAATGCGCGCCGCCCCCGCCCCACTGCTATACAATCCGCTTGAGGAGCGCCCGCTGCTCCTTGCGTGGAGGTAGTGATGGAAGTGTTCGGGTTTGGCTTCACCACAGTCGTCGTCGTCATCGTTCTCATTTATCTTCTGAGTTCCATCAAGATCCTGGCCGAGTACGAGCGAGGTGTCATCTTCCGGCTTGGCCGTTTGTTGTCGAGCGCGAAAGGCCCCGGCCTCATTCTGGTGTTCTCGCCCATTGATCGCATGGTGCGCGTTTCCCTACGCCAGGAAGCTCTCGAAGTGCCGCCCCAGGACATCATCACCCGCGACAACGTCACCCTGAAGGTCAACGCTGTAATCTTTCTGCGCGTGATTGATCCCAGCAAAGCGGTTGTTGAAGTTTCCAACTACGTTTACCAGACCTCGCAATTTGCCCAGACCACGTTGCGCTCCGTCCTCGGCGAGCAGGAACTCGATGAGCTTCTCGCCCATCGCGAAAAGATCAATCTGCGCCTGCAGAGCATACTGGACCAGCACACCGCCCCCTGGGGCGTGAAGGTGGTCAACGTGGAAGTCAAGCAGGTCGACATGCCGGAATCCATGCTGCGCGCCATGGCCAAGCAGGCCGAAGCCGAGCGCGAGAAGCGTTCCAAGATCATTCACGCCGAAGGCGAGTTCTCGGCCGCGCAGCGTCTGGTCGATGCCGCCCATCTGCTCGCCACCGAACCCGTCAGCGTCCAGCTCCGCTACCTGCAGACCCTGACCGAGATCGGCGTAGAAAAGAACACAACGGTAGTCTTCCCCGTCCCGGTGGATTTCTTCTCAGGACTTCAAAAGCTTCTAGGGAAGTCTGATGGAGGCACGACGACGAAGACCGCGTAAAATTACGAGATACCGGGTGCCCCATTTCTCGCGTCTTTTGTGAGAAGTGGGGATTTTGAAGTTCGGCCAAACAGAACGAAGTTGGAGTAACTTATGGCTTCCTCACAAGACACTGAAATCACGCTAGGCACCGGAAAACTACTCGTCCTGTTCTTCGGCTTGGTCGCGACCTGCGCCGCCTTCTTTGCCGTCGGCTACTCGCTGGGCCGCAAGTCGGAGCCGGGAATCACCACCGCGAGCGCGGCCCCGTCACCGCAGCCCGCATCCACCAAGACGAAGACCGCTGCCAACGGCACGTCGCAGCCTCCCATGACCTTCTACAAGGCCGTCGAGCAGAAGGATGCGAATCCCGAACTCACTCCCCCGTCCGAGCCGAAACCAGATAGCAACACAACCCAGGCAAACTCTGCATCGAGCCAAACTCAAACTCCCGCAGGCAATACGCCCGACCCGACGACCACCCTGCCCTCCGCCAGCTATTTCGTCCAAGTGGCCGCCGTGAGCAAGCAGGAAGATGCAGAAGCGCTTGTAGAAGCACTTAAGAAGAAGCAGTATCCCGCATTCGTGGCCGCAACTTCGACCGCAGACAAGCTCTTCCACGTTCAGGTCGGCCCCTTTTCCGACATCAAAGATGCTGAGGCCATGCGCGCCCGCCTCATCAGCGACGGCTACAACCCAATACTCAAAAAGTAACCTGACTGACCGCTCAGCCCACGTCGGCGTCCCATGCTGTCGTCGCTCACCCGCCGGCTGAATTCATACATTGACATCCATCAATTTCCCAGCTATTCGTAGTCCTCTATGCCCAGCGACACCGCCCTAGACCGCACTCTACACGCCATCTCTGATCCCACGCGAAGACGCATTCTGCAAGCGCTAAAGCAACCCGTAGCGCCGGCGTCCTCGGCGGCTGTCCGGCGGGCGTCCCGCCCGCCGCACTCGCTAGCAAATAATTCACAAGCCCCTTTTGGAAAAACCCCCTGCCTCTGTGCCGGAGACATCCAGGAACGAATGCGTCTCACCCAGCCTACAATCTCCCATCACATGGCAATTCTCACCAAGGCGGGATTAGTCGAGGCGGTGAAACGTGGCCAATGGCGCTGGTATCGCCGCAACGAGAGCGCAATCCGCCGCCTCGTAAAGACACTTCGCAGCAAGCTCTAGAAGTCTGGCAAGAGATTCAAGCAACGATTCCGCGGAAAGGGCACCGGGGTGCCACGACACTCCGGCTTCGAGCACACAGTACAGTAAGGAAACATTTCAGCGCTGAGGTGAATTCGAGCTGACTATTGAGAAGGCGACTGAAACGACCAGGAGGCGGTGCTTTCCAGCCGATTGAATCGGCAACTCTCTAACTGGAAGATGCTGTCGCGGCCGCGGTCTTTTGCAGCAGCCGCCGCGCCTGCGAGATCAGGTCTGCTACTTCAAAAGGTTTAACCAGGCAGGGAATGTTGTTCTCCTGCAGCAAGCTCCGGGTGTCCCCCTGGTCGATGCCATTCGAGAAGGTAAACAACAGATGCTTTTCCATTCCCGGACAATTCTCTTTCAACCAGAGATACGCCTCTTTCACATTCCAGTCGCCCGGGATCTTACCGTTCATGATTACCGCATCAAACTGCTCGGAAAGCAGACGCGTCTTCACATCCTGACTCTTTCTGGCTGTCACCACGCTGGCGCCGGCTCCCGCCAGCACATCGCGCTCAAACTCTAGCACGCCCTCTTCCTCTTCCATCAGCAGCACGCGGCCGTCAATGGCGCCCTCGCGCCGCCGGACCGGCGCAGCCACAACGTGCGGTCGAGCGGCTGCTTGTGCCGCAACCGGCAGCCGCACTTCAATGATCGCCCCACCGTCAGAACCATTGCGCGCCGTTATGTCGCCACCGTGCTCCTTCACGATCCCATAGCAGATGCTGAGGCCCAACCCGGTTCCTTTGCCCACACTCTTGGTCGTGTAGAAGGGATCAAATATCCGCTTCGGATCCTTCAGCCCCGGTCCATCATCCGCGAACTGCGTGCATACATGCCCGTTCTCGCAGAAGAGACGAATTTTCAGCTTTCCCGCTCGCCCCGTCTCCAGGATTGCATCCACCGCATTGTTGATGATGTTCAGGAACACTTGCTCGATCTGGTGGGAATCGGCAACCACCGCCGTAAGCTCGCTCGGCGCCTCCCGCTCCACGCGGATGTTATTGATCTTCAGATCGTAGTCGCGCAGCGCCAGCGTTTCGTCGAGCACCTTTCGGAGATCGATTTCATCCCGCTGCGGCTTCCGCTGCCGCGCGAAGGACAACAAGTTCTGTACCACCCGATGCGTGCGCTGCGCCTGCTTGAAGAGCTTGGCCACATAGTCCTGCGCCCGCTGGCTCAATCCCTCGCTCTCGAGCAATTGCGCGTATCCGAGAATCGCGGTCAGCGGATTGTTGAGTTCGTGCGCCACTCCCGCAATCAATTGTCCTACCGCCGACATCTTCTCGCTCTGCAGTAACTGTTCCTGCGTCTTGCGCAGGTCTTCATAAGCCCGGCAAGTTTCTTCGTATAGCCGGACTTTCTCAATCGTGGTAGCCAACTGCCGGCTGATCGCCACCAGAAGATTCTCTTCGTTGCTGGAGTAATCGTATCCCAGATGGCTGCACAGCCCCATGATCCCGGTGGGTGCGTCCTTACCCCAGAACAGAACCCAAATCCACGCCCGATCCGCATCCGAGCGAATAAAGTCCGCTACCTGCGCCGGCAAGTGCGGCAAATACTCCGCCGTGATCACCTCGGTGCGCGACCGCATCACCAGATCGCCAAAGCCATCGGAAAGCGAGATCTCCGCGGGCCGGCCTTTATCGCGGCTCCGCGGTCCCCAGGCTGCCCGGCGCCGGTAGGTCGGAGCGTCGGTGTCGGAAAGATAAACCGACCCGCTCTCCGCCCCGAATAATGACACCACCTGCCGCAACGTAAGATTCAGAATTTCATCCAGGTCGAAGGACTGCGTAGCCACCACCGCCATCGCGTTCAGCGCGTTCAATTCGCGATTCCGGCGGCGCATTTCGTCTTCGGCGCGGCGCTTCTCCGTCATGTCGAGCACGAAGCCCTGATAGCGCTCGACTTTCCCCATCGAATCGCGCGTCGCAAAACTGCTCTCCGCCGCCAGCAGGATCGTCCCATCCTTGCGCCGCAGCGTCGCTTCGAAGTTGCGCACGTAGTTGTGCGTCTCGATCTCTTTCTGAAAGCTTGCCCGCTGATTGGGATCGACGCAGATCTCCGTATTCAGGTTGATCGCCAGCAATTCGTCGCGGCCGTTGTACCCCAGCATGTGTACGAACGCATCGTTGCAGTCGAGTATCTTTCCCTCCGGCGTGGCCACGTACACGCCTTCCTGAACCTGCTCAAATAGCAGTCGATACTTCTCCTCCGCCGATCGGCGGTCGGTAATGTCGCGGACAACGTGAATGATTCCTTTTTGCGGACTTCCCTGCTCGTTGTAAGATGACGTCGAAACCACGGAAAACCCGCCAAAGCAGGGATCCGCGCCCTCGGTAAACTCCTCGTCGCCGCCCATCGCGCAGTACGGACAGCCCGTCCACTCTCCGAAAGTGTGCGGGAGGACTGACTCGCAGGTGTTGCCCAGCACGTCAGCCGTCGCCTGCCCCACGTGCTCCAGCAGGACCTGGTTGGCCTTGATGATGCGGTAGTCCTCGTCATGCGCCAGGATAATGTCGTGGATCGAATCAAACGTATTCATCCACTGCCGCTGGGAACGCAGCACCTGCTCCAGCAACCGGAAGTTCTCTACCGCGATAGCCAGCTGTTGCGCACAGGTCTGCAGGAATCCCAACTCCTCCGGCGTCCAGCAAACCGTCCGCGAATTGCCCAGCAGAAGCAGGCCGATCGCTGATTTCTTTCCCACCACTGGCAGCATTACGACTGGGCGAATCTTCTCCGCCTCCAGGCTCACCGGATTCTCCGGAGCCGCGTCGTCAATCTTTACAACCTGAGCCTGCGCCTTCTCCAGCATGCGCGACACGTCTTCCGTGACTTCCGCAAAACCGGCATCGCGCAGGAAATCCCCGGACACACCCACGGCATGGGTGGCAACCATATGCCCACCTTCTACCAGGCGGAACCATGCTGCCCTCGTCCTGGTCACCCGCTGCAACTCTTGTAGCGCCGTCTGCACCAGGTTTCCGTATTGCTGCGCGCTCGCAATCCCCGCGGTCAAGGCGTGAGTCACTCTCAGCCGCCGGGTTCTGGCCTTGGCTTCGTCGAACACCATCACCAGCATGCTCAATCCAAGCAAGGCCTCCGCCGCCACAAAAATCGCCGCCGGAACCTGATTCGTCAAAGGCTCCCAGGGCAGGTGCAGAAACGGCAAACCCAGCGCCAGTGTCCAGGCTCCCAATTCCCACCTTCCGCGTCGCGCGCGCAGCACTGCAATCGCCGCCGTCAACAGCACCATCCGGTAGCCAGCCTCCAGGGCCATGCGCAGCGGAACCGAATCAGGCCACAGCAACACGCGCGCTGCGGCGAATCCGGCCAACACGGGCGTGATTACCGCCAGCGGAATATACAAATCCCTGCTCTGCGAATAGACAAGAGCCGCCCCGGACAGCAGTCCCACTGCGACTACGAACGCCGCCTGCACCGATAGCGGCAAATATTGTGAGGGGATCCGAGCCGCAAAAACATGCTCCGCCAGCCGCGATGCCGTCAGCACCGTCCAACCCAGAACCCAGATCTTTAGATAGCGCTCACGGAAAGTACGCAGCGCGAGGAAAAAAGTGCCCAGCAGGATCAGCAGAGACAATTCTGCCGCCGTCGGCTTCACCAGCCCAAGCTGTGCCGCATTCCAGATCGACCAGAGGGACGTGCTCATCGCGTTGGGAACGTAGGGATTCCTCGCTCCTGAATACCACGCCGCAGCCCGTTCTCGATGCAGTTTCCGGACCTGATTGATTACTTTCGGCATCTCGCGGTTGGGATACAATCGCCGATAGGCTCTTCAGGAACCCTAATGCCCGATCGCATCCTTGTCGTCGACGACGAAGAAGCCATTCGCGAAATCGTCTCGTCCATGCTTACTTCCGCCGGATATAGCTGTAAACAAGCGCGTTCCGGGATGGAAGCCCTCGCCGTCCTGAACTCTGGCGAGGCCTTCGAACTCCTGCTCTCCGACCTCATGATGGCCGAACTTGACGGCATCGGCCTGCTCGAGCGCACCAAGGAAAAATATCCTGACATGCCGGTTGTGATGGTTACCGCCGTGCACGATATCTCCGTCGCCCTGGCCGCCATCCGCAACGGCGCTTACGACTATCTGCTCAAGCCCTTTGAACGCGAGCAATTGCTGGCCACGGTCAGCCGGGCCATGGAAAATCGACGCCTGAAGGTCGAGAACCGCGTCTACCAAACCAACCTTGAGTCCCTGGTCGAAGCCCGCACCCATCAACTTCAGGATGCGATCGAAGAACTCAAGCGCTCCTACGACATCACCCTCCAGGCGCTGGGTGACGCCCTCGACTTGAAGGATCGTGAAACCGAAGGCCACTCCCGGCGCGTAACCGCCTTCACCATGGCCATCGCCCGCCACATGGGACTGCCCGCCGACCAGGTCGCCATGATCGCCCGCGGTGCCTTCTTGCACGACATCGGTAAAATGGCGATCCCGGATAAGATTCTGAACAAGCCCGGAAAACTCGATCCCGACGAAATCGTCATCATGCGTGAGCACTGCTATAAGGGCTATCAGATCGTCAAAAAGATCCCCTTCCTGGCCGATGCCTGCGACATCATCTACTCCCACCAGGAGCATTTCGATGGCACTGGCTATCCTCGCCAACTGAAGGGCAAGAACATCCCTCTCGGGGCTCGAATCTTCTCCGTCGCCGATACGCTCGATGCCATCATCTCGGACCGCCCTTATCGCAAGGCCAGATCCTTTGGCGCTGCCCGCGAGGAGATCGTGCGTTGCGCCGGCACCCAGTTCGATCCTGAAGTGGTCACGGCCTTCCAAAACATGCCCGACGAGGTCTTTGAAGAACTACGCCGCGCCATCGGCGCCCAGGACTATCCCGCACCGATTCCTCCCGCGCCGAAAAGTAAAGGACACTCAGCTTCCCCCGGACCAGGCGCCGCGCCGCCGCTAATCTAGCAGTTGCTCTGAAAGACTCGATTGCGGTTCTGCTCTGAGCGGTTCTGCTCTGAGCGGCTCTGTTTTGAAAGGGCGCGGCTTCAAGCCGCGCCGTAATGACTGCAAGATTAGCCATGGCTTCCAGCCACCGAGGTCACATCCGGTCTGCGAGTGAGCTTTTCAGCTAAACTGCGTTTTCAGCAAACAGCTGGAGCCAAAATCCTCGCTCGATCCCAGGTAACTACAGTAACTACAGCCCCATCACTTAATTTCTTACAATCGTTGCAGAGCAAAAATTGGACCTTCGTAACCATTCAAAACTCTGGGTGGGTGCCGCTGTGTTTTTCACTGCAGCGCTGATACTCGCGTGTGCCATTCTTCCGCGCGGACTCGCTCGCATCGCAATCAGCGACATCGTTTGTGCTCTCCTGATGTTCTCCGCGCTTCTCGCATTTGCGCAGAATGGCTTTGCCAGCAAGGGCCGCTTTCGAGTTTTCTGGATGCTTCAGGCCGCCGGATGGGGTCTCTGGCTCAGCGACCAAGTCGTCTGGATCATCTGGGATCTCGTGCTGCAAAAGAAAATGCCCGCCATGCATCCCGCGGACATTCTCCTGCTCGTCGCCGGCGTTCCCATGCTTGCCGGCCTCCTGCTGCGCCCCCACTTGCAGCCTTCCAAGTCCACGGCCCGGGTTGGGATTCTCGACTTTTTGCTGCTGATGCTGTGGTGGCTGTATCTGTACGTATTCTTTATCATCTGTTGGCAGTACCTCTCTCCCAACCAAGCCTTCTACGACCATAATTGGGATTGGCTTTCCGTGGCTTCTTTTCTGGTGCTGGCTTCCGTGCTTGCCGTCTTTTGGCGCACCAGTTCTGGAGCCTGGCGCACCTTCTACGCGCGTTTCTGTGCCGTCGCGGCGTTCAACGGAATCGCGTTTTACATCCTCAACCAGGCCATTGAACGAGATGTCTACTTCACCGGCAGCTGGTATGACATCCCCTACGCCGCGTCGTTTGCCGCCTTTACCGCGGTTGCATTGTCCGGACGCGGACTCTCGCCCACCGACGAAACCCGCAGCGACAGCGCTTACGGCTCCTGGCTCGCAACGGCTGCCATGGTGGCGGTGCTCTCCCTTCCCGTGATGGCGCTGTCAGCTCTCCTCAGCAGCGATGCATCGCCCCGGGTGGAGCGCTTTCGCATCATCGCGACCCTGGCCACCATGTTCCTCATGGCTCTGCTGATCTTCGTCAAGCATCATCGCCTCAACCAGGAATTGAAGCGCACCAACAGCGTGCTCCAGGAAGCTTCCCTCACCGACCCGTTGACTGGCGTTCGCAACCGCCGCTATCTTTCCGCCAGCATCGAAGCGGATATCAGTCAGACCCTGCGCTCCTATGCCGACAGCAACGACCCCCGCACCCGCGACTTGGTCTTCTACCTCATCGACGCCGACAACTTCAAAGAGATCAACGATCGTTTCGGCCACGACGCCGGTGATCGTGTGCTCGTTGAAATGTCGCGCAGAATCAGTTCCTGCGTGCGCCTCTCCGATGTTTTGGTGCGCTGGGGTGGCGAAGAATTCCTGATCGTCTCGCGCTATACCGACCGTCGTGACGCCACCATCCTCGCGGCCCGTGTGCTCGCCGCCGTTGCCGACACGCCCTTCGTTCTGGGTCAACCGGGCGAAACCATCTTCCGCACCTGTTCGATCGGATGGGCCGCTTTCCCCTGGTTGACAAATGATCCCGAAGCCATCGACTACGAAGAAGTCCTGAACCTGGCTGATCAGGGCCTTCGCCAAGCCAAGCAGTCGGGGAAAAACCGCGCCGTCGGTATGGCGCCTCCCCATAGAAATGCCCCAGGGCCCGCCAAGCTTGACACTCTTCGCTCCAGCCAGCTGCCCGTCGAAATCCTGGCGATCGCAGGTCCAACCAAACAGTCCCCGCAATAGCGAAAATCAGTGACTCGGGGCATCAAATTCTCTCTACCGCCCATCCAACTACCATATCAATCCTAGGGGGGATTACCCATGCTCGCACGGATCCTTCGCGCTTCCCTGCCCGCTTTTCTTGCTTTCACCCCTTCTTTTTTGTCCGCCCAGGACCAACCCTCAACCCCGCCAAACGTGGTGCCCCAAGGCACCGTCGTAATGATCCAGCTCAGCGACCGCTTGGACACTCACAGCGTGAGAACCGGTGATCGCTTTCACGCCCGGTTGGCCGAACCAGTCTCCACCGCCGATGGCCGCACCCTTGCCGAAGGCAGAAAGATCAAAGGACACATCAGCGCCGTCGAGCCCGGCCTTCGCACCCGCCTGCTGTTAAGCTTCGACGAGATTGAAACTCCGCACGGCTGGGTACCTCTTATGGCCACCGTCACCGGAGTCCCCGGCGAACACGGCCTGCAACCAACCGGAGAAGAAGGTGAAATCGGCCGCAAGGGTATGACCAAGGAGCAGATTGCCGAAGCAGTTGTGGTAGGAGCAGGAGAAGGTGCGATGCACGGAGCCCATAACGGCGGCAAACGCGGGGCCGCCTCTGGCGCAGGAAATGGCGCCGCCAACGGGGCATTCAACGCCTACGAATCCGGCCATGACCTGATTCTCGACAAAGGCACGGCCCTAGAAATCCGCCTGGACCGCAACCTGCAATTACGCTAAGCAAACGAGGGTTAATCAAACAAGGGTGCCCCACCCTCCTCGCGCCCTTCGCGAGAGGGTGGGGTTTTTCGAAACAAAGGCCGAACGCCGCGAGACGCCGCGTACAGCATCTCTTTCACAACCTCAGCCCTGGTTCCCGCAAGATTAAGCTTCCCGACCGTTCTTCAAAGGAACACAGGTTCCACAACATATGCGCACAATTCCATTCTCTCTGCGACCTCTGCGGCCTTTCTCCGCGACCTCTGCGATTAGAATGTTCGTGACCACCCTTACCAAACCTAGTTTTTCCCGGGAGGACCGATGAAATTCGCCCTCGTCGCACTCGCTGTATCGCTTGCCGCCATCCCTCTCATCGCGCAGGAACACCCGTCCGTTACCGCGCAACCCAACACCGTCTACGTCGGCGCCGACGGCAAATTCGAATCCGCTCCCGACACCGCCCTGATCCAGTTCAACGTCTCCGTCCAGGAAGACACATCCCAGGCTGCCTACCAACACGCCTCCAAAGATGTCGAACAAGTCCGCCAGATTCTCCACGCCAACGGCATCGAACCCAAAGCGGCCAACCTCGGATTCCTCTCCGTCCAGCCCGTCTACGACTGGAAAAACCCAAAGCGAAGAGTCATCGCCTACCGCGTCACCACCGACGTAACCCTGAAGTTGAAGGATTTCTCGAAGATCGGCCCGATCACGCAGCAACTCGCCGAAGCCAACGTAAGCGAGACCCAGTCCCTGAACTACACGCTAGAAAATATCGATGACGCCAAGAACAAAGCCGTCGACGATGCCTACCGCCGCGCCCGAAATTCCGCGGACACCCTGGCTCACGCCAGCGGCCGCAGCCTCGGAGAGCTCAACTACGCCTCACTGGACACTTTCGAAAGCCCTCGCCCCATGCTGGCCCGCATGGCGCGCCCCATGGCAATGGCCGGAGCCGCGGCAACTCCACCCCCCACAGAAGAGTTCACACCCCAAACCGTAACGGTCACAGCTCACGTAAACGCCGTCTTCAATCTGAAGTAGAAGCGCAAAAAAGAAAACCGGCGGCCAAAGCCACCGGTAAGAACCACGTAGAGACAGCCGCCTCAGGCTCGGCCGGACAGCCGAGCCCTGAGCGAGTCGAAGCCCGGCCGCCTATTTCACATCGTCACTAGTTCGAATCGTCCCGCCGCTTAAGCGTCGGACGATCGTCATCCGTCTTGTCGCCGCTCTTGTCTTTGTCGCTGCCGGTCGAAGTCCGCCTCAAGCTGGGCTTGTTCGCATCCTTCTCGTCGATCAATTTGTGCTTGTTTTCAATCGCTGCCAGCCGCGCCTTCACCTCATCGAACTCCGACGTAGTCACAACATACTGTTGCTTGGCGGGAAGAATCTTCCGGATCTCTGCCTGCGTCTTCTCGATTCGATCCGGAGTCTGCGGATGCGTGTCAAACGCCTTGGACAGCGTTCCCGGTTTCTTCTTCTCCATGGCCTGAATCTTTTCGAAGAAGGAAACGAACGCCGACGGATCGTATCCGGAGCGGTACATGTATTCCACGCCCAGGTAGTCAGCCTCAGCCTCAAAACCACGCGAGAACTTGAAGAACGTCAGCGGAATGCCCAGGCCTGCCGCCTCGTATCCCGCATAGCCAATCGCCCCGCCCATGAAGATGAATGGAATCGAAGCCATCTGCAGCAGATTAGCGCGAGTCATTTCACGCCCGTAGTGGCACGCCGCCACGTGAGCAATCTCGTGCGCCATGACTCCCGCCATTTCCGCCTCTTCGTCAGCCGCCAGGATCAATCCCGAGTTCACATAGAAGAATCCGCCGGGTAGCGCCATGGCGTTGACCACGTCGGAATCAATCACCTTGATGGTGAAGGGCACTTGCGCGTCGGAATTCCGTACCAGGTTCTGACCGATGCGGTTCACGTACTCTGTGACCACTGGATCGTTGACCAACTTAACCTGCGATTCGATCTGCTGCGCATACACCCGGCCGCGAGCCACCTGGCCCTCGACCGTATACCAGTTGCCCACGCCCCGACCGCATCCGACGTTGCGGTTTCCCACCGCGTCCACATCGTGCTTGCTGCCGTCGTGCTTGACCTGGCTGTCATCAGCAGTGGGCAACGCCGCAGGCGCCTGCTTCGGCGCATTCTTCACATCGCCTGCTTTGATCTGATCCTTGTCCCCATCCGGGTTCGGATTCTGCGCCAGCGTCCAAGGCACTGCGCTGAACACCGCTATCGCCACCGCGATTGCCAGCCATCTCGATTTCATAGAAACTCCCTTGCCCTGATTATACGCCCCGTCCGAACGGACCAACTCCCAAAACTTAACCCCATGGATTAGACGCGCTAACCCTTGGCTGGGGTTATCCGCTTACCGCTTTTAGATGTAGAACTTGCCCTTGCCCCCTCCGAGCCGTAACATAGCGCGGTTTCCCGCTTCCAACCCAGGAGGGTAGTCCCATGCTCGACCGACGCCGTTTTCTCTGCGCTACAGCCACTACCTTTGCCGCCACCCTCGCCCTCCGCACCAACCTGCTCGCCCAGTTGGAAAAGGCCCCACCCCTGCCCGGCCACGCCCTCCTCGACAAGAACGAAGACGCCTACTGGGCCGAGATGCGCAAGCAATTCCTCATCCCCGAGCACGAAATCTACCTGAACAACGGCACCGTCGGATCGAGCCCTGCGCCTGTTCTCCGGGCCATCTTTGACGGCTACACCACCACCGAGAAAATGGACCAGCAGGATCCCGAGGACTACCCCATCTGGGGATACGCCTCCTGGAACGAATTCCGCGATCCCTTAGCGGATTTCGTCGGCTGCCATCGCGATGAGATCGCCCTGTTGCGCAATGCCACCGAAGCCAACAGCTACATCGCCAACGGCCTCGACATGAAAGCAGGCGACGAAGTCCTCATGACCGACCAGGAGCATCCCGGCGGAGAACACCCGTGGAACTTGAAAGCGAAACGCTACGGAATCGTGGTGAAGAAAGTGACGTTGCCGCGTCCCGTAAAAGACGCCGCCCAGGTTCTCAACCTCTTCAACGACGCCATCACCCCGCGCACCCGCGTGCTTTTCTTCAGCCACATCACAACCTTTTCCGGCGTAGTCCTGCCCGCGAAAGAACTAGCCGCCCTCGCGCGAACAAAGGGAATCCTCTCCGCCGTCGACGGCGCCCACGTCCCCGGCATGATGCGCCTGAACGTCCGCGACCTCGGCTGCGACATGTATTCCTCCAGCCCGCACAAATGGCTGATGGCCCCCAAAGGGTCCGGCTTTCTCTATGTGCGCGACGAAGTCATCGATCGCCTGTGGAACACCATCGCCACTGAAGGCTGGAACGACACTAAGATTCGCGCCGAACGATTCCAGCGCATCGGCAGCTCGAGCGTGCCGGCCCTGTGGGGACTGCGCGCCTCGATTAAGCTAGCCAACGACATCGGTCTCGACCGCATCGAAAGTCGCCACCGCAAGCTCGCCGACTACACCCTCGACGAGATGAAAAAGCGCGGCGCAGAATCCTGGACGTCTCCGGACCCCGCGTTGCGCTGCGCCATCGTTACGGTAAACGTCCCGCCAGTCCCCCGCATGGACCTGGAAAATTGGCTGTGGAAGACGCACAAAATCCGCATCCGTGGCGCCGAACCCAACAAACTCCGCCTCTCGACGCCGTATTACCTTCAGAAGAGAGATATCGACCGGTTTCTGGAAAAGTTTGATGAGTATAAGAAGATGAACCACATGGCGTAAGCGGATCGAAAACGATGGGTTACCAAATCGAACGCACGAGCGGGCTGGCAAGAATTCTTTCATCCTGCGTAATCAGTGTGACTCCCAGTGCTCGCGCCGTAGCGCCGATCAGACGATCCCCCCGATCTTTGGGATAGGGTTCCGGGAAGGCCATAGCCAGCCCTGCGATGTCTGGAGTGATTTCGAGCACGCTTACGGCGGCGCTATCGACGATCTCGCGGATCGAAGCTTCGACCGTGCCGGAGGCTCTCAGGCGGCCTTTGGCAAAGAGAAGGGCCAACTCCCAGAGGCTGATCGAAGCGATGGCGCAGCCGCCTTCGCGTTGCGCTTTGCGAATCTCGCGCACTGCGACTCGCGAGAGTTTGCCGGGACTTGAAACCATAGTGGGGTGGCGAGATGAAAATATCGCAGAAGCCCGCTACTGCCGATATCCAGTACCGGACTACTGTTAGATGGAAGCGGTGCTCGCCGTAACCTCAGTCGTAATACTCCAACCCCAAATGCGTGATCAATTCCTCCCCCTTCAAATACCGCAGCGTATTCTTCAGCTTCATCAACTGAATAAACAAGTCATGCTCTGGATACAGACCCGGCGCCGTCATCGGAGACTTAAAGTAAAAGCTCAACCATTCCTGAATGCCGATAGCCTTCAGTTCCGAGCAGCGTTTCGCCAGATCCATGAGCAGCACCAGGTCCAGCACGATGGGCGCCGCCAGAATTGAATCGCGGCAGAGGAAGTCAACCTTGATCTGCATCGGATAACCAAGCCATCCAAAGATATCAATGTTGTCCCAACCCTCTTTGTTATCACCACGGGGAGGATAGTAGTTAATCCGAACCTTGTGAAAGATATTCCCGTAAAGATCAGGATAAAGAGCAGGCTGCAGAATATGCTCCAGCACGCCCAGCTTCGATTCTTCCTTAGTCTTGAACGACCCCGGATCGTCCAGCACTTCTCCATCGCGGTTCCCGAGAATGTTGGTCGAATACCAACCGCTCAGCCCCAGCAAACGCGCCTTGAAGGCCGGTGCCAGCACCGTCTTCATTAACGTCTGCCCAGTCTTGAAATCTTTCCCGCAGATCGGCGCCTCGTTCTGTCGCGATAACTCCAACATCACGGGCAAATCGACCGTTAGATTCGGCGCGCCATTGGCGAACGGCACACCCTCCATCAACGACGCATAAGCGTAGATCATGGACGGCGCGATTGTCTCATCGTTCTCGCGCAGCGCCTTCTCGAACGACTTCACCGACTGATGCGCTGCCGTTGGTTCAATATACGATTCCGTCGAACCGCACCACATCGTGATCAGACGGCTCGCCCCGCTCGTCTTCTTGAAGTCGCGGATGTCGTCGCGCAACTGCTCTGCCAGATCCATTTTCGTCTTGCCCTTCTTTACGTTCGGCCCGTCAATCCTCTTCACGTAATTGTGATCGAAAACCGCAGCCCGCGGCTTGACCGAAGTCAGAAACGGCTTCAATTGCTCCAGCAAGCGATGATCGAGCACACCCGCATTCGAGGCCGCCTCATACATGTTGTCCTCGAAGATGTCCCATCCGGTGAAGACCAAATCGTCGAGCCCGGCCAGCGGCACAAACTCTTTCACTTTGGGCGAGCGTCCGTCAGTGCGCTTGCCCAGCCGGATCGTCCCCATCTGCGTGAGCGATCCAATCGGCTTCGCCAGCCCCTTGCGAATCGCCTCCACGCCCGCGACAAATGTAGTGGCCACCGCTCCCATGCCAGGAATCATCACCCCGAGCTTCCCTTTCGCCGGGGCCATCGTGCCGCGGAGCTCGCTGTGCGCCTTACCCTCGCGCTTCGCCGGGTTCTTAACCTCAACCCGCACCGTCTTCATCGCCTTTGCAGACTTCCGCCGTGTCGCCATAAGTAGGCCGCTTCCTCAGTGAGAATCAGGATGGATATGCAAACTTGATATGTTCTCGTACCGGGCAGGATTTATGCAAACGCCAGCAGCCAAACAAGCAGAAACCCGCTCAAACGGCGCACCGGCACCATCGAGCGGGAGAACTCACGTAGCGACAGCCGCCTCGGCTGTCCCCCGAAGGGCGAATGCCCGATCGGACCCGGGCAAAGTCGCAAGTCTACCTAGCCGTAACCGCGAACCACGAAAACAGCCCAAACAAAACCAGCACCGTGATCAAAGCGTAAAGCGAGTGAAGTGGGTGAAACTGGAAATACGGATTCCGCGAAGAGCGGTTGCGAGTTGTAAGCATAGAACCTCCTCGTCCGACCACATTTTCCGTGCGGCGGAGGGACGTCTATCCACCTCTATTTTCTCACCAATGTCACCCTCTGGTACGTAATTCTTATGTCGTCGAGTGACCGGACCCGCGTGGATCTGTCGCCAAAACAAATGCGCTCAACTACCAACGTCACACCCGACCCCAAATACGCATCATCACTTTTTTCAATTGGACTCCGCCGCGCACTTCCTCCATACTCAACTCACTACCTACTTCTCGGCCTGCTCTGCAGCAGCTCCCGCGAAGCCGATGTTTGCAGCCCGGCCCTGAAGCGGCGCTGCAATCTGCTGACCTCGTTGCTCTCCACCGAAACCTGAGCCCATGCCGCGCGGCTGCCGCGCAGTGTGCTCTCTTCCGATGAAGAACAGGAGATTCCATGAACACGATTCGCAGATTCACCTACGCCGCAGCTTTAACTCTCAGCGCCTTAACCTTCGCGCCCACACTGGCTTCCGCCCAGGATGCGCGCGGCACATTCAAACTTACCCACGACGTGCACTGGCAAAACAACCTGGTTCCGTCGGGAGAGTACGCGTTCACCGTTGAATCCAAAGGCCCCTCCGAACTGCTCCTGCTGCGCAAGATCAGCGGGACTAGCGCCGGCTTCATGATACTGGTAAACGATGCCTCGCCAGCGAAGCCGTCCGACATCAGCAAGCTCCTCCTGGTGTCGAGGGCCAGCGGAAGCTTTGTCAGCGCGATGGAGTTGCCCGATGTCGGCATCACCCTGCACTTCGCAGTGCCTCCGGAACCACGCGAGATGGCCAAGGCAGATACCTCTGCAGCCGCCCCATCGGCACGGTAGGTCCTCTGCTCTGCCTGCCGAGAGCGGATTCTCCGGGAATCCGCCCTCGGCTTTTGTTGGGATGAATTGTGTCTTTGGTAAGAGAAAGAGAATTGGGATTGTTGAACCGAAGTTTGGCTACACAGTTTTCGGGAAAAACCGATTGCGTCTCTTGTTCTCCCTCTGGGGCAAAGTTTTGAAAGGGCGCGGCTTCAAGCCGCGCCGTAAGTGCAACAAAATGAACCGCGGCTTTCAGCCACTGAGGGCACACCCAGACTGAGTTGTCATTTCGAGCGGAGCGAGAAATCTGCTTTTCTGCTGCGCCACCACGGAACCATCCAGCTAAGACGGTTCCGAATCGCGGAAGTTCCCCTTCACCTCGTCACTCAGCACGATGGCCTCAGCAATTTCCTTCATCGGTTTACGCTTCTGCCGACTCTGCCGCTGCAGGGTGAGGTAAGCCTGCTCCTCACTCAATCCCAGATCGCGTTGCAGGATCCCTTTAGCCCGCTCCACAATCTTTCGCGTTTCCAGTTGGTCCGCGAGCGACGAATTCGCATCTTCCAGCCGCGCCAACTCGATCTCGGCACCGACAAGGAATCCGATAGTTGAAATCAGCCGGATCTCGCGCCTCCGATAGACATGGTGCTGTTTATGCTGCAGATTGATGACCCCAACCACTCGTCCCCTGCACATCAACGGCACCGAAAGAAACGCCTCAAAGCTGTCCTCAGGAAGCTCGTGAAAAAACTGAAACCGCGGATCCTGCGACGCCTTCTCGGCCACGGCCACGGGTTCGCGATGTTCCGCAACCCATCCCGTAATCCCCTGGCCCACGCGCAACTTCAACCGGTTGACCACTTCAAGGTGCGGATTCTTCGAAGCCCGCAGCACCAACTCCTCTCCCTCCAGCACATACACCAGGCACGAATCACATTTCACTAGCCCAGAAGCAAATTCAACCACTCGAGCCAGTACGTCGTGGAACCCGTCCGCATTCGCCAGCCGGACACCAATTTCATGCAGCGCATCTACGTGTGAATCTTCAACTGCCAAATAGGAATCCATGAGCTAAGGTAGAGGCATGACACGAGCCGTGTCTAATTCCAAATTTTGATCTAGTCGATAGAGAATTTCCGGCTGAATTGCAACGATCCTTTTACATCCTTTCGAACTCTGCCGCATCGACTAGAAACAATGGCCGCTCTGTGAGACGTCCGTCAGGCGAAATCCCAAGGAGCAACAAAGGACACGAAGCAGCACGAAGGCGTGGTTTCCTTCGTGTAACTTAGTGTCCTTGGTGGTTCTCGATTTCCTCTGCGTCCCCTGTGCCCTCCGTGGTTAAGGCTTTGCCTCCAGATCGACGCTCTTGATCGGCAAATCCCAATGCGCGTCAAGAATCTCAAACCGCCGCTGCTCCTCGCGAGCGTAAGTCTCCTGATCCTGCCAAAGCTGCTTCTTGAGCGCGTCTTCATCAAAAGCCTCATTGGCCACAGTCGCATTCTTGAAAACGATCGTCACTCGAAAATCCCATCGCCCGTCTTCGGTCGTGTGATAACGCGGCTGGTCCATCCACACCTTCAACATGCGCCCCATCTCCACTTCCTTCTTCAGCAGCGGATAATGATTCTTCTTGAACAACTTCAGAAACTCATCCGCATGACCCCACTTCGCCTTGTAGTAGTACTCGGCAACAAACGGCTTGTCGGAACCAGCGGCGGCAGACTGAGCGCGGGAAGCGATAGGCGCAGTAATCGCTAAGCAAAGCAGAAGTGGCAGAATGCGGCGCATCATGATCGGAGTTCTCCTCGTACATACCAGCTTGTACACTAACCAGTCGCGAAACGAAAGGCCGGAGACGGCCAGGTCGCAACCTACGGCTCGCTCATTCCTACGTCACCATACTTCACCGATGTCATCACTAGCCGTTGTCATCCTGAGGCGGCGCTTTTTGCCGCCGAAGGACCTGTGCATTTTTTGTTGCCGGCAGGATGCATAGGTTCTTCGCTTCGCTCAGAATGACAGTACCTTGGATTTTCGTGTATTTCAATGCAGGCCTAGCGATTCCGAAAATGCATAACGACGAACAACAAATCCTGCAACTCTTCGAAGACGGCGACCGTGCCCCGATCGCCGCCGACCTAGGCGAACTCTCCCGCATCTACGCCGACGACTAGATTCAATACGACGAATCCGGCAACCCCTCCACTAAACAGGATGTGCTAAACAATCTCAAAACCGATGCGATCAGCTACATCTCAATGACCTCCAGCGGCCGTCGCGTCCGCCTGCTCAGGGAAGACGTGGCCATCGTCCACGGCTCGGAAGAAGATGAAGTGGAGCAAGGTGGGCGACTCCTTCCCGTTCAATATGTCTACATGGATGTAGTAGTGAAGCGCAGTGGCAAGTGGCAAATCGTAGGATCACAGCTCGCACGGCCGGTCGAGGTCCCGTGACTAACCCGCCGTTCGAATGTCATTGGTGAGGTGCCTCCTGCGCTTTTTGCGGGACAGGTACCACGCAACAAACAACGAGATCAGCCCGACAATCTGCCAGGTGGCAACGAGAGAGAAGTGCCCGCTCGATGAGGGGACAAAAGAGATCAAATAAAGAGTAAGTGCGAATCGATCGAACAGATTCGGAGCGTGGTTCACCGAAATCCGATACATCAGAAACAGGGAAGCGAGGAAAAAGACAAACAACTCAGCAGCCTCCGACCGGGAAAACGGTCTAGGGGAGTAGAAGTCTCTCCCGCTGACGATCACTATTACGACCCTCGGAATCACAAAAAGGAAGCACCCCGCAAGGTAGATCACCCAGATCCTTGCCGTGAGCACTAGGATCACCGCCGCCAACGCGAGCAGGCCGCCCGCTATTACGCCGTCTGGCCACAGTCGGAGATGTCCAGGAGCCTCTGACTGGAGTCCATCCAAGGTGACTCCGATGAGCATGGCCGCAATCCAGAATGCGCCAATGCCGCCCCCCATTCGCAAACCGTTTTTGATCTGCTTCTTAGTGCTTGGCTTCATGCTAGCGTCCTGCAAGCTTTCAGTCGGACAGCCGTCGCCGCCTACTGACGTTCGACCGCTGACGCCTGCCCGCTGATTCTATTCTTCCAGTGACTCCAGACAAACCAAGCCACCCCCGCTACAAGCACCACGCCAATCACAGCATCAAACTTGTGGAAGTACTTCCCCAGTTCCCGCCAGTTCTCCCCCAGCTTCATCCCAAGATAAGCCAGCCCCAGGCACCACGGCCAAGATCCCAAAAACGTGTAGAGATGAAATCTTCCCCGCGGCATGCGCGCAATTCCCGCCGGCAGCGCGATGAACGTGCGAATCACCGGCAGCAGTCGCCCAACAAACACCGCCAGATATCCCCAGCGCGCAAAGAACCGGTCCGCCCAATCGAGTTCGCGTTTACCCATCAGAATCCAGCGCCCATACCGCTCCACCAACGGACGCCCGCCATAACACCCAATCTCATACGCCACCAGCGACCCCAGATTGCACCCCAGCGCCCCCGCCGTCGCCACCCACAGCAGCTTGAACCTCCCCGTGAAAACCAGATACCCCGCAAACGGCATGATCAGTTCCGACGGCAGCGGAATGCAAGCCGACTCAATCGCCATCAGCAGGACAATGCCGCCGTAGCCGGTCGCCCCAATCACGCTGCTGATGAACAAAAAAATGACAGCCAGAAGCTTTTCAGTCATAAGGAAGCAGTGGTCAGTGGATGGTGGTCAGTGGCCAGCAACACCGCCTAAGGCGAAGTCTTACTGACCACTGGCCACTGATCACTGACCACTGTCTTCCAGTGTATCGGAATTTGCGGCAGAGACGCCGCGCCTAGAACGACCCTTCCTGCGTAAATGTATATCCCGGAATCGCCGCGCCCTGTGGAGTTTTCGTCACTTTCACGCGAACAGTAGGCGTGTCCGGAGCCGTAATCCCCGCCAGCCGCAGCGTCACGTATTGCGAGAACACTTCGTTGTAGACCTTGGTGACAAGGTAATCCTGCCCGTCCGCATCGCTGCGCCAAACTTGCCCGAGTTGGATGGAACTCACAGCCACAATGACGTTCCTGAATCGTATGGGATTGATTCAAGGTTAGCGGGACGCGCAGTGCCAGTCAATTGCCGCCATGGTTACGTAGGGACACTCCAGAATCGTTCCTCTCTCCCTCTGCTAAGATGTTGCCCTCATGCCCCGCGGAGTCACCCCCCGCCGCCCAGCCCGCACCGGTCGCCACGAAGCCGCAAAGGTGGGGAAAAAAGATCGTGTGGGGACGGGCGCCCTCGCCCGTCCAGGCCGAGGCAAAGCCTCGGCACCAGCCCCAAAGCCGCGCAAGAAAGCGGTTGCCTCCTTCAAATCAGCTTCAGCCAGGGCCTACAGTCCCCTGGCCCCCGACCGCATCGCCGAAATCCTGAAACACCTCGACCAACTCCATCCAGACGTGACCTGCGCCCTAACCCACACCAGCGCATGGGAACTTCTAGTAGCGACAATCCTCTCCGCCCAATCGACCGACGTGAATGTCAACCGCGTCACCCCCGAACTCTTCCGCAAGTATCCCACCGTCGAAGCCTTTGCCGCGCTGGAACCCGAGCAACTCCAGCCCGACATCCGCTCCACCGGCTTCTTCCGCAACAAATCGAAGTCCGTAGTCGGCGCCGCAAAAAGAGTTGTTGCCGACTTCGTCGGCCAGGTCCCGGTCAACATGGACGACCTCCTCACCCTGCCAGGCGTAGCCCGCAAGACCGCTAACGTAGTCCTCGGCTCCTGGTTCAAGATCGCGGAAGGAGTCGTCGTCGACACCCACGTCACACGCATCTCCCGCCGCCTGGAACTCACGAAGAATACCGACCCGCAGAAAATCGAGCAGGATCTGATGCGCATCATCCCCCGCGAGAAATGGATTCTCTTCGCCCACCAGCTCATCTGGCACGGACGCAAACTCTGCTACGCCCGCAAGCCCAAATGCGTCGACTGCCTGCTGGAAAACATCTGCCACGCCGGAGACAAGACCTGGAGCACCGTAGAAATTCACAAGAACGCCAAGTAGAACCTGTTTCATAAGTGGATTTGAAAGGGCACGGCTTCCAGCCGTGCCGTGGAGCCCTCAGGAAATCAGGGCTTTAGCCCCTGAGGCTAACCGCCACGGCACTTATGAAACATCCTTTGGGAATTCAGCGCATAATATCTTCGTGCCCCCGAGTGCCCCCATTCGCCGCATGAAGACCTTCGCCGGCGCCCAAGGCTACGTCTACCAGTATTACTTCGTCGGCAAACGCGAAGCGTTACCCGATGATCCCGCCGCCCCGGCCACAGAATTCATCTTCGACGTTACGTCCGACCGCAAACTCACCTACGCCGTGAGCCTCTTCCTCCCCGCCTACGCAGTGGCAGAGTGGACCAAAACGCACGGCCGCACCCTCAACGACGCCGAGCAATACGCCGCCGCCAAGCTCCGCCTCTTCCGAGCCTTCGATGAAGTCGAAGACCTAAAGACCCACGGCCGCCGACTGGTTATCGACGCCGCGCTATTGGAAGAAGCGCTGACCAGCCTGGGGGTGGAGTAATTCCCCGCTTGATTGCGTTCTGTTTTGAGAGGGCGCGGCTTCAAGAGTGTGCGTGAGAGCTGAATTCCGGGTGAAGATGCGAGACGAGGTCGGCAAAACTAAGCCCCGTAGGGGCAACATGTGAAAGCCCGGCACGGAAGTGCCCGGGTAGAAGCGAAAAGTGCGAGCGAGTCCCGTAGGGACGGCACGAGTTCTCCCGCACACTCTTCTAGCCGCACCGTAAGCACCGCAAAATCAACCGTGGCTTCAACCGCTGACGTCCGCTCGCTGCCACGAAGCACGGGTTGTTGTGTATCCCCACCTTCCATACTCGAACCTATTGATAAGCCCCACCCTCCAGCATATAAATGCAGGCGGGAGCCATCACCTTGAAGAACTGCAAATGTACCTTCCTAGCGTCGGTCCTGATCGTGCTGGACCTCTGGGCGAGCGCCGCCTCCGCGCAATCCGCCCGCTGGTCCGAGCAAAAAGCCAACGCGTGGTACGCCCAACAGCCCTGGCTAGTCGGCAGCAACTACGTTCCCAAATCCGCCATCAACCAGTTGGAGATGTGGCAGGAAGCAACCTTCAATCCCGCCGAGATCGACCAGGAGTTCACCTGGGCCGAAGCCATGGGCATGAACACCATGCGTGTCTTCCTGCACGACCTGCTTTGGCAGCAGGATGCGCCAGGCTTTCAAAAGCGCATCGACCAGTTCCTGACCATCGCCTCCCGGCATCACATTCGACCTCTCTTTGTGATCTTCGATTCCTGTTGGGACCCGCTGCCGCATCTGGGCCCGCAGCATCCGCCGATTCCTGGAGTTCACAACTCAGGCTGGGTGCAGAGTCCCGGCGCCACCGCGCTCGCCGACCCAACTCAATATCCGCGGCTCAAAATCTACGTGCAGGGGATTATCGGACCCTTTGCCAACGACGACCGCATCCTGGGCTGGGACCTCTGGAATGAGCCCGACAACAGCAACGGCGGAAGCTATCCCAAAACAGAGCTGAAACAAAAGGACAAGACTGCCCGCGTGACAGCGCTGTTGCCCCAGGTATTCGAATGGGCGCGAGAGAAGAAACCTACGCAGCCTCTCACCAGCGGCGTTTGGGCCGTCGACACTTCAACTGACGGGGAGAAACTTGGCGAGACTGCGCAGATTCAACTCCGCGAGTCTGACATCATCACCTTCCACAACTACAGCTGGCCCGAATACTTTAAAAGCGAAGTGGCATGGCTGAAAAAATACAACCGCCCCGTGATCTGTACCGAATACATGGCGCGTTCCGTCGGCAGCACGTTTGACACGGTGTTGCCCATTGCAAAACAGGAGCGCGTGGGAGCAATCAATTGGGGATTCGTAGCCGGCAAGACCCAGACGTATTTTCCCTGGGAGTCGTGGGAGCATCCGTACGTTCTGAGCCAGCCCCCGGTATGGTTTCACGAGGTGCTGGGGCCGGATGGAGCGCCCTATCGGCAGGCAGAGGTGGATCTGATCCGGCAGCTAACGGCAAGAAGTAATCCGTGAGCGACGCTCGCGTATTTAATTCGCCACAATGGCATCGGGGATAAGCGATACCGGGAAGGGCACGACTTCAAGGGGTCGCGGAAAAAGTCGTCGCAAGCTCTCTTTGAAAGGGCGCGGCTTCAAGCCGCGCCGTTAAGTTCCAAAGTATCAACGCGGCTTTAGCCGTTGAGGGAGTCTGGCCAGGTGCGAAGTGAGTTTTTCCGCAACCTCTTTCCGGTCGTGCCCACCAGCGTCGAGATGAGGCGCGGCTTCAGCCGCTGAGGTCCGCCCTTCTCTTAGCTATAACGGACGCAAATAGACACCCGCAGCGAGCCAGGTTGTAATCCTAATCGCACCCTTAAGTGACCGCCCACCTTATGCTTTATGCCAATCCAACCGGACAATAGGAACCCTCTGTACCAGAGGATTGACTCCCAGACCCGCGAGTTGGGGTAAACTCAAGGGATTCCAGAACTTATCGGTCTATGCCACTACTATGGCTCCGCTTCGCGCTGGGTTGCTACTTCGTCGGGCTGATCTACGCCTTCGTGGCGCTCACCCGAACCAGCGATCTGTTTAGTCGAGTCGCGTTCCACGCCGCGAGCCTGGGCATGGTCTTTCATTTCGTCTCGCTGGTCGAAGTCTTTGTCGCAGGCCACGCCGTCTGGGCCTCGGTTCACAACAGCGAATCGTTGCTCGCCTTCCTCTCGATGTCGTTCTTCATGATCATCTATGCGGCCTACAAGACGACATCTCCCGGCGTAGTCGTCTTCCCGATCGTCTTCTTCCTGACCTTCGTAGCTGCCGTCGACCAGCAACCTGTCCTGCTCACATCGTTTGTCCAGCACAAAGGATGGCTAGTCGCGCACATCATCCTCATCTTCACCGGGTACGCCGCGCTCGTGCTCAGCTTCGGCGCCAGCCTGCTCTACCTGCTGCAAGAGCGTCGCCTCAAAGCCAAAAAACCCAGCAGCCTGATTTCATTCCTTCCCGCCCTCGAAGTGATCGACCAGATCGGCTACCGCTCGCTATTACTCGGTTTCCCTTTCATGACGCTGGGCCTGCTGACCGGCACCATCCTGGCGGCGACCACTTACGGCCGAGTCGACTTTCTCGATCCCATATTTTTGCTGTCGCTGCTGATGTGGGCCGTTTACATGGTAATGGTCTTCACCCGCTGGAACTCGGGATGGCGCGGACGCCGCGCCGCCGTCCTCGCCACCTTCGCCTTCGTGGCCGCGCTCGCCGCCTGGGCCGCCAACTACTTCTCCACCATTCACAGGTTTACCGCCTCATGAGATACCAGCTCATTGGCGTGAATCATAAGAGCGCCCCGCTAGAAGTCCGCGAGCGCCTCGCCATCCCCGAATCGCGCCTGCCAGACACCTGCCGCGACCTAACCGCCTATCCCGGGATTGAAGAGGGCATGGTCATCTCCACCTGCAACCGCGTGGAAGTCGTGACCCACACCACCAACGGCTCCGCCGACCTTCGCGGATTCCTGCACGACCACTTCCACCTCAAGCCGGAAGAGCTCGACGCGCACCTGTATGAGTTTCGCGAGAAAGACGCCGTCCGCCACCTCTTCCGCGTAGCCTCAAGCCTGGACTCGATGGTCGTCGGTGAAGCCCAGATTTTAGGCCAAGTAAAAGAAGCCTACGCCACCGCCCGTGCCGTCGGTGCAGTTCGCGGCCAACTCGATCAGCTCTTCAACCGTGCCTTCGCCGTAGCCAAACGCGTCCGCACCGAAACTGCTGTTGGATCTTCGTCGGTCTCAATCGCCTCAGTCGCCGTCGAGCTGGCCAAGAAGATCTTCGGAAGCCTGCACGGCAAGAACGTCTTTCTCGTCGGCGCCGGAAAGATGAGCGAACTCGCCGCCCGCCACCTGATGGCCCACGGTTGCGGTTCGATTTTCGTTTCCAATCGCACCTACGATCGGGCCGTAGGCCTCGCGCAAAGGTTCAACGGCCAGGCCATCAAGTTCGACGACCTCTACAATACCTGCGACCGCGCCGACATCGTCATCACATCCACCGGCTCCCCCAAAGCAATTTTCCATCGCGAACACGGCGAGCAGTTCCTCGCCCGCCGCAAAAATCGCCCAATGTTTTTCATCGATATCGCCGTCCCCCGCGACGTCTCCCCCGAGATGGCCAAGCTCGACGGCATCTTCACCTACGACATCGACGACCTCCAGCAGGCCGTCACCAGCCACGTAGCCGACCGCCGCAAAGAAGCCGAACGCGCCGAAGCCATCATCACCAGCGAAGTCGAACGCTTCGAAGCCCGTCTAAGCACCCTCGACGTTGTACCCACGATCGTTTCTCTGCAGGATCATCTCGAAACCATCCGCCAGGCCGAAATCGATCGCGTCCGTGGACGTTTAGGCCAGATGACTCCCGAGCAGGAAATCGCCGTCGAAGCCCTGACCCGCGGCATCATCAACAAAGTCATGCACACCCCGATCACCACGCTGAAGACCGCCGCCAAAGAAGCCGAAGCCACCACAGTGATCGACGTAGTCCGCCGCCTGTTCAACCTGCGGCAAAAGGATTCCGCGCCCGGCAAGAATCCTGCGAGCAAAGAAGGATCCGACAAAGAAGTAGAAACCCGCCAGTAAGAACAAGACAATGGACGACCAGCGGGACGACCCACCGGGTTTAGCGGGACGCCAGTGGAACAAGGCAGGGGACGAGCAGTGACCGATCGGCTCAATCTGTGGGATACGACGCAAAATCAGGCATCATACTCCAGCCGCGAAGCGGCGGCATTCATTAGCCCAGGGCGTAAGCCCTGGGAAGCACGCAAGAGGAAAAGAATTCCGTAGGAACGGCACTCGCCGACGCACGTACAAATGCCTAAACTCCGCATCAGCTCTGGCAGCTTGCAGGTTGCCCTCTGGCAACTCGAACCACATCTCCGCGCTGCGCCGACCTCCCGGGCACGAGTTGCTAAGACCATAATGGAACGGAAATTTTCACGCTTCAAACGGATCCGGAAGATTTGCTCCTGTAACCGTAGTACGCTGGTCTCGCTCAAGCGGGGCTTCGGAGAGTACTACCAGTGTGGGTACTGGGCCGCGCTTGAGAACCGTGGGTCGCGGCTGCTTGCAGCCGCGAGGGGTTCGAATCCCTTACTCTCCGCTGGCCTACGCGATCCACGGGACGTTAGAACGCGCTTAACCCGCGAATGGTTCTTGACCAGCCGTTCGTCGGATGATACGTTAAAGCTGGTTCTCAAGCGCGGTACAGCACTAGTTTTCCAAGGCGGCCTAACCAGCCGCCTTTCGCTTTTGTCCGACATCCTGCCTCGGGGCATCTACTGTGCCTAAACTCCGCATCGGCTCCCGCGGCTCCCAACTCGCCCTGTGGCAGGCCAACCACATCGCCGCGCGCCTACGCGCCTACGGACACGAGGTGGACATCGAAATCATCCACACCACCGGCGACAAGATCACCGACGTAGCCCTAGCCAAGGTAGGCACGAAGGGCATGTTCACCAAAGAAATCGAAGAAGCCCTGGCCGCCGGAAGCGTCGATCTCGCCGTGCATTCCTTGAAAGACCTCCCCACCGAACTCTCCCCGGGATTCGAAATCGCCGCCATCACCGAACGCCAGGACCCGCGCGACGCCTTCTGCTCCTGTCATTACTCAAAAATCGAAGACCTCCCCAAAAACGCCCGTGTGGGCACCTCGAGCCTGCGCCGCCAGGCGCAACTGAAAGCCATCCGCCCCGACCTCGAAATTCATGCCCTGCGCGGCAACGTCGACACGCGCCTGCGCAAGCTCGAACAAGGCGAATACGCCGCCATCATCCTAGCCTCTGCCGGCCTGAAGCGCCTGCGCAAAACAGATCTAGTCAAGCAGATATTCCCCGCCGAAATCATGTGCCCCGCCGCAGGGCAGGGCGCACTCGGCATCGAAATCCGCGCCGGCGATGCGGCCATGCGGGAGCATCTGGCATTTCTCAACCACCCCAACACCCGAACCGCCACCACCTGCGAACGCGCCCTGCTCAACCGCCTCGGCGGAGGCTGCCAGGTCCCCATCGGCGCCTTCGCTGAAATGCAGAAAGGCAGACTGCACCTGGAATCCATCGTCGCCGACCCCGATGGCTCGAAAGTACTGCGCGACTCGCGCGACGGAGACGATCCCGAAAAACTCGGCAACGAAGCCGGCGAAGCCCTGCTCGCCCGCGGCGGCGATGAAATCTTAGCCACAGTTTACGGCCGCGGCCTCGCCACTCCACCCCAACCATGACGCGTTGCCCGACTTTCCGAGCCCCGAAGGGGCGGCATTCATTAGCCCAGGACGTCAGTCCTGGGAAAAGTGAAGAAAGAAAGCGAGTCCCGGCAGGGACGGCACGAGCTCACACATACACTTCAACCACTGGCGGGATTCACCCGCTGCGAGTCTTCACTGAATGAGTCACAACGTCCTCCTGCAGCTCCTGGGCGGCAGCAAGACTCCCGCGCACCTTCGCCGCTGGATCAATCTCTGGCCGCCTTTTCTAGGTGCCGGCATTCGCATCACCCGGATCGCTCCTGATGTGAAAGCGATCGACGTCGAAATGAAACTTCGCTTCTGGAACGCCAACTACGTCGGCACTCACTTCGGTGGATCGCTCTTTGCCATGACCGACGCCTTCTATATGCTGATGCTCATGGCCAACCTCGGCGCCGACTACATCGTCTGGGACAAAGCCGCGAGCATCCGTTACAGGAAGCCGGGCAAGGGCAAAGTCCGCGCCGAATTCCGCCTGACCGATAGCCAGATCGACGATATTCGCGAGAAACTCAAGACGCTGCCAAAATACGAGCCAACGTTTACGGCGGAAGTGAAGGACGAGTCCGGCGAAGTCGTAGCGGTAGTCGAAAAGTTACTGCACGTGCGTAAGAAGCCACCGGAAGAGCGGAACGAGTTTTAAGAACCATCCTGAACTAAGCCGCGAAGCGGCGAAAGAATGCAGCCCACAGCCTGCCCTGAGCTTGCCGAAGGGGCGCAAGCCGTGGGTCAGCCGAATAGACCAACAAGCCCCGAAGGGGCGAAAGAAGAACACCGTGTACATTCCCGAACACTTTCGCGTCCGTGACCATGCCGACGCCCTCGCGTTCATGCGAGGCAATCCATTTGCGATCCTAATCTCGTCCACTGACGATGGCCCCTTCGCCACCCACCTCCCTCTGTTCCTGCGTGCAACCGGCGACCAACTCACAATTCGCGGCCACGTCGCCAAGGCCAACCCACACTGGCGCTATCTCGAGCAGCAACCCCGGTGTTTGACCGTCTTTCACGGACCGCACTCCTATATCTCGCCCAGTTTGTACGCCACCCGAGAGAGCGTTCCCACATGGAACTACGGCGCCGTCCACGTCTACGGAAATGCGCGGGTCTTCTCCACCCCGGAAGCTCTGTTGGAAGTTCTCCACGAACTGATGGGAACTTTCGATCCCGCCTACGCAGCGCAATGGGCCGGACTAAGCCAGCCCTACCGCGAACGCATGCTCAATCACATCGTCGGTTTTGAAATCACCGCGACCAGAATCGAAGCCAAGTTCAAGCTCGGCCAGAATCGTACCAGGGAAGAACAAACCAACATGATCGCATCCCTGGAAAAAGCCGAAGACACCGCGGTTTCCGGCGTGGCGCGCCTGATGCAGGCACAGGGCTTTGGCGAAGGCCCGCCGAAAAAAGCGGGGCAATGAACTAGTGTGGGGCGGACACTCTTGTCCGCCAACTCTGACCATGAACAAGAAGACCAAATCATCGCCGCCCCAGCCACTTTGTGGAGTGCGCGTGCTCGTCGGCCGGGCCCGACATCAAGCCAGTGCGCTCTCTCGCGAATTCCGCAAGCAAGGGGCCAGCATTCTCGAGATCCCGTTCATCGAAATCCGCGAGCCTCGCTCCTGCCGTCCGTTAGACTCCGCATTGAAGAACCTCGTGAACTACGACTGGCTTATCCTCACCAGCGTAAACGGCGTTGAAGCGATGTGGAACCGGCTGGCCAAGCTTGGCCTGACCAAGAAACATTTCCAACACCTCCGCATCGCCGCCATCGGTCCCGCAACCCGAAAGGCCGTCGAGCAACATGGGACGAAAGTGGATCTTGTCCCCAGGGAGTACGTAGCCGAATCCGTAGTGCGCAGCCTGCGCCGCCGGGTAAACGGGAAGCGCGTGCTGCTGGTGCGCGCCAAAGTTGCACGTGACGTGATTCCCCGCGAATTGCGCAACGCTGGAGCCCATGTGGATGTGGTCGAAGCCTACGAAACCGTAATCCCGCGCGCTTCGCGTTCACGCTTGCGCAACGCGCTGAAGGATGCGCGCACACGTCCGCACGTGATCACATTCACCAGTTCTTCCACCGTGCGAAACTTCGTGGCACTGTTGAGTCCGCACCACACAACGATGCAAGGGATAAGCCTCGCTTCGATCGGCCCGAT
>WNEZ01000542.1_pt1 | contig 30620 bp, 27 predicted proteins | sample 5400521 | NCBI WGS metagenome assembly WNEZ01 (sample SAMN13153339, study PRJNA577476) | soil metagenome | isolation source: 120 cm saprolite under Douglas fir tree site 2 hole 1 replicate 1 | place: USA:California | collected 2015-04-18 | reverse complement strand
CAAGAGCCCAATTGAAACAGAACCGTGCGGTCCCAGCGGCTTTCCTAAAGTATTGGGCTTGCTCAGGCGTTGGGTTCAGCCTGGTCTTGTGTGCGCTTCCTCATCCGTGTTCCTCGAAAGCTGCAAGGCTCTGGCTAGCTCTTCATCCGTGTAATAGCGTCAGTTAGTGATCGTGCGTCTTGCTTTTAAAATGCCTTGGCGATCCCACCGTTGCAGGGTCTTGACCACCACACCGACGCGCTTCGCAAATTGTGATACAGTGTACATATGTGTAGTTTAACACACTTTTTTACACAAAATCAAGAGCTGGCTATACCTCCAAGAAGTGGTCCCACCAGGGCAACACAGTAGTTGAGCGAAAGTGTGACGCCAGTAAGCCGGGCTACTCTACGGGCCCTGCCATTAGTGGCGGCGGGGCAATGCCGAGCGTGAAGACAAGCGCTGAGCTAGCGCCGAGCAATACAGCCCAGAAAGGCTCTAGCGTGGCAGGAGTGAATACCCATCCAATGATTGCCTTTCTTCTTGTCGGACATATGTTACACTCCCCGTTCGATTGGCTCTCTGAGCAAGGCACCACAGCATTCGTCAAACTGATCCCAAGATGGCAGAGCCACCGTACGCACTCACGGAAAGAGGTCTTGTTCTGCAAGTGCAGTAGCGCCATCGGAGTTGGGAAAGCCCAATTGTGCTAACCAGGCGCGGGTGGTTTTCTGGCTTGGGAGATCATCGCCTCTGATCGTGACATATTTCACTTCTTCTCGTTGGCTCACCCGGCGTAGCTGCGCTACTGCCCCCGGCACTGGCGTACATGCCCGCAATACCGGAAGCGAGCCCATGACGTTTTCTCGTATTCGTTGATAGCGCTTCCGATGGAGCTTCTGATATGCGACCACTTCCGGAAGATCAAAGATATCCCACCAGGTGATATCTTCCGGGACATCTAGCAGAGCAAGGCGGCAGGTCTCGCGAAAATAGTCCAAAAGCGCCGCAGGCCGACCCTCAGCAATCGTTCCATCGATGTCTACTGCGAACATACGCGTGCCCCTTTTGAATTTCCTGAATTACCAGAAGAAGGATAGCATATTTACGAGCTTAGAGCAATATTGCTGTCATAGACGATAACTATTGACAGCTTCCTCCGTAATACATGAAAATAGTTCTACGCAACTATGCTAAAAGAAAATATTTTGAAAGGCGGGAGTATCCCCATGTACGCCACAGCCCTCCACTGCTATTTCTGCGGGACAGACTTTCCTCTAACCAAACTCGGCTCCTGTCCCGTTTGTGCGCACCCTGGCCAGGAGAGCGCCCTGAATGAAACGCTGGGCGTGAAATATGACCTGGCCGCGCTCAGAAGGCTGCTTGACCGGGAAGAGCTGGCGCGTCGCCCAGCTGGCCTATGGCGCTATCACGAGCTGCTGCCGGTCGCCGACCCGGCCTTTCGCATCGACCTGGGAGCGGGCGGGACGCGCCTGGCTCGCCTGACCCGCCTGCCCGAGTGCGTTGCGGGCAACATGCTCTTCATGAAGGTAGAGGGCTCCAATCCCACCGGTTCGTTCAAAGATCGGCCTATCGGTGTAGCCGCGAGCACGGCCCTGGAACAGGGTGCTCGCGGCCTGGCCTGCCTTACCTCTGGCAATATCGGTTCGGCCATGGCTGCCGTGGCGGCCAAGGCTGGCGTTCCATCTCTCGTATTTTTGCTTGGCTCTGCTGGCCTGGCCGATCAAGGCGGCGCGGTCAACGTGGAAAAGTATGTACAGATCAGTGCATATGGGGCCAGAGTCCTCTCGCCTGTCGGCGACCTGGGGCAGCTCTATGCGCTGGCCGACCGCGTTGAGTCCGAACTGGGCTGGTCCTTTATGCATAATGTGCAGGCCTACCAGACCGACGGCGACAAGACCACAGCCTTTGAAATTTGTGAGCAGCTGGGCTGGCAGGCCCCCGCTGCTGTGTTTGTGCCAACCGGCACGGGAACGGACCTGTTCGGCATCTGGCAAGGCTTTGTGCTTTTTAAAGAGCTGGGGTTTATCGGCACGCTGCCCCGCATGTTTGCTGTGCAGCCTGCCGGGGCCGCTTCCCTGCTATCCGCCTGGGAGGCGCGCCAGCAAGTGCCTGCTATACTCGAGCGCATCGAACCGAACCTGGCGCCGCCCATCAGTCATCGCGTCAGCGGCTACCACGCTTACAAAGCCCTGCTGGAGTCGGGTGGCGGTGCCGTGGCGGTTTCCGATGACGAAATGCTCGCTGCCGTGAAAGACCTGGCCGCTTACGAAGGTATTTACTGCGAAGCTGCCAGCGCGGCCGCGCTGGCAGGAATACGCCGCGCTCTAACCCGGGGCCTTCTTGAAGTAGAGGAGATCAGTCACAAAAGCATAGTGGGCATCTTAACCAGCCACGGCTTGAAGAATAGCCTGGCCCTGAGCCAGGTTTTTACCCCACCTCCACAGGTCGAAGGAACCTGGGAAGCGTTACGGTCGCTTTTGAACTAGCGTTGAGGTGGTTCCCGTGACCAATGCACCGTCAACCTTGATTTGATAGGTTGAAATGTAGGGGCGACCCTTGCGGTCGCCCAATAGGCGTCAAGTGAGCGATCCTCGCGTCCTTGCGACGGGATCTCCAACCGCCCCGCGCCGCCCCAGGGCTGTGGCTTGCGGTCGCCCGGGAGGTGGCGGGAGGCCAATTTCTTATCTTGACGCCTATTGTACGATCTCTTGTGGTCGCCCGCCTGGCTTGAACTCTGTCAGTCCTCTATCGCGCTTCCTCAGGCAGCTCGTACCAGCGCATACGCTCGCCGACTATGGCGCGCGCCTTCCATGCCAGTGATTTCGGACGAGCCTCCATCACGGCAAGTAACGCCTCAATCCGCTCAGGGACATAGCTGGGGAAATCATGCTCTATAGCGAAGGCCTGTGTCTTTTTCAGATTTATCTCAAGGGTTTTCTGCAGCCCCCAGTCATTAGCAGTAAGCCCAGCAATATAGTCAGCATGCTTGCCTTGCTCATTGCTCGTAAAATCGTGATCATAGAACAGAGCAATCACATCAATGATGTCTTTTTCATTGATCTCGACAATCTGTAGTTTCGTCAGCAGGAGATCCGGGAGCGATAACGTGCGCTGGTCCAACTGCAAGCGCGAGCGGAAATCGATGATATGGCACATTTGCATGCGATCAATAAAGATATCGATCTGCCGTTCATGCTGCTCATCCCAGAAGAGCAGGCGCTGGTGTCCATGAAGCGCATTGAATGTTTTGTTTCCCGTGTAGCCGAGTTTTTCGAACAGCGCCCTGGTCTTCGTGCCCCATTTAGAAAGCGCGGCAAAATCTAAATCATTATATTTACGTTGCAGCCGCTCAACGGACCCGGCTCCGGGACATTGGAAGTAGATGGCCAGGCCGCCAAGTAAGCGCAGGGGAACGCCTTCTGCGTTGGCTGCATCGATAATGCGATTTGCTTCCTGTGCGATATCGGCGATTGTACCTGCTGTGTCGCTCATCCTGTATTGCTTGCGCGACGTGGAAACCCAGCTCTTTGTGTGAAGATGCAGAGGGAAAAACGCCGCTGCTCCTTTCGTCTTTATGAAGAAGATTATACACAAAAAATCGGGAGTCTGTATTACCCTTCAACGAGCCCCCTGAATTCCGCCCCTGAAAGCATCTCCTCGCTCATACTCGTATAAGTGCCCTGTTCGCGCAGTTCGTGAGCAATGCGCCGCAGACTCGCCAGTACAGCCCGCAACCAAAGCTCACACGTGCCACGCCGAGTTGGGCAAGTTCGGATATCGAAGGAGTAGAGGACCCGGCCAGGATATTGACCGGGCCATTGATCACCTGTACCAGGCTCGCGATGGTATTCGCATCGCTCACTCCAATCGGAAAAAGGCAGTCTGCCCCGGCCTGCCGGTACGAGTTCGCGCGCTGTACAGCTTGCTCGAAGCGCTCATGGGGTTCTCCTACTTGCAGCAAGAAAACATCGGTCCGCGCATTCACCACGAGGGGAACGTCCATGGATGAGGCTGTCTCCTGAATAGCTTTGAGCAGTTCAACCTGCAACGAGACATCTACCAGCGCTCTTTCCTGCCCTTTTTTCGAATCTTCGATATTGATGCCTACAGCGCCAGCCGCAATGATCGCTCTGACTGTCTGTAGCACCTCTTCCATGCTGCTGCCAAAGCCAGCCTCGATGTCGACTGTAATGGGACATTCAACCACCCGTGTCATCTGTGCCACGTTCTCTACCAGCATATCCCGGCTGATGCGCTGCCCATCAGGATACCCGAGCGAAGCAGCAACGCCGGAACTGGTGGTAGCTACTGCGGCAAATCCGGCTTGTTCGAAGATGCGCGCGCTTGCCGCGTCCCACGCGTTGGGCAAGACGAGTATATTGGGGCCAGAATGAAGCTGGCGAAACTGAACGGCCTTGTCCTTCTGGTTAAGAATAGCCATCGCTGTTACCTCCTGAATCTTGCAGAACAAATTTGACACTTTGCGCCCGACCTGATAAAAAATTTTCACAAAATAATCTGGCAACGGAATGTAGGGCTCGATTTAATGCCGCCAGCGCCGATGTATCGGCCCTCGGTGGCTGTTCCGATACCCAGATGAATTTCTTAAAACTCATGATCAGGAACATAGTCATCTACAACCCTTCGTCTTGTGAATCGTAGAGGATGAAAACAGAACAGTCAACCCATTAAAGCTAGAAAAATGAAACATATGCAAACACAAAACTACAAAGAACAACTCCACGCTCCCTACGAGTGGTATCGCACGATGCGTGCCACGCAGCCCGTCTTCAACAGCCCGGACTGGGGCGGCTGGCAGGTCTTTCGCTACGCCGACGTGATGCGCGTGCTGAGCGAGTATGCGACATTCTCGTCAGACGGACACCGGATAGAGCAAGCTGCAGGCTCCACGGGCGAGTCCGATCCGCTCGAGTCCAGCATCCTGCGCATGGACCCGCCACGCCATCGCCAGTTGCGCAACCTGGTCACGCAGGCCTTCACGCCGCGCATGGTGGCGCAACTGGAGCCGCGTATCACCACCATCACCAACGAACTGCTGGACCACGTCGCCGCCGCGGGTGAGATGGACGTGGTGCGCGACCTGGCCTATCCGCTGCCCGTGACCGTCATCGCCGAACTGCTGGGCATCCCTGCCGAGCTGCGCGAGGATTTCAAACGCTGGTCCGATGCCATCGTTGTCGGCGACGAAGGCCAGTCGGAGGAGGAGCGCAAGGCACTCATCCAGGAGGTCCAGGGTATGTATGGCTACTTCACGCAGGTTCTTGAGGAGCGCCGCCAGCATCCGCAGAATGACCTGGTCAGCGCTCTGCTGGCCGCTGAGGTCGATGGACAGCGCTTGAGCAGCGTGGAACTGCTTGGCTTCTGTGGCCTGTTGCTGGTGGCGGGTAACGAGACGACGACCAACTTGCTTGGCAATATGCTCCTCTGCTTCGACGAGAATCCTGGCGTTGTGGAGCGCCTGCGCCATAATCGCGCGCTGGTACCTGGGGCCATTGAGGAGACCCTGCGCTATTACTCGCCGGTGAGGGCTATGCCGCGCATTACGGCAACCGAGACCATACTCGGCGACCAGCGCATCGGGCCGGATCAGTTTATCGTGGCCTGGCTCGGCTCGGCGAACCGCGACGAGACCGAGTTCCCCGACTCCGATCGCTTCGACATTGAGCGCGAACCCAATCGTCACGTCGCCTTCGGGCGTGGCATCCATTTTTGCCTGGGCGCTCCCCTGGCGCGCCTGGAGGCGAAAGTCGCGCTCAATGCCATGCTCGACCGCCTGCCCGGGCGCTGGCAGGTGGATGAAGTACCGCTGGAGATGATCAAGAGCTTTATCATCTTCGGCGCCAAGAAGCTGCCCATGACCTGGGACGCCTAACGCCTCTTCGCCTGCCATCCCTACAGGAGAGAACCAGGCTTATGGAGTCTCTGGGATCTCTAGAGCAGAGTTTCCTTTCAAGCTACCCGTGTGCGAGCGCAATCAATCCCAGCAAACCGATCACATAGAGTATCAGGACAACCAGGGAATCAATGCCCATGTTCAATACCTGGCGGCGAGGTCGAAAGATAAGCCCGTAAATGTAGATGGTCGTGAGCAGGATACCCAGACTCGCCAGGTAGATATCGCTATTCTTTGCCTGTGGCAGCGCTGCTTGACCGGAAAGCAGCGTTGCCAGTAGGAAGAGCACCGGCAAGAACGCATTGCCTCCAAAGATATCGCTGACAGCAAGGCTGTAGTCCCCAATGTTGACCGACGCGAGCCCGGTAGATACCTCCGGCAGCGCCGTGGCAGCAGCCAGGAAGGTAGCGCCGAACAGCACACCGCTCAAACCGATGTGATCAGCGATAGCGCTGCCGCTTTCTTCGAGTACCACGCCCGCGATGAGTGTAACGACCGCTGCGATGCTGAAAATGGTGATCACTCGTCTCGTACTCCATTTTTCACGCTTGTTCTGGGCCACCTGGTCCTTTGGATTAACAGCAGTACCCGGAGCGTGGCCCTTCTCCTGCCAGGGCAGATCAGTGCGTGCCTTATTGGCAAGCCAGACACCGGCTGCCCATACTCCCGCAATCAAGAGATCACCAGGTGCCAGGCGAGCGAAAATGAGCGATTTTGGCAACTGCGTGCCCATGATAGCGATGACCAGCACGGCGACCACCAGCACTCCCTCCAGCACCAATTGCAGGGACGCTGCCCGGTACGTCAATGCATCCTTCTTGCGCAGCCCGAATGCATCCAGAATTACTAATACAACCGTCTGAATGGCAATTCCACCAAGGATGTTGCCGATGGCGATGCCCAGGTTATGCGCAAGCGCGGCGCTGGCAGTGATGGCGATCTCCGGCAGATTTGTCGCAATTGCCAGGAAAATGAGGCCCCCGAGTGCCTGGCCGAAGCCGAAGCGAGTTGAGATCACATCGGTGGTATTCGACAATTGAATGCCTGCGAGCCAGACTGCAACTGCCCCTGCGAGAAAGAGCAGTAGTAGGATAGGTAGAGACAACGACTGAAACATGAAGGATTCCTCTTTGTATTTGGAGATGAGCACTCACTCTTCTCTCATATATTAACGAAAATGGCACAAAAAAAGATGAGGTGAACGTGTGATGGCCGAGGCCCTTTGGCCTTTCCAGATTCTCCTAATATATCATGGATCGTAATGGCCATAACACACGACGCTTTTGGGATCGTGAAGCCGTCTCATGGTAGTAGGCACCCTGCCTGGGGGGCAGGTATCCCGATTTATCGAGGGACCACCCCTTGCGGGTGCCATGCCCCCTTGCCCCCTGCTCTCATGTCCCGTTGACATCTCTACAATGCGCGTGATAAGATTCTGCTTGACCATAATAGGCTTGCCCCAACCTGTATTTTAAATGGCTATCCTCGATCACACAAGGTCGCGTGATCTGGCAAGTACGCGGCCAATGCTGTCCCGCAATTTTAAAGACCGGCTCCTCTCGGGCCGGATGGAAGTGTATATTTAAATGAATCGTGAATATCATCGCTGGTACAGTCCTTCTCTGGAGCGAGACATGGAGTTGCTGGTTTTTGGCCATGCTGGCGCTCGGGTACTGGTTTTTCCGACCTCACAGGGCCGTTTCTTCCAATGGGAGGATTCGGGCATGATCACCGCTCTAGGCGAGCACCTGGAGCAAGGCTGGCTTCAGCTATTTTGTGTGGATAGCGTTGATAGCGAAAGCTGGTACGCCAGGTGGCGATCTCCCGCTGAGCGGGCGTGGCGGCATGTGCAGTACGATCGCTACAACCTGAACGAGGTCTTGCCGTTCAGCAAGGAACGTAATTCAAATTCCTTCCTCGTGACCACGGGCACCAGCTTCGGCGCTTACCATGCCGTCAATTTCGCCTTTCGTCACCCTCACCTGGTCGACCGCGTCATTGCCATGAGTGGCCTCTACGACATCAAGCGTTTTACAGATGGCTACTCTGACGACAACGTCTATTTCAATAACCCCTGTGACTTCATGCGGAACGAGCATGATGAGGCACGGCTGCAGGCGCTGCGGCACATGGACATTATCCTTGCCACCGGTCGCGATGACTCGGCCTGTTCTAATAATGAGTCTCTATCGAGTATTCTCTGGGGTAAGAACATCTGGCATGCCTTGCGCATCTGGGATGGTTGGGCCCACGATTGGCCATGGTGGCAGCAGATGATCAAAATGTACATTGGCGGCCACGATTGACAGGGGGCAAAGTTATGACGTTGAGCAGCTTGGCAAAATCCTTCCTGGTACATCTGAACCGTTTGAGCTTGGCAAAATTCCTTTCTCAACGGTCTGCCACGGTGTAACTAACTTCGCTCCCTCATTCCAGTGAAGACAATGTGCGTCCAGGTGATACAACTCCATCTGTTCCACGTCTCGAAGGCAAAAGTCCCAAATTTTCACCTCTTTATTTTTCCAGATGCGCCGTATACCCATACGCTTGGCTTGCCGTCTCATTCCTGAGATATTGCGGAGCGGGAGAAAGTGCATCAGTTCTTTGTCTGATGCTGTAGCGTAGTATTCTCTCATAATGACTTTCTCTTCCTCTGACCACATAGGGGCCGGAAACCCCCCCTTAAAGCAAACTGCCCTGTCGGTCTCCCATTCATCATCTTTCCAAGAAATGGTAAGGGTAAAAAACTGCGGTGATACCCATTCAAGAGACACTTTTGTAACAAACAAATCTACCAGTTCTAGAATGTCCTCTTGCATCACAACCTCTTCCCACGCTTCCCCTGCATCGCGCATGAGTTTCTTGAAAGTTCGGCGTTTCTCTGCCTGGGTGCCAGTGGTGACAAGTCTCTCGTATTCTGTCTCAAATCTTGCTAACTCAAGCTTGTGCTCTCTGTACGCTTTCTGGACCTCCCGTACTAAATCTGCCTCAGCATCATCACTCTCAGCATTTTGATGCTTTGGCTTTGCCTTTTGCTCTCCATCTTCATCCTCACCTGTAAGAATGGTGAGTCTTCGTTTGAGCTTTGCCATAAGCGACTTCGTAGCCTCGATATGTATTTGCAGTTCCGCGACTCGTCGTTTGTAAGCTTTCTGCTCTGCCTGCTCATGCGCGAGAAAATCTTGAAATTCGTTTTCCGCAACTGGTGTCTGAAGCCTTTCAACAAACCGTGCTAAAAACAAGCGGTCAACATCAAGAGCAGAGATTTTATAGACGTTGCGGCGCGGCCCCGAGGTGCGAAGGATAAAAGTGTAGAATGGTACCCTCCCATACTCTTTGATGTCTATGTCTTCTACATAATACGAATAGGTGGTTTCATCTGCTGGCCGAATGTGGTTTCTCAAAAAGGCTGGCTTTTCTGATCTTTGCCGCTTGACGTACCTATTAGTCCGTTCTTGGTAGTCAGCATTTGCAGTCCCGTCAAGGTTTGTTGGCGAGAGGCGATTGAACGCATAAATAAAATCCATGTAGTCAACAATTGCGGGGTGATTGTTGAAGCGGATGACACCTTTGTACACAAAATGACCGATGTTCGCGGGATTGCTGAGAATACATTTCAGTCCGTGTATTGACGCAATTTTATACCCTTTGATAACCCTCTGATCTTTTGGAATGTCGGGATTTTCGTATTTCTCAGAGATGGCGATTTTGCTTCGCAACTCTTTAGGGAAACTCTCATTAAGGGGTGGGAATAAAAAGCCTATCCGCTCCAACTCTCGATAAAGATCGTTGACATTGCCGCAAAGCTCACGATAGCGTACTTGAAGCCATGCCATGCTTTCAGCCCAGGGAACGTAAGGGACATACTTTTTATAGTTTGGATTTTCTTTCCCGTTGACCAGTTCTCGTAGGTCAACAGAAAAGCCTGTTGGGACAGTCCAACCAGCCCAACACCCTGCGTATCCAACCTCATCTCTTAATGAATTCATCATGCCTATTTGGTGCTCTATGTATGACCAAGCCTCTTCGCATTTACGCCGGAATAGCTCAACGTCTGAGGATTTGGAAAAATCATAGATATGCTCAATGCCTGTTCGGGTCTTGTTTGCTATCACCACTTTTACCCCGTAGGTGTAGCAGATTTCCATAAAACGTGAGTATTCTTTCCCCCAACGGTCGCGGAAAAGTCTTGACTCATTAGCGGCTATGATGGTTCGTACTCGTCTTCGCGGGTCGGGGTCGGCAATGCGGGCTATCATATCAGAAAATGCCTGCCGCTCCTCCATACGCAACCTGCCGGATACGCCTAAATCACGAGTATCCATAATAATGAGTCCATCAGGCCAGCCACACCGCAGTGCAAAACGCCTATCCTGTTGCATCTCCGCTGACATGTTCTTTATCTGCTCTGGCGTTGACACCCGTGGGTATGGCTGGACAAATGCATCCAGTAGTAACCGCTCCTCCTTGGGTGCGATGACTGCTCGTAGTTGCTCTCGCTGTTCTGCTAACATCAGTATTTTTGTCATCGGTTTTATCCCTTGCTTCTAGTCGTCTGAGTATGCGACAAAACACGCGGCACGCTCGTTCGTGATCTCCTGGAGGCAACATTGCTTATCACCTTCCTAATTCTTCGTGGTGACAAGCAATAGCAGAAGAGAACACTAGGGGGGTGCATGGGCTGGTATTTCCAGGCAGCACGGTATACGGTTGGGGTACCTCTGAGATTGGTTCTTGCATACTGACAGTGTTGGAAAGTAAAGAGGCGTGGTGAGTGGTGGTGATATGGTTGGAACATCACCCACAGGAGAGGATACCTTGACATATACTATACCCGAAACACTGATCATGGTGCAAGACCTTTTCTACAATGTGTGAACCTACGAATACACGCTCTTTAACTTCCTCGGTACATGACGATAATCTGAATGTGGTGCGGGTCTGTTGGTAAGGTGGTATTGCCTCCTGCAAGGTGTATTGATGCGGCTTGAATGCCTGGAACCTGCAACAGTGTGGTGACGGCTTGCTGTTTGGGCTTTCCTGCAAGTAACGTACTCAGGTGCTCTTTCTCTGTTGAGCGTATCTGGTAGAGGTACGTTGCGTCTATCTTCAGAGCAAGCGTCGCAATTCCTTGTGTATGATCTGTGATGGTTGCGTGTACGATAGTGACCTGGATATCTCCTAAAAGTGTGTACTCTGCTCCAAGCGTGGTTGTGGCCTGGGATGTGAGCAACTGCGTAGCATGCTGGTAGAGCGTGTAAGCATCATAGGCAATGCCGGTGCAGGTCACAGAAACAGTGACAGAGACGTGTTGTGCCTCGTCTCCTGGCCGGTGATCGCTTGCAACATGCGGGGTGCATGATGGGGTTATGAGTTCTTCCCCTGTGTGAAGCTGCACTTGTAACGCTGCGTCTTCGCTCTGACTGAGCGTAACGAGCAGAGAGGTGACTGCATTATTGATATCTGTTCTGGTGACAACAAGATACTCCCTGGCTGCTGCTCCACCTGAAAAGGCTCCGGTATTTTTTGCAACGACTGAGGTTGCACAGCAAGCGGTATTGATAGCATAGGCCGGTATATTCCCCTGCGGACCTGCAAAAACCGCATGTGCCGATACGCTGACTTGTCCGTAGCTCGGTGGATTTCCAGCCGGAATAACTGCGGCCTGGTCGGTGATAATCTGTACTCCATCTTTCCCTGTTAATGTGGTTCCGGCGGGGATGGTTTGTGAGGCAAGCAAGCCATTGTAAAAGGTGATGGTTCCTGCCGCTCTGGTCGCGGCCTGATGCCGTTTCCCTGTTGCGAAAGTAGTGGTGCTCTGGATGAGCGTAAGCGGCGCTAACTCCCTGCCTTGTACCTGGATCGCAGTGGTTAGAGTGATGGTTCGCTCAACCGGAATAATGGTGACTGTTGCCGTTGGGGTAAGGAGTGGGAAAAGAAACGAAGTTGCAACAAACAGCAGGCAGAAAAGTATGGTGAACGGAATGAGTAACCAGTACGGTTTTTGCTGAGGAGGGATATGATCTTCTGAGATATCCGGCTGCTCAAGCTCAATGACTTCTCCCTCGATCACCTCCGGCTCTGTGGGAACAAGCGCTGTTACTTCCTCCTCCTGTGTTTCCGGCTTTGCTTCCTCCGTTTCCGGTGAAGTATTTGTTTCCGGTTGCTCCTGCTGTGGCTCGTTAGTCTGGTCCGTCAATTCGGCTTCCTCAAGTGTGCCTGTATTTCGCATCCCTGGCTCGCTTTCTGGTGGTGAGAAGCGGTATAACTACCGCTCCTCTGAATACTTGCTAGAGCTTAGGAACAAACGATGTTCCGTTGTTGAACAGTACCCACACCGAAGGGTTTGACCCGTCAAGCACGGTGACCTGCATATCCGGCTTGCCATCGCCATTGATATCAGGAAATGATACGGTGGCAGGGACGAGATCTGCCCCCTGGTTGGTGAGCCGGACGATAATATACAAGCGGGTTTGGTTCGCCGGGCTGGGATAGCCTGGGATTTCGAGCACTTCAATGGTTCCGTGGTTGTTGAGAGTGATAAAGTGCTCGGTCCCTGCGTGTGCGACATTGGCATCGGTTTGGAACGTGCGCGGATAGCCATAGACCCTGTCATCCTGCCATTTCTGAAAGGCTGGCGGGATGAGCGTATACGCGGTGAGGAATACGACCATGATGACCAGGCAGATGCCGATGTAGAACATCGGGTGTTTCCCTGAGCGGGGCAGTTCCTCAGTTCTCCGCTCTCCCCTCATCGCGTAGGGTGCCAGATCATAGCGCCTGGCACTGTTCCCCATTCGTGTTGTCGGTCTGCTGTGATATTCCTCTTCCTCATCCACCTCAACATAGGTACCTGTCGTGGGCGTGTTAAACCGGCTGCGGGTTGAGGTAATATATGGGTTATCCTCCGGATGCATCCCTGCTCGCGTTCCTGCGTGATGATATGAGGCTGTGCGCTCCTCCGGCGGTAAGCTCGCACGCCGTTTGAAGGTGTTTGCGTTTATCCCTCGCTGCTCTCTCATATGGTTTTCCCTGCCATGATGCGTGTTGCATCATCAGACGTGATGAGCCCGTCCCTGATCGCCTGGTCAAGCTCGGTGAGTCTGTCCTGGTCTTCGTAACAGAGACAGGTAGGATCGCCGCAAAAGGGATGTTCTTCTGTGTGGAGTGGTTGCGTGGTTGGCACAACAGGAATAAAGTTGTCGCCGTAGTGGTGCATGTATCTGCCTTTCTGAATTGACAGGAAAGGCCTATGCGTGGCATACTACCACTAGACCTTTAGCCTGTCCTGGCAGCATAAACATTCATTTACTTGGTGGTTCATGCTGCCGCTGCGTAACAACAGAAAAAGGATGGGTCGCGGTGTTGGTGCTGGTGTAACTTTGCGGGTTGTCTCAGCACACAACAAAGTAAAAAAAGGTCAACGGGGAACGCTTGGGTTTTTGCTCAAGCGTTTCTTGGCATCACCTCCTTAAATTTGGATGGTCAATCAGCAAAGACAACGCCGTCTAAATCGGTGTACCGGATAGGAGGCCGATTACGGCGGGTCAGCTCCTGGTTGATGGCTCCCACGATTTTTCCGGCAGTAGCACGGAAGATCGGATTACCATCAATTGCCCGTTGTAAGGTGTTCACTTCAATGTCTGCCTCTTTACACAGCTTGCTTTTCGACCAGCCAAATTCGATGCGGTAGTCTTCAACTGTCATATCTACACCTCGAATTAGACCTATAAGAGTTATGCCACATCAGCTTGTCAATGTCAATCATTTTAGAGGCTTTTTTAGCAATTCTCATCAAATTTGGTTAGTCAAAGAGGGAGATTGATCCCTGTTTGCCGCTCTGCTTATTTTGATGGTAAAATTGATCGAAGCGTTTTGTAACCCTCGCGGCATTGGTGAGAAAAGGCTGAGTGAGGTGAGCGGGGAATGTCAAGGGGCAGTGTGGCTTGACTCTTTATAGGAAACCTGCTACACTACCCCCACTTACGGGAGGATGAACCTTGAGTAAGCATGAGGTATGGCGGAGAGGGACGGCTGGAAGCCGCACAACGAAGAAGCAGCATTCAACTCAGGGAGCCAAGGAGGAAATACTTCAGGAAGAGATCCTTCATCATCTGATTCCAACAACATTCCAGATGAGAAGGGAGATGGTGCCTCAAAAAAGTTACGTGGCAAGAATAAAACTGATATGGCGGATGAGCCAAGGAGCCAACAGCAAGATCAACCATCTACTGAAGATGAAGGACCCATTCTTGTTTATCTCCCTCCAGTCGGTGGTGGTAGCTTCATTTTTGGTGGGTTTGAAATACGCCACCGCTCAACAGAAAAACGATCCTCCCAATCAGATGCAACAGATAGCAAACACATCTCCTATAAGCGCTATCGTAAGGGAAGGCATGGTGGCAATGACCATTCTCCAGGTCCGAATAAACCATCGCGGGCTAAGTAATAAAGAGTACGCAGAAGCTCCTGAACTTCTGGTTCACATCGACAACCCAGATCTCTGTTTGGCAATTGTTGGTTAGGACAGACAAAGCCTTTCCGTGCTAATATCTGTTGTCTTAATCCTTCAAAGAATAACACGCGGGTGTAATTCCTATATCGTAAGGAGATGGAAGGAGGAAAATCAATACCATGGAAAGACATTCTTATTTTATCATAATTGTGCGTTCTCTTCACAACTGGGCTTAAAACGACATAATCTGCTTTATACTTCTTCGGTAATAACCCATCAGCAGCAGTAACAGTCAGAAACTTTTCGATAACATGTTCTGCAAGAGATATATAGTCAGCACCCGGACCATTTCTTGTAAGTGTAAAAACTAGATATTCCAGATCGGGCATAAAAATGTTCCAAACCTCTTTGGTTAACTCGAAAGGTTCCATAAATTGCTTAGTTACAAGTAATAGTGCTGCTATCCACCCCTTCAATTCTTTTTCATTTAATACAAGTAGGCGTTGGTATGCTTCCTCGGCGTTTTCTGGGCTTTCAATTATATTGAGGACTGTATCTATATAATTGCGCGTATTGTATGCACCCAGGCGCCCATTCTTATTTATTCTAACTGGCTGGAGAAGTGGAATAATATTTGCGGCAAGATGGCGGTGTCTCATCATAAGCGGAATTAACACTTTAATGCGTTTGTAGTAGGTGCGAAAACCGGGAAAATTTATTTCCTCGTTTGCCAGCACCGTTTCTATAAGTAATGCTAGTTCTTCTTGAAAACCGGTCCACATTCCTCCAGGAAGTATTTCAAGCTCCAGTATTCTGATTGCATACGCAGTGGCAATCAGCTCTTCAACAAACGCGATATTATTTTCAGTCTCGTTTAGGATATCTGTGCAAACTGTAAATCCCTTCCAAGCTTCCTCAATTGGTACTGACGAAGTTATCAATTGCATAATGGATTCATAGCTCAGAGATAATGCTGCTTTCGCTAGACTTTTTGCTGGTGTCCAATCAAGAATAAAGAGATGAGCAAACTCATGTAGTATGATAAAGTAATTGTCAAAATCACTGCGATCTTCAGGGTGAGGTTTTACTCCATTAGCTTTAGCTTGTTCTCGCCTTAACTGAATGGTTTTCAGTTTAGTCGGACTCACTCCCATGTATATAGTGCGGACTAAAGGCTGAGACCGCATATAGTTTAGCTTACTATTTTGGACAAGTATTGGCCAGGGGTTTTGCAGTTGCTCTAATCGCTTCTGTTGTGTTTGTGTCATATCTGGGGCATATTGCGGAGTTCTGACTGCACAGTTAAAGCAAAAGCCTCCGGGTTTCTCTTCTTGCTCTTGATCGTTCAATGCCGCCTGCCTTTCAGTATAATGAGCTTTTTGACTTTACTTCGCAGTTCATCAAGCTGTGCCAAAATCAGTCGCAACTCTTCTACCTCATCTGTTTGTTCTCGTTGAGACAAGGGAAGGGGTGAGTTGAATGTAAACCCTCCCTTTCCTTCCTCAGTTGAGTTTTGCAGTGTAACAAGCTCTGCTTGCTCTTCAGACGATAACTCATTAGGTAGGCGTCTTGTCACCAAGTAGAGCGCCGGAATATCTAAGGCTGTTGCTATGCGGATCAGATATTCGTCATTTGGCTGGCGGATTTTGTTATGCTCCACTTCGGAAATATACCCTTTGGTAATTGGCTTGCCTGCACGGGCAGCAAGTTCAGTAACCGTTAACTCCCGTGCTGCGCGCCAGGCTTTTACCACTTCGCCCAGAGAGGTATGAAAAATTAAATCTTTGCCCTGGTCAATCATGGTGCCCTCCTTTCTTTATAATGTACCACGTTCGCGAACTCTTGACAAGAGTCTCTGAGTAATCGTATTATACCTCTAAGGGTTTCACATTCGAGAACCTTGAACATTAGTCATTTCTGACATTTTGCGGGTGAATTGTGTATCCATAGTGAGGGGGTTGTTTCCCCCGGACAAGGAAGGCTATAAGCGCAACCCTGCCAGTTCATAACGCTTTAGCTTCCTTGACGGTAGCCTGAACTATCTCGTAGCGCGTTTGTTTGGGAACGAGACTGTTGGCAGGCCAAAAAGGTTCTCGCCCGCCGTGAATGTAGCACGACGGGCACTTGAGACCTGTTGGCAACGCTTGGGACAGCATCACTTGGTCTCTGGCTTTACTGAGCCACCTTCAGACCGAGTATGTCAAGCTCTGATTAGTGAAGGGGAGGCCGTACGAGGCCACAGAAGGCTTCTGCACGAACGCTCCTTCACTGGCATTCCCCTGCTCTAAGCCAGCCATCGCTCTTTCCACGAAGTAACAAAACGGCTTCATGAAATTTGTAGTGTTTCCTTGTATCGCGTTCTGCTCGTTCGTCTCATGTCGCTTTGAGAAATTAAAGAAAGGAGTGAGAAAAGTAAAGAGGCTGGCTGGAGAGCGTGCCACATTGCAAAACTGGTACACGCTGCACCAGCCGTGAGTACCAACTGAATAACATTGGTAGGCCCATTTTGAGGATACCACACCGGTGCAAACCTGGGTCTACCTCCTTCAACCGTACAATTGTAGCCATTTTCATCCCGAAAAAGGAGACACTTGTGAACACTCGTCAGAAGAAGATGAGGCAAATGAGAGCAGGGCAGCTTTCAGGGGCATACATCCCCCTACTCCTGCTTGTCCCGCTCTTCTTCAGTAGTTGTAGCGTTCTGCTGCCCGGCACAAGCCTGAAACAGGCAGCAACACCACCTGTTGTTACCATTCAGCCGATACAGGCACTCCATCAAGCCTACCGCACGATTGCGATTGGCCTTGATATCTCAGGCAGCTACCCGCGCACTGTGTTTGAACAGGCGAAACAGGCAGTCGCTGACGCGATTGACAGCCTGGTACAACCCAACATGGATGGCGCTACTGTCTATGTCAACTGGATCACAAACAATTCGTGGAGCCCAGATAGCGCAGCCATACCGCCAATTGTGATACCTGCCCTACCCGCTGATCCGGCAATGCCTGCTTTAAGGCCCGCACCCACACCAACCGGTGATCCGTACCAGGATGCCCAGGCAGCAAAAATGGTGAAGGCTGAAAATGCCAGGACACTGGCAAACTATTATGCCCTTTTGCAGCAAAACCACGCGCACCTTGCTCTTGTTCGCAGCCAGGTGAAACGGCAGACCGATACGCTTGCCCGTCTGGAGCCGCCTGTAGACACCATCAGCACCGACATTTACGGGTTTGTGGAGCGGGCAAGCCAGCGCCTGCAAGGAACACAGGGGACAGCCTTCCTCGTGCTTGCCAGTGACCTGGATAACAATAACCTGTCACAGCAGGTACAGGGCAGTATTCATCTGAAGGATGTGCGGGTCAGGGTCATTTTCCACTACTGTCAGAATGCGCCGGAATGCGAACGCAATGACGCAAAGTGGCAGCAGGTGTTTCAAAAGGCCGGTTCACACGACATCCGGTTTCTCGACCCTGGGCAGTCACTTGCCGCACCGAGCCTGTTTTCATGAAAGGAGAGCCATATGACCATACTACCTCTCATCGGTATAACGCTTCTCGCGCTCTTTGCCTTGTCCCTGCTGGCAAGACGCTTTGAGAAAGCTGCCAATGGCCTTCGTTGGCTGGCAAGGCCGTTTAGTATCATCGGGTGGGCATGTCTGCACGGATCAATGGCATGCAAGAAACAGCTTGATAACGCATTGGAGTGGCCGCCGAAAGCAAATGTGATTGCGCGCCTCATCTACCTCGTTGTAGCACTGTTCGTCTACGCCGGTGACTTTGCCTTAGCACGGCTTCGCAGCGCTGCGCTCTTTGGCGTAACCGCCGGAAAATTAGCCTGGCTTCCCTTAGATAACTTCTCAGGTTTGCTGTGGCTGTGCGTTAGCGCACTCTGGGGAATTGTGCTGTTTGATCTAATAGACCTCATTCCCACTGGATGGCGGCTGCTCCCCATTGAGCGACTTTCCAAGCCGGTGCGTCTCATTGCAACGCTCCTTGCCCTGGTGCTGTTCGTCGTCTCAGCACTGACAATGGCCTACTTCGTCCTCTGGGGACAGATGCAAATAAGCGACCAGGTGACCTCTAGCGCTGACACCGCCGTGCTCGGGTTTAACATCTCTTTGGTGTTCGGCCTCCTGCTTGGCCTGGCCTCGGCAATTGCTCTGTGGGCGCTGTTTGTCGGCATTGCCGGTGTCTACACCATGCTTGTCGCTCTCTCGTACTTTGTTCTTCGTCTACTGGCCCTGGGCTTGGGGATATTCGGCCACAGTCTTGATACTGCCGGTGATGAGTACCTCAAGCCCGTTCCCTTTCCCTTCCTTCAGTTTACGCAAAACTCCCCTACAGCATCACTGCCGCAGGCAAGTGGCGCTGTTGCCGGGTTTTTGCCGGAAGCATCAGGCGGTCAACTGCCTGACAATACACCAGAGGAGGACCCAATGTCTGACAAAGTAGGTACCCGTATTCACCTTGGCAATTTCGGCTTCCGCTCCTCCCCGCCGTTTGACAGAGCCGGGGAAGAAGTTGGCAGCCAGCGTATCGTTCGCCTGCAAGCCGTTGCTGATTTATCCCGTCCGAAAGGCTGTACGCTTCGACCAGGAAGCCAAAGCATCAGCGATATCACCCCGCACGGTCAGATCAATGACATCATCAAGGCAGGCACTCCCCTGGAGCAGGCCTACAGCCGCATCATGCATACCATTGTCGAGAGCATTGTGGATTCTTTTACTGACGCACCTGCCAGCAACGGGCCCATTGTTCTTGCAACTGATCCCCTGCTCGTTCCCTACCTTGCCGAGGAACTCCAAAACCTGCACAGACGTTTACCGTTTCACTCAATTATCCTCGTCTCAACGCTTTCAGCGCACGTGCTTGCTGACAGGCGCTGGGCTGAGGCAATGGAGAGTCTGCGCGCACTCTGGGAGGAGGAGGTGATCCTCAACACCCTCGTCATCGACGAGCGCTCAGCACTGGCGAAAAGAACCGGTGAGGAGACACAGGAGAAGTTTCTCGCAAAGTTTCTGGCAAGCCTCCTGGTCTGTCACGAGCACTCGTACTTCAACCCCAGTTTCGGCCAGGTATTCGAGCGGTGTAGTGCGGTCTCTCCGTTCACGACGCTCTCCTTCGCCAGTGCAAAAGTATCATCAGGCAAGGCAACGCCCGGCCAGCACCTGGTCAATGCTTTGCGGTCAAAGGAACAAGCCAAAGTCGGCAAGGGTGACGTAAATGACTGTATCAATCAGACAATCAACCTGTTCCGGAAAGTCTGTGAGCCACGAAGCCTTGCAATGACCGAGGAAGGCGTGACAATAGGCGATCCGCTGGCCTTCCTGGTGAATGAGCCTGTCCCCTTAAGCGACCAGCGCTTTGCGGGGTATCGCAACGCCATACAGCCGGTGATGACGCAAACCAACCCGCAGGCCAAGTTGATTGTTGTTCGCGGCAGCGGCACAGCGGAGACCAAAGACAACCCCGGCTACTATATCCAGGCTACAGCGCTTCGACCCCTGTTCCTCACCCCGCCGGAAGCTGCACACGAGGTCGCGGCTAAGACACCTCTTACGGCTGAAATAGTGAAACCGGAAACAGCACCGGTACACATGAACGGCAGGCGCAGACAGCAAAGTACCGTAGCCTAAGTAACAGTGCAGGGCGCAGTCACTTGCGCCCTGCACCCAAGAAGAAAGGAGCAATCTATGTCTAGCGGTTCAGCAGGAGGCAGCGTTATAGGTGACGCGGTAGGCAACATCATCATCGTTATCGGGATCATTATCATCGTGATGCTGATTATCGGGATATGGCTCCTCACCAAAGCGGTAAACGCCATCATCCGGGCGTTTGTGAAAAACCCCAAGAGCAAAGCGCTCTGGATAGCCCTGGCGGTCTTCCTCCTAACAATCGGCATTCTGGTCTACCTGAGCCTCACCCAGAGCGATCAGACTTACTCTGCTGTAGCAGAAGCTGCTGTCGGCTTGAGTTTTGCTATCCTTGTGATCACCGCACGCTGCGTTGAACTCTCCGCAAGCATGACGTTTGAGCGGGAGCGCGGCGGACTGGTACAAGAGGTGCTTCACCGTCCCTGGTGGCAAATGGATGACAGACCAGAGGAGCAAGAGGCAGCCCTTGCAGCCTGAGTAACAGACAACAACAATATGCGGGTGTTTTCGGAAACGATTGCTTCCTGAAACACCCGCTCTCAGTCCCTTTTATTCAGCCTGGTACACCTGCAATTGAGTCGCAGGCACCATGCAACCCACATGAAGGAAGAATACGATGCCTAACACCTACTTGCAATTCGGTGCCCAGATTTACAATAAACAACACGGGTTTGCCCCCATTGTCCAGGGCATTTATGTCCCCTGTGATGAAACAGTCGGAAAAGCCATCGCGAATGCATACGATGCCCTTCCACGCTACGATTCGGGTAACATTGAGATCTGTATTGCCTATACCCACTTCGCTGTGGAAGTCTGCGACCAGTTTACCTTCCTCACCAAGACCCTGGGAATTACCATTGAACCCTGGCAACACCCTGGTCAACCCTACAACAATTCAGCCGAGATGTTTGCGGACGTTGCCAATCACCTGCATCTCTTCGTCTTTGCAGGCGGCACCGATCATGCGCTCCTGGGATATACACATACTGCAAGCCACTGGAGTATTAACGTGAAGTTTCGGGCAGTCCATGACCTGTTCGGACATGCAGCAGAGGGGTACCAGTTCGGGCCGCGCGGTGAGGAAAACGCCTGGCTGGCACATAGTCAAATGTTCTCACCTCTTGCCCAAAAAGCCCTCACCACTGAGACGAGAGGCCAGAACGCCTGGTTTAACTTCGGCAGGCACAACTATAGCCCGGATGGAAAAAGACTTGCGCTTTCCCCGGCACACAAACCATTTGCTGTACAAAAGATTGCGCTCCTGCCGGATGAGTTTACCAACTGGCAATCTGTTCTCAATACTTACCTGGCAGACCAGCAATCAAGGGGAAGAGCAGCCTGAGCCGGAAGCGATACGCAAAGGAGTAATTCTTGAATGAAACCCATACGACGCGAAAGAGACGCAGACAGTAGTAACAACATCATCTATAGCTCATTTCACCTGCACGAGACCGGGCTGATGCCCATAGGCACCCCCTCATTTGAGGAGTGGCTGGAGTGTGGCAGGTTTATTCGCCACGCCGAGCAAAGCGTGCATTTCTGGATCGGAGACTGGTTGCGCTATGGTGAGGCGCACTTCAAAGAGGACTATGAAGCAGCAATAGCAATCACCGGCTATAGCTACCACACCCTACGCCGCGACAAGTACACGGCAGAACGTATTCCTCTTGAGCGACGTCGCTCAAGGGTTGACATTGCCATACACCACGAGGTTGCACCGCTTGAAGAAGCAACACAGGAACGGTTATTAGAAAAAGCAGCAACTGAGCAATGGACAGTGCGACAAATACGCACAGAAAAGCGCAGGGAGGCCTATGGGTTATCTTCCCCCCCGCTCGCTCTCCCTATCCTACTGCCCTCTCCCAGCGAGCAAACCTACCCGAAGGCATGTATGGAGGCAAACCACATCTACCAAGGCGATGCCCTTACCATCCTCAAAACATTCCCGAACAAAAGCATCGATATGGTGATGACAAGTCCTCCCTATTGGGCATTGCGGGATTACGGTGTCGATGGACAGCTTGGGCTTGAACCATCGTTTGAGGAGTACATTCAAAACATCTGTGATGTGTTCGATGAGGTAAAGCGCGTCCTAAAAGAGAAAGGAACGTGCTGGATAAACCTTGGCGATACATACGCAACCCACACAGGGAAAAGCCCTGGGATGAGCACAGGCCAATTTGGAACAAATGAAGCAGCAGGTAATAATTCGATCTTCTATCAGGATAGGCCATTACAATCCGTGCCAGAGAAGTGTTTACGCCTTATCCCATTCCGTTTTGCCATCGAAATGGTAAATCGAGGATGGGTTTTACGAAATACGATTATCTGGCATAAACCCAATGCCATGCCCGAAAGCGTCATGGATCGTTTCACAGAAGACTTTGAATACCTGTTCTTTTTCGTACAAAGTCAGCAGTATTACTTCGAGCAACAGTTTGAGCCACTTGCCGATACCACGCTCCCACGATATGCACGAGGAGTGAGTGAAAACTCCAAGCATGGTGAGAAAAATAGAAGTGGCGCAGGAGCGCTATCTGCTCCAAGACTAAATATTAAGCATATTAACAGAGAAGATGGAGGCGGAGGCAACGGATTTATTGGACACTCTGGTTACTTCAAAGCAAACGGCGACCCTTTATATAACCCCGATGGTCGCAATAAACGGAGTACCTGGTCAATTAGCACCAAGCCGTTTCCCGATGCTCACTTTGCCGTCTACCCTGAAGCCTTATGCGAAACACCGATCAAGGCAGGATGCCCTGTCGGTGGCGCAGTGCTTGATCCTTTTATAGGAAGTGGAACTACGGCAGTTGTCGCACACAGACTCAAAAGAGCATACATCGGCATTGAGCTAAATCCTGCCTACGTACAACTAGCACAGCAACGAATAGCAGACCACCTGTTAGAGACAGCATCCTAACGAACGCAGCACACCACACTCACCAGCAAGCAAAGGAGAGTCCGTATGAGGCAAAATATCTCGTTCCTCCCCAGCCTCCAGCTAGGCACCAGGGTTGAGACAGGCGAGCCGCTCCTGCTCTATGGTGATGGTCTGCGCCGTCACCGTGTGCTGTATGGCCTTTCTGGATACGGAAAATCTAAGCTCATCACTAGTCTGAGTGTCCAGCTCCTAAACCTCGGCATACCCTTCGCCTGCATTGACCCGCACTCAGACCTTGCCGATGACACGCTCTCAATTCTGCTTGCAACCGGCTTCTTTGCGCATGAGAAAGCGTTTGATCGGCTCTGGTATATTCGGTTTGCTGATCCCTCGCACGCTGTTCCCTTTAACTGGCTCAAACAACCCTTCAGCCCCCAGCAAATCGCCGCCAACTTCCTGGAGTGCTGCAAGCGCGTGTGGCAAAACCTCGATGAAGGAAGTAGTGTCACCTTTGAGAACATTATCCAGTCGGCAACCACAGTCCTCTGTGAAAACAACCGGCCATTGACCGACTTAGCCCGCCTGCTCTCAGACCCCCTGTTCCGCGAACGTCTGCTTGAGGGCGTCTCAGACCCGGTTGTGCTTGAGTTCTTTCACACCCGCTTTGACCACTACGGCAAAATGGCCCTTGAGTCAACGCTCCGGCGGGTGTTTCTCCTCAGCTTCTCTCCCCCGCTTCGCGCTGCACTGGGAAGCACAGATAACCTCATTAACTTCAGCCGCATAGTGGATGAAGGGATCAGTGTCATTTTTGATCTCGGTGGATTAGATGAGCAGACGCAGCGCTTTCTTGGCGTCCTCTTGACCGTTGGCTTTGAAATGGCAATGCTCGCCCGCGCCACACAGCCGAAAGCCACACGTAAGCCCTACAATTTGATCATTGATGAGTGGTTCCAGTTTTTAAATCACAGCCCGGAAAGCCTGCAGCGCCTGCTTGATTTAACCCGCAAGTTCGGCATGACACTCACCCTTGCCTCGCAAAACCTCAGTCAGACCCGGGACATCCGGGCGGCTTTGCAGAACTGTCTCCAGATTGCCTTTCGCTTAGGCCATGACGATGCAAAGGCAGCAGCCACACGTTTTACCGAGCCATTCGTACAACACGAAGAGCTTCCTTTCTGGCAAGACCTGCTCCTTTCAGTGCTTGTGGCAGGGCCGACAAACGTGCAGGGTGATGAAGAGCCCACGAAGCCCAGTCATTGGGAAACACGATTGAAACACCTGCCGAAAGGACACGCCCTCGTGCATATTGCCAACCGGACAGTCGAGATACAAACCCTCACGGTGCCGCCCCTGGTAAACCAGCGGGAGCTCACCCGCCTGAAGGCAGCGTACGCCCGGCGCCTGCTGCAACCTTTGTCACCCAAAGCAGCAGTACCAGAACCCAAGCGGGAAAAAGATAACAGCGCCAAAGCGCCAACATCGTCTGTGGCTGACACAACAGTGAAGCGTCAATCACGACGACGCACACCGGTGAGTGAGAACTCCTACCTCTCCACCAAGCAAGACAAGGAAGAAACCAGATGACACATCAGGCTCTCACCCTATCAGAGCGCGACGAGCAAATTCTCCAAGCCGTCTATACCTACCAATACCTCACGCTTGCCCAAATCACCCGCTTGTTCTTCTCGGCTCGTTCCCAGCGCTCAAAAAATCACGCAGGCCAGTACGTCAAGCGGCTGGCAGAAGCGCAATGGCTGGTACGCTTCCCTTTGCCATCAACCCAGAAAGGAAATAGGGCGTATGTCTACACACTCGCGTATAAGGGGTTGAAATACCTGCACACCCTGGGCTTCGATGTAAGCCCGTCTAGCCGCCAGGCAAAGCCCGCTCCTTCCTACCAACACATGCAACACACGCTCTGCCTCAATGACGTGCTCATCGCAGCAGCGCTCCTCCCCAGGCGCGTACCAACCGTTCTGCTCTGCGACATGCAACATGAATGGATACTCAAACAGAAACCCCTGCATGTTCCTTCTCCTGACACACCGGGTAATGGCAGGATGCACAGCGGATGGCAGTTGACAAGCGTCATTCCTGACGCCTGGCTTGATTTTCGCCTCTGCCTCAACGGGATCACCTATCAAACAGCCGTGTGGCTTGAACTCGATAGGGGCTCAGAAGAACAAAAACAATTCAGACGCAAAGTCCGAGGGCTCTACCACGCCTCTCGTTCTGAGACATATAGGCAGGAGTTTGATGCACAAAACATTATCATTGCTTTTGCGACAACCGCCGGTGAGAAACGCCGGGAGCAGTTGCGTCAGTGGACTAAGCAAGAGTTATCAGTGCTGGGAAAAATATCAGACGCAGATCTGCTTCTCTTCACGAGCCTGCCCCCAACCGGCGATCTCGACCCGGAATGGCTCTTTCTCTCCCCTGTTTGGCTCACTCCCCTGACAAACACCCCTGTTCCCCTGCTTGACCTGAGCGAGGTTGAGACTTCCTGAAGACAACGCTGGTCGGCCTTATTGCAGCCAACAGAGAAATTTCCATTGCTCGCGCGGGTCTTACCCAAACCACGCCATTCCATACCTCAAGAGAGGTATGGAAGCCAGGAGGAAAACGAGGCAGGAAAGTACATTGCCTGGTGTACGAGCATCAAGGTGAAAGAGCCTGGTGAGCGATGTGGCAAGGAAGGAAGGCAAGAAGGGAGGAGTGCTCGTGGGAGTGTCAAATGGAGTGTTTTAGGCTTTGGATTAAACACCACATCCGACACCAGAGGAATAAACTCACCTCCGCAAGAAACGTACGTCTACGGTCATTCCTTGCCCTCACAGACCTGTCATAGAAAACATTTGACATAAGCAATTAGCAGGCGGTGAGGTTTTGAGTCGTTGCCAGGCCAACGGAACAGACGGGTTTGCCCGATGCGGTATACCGCAGCTGCGGATCGCGGGTGAGATTGCCGATAAGATGGACGCAATTTAATGATCGTGCCATATGGGCTTAGTTACTATCATCTTCTTCAACCTGTTCCACGATGGTAGCAATATCCTCAGACGGATTATCCAGAACACGTCTGAGTATACGGTTTGTTTGTCTTGTTTGAGAAGCGACTTTCGCCGCTTGAAAAATAAGCGGGGCAGAGATACGCTCTAGCTCTTTATCAACAGCTTCTTTAATCATATTCTGTAATACTCCCTGCTCCATAAGTAGTGATGTAAGCTCGGTGAAGCTCATTCCCTCTTGTTTTGCTCTTTGCATAAGCTTGCCTTGTAACTCTGGCGTTATCCTCAAGGTTATTGGGACACGTCTCTTTCTTGAGAAGCGTTTTCTTATGTGCATGCACGTTGTTGCCATAACATCAAAAAATTTCAATTCAATGCAAGGTCTTCTTTTTGCTCCCGCCTGAAAAGATCAATGAGTGTTTTTTTGCTGTTGTGCTGGGGCATGTCGGGGTCAATATATGTAGCGTTCGGCTGAGAAGCCCGGCTTCCTCCCGGATGTTCCGGTACGTCTGGAGTCCGGGGCAGCGCGGGAAGCTGCGGCGCTTTGATGCTTCGTCTTTGTTGCAACGTGGTGTGGTGTCGCCAATCGACGCGCTTGAGCATGAAAGGCGGTAAGTGGCGGTGAAAACCGATAATGTCTTCGTCTTTCATCTGCCTGATTTCCCAGGCGGTCAGAAGCGGTATGCCCTGCTCTGAAAGTCCCTGACTGGTTTCCTCGCCTGCCCTTTGGGTTGCCGAGTGGGCAAAGGCTGATTGCCTGCCCAAACACCGCTCAAGATGTTCTGCGGTAGCAAGGTCTGCGGGACGGTAGTAGATTTGCGTCTCCATGTTGTCTTTTAGGATCTGCGCCCGTGCTCTCCCGTACACTGCCTCAAGCTGTGAGAGTGACTGGACGGCAACCCACAGATATATCCCCCGTCCGACAACCGTTGTCGCGTGGTCGGCAAGGGAGGGTATCGCGGTTCTTCCCGCTTCATCAATAAGCAGCAGGACGCTCTTGCATCCTGTGCCCTGGTTTTTGTCATAGGTTGCTATCAATTCATTGATGAGACTCCCCCACAGAAGCCTGACAAGCGGTGAGAGCGCAAGGAGAGCCTGCTCAGGCCAGCGGAAATAGACCGTCACGGGCTGGTCTGACCGCAGCAGCATCTCCGCTGTAAAGCTTGAGCCGGAAAGACAGCGCACAAGGGTCTCGGTAATAAGCGGCTTCATTCTGGCTTTGAGCGTTCCCCATGAAGACAGCAGAAACCGGTCAGAAAGAGATGCGCCCTCAAGGTTCATATCAAGAAACTGGGTTGCCAGGGAGGGATCAATCTGATTGAGCCTGCCTGCTGCGGCGGAAAGCCCTTGCCGGATAAGAAACCGCGTATAGAGAAAGGGTGCAATCCCCTCAATTCTTGAGGCAAGAAGCATCTGTGTGAGCATGTCTGTTGCGCGTTGGGTGAATATCCGCTCCCGCTCGTCTGCCTCAAACAGCAGATGGGATGCGAGCGCATACAACTCGTCCTCCGTGTGCTTGCCCAGGAGCGGATCGAAAGAGTGTCCTGTGCCTGTCGGGTCAATCACGAACACCTCCCCAAGGGTTGACCGGTAGCCTGCGGTTGCGGCAAAGAGTTCGCCTTTGATGTCGTTGACGATCACGCTGTGTTTCCATGAAAGAAGCTGGCTCACTGCCAGGAGTCCTTTGCCTGATCTGGTTGGTCCGACAATCAAGGTATTGCCGATTTCACGACGGTTCTTTGTGGGACGAACGACAACAAATCGTTTGAAGAAAAGGAAATCTCGCCTCACTCCGAGAAGCACACCGTCAGAGATAGCTTCTTTATTCAGCAGTGTTCTAAGTTCATTGTGCTTGGCAAAGCGTGCCCGGTGAATACCTACCTCTCCCGTTCCCATTCGTCTCCTTCCTGCTCCCGTTCCTGTTGCTGCTCACGCGCCAAATCAAGCTCCTGCCGTTGTTCACGGCATGCCTGTGTTGCCGTTTGTATCATGGCCTGTGCGGGAAGCAGCCGCGCTTTGGTAATTGCCAGGACATGCACGTGGCGTTTATCTGTATGGTCATCGTGGATTGCCGCGACCCACGTGACAGGTTTTCCAATTTTTTCTGCAATAGCCATTGTCTTGCCGGTGATCTCCCGAAGGAGTAAATCACGCTTCGCATCTTCTTTTTCCGGATCGGGACAAATCTTGACGCGGAAAAAGGTACTCCCCGCATCAGCCTGATCAATCATCTCGTATGCTTGCAGTCTGCTCATGTGTCCAGAAGCTCCGAACAGTGTTCGCTGTATTCTCGCTCCTTCCTTTCCCCGCCTGTTTTCAATGTAGCGGATATTCGCTTTTGCTGCTGCCTTCTCCCCTCTCCCTTTTTTGACAAAATTGACTCTGATAACTGCCACATCATTGCTGTTCTTCCTCCCCGGAAAGCCATTGTTTCATCGCTTTCACTACTTCAGCAATGTGTGGACTAAAACGGCGGAGATTTTTCAAGGTTTCCTTACTGCTTTCATCAAGGAGTCCGTAAAACTCCTCCCGGCTCAGCGTCCTGTTCGGGTTCACAACTTCACGATACATTGTATTGATAACAAGCCACCTGAGTTGTCCGACTTCAAATACGATGCGTCCCTGAAACTGCGAAAGATTGTTGATAAGCCGTGTCATTTCCGCGTGCATGGTTGCCGCAACGGCAGGTTGGGCAAGCGCCTCCCGCTGCAGGCGAAGTTTCTGCACTAATCCGTCCAGCAGCATAGCCCTTCCTGTTTGGGAAAGACTCAATCCCTCACTCCCTGCCAATCGCTGTAGCTCTGCTTTTTCAGGCGGGTCTAACCAAATGTTGACTTTCACCTTTTGCCGCCTGGTGCTGTGCTTGCTCTTGGGAGGACTCGTGTAGAGAGCAGATGATTGCATGAGCTTCATGTTAGCAGGTGGTCTAGAGCAAAGACAACATGTTTTTAGCAAGAATTGTATAAGAATTCTGTAAGAGGAGTATTTGTGAACGAAAACTATTTGTGTCCATAAGACGCGCTCGCGCCGCTGTTTTCAGTGACCCAGGCTGTCGTGAGGCTATGCGCTCTCGCGGGGGGAGGGGCTTATCTTGCCGTACACCACGCAGTGGTTGTCACGCGGCTGGTGAGCCGGACTGTTGGGGCAAAGATGCTTGCTGATGGCTGAGGAACAATGGTGTACAAGGTAGCAGTAAGTGTCTATGTCCCCTCCCCTGTCGCAACGTGAGGCACAATCAACTTTTGTACACGGTGAAGATATGTGTTCAGGAGTGTTCGTCTAAATTTCGGGTTTTTGCCGTTTTTGTAAGCACGGTGAGCCTAACCTATAGAATAGGCTCCCCTCCTCTGTATAAATATTTCTTCCTTAGTGGATGGCGTGAGTTACACCAGCACGAGTAACCTTTTTTTTCTTCTATGCTTCTAGGATCAGTCTGCCGCCATGTATACGGATAGAAGCATATAAAGTGTTGTATCTGCATTTGGCTCGGTCAGTCTCTTGTTTACACCGTCAATCTCAGTTGTTTTCCCTGATGTAATCAGGGTGTCCGTGAGATCTAGCAGACTCGCGCTTGAGACAGGCGTTGGAACTCCGCGAGTTCCTAACTAAGGGTGATTAATACCTGTTGCCCTTACCCCGGGCTTCTTTAGACCGATTTGCATAGGTGAGAGGGTAAGAGTGAGATTGATACAGTACTGGTTTAGCCATAGGCAACATGGGGCTTGACAACATAACGGGGTTTTTGCTACTCTGAGGTTGAACAGACACTCAGAGGCTTTCCCCCGTTAAGGAGTAAAGCCTTTTTTTGTGCTCTTTTTTGTGAGTAGGTTTATTATAGTGGGATCGATTAGGTGATAGTCAATACTTTTGCGGGCTTACGTGCAAACATGTATGCAGACAAACCTGTTTACCTGTTAGCCAGCTTACGGTTTTGCGGACAAACCTGCTTGCATGTTTACCTGCTTACATGCAACTTATTTCGGTTGCTTTTGCTGTGCTAAAAAGTGCCCAACTACTTCAATAAGCAAGTCGTACTCATTCCGGTCTGACTCTAAAGCAATGCGCTTCAGTTCCTTTTTATACTCATGAGGTAAATAGGAAGAGTATTTTTCAATAAATACCTGCTGGCCTGTTTGCAGGCTTACCAGTTTACCGTTTTGCTTGTTTGTTGGCTTACCTGCTTGTCTACTTGCATCCTTGCTGGTTTGCAGGTTTGCATGCAAACTGGTTTGCAGACTTACTTGCTTGCCTGTTTGCTGGTTTGCATCTTTACGTGCTTGCAGGTTTGCAGGTAAACCTGTTTGCTGGTTTGTTGGTTTGCTGGCAGTGTCACCTTGAGGTGACGGAGTAAGTTGTACGGGTATAGTCCTCTCCGGTAGGGGAGCCCGTTGTGCTGGCTTCGTATCAAGTGTGGTAAGTGCGTCAAATCTGCCCATAGGTTACATGCGTAAATTTTGCCCCTTGGCAATCTCTTCAACCTGTTTGGCTGTGGCCTGCTTTTTACCGAGTGCTACCAATTCGATAAGCAGCTCAAAACACACTTTAATCGCATCTCTTGGGAGCCCCTTCGAGTAAGTATAGAGGGTTTTATATGCCTCGTCTTGCTCGGCAAAGAGTGAACCACGATGCCCTGCGACAGTCAGCCGGAATGAGATCATCTCTTTGAGATCGTCAAGTGACATCGCATTCATCGCGATCGG
>WNEZ01000540.1_pt1 | contig 30628 bp, 31 predicted proteins | sample 5400521 | NCBI WGS metagenome assembly WNEZ01 (sample SAMN13153339, study PRJNA577476) | soil metagenome | isolation source: 120 cm saprolite under Douglas fir tree site 2 hole 1 replicate 1 | place: USA:California | collected 2015-04-18 | reverse complement strand
CACTCGACGGCGGGGAGCGCGAGCGAGGTGGCCGGCGTCTCGATCACCGCCATCCGCGCCAGCTCGCTCACCGTCGATCTGAAGGCGAGCATCGCCCCCGTCCGCAGCTTCGGCTACTACGGCGGGTACTACCCGTTCAGCTACATCTACGTCTTCTTCGGCGACCGCCACACGGGTACCGACTACGTGAATCTCGTGTCGACGGGTCCGCCGAAGATCTACGCCGGCGTCGTCAGCCACACCTATCCCAGGCCCGGGCGCTTCACGGCGCGGGTCTTCGGCGGCCGCGGCAACACCACCGTCTTCGGCGGCACGAGCGTGTCGCTCACTGCCACCACGACGTTCTCCGTGTGTGCGGCCGGAGACCCGGACGCGGACGGCGACGGGATCGCCGACGGCTGCGACCTGTGCCCGGGCACCGCGGCCGGGGCCGCGGTCGACGCGCATGGTTGCTCGTGCGCGCAGAAGAGCTGCGACGACGGCGTCGCATGCACCAAGGATGGCTGCGACGATGTCACCGCCCAGTGCGTCCACGCGCAGGACGACAGCGTGTGCAATGACGACGACCCGTGCACGCAGGACTTCTGCAACCCGACCACCGGCTGCGTGCACCGCGGCGGGGACCGCGACCGCGACGGCGTGTGCTTCGGCCTGGACAACTGTCCGTACATCTCGAACCCGGGCCAGGAGGATGCCGACGGCGACGGGGTGGGCGACGCCTGCGACAACTGTCCCGGCATCGCCAACCCGGGTCAGGAGGACGCGGACGGCGACGGCATCGGCGACGCCTGCGACCCCTGCCCGCGGGACTACAGCCGCTCCGACTACGACGGGGACGGCTACTGCAGCGACCCGGTCGCGTGCCCGGCGGGCTGCGACAACTGCCCGTACGTGTCGAACCCCGACCAGGCGGATCGTGACGGGGACGGTGTGGGCGACGTCTGCGACAACTGTCCCGACATCGCGAACCCCGACCAGAAGGACTCCGACTACGACGGCATCGGCGACGCGTGCGACCCGTGCATGCACGACCGCAGCCGGCAGGACTACGACCATGACGGCTTCTGCAGCGACCCGGCCGCGTGCCCGGCGGGCTGCGACAACTGTCCGTTCACGAGCAACCCCGACCAGGCGGATCGCGACGGCGACGGCGTGGGCGACGTCTGCGACAACTGTCCCGACATCGCGAACTCCGACCAGAAGGACTCCGACTACGACGGCATCGGCGACGCGTGCGATCCCTGCCCGGAGGACAACAGCGCGCAGGACGTCGACCAGGACGGCTACTGCAGCGACCCGGTCGCGTGTCCCGCGGGCTGCGACAACTGCCCGTACACGAGCAACCCCGACCAGGCCGACCGCGACGGCGACGGCGTGGGCGACGCCTGCGACAACTGCCCCGACGTCGCCAACCCCGGCCAGGAGGACGCCGACTACGACGGCATCGGGGACGCCTGCGACCCCTGTCCGCGGGACAACAGCGCGCAGGACGTCGACCAGGACGGCTTCTGCAGCGATCCGGTCGCGTGTCCTGCGGGCTGCGACAACTGCCCGTTCATCGCTAACCCCGACCAGGCGGACCGCGACGGGGACGGCGTGGGCGACGCCTGCGACAACTGCCCCGACGTACCCAACCCCGACCAGCGGGACTCGGACGACGACGGCATCGGCGACGCCTGCGATCCCTGCCTCAACCTCTGCGACGACGGCAACCCCTGCACGACGGACTGCTACGATCGGGCGACCGGCACCTGCACCTCCACCGTCCTGCCCGATCAGACGCCGTGCGACGACGAGAACGCGTGCACCGAGAACGATCTCTGTACGAGCGGCGTCTGCACGGGCACGGCCGTGGCCGACGGCACGGCGTGCGACGACTTCGACCTCTGCACCAACGACGATCGCTGCGCCGCGGGGCAGTGTGGGGGGACCCCGGTCGTCTGCGGAACCCCGGACGACTGCCACGAGCCGGGAACCTGCGATCGCTATCGTGGCTGCCTCAGCACGCCCACGCCGAACGGCAGCCCGTGCGACGACGGCGACGATTGCACCACCGCCGACCGCTGCATGCTCGGCGTGTGCAACGGCACGCGAGCGCTCGCGTGCGAGCTCGACCGCTTCAAGTGCTACTCGGCCCGCGACCGGACCTTCGTGCCGCGCGCGCTGCACCTGGTCGACGCGCTCGGGGCGAGCGACGTCAACGTCACCGGTCTTTCGGACCTCTGCAATCCAGTGGACCAGGACGGCCGGGGCATCCGCAGCGAGACGGCGCAGCTCGCCTGCTACGACATCGCGGACACGAGCCGCACGACCTTCGCGCGCCGGGACGTGCGGATCACGAACGACCTGGGCGAGCAGACCTTGACCGTCGCGCAACCCCACAGCCTGTGCGTCCCGGACAGCGCCCTCGGGGCGTTCGTGGGCAGCGCCGCCGGGGCGTTCCTCGACGGCGACCCCTTCGAGTGCTACCGCGTCGCGCCGAAGAAGGGCCGGCACAGCCGGACGACGCTCGTCGACCGCTTCGGCTCGAGACGCGCCAAGGTCCTGTACCCGTACAGCCTGTGCAACGCGGTCGACGCGAACGGTGCGGCGGCCAACGACCCGCGGGCGCATCTCGCCTGCTATCGCATCAAGGACACCGCGGGCCAGCCGGCCTTCAAGCCGCGCGGCGCCAGCACCGACAACCAGCTCGCGGGCGGCGCCGTTCGCGTGCACCGCGCGCGCACGCTCTGCCTGCCGAGCACGCTCGAGCCGTGCGCCGAGACCGTCCTGATGGTGGGCGACGGGACCGCCGACTGCGGCGGGGCCGGTCTCGAGCCGGCGCCCGCGCCACCGTTCTCGGGGGCGATCTACGACGACCCGGTCGCGGGCGCGAAGTTGAGCGATCTCGGCCTCGGCTGCCTGCACTACGGCGGAGGGGATAGCGAGTACGCGCCGTCGCCGCGCGCCACCGCCGGCTCGAGCACGGTGCTCGACGGGGCGACCTGTAGCCTCCCGGTCGTGCCGCTGGTGGGAAGCGCCGGCACGGGGCCGCTCGACTGCACCGAGGGGCCGTCGTCCAGGCGGGTGTGCGTCGGCAATCCGGCGCGCGCCTGTACGCGTGACCAGGACTGCGGCGGCAGCGGAGGCTGCACCCGCCTGCCGCGCTGCTTCTGGGGGCTCCCGCTCGCTGTCTTTGGGCCGGCGCCCACCTGCGTGGTCAACGTCTACGCGGCCGACGGCAGGGGGTCGGTGAGCCCCACCGCGGGCGAGGCGGCGATCGAGGCGCCCCTGGTCAACTACGTGTACCTGACCTACGACTCCTCGTCCCCCTGCCCGCGCTGCGTGAACGGCCTGTGCGCCGGGGGCCAGCGCAACGGCCGGCCGTGCACGCCCGGCGCCGCGGACGGGAAGAGCCATGACTGCCCGCCGCGCGACGATCAGTTCTTTGCCGCGCTCGATTTCCGGGCGGTCGGCGATCAGGCGGTCGCCACCGGCGTGCGCACGGCCGCCGCCGCCGACGGACTCTTCTGCCCGGCGCAGCGCACCGCCGGCGCGTTCGGCAAGCCGGCCACGCGCCGGATCGTCGAGATGGGATCCCCGGCGGGAGACCTGACCGACGGAGCGGCCCACGCGGTAACCCTCGCCGCGACGCCGTGCATCTCGTCGAGCGGTGTCCCGCTCGTCGACCAGGTCGCCGATCTCCCCGGGCCGACGGGGGTGAGCGTGGTCGGCACACTGCGCTTCATCGGAGGCCGCTGATGGCCGACACCGTCCCCCGTCGCGGCCCTGCGCTCACCGCCTTCGCGGTTCTCTTCGGCCTGCTCGCCGTGTCGAACCTGTTGAAGCCCCTCCAGATCGGCGGCGCGCGCACGGGCTTCGTCTTCTTCGGCCAGCGCCTCTCCGGCACTCCCAACGCGATCCTCGGACCTCTCTTCGGCCTCTACCTGCTCGTCTACGCGGTCGGCATCTGGCGGCTGCGCCGTTTCGCGTTGCCGATGGCGTACGCCTATGCCGCGTACGTGATCGCGAACCTGGTCGCCTTCACCGTGCGCGGAGAGCCGGAGCCGGAGCCGGGGATGCGCCCCTTCTTCTTCGGCATCGTCTACGCCGCGGTTGCCATCGGCGTGTCGGGCGGCGCCGCGTTGCTCCTCGCGCGGCGGAAGGCCGACCTCGGCTGACCGAATCTGGACGCCGAGCGTCATCGGCGCGGCGCTCGCCGCCTCCAGCCGCACGAACCCGTCCGCATTGGCGCCTGGCCCGCCTCTTGCACAAGCCGCACAGCCCACGCGTGGGGGAGGACCAGACGAATGCCGACCATGGAAGTGCTGCTGCGTGAGACCGTCGACAAGGGTGCGTCGGATCTGCACCTGAGCACCGGCGAGCCGCCGATGCTTCGCATCCACGGCGACCTGCTGCGCACCGAGCACCCGGCGCTCACGCCGGAGAACGTGACCGGGCTCGTCAACTCGATCATGAACGAGCACCAGCGCTCGCACTTCAACAAGGAGCACGAGGTCGACTTCGCGTGCGAGGTGCCGGGCAAGGGCCGCTTCCGCGTCAACGTCTTCCTGCACAGCCGCGGGCCGAGCGCGGTGCTGCGCACCATCCCCACGGAGATCCCCTCGCTCGACTCGCTCAACCTGCCTCCCGTGCTGAAGGAGCTGTGCACGCGCGAGCGCGGGCTCGTGCTGGTGACCGGGCCGACCGGCTCGGGCAAGTCGACCACCCTCGCCGCCATGGTCGACGTCATCAACCAGACGTGGGACGCGCACATCCTCACGGTCGAGGATCCGATCGAGTTCGTGCATCCCCCGAAGCGCTGCCTGGTGAACCAGCGCGAGGTCGGGCCGCACACGGGATCGTTCACCAACGCGCTGCGCAGCGCGCTGCGCGAGGACCCGGACGTGATCCTGATCGGCGAGATGCGCGACCTGGAGACCATCTCGCTGGCGCTCACGGCGGCCGAGACCGGGCACCTGGTGTTCGGCACGCTGCACACCTCGAGCGCGCCCAAGACCATCGACCGCATCATCGACGTCTTCCCCGCCGGGCAGCAGGGGCAGATCCGCACCATGCTCTCGGAGTCGCTCGAGGCGGTGGTGGCGCAGACGCTGGTCAAGAAGAAGGGCGGCGGCCGCGTGGCGGCGTGCGAGATCCTGATCGGCGTGCCCGCGGTGCGCAACCTGATCCGCGAGGCGAAGCTGCACCAGATCCCGTCGATGATGCAGACCGGTCAGCGGGTCGGCATGCAGACGCTCGACATGGCGCTCGCCGATCTCGTGAAGCGCGGCATGATCGAGCCGACCGCGGTGCCGCGCCCGACGCTCAGCGCGACCGGGAACGGTGCCGCGCAGGCCGCGGCGTCCGCGGCGTAGCGCGGTCACGAGCGGGCCGTGGGCGGGCGGCGCTACGCGCGGCTCACAGGGAGTTCTTGCCGTTCACGCACGTGTCCGACTGCTGCTGGCTCTGATCGATCACCGCCGCCGGGAGGACGGGGGGCGTCGCGAAGCTCACGCGCTTGAAGTTGAAGAGCTTCAGCATCGGGTCGGCGTTGGCGTCGCGTTTGGTGAGCGCGGGCAGGTCGAAACGCGTCTCGATGAAGCGTAGGATCGAGGTGTGATCGTAGACCTTGTGCGACACGTAGCGCGGCCGCGCGAAGGGTGACACGACCGCCACCGGCACCCGGATGCCGTAGCGGTCGAACGCGCCGGGCTCGTCCCCGGCCTGGAGCATGGGCGGGATGTCGTCCGGCACGCAGGCCGCCGGCGGCGGCACGTGGTCATAGAAGCCCCCGTGCTCGTCCCAGGTGAGGAAGAGCGCGGACTGCCCCCACTGCGGGCTCGCGAAGAGCGTGTTGATGATCCCGGCGACGAAGTTCTGCCCCAGCTGGACGTCCGACGGCGGGTGCTCGTCGTTCTCGACGTCCGCCTGGCCGATGAAGATCGGGTCGATGAAGGAGACGCTCGGCAGGGTGCCGTTCTGCGCGTCGATCGTGAAATCGCTGACGGGCACGACCTTGCCCGCCATGTTGTCGCGCACGTAGCTGAACTCGAGCGCGAAGGCGATCTGGGAGTAGTAGATCTTCCAGCTCACGCCCGCCTGGTCGAGCAGGTTGAAGATGGTGGGCTGGTCGAAGTCCGTCAAGGGATTCCCGGTGGGGAAGTCGTTGCGAATGTGGCCGAAGGACGTCCCGGCGAGGAGGTAGAAGCGGTTCGGGAAAGTCTGGCTCAGCACCGAGCAGAAGTAGCGGTCGCTGGTCGCGAAGGCGCTGAAGAGCGAGTAGTAGAAGGGCAGGTCGACGCGATCGTAGAAGCCCATCGTGCGGCTGCCGGTCGGGTCGGTCGAGTCGACGTTCTGGCGCGTGAAACCATCCATGCGCCCGCCGTCGTACTCCCGGTGCGTCCCACTCCAGGAGTGATCGAGGTCGGCGGTCTCGCAGTAGTTGGTCTTGTGGAAGATGCGGATCGGGACCGCGGTGGCGTCGGTGGGATCCGGGTTGGAAGCGTTCTTGGGGACCGCCCGCGCGCGCGGTTGCCCCTCGTAGTGGAGCTGGCCGAAGTAGTGGTCGTAGGACCGGTTCTCCTGCATCAGGACCACGATGTGGTTGATCGGGATGGCCGTGCCGTGCGGGCGGCGCGGCGCCGTCTGTGCGGGGAGCGCACCGGGTCCGAACAGGCACTTGGGCACAGTGCCGGCGCGGACGGTGGGAGCGACCAGGAGCGCGCCGAGGCACGCGAGCATGAGCAGGGGGGACCGTCGCATGTGTGGACCTCCAGAGGTCGTGGCCCGAAGTGGGCATGCGAGGGTCCCCGAAATCGGGTCCGGAGGGCAATAGGGCAATACGTCAGGCCCCTGGACGGAAATCAGTGAGGCGCGCCGTGCTCGTCGGGGGAGGTCAGCTCGGGGGAGATCGCGTTTCTCGTGTCATCTCGAGGCGGGCGCGGCGCGAGGCGAGTGAGCCCCCCGCCTCGAGGACCGCGAGGTCCTCGGCCACCAGCCGGCGGAGGCGCTCCACGGCCAGCCCCCGGAAGATGGCCGGAAAGCGCGCCAGCTTGGCGGAGCCGAGCGCGAGCATCCGCGCCGCCCCGGGGTGCCCCGCCGCCGACTTGTGATAGCCGACCGCGACCTGGACGAGCGCCACCAGGCACTCCCAGCGCTCGTCGCCCTCGACCTGGTCGAGCAGCTCCTCGAAAGCCTCGTGCGCGGCGAAGAACTCGCCCGCGTTGAAGAGCCGCACGCCGGAAGCAAAGCCGGGCGGAAAGCGCTCCGGGGACACGGTTCCACCCTAGCAGCGAACGGCCATGCGCGCCCTAGTCGGCCGCCGCCCCGCTCCGCAGGCGCTCGCGCAGGAGCTCGCCGTCCAGCCGCGCCGGCTCGGTCGAACGCACGAAGTCGAGCAGCACCTCGACGAAGCGTCGCGGGTACGAGCGGTGCGGGAAGTGGCCTGCGGCGGGGAAGAGCTCGAGCCGGCTCCCGGGGATCGCGGCGTGCGCCGCGTGGCCGTGCGCGGCGGGGATGACACGATCCTGCTCGCCCCAGATGATCATCGTCGGCAGTCCGGCGGCCAGGTAGAGCCGGTCGGTGGCGCTCACGCGCTGGCCGCCCGGGTCGATGATGGTGCGCAGGGTGTGGACGAACGCCTGGCGGCAGTCGGCATCGCCGAGCGAGGCGTAACCGCGCCAGATCTCCTCCAGGTCGGGCGCGGCCCGGAGGCCGGCGCGCCCGACGAAGCGCGCCACCCCGTCCACGGCGTCGAGGAGTCCTTGCGTGCAGATGAGGGGCAGGACCCACTCGGAGCCCGGGAGCGCGGCCGCGCGGAGCATCGTGTGCACCTCGCGCCCGAGGCCGCCGCTCGAGACCAGCACCAGGCGCTCGCAGCGCTCCGGGAACTGGTACGCGAACTGCATCGCGATCCCGCCTCCGAGCGAGTGCCCGACGACCGTGGCACGCTCGTGCCCGAGCACCTCCATGAGGTCGCGCAGCCCGTTCGCGTACGCGCCGAGCGAGTAGTCGCCGCGCGGCTTGGCGGAGCGGCCGTGCCCGAGCAGATCGGGGGCGAGGACGGTGTGGCGCTCGGCCAGCCACGGCAGCACGTCGTCCCAGGTGGCCGCGCTGGAGGTGATGCCGTGGATCAGGAGGAGGACCGGTCCGGAGCCAGCCGCGCGGTAGCTGACCCGGTGGCCGTGCAGCGTGACCTCACGCTCCATGGTTCCTTCCGCCCAGGACGTCGCGGAACACGGCCGCGCAATCGCGCAGCGCGAGGAGCAGCTCGTCGTCCCGGACCACGAACTGGTTGAACTGGAGGTCGGCCTCGGGGACGAAGGTCGAGATTCGGAAGAGATCGGGCGCGATCTCGGTCACCTGGGTCATGTTGCCACCTGCCTTCCGGTGAGCGTGTGGGAGGTCGCGGCCTCGACCCGCACGCGCACCAGGTCGCCGGGTGCGGCGGGTCCGGGGAAGACGACGGTCTTCATCTGCGGCGACTTGCCCGCCACCCAACCCGCGGTGCGGCGCGCCGGCCCCTCGACCAGCACCTCGACCTCCGAGCCGAGCAGGCGGCGGTTGATCTCGGCCGAGATCGACTCCTGGAGCGTCACCAGGCGCTGGAGGCGGCGCGCCTTCTCGTTCTCGGGCACCGAGTCGCTCCACTTCCAGGCGCGGGTGCCCTCGCGCGGCGAGTACTTGAAGAGGAACGCCGCGTCGTAGCGCACGCGCCGGACGAGCGTCTCGGTGGCGGTGAAGTCCTCGTCGCTCTCGTCCGGGAAGCCGACGATGACGTCGGTCGAGAGCGCCAGGCCCGGCACGCGGTCGCGGAGCCGCGCCACCAGGTCCTCGTACGCGGCCACCGTGTACTCGCGGCCCATGCGGCCGAGCACGCGGTCCGAGCCCGATTGCACCGGGAGATGGAGCTGCGGCGCCACCCGCGGACAGTCGGCCATGGCGTCGATCAGGCGCGGGCTCATGTCGGAGGGGTGCGGCGAGGTGAAGCGGATGCGGAGGATGCCGGCCACCTCGGCCGCGTGGCGCAGGAGCTCGGCGAAGTCCCACGTGCCGTCGTGGTACGCGTTCACCGTCTGCCCGAGGAAGACGACCTCGCGCACGCCCGCCGCGGCGAGCGCGCGCACCTCGGCGAGGAGGGTGGGCCCGGGCAGGCTCCGCTCGCGCCCGCGCACGTAGGGCACGATGCAGAAGGTGCAGAAGCGGTCGCAGCCGCGCATCGCCGTGATCCACGCGCGCACGCCGCCCTCGCGCGCGACGGGGAGGTCCGCGTAGGTCTCGGACGGATCCAGACGGAGCGCCACGTGCGGATCGCCGCCGCCGGCGCGGAGCAGCTCGGGGAGACGGCGGTAGCCGTCCGGCCCGACCAGCAGGTCGACCCAGGGCGCGCGCGCCGCCAGCTTCTCGCGCAGGTGCTGCGCCATGCACCCGGTCACGCCGAGGCGCACCTCGGGCCGCCGCCGCTTGTGGCGCGCCAGCTCGCCCAGCCGCCCGAAGACGCGGGCCTCGGCGTGCTCGCGGATGGCGCACGTGTTGAGCAGGATCACGTCCGCGGCCTCGGGCGCGTGCGCGCGCGTGTAGCCGTGGGCGGAGAGGTGTCCCAGCATCAGCTCCGTGTCGGCCACGTTCATCTGGCAGCCGTAGGTCTCGACGTAGACGGTCGGCATGTCCGGATGGCGGTCATAGCCGTGCGCTCCCGGGGCGGCAAGCGCCGTTGCAGCGGCGCGCCCGACCGGCTAACGGTCTCCGCATGCTCGGTGGTGGTCCCCGCCGCCCGCGCGCACCCGAGGGCTACGGCTCGCTCGAGGCGAGCCTGCTCCACTGCCCCCGCTGCCGCCAGGCGATGCCGGTTCGCAAGCGTCTCCTCCTCGTGTTGCTCGACGGCGAGAAGCACGAGTACGTCTGCCAGCGCTGCGGCACGCCGTGCGCGTCGAAGATCGAGCCGCTGCCGCGCAGCATGGGGTGACGGGTGGGCGCGCAGCCGGAGCATCCGCACCACCACGCGAAGTCGCTCCACGCCGCGTGCGCCATCGTCACGGTGAGCGACACGCGCACGCCGGAGACCGACGCGAGCGGCGTCTGCATCCGCGCGCTGCTCGAGGAGGCGGGCCACCGCGTGCTCTCCTACGCCATCCTGCCCGACGACGCCGGGCGCATCCGCGCGCACCTCGAGGAGCTGTTCGGCGTGCCCGGGCTCGACGCGGTGCTCGTCAACGGGGGCACGGGGCTCGCGCCGCGCGACGCGACTCACGAGGCGATCTCCGACCTCCTCGAGAAGCGCCTCGACGGCTTCGGCGAGCTCTTCCGCATGCTGTCGTACCAGCAGGTGGGGTCGGCGGCGATGCTCTCGCGCGCGGCGGCGGGCGTCGCCCGCGGAAAGATCGTCGTCTCGCTCCCCGGGGCGCCGGCCGCGGTCGAGCTGGCGATGCAGAAGCTCCTGGTCCCCGAGCTCGGCCACATGGTGCACCTGGTGCGCGCCTAGCCCATGCGCGTGCGGCTGCGCTTCTTCGCCGCGTTGCGCGAGCAGATGGGGGCGCGCGCCGAGCGGACCGTCCGCGCGGGCACGACGGTGGGCGCGCTGTGGCGCGCGCTGGTCGCCGAGCGGCCGGAGCTGGGCGCGACCCGGGTCCGCTTCGCGGTGAAGGAGGCCTACGTCGAGCCGTCGTACCGCCTCGCCGACGGAGACGAGGTGGCGGTGTTCCCGCCGGTGAGCGGCGGAGCCTGAGCGATGTTCCGCATCACCCGCGCGCCCATCGTGCTCGAGCGGCTCCTGCGCGCCGTGCGCGACCCCGCCGCCGGCGCGCTCGTCGTCTTCCTCGGCACCACGCGCAACCAGAACGCGGGCCGCCGCGTCGTCCGTCTCGAGTACGAAGCCTACGGTCGCATGGCGGAGGCCGAGATGCGCCGCCTCGCCGCGCGGGCGAAACGGCGGTGGCCCATCCGGAGAATCGCCATGGCGCACCGGATCGGCCTCGTGCCGGTCGGCGAGGCGAGCGTCGCGATCGTGGTTTCGGCCGGGCACCGCGCCGAGGCGTTCACCGCTTGCCGCTGGCTCATCGATCGGCTGAAGGCGATGGTGCCGATCTGGAAGCGCGAGCACTTCCGCGGCGGCCGGGTGTGGATCGGCCCCCAGGCCGGCGCCCCGCGCCGGCTCGCCCGCGCCGCCCGCCGCCGGGGCGAACGCTAGGGGACGCCCATGCCCGTGGAACGCCTGCTGTCCGTGATCACGGTCGACATCCTCGTCATCCTCGCCGTGTCGCGCCTGCTGGGCATCGGGCTGCGCGCCGTCGGACAGCCGCAGGTGGTGGGCGAGGTGGTGGGCGGCATCCTGCTCGGCCCCTCGCTGCTCGGCTGGGTCGCGCCGAGCGCCTCCGCGGCGCTCTTCCCCGCGGCCGTGCTTCCCCACCTCAAGGTGCTCAGCGAGTACGGCATCGTCTTCTTCATGTTCCTGGTCGGACTCGAGCTCGATCCGGCGCTCTTGCGCGGCCGCGGGCACACCGCCGTCGTGATCTCGCACTCGAGCATCATCGCGCCCTTCCTGCTCGGCGTCGGCCTGGCGGACTGGCTGTACGCGCAGCACGCCCCCGCCGGCGTGCGCTTCCTCGCCTTCGCCCTCTTCATGGGGGCCTCGATGTCGATCACGGCCTTTCCCGTCCTGGCGCGCATCCTCATCGAGCGGGACCTCCTGAAGACGAAGGTGGGGGCGATCACCATCGTCTGCGCGGCGGTCGACGACGCCACCGCGTGGTGCCTGCTCGCCTTCGTCGTGGCGATCGCCGGCACGGCGAACCTGGGCGACGCCGGCCGCACCCTCGGCCTGGTGATCGGCTACGTGACCGTGATGCTCGTCCTCGTGCGCCCGCTGCTCCGGCGCTTCAGCGCCATGGTCGACCGCAGCGGCCGGCTCTCCCAGAACCTGGTCGCGGTCGTGTTCCTGCTCGTGCTCGCCAGCGCGCTCGCCACCGACGCGATCGGCATCCATGCCATCTTCGGAGGCTTCATGATGGGCGCGATCATGCCCAAGGACGCGCTCTTCACGCGCGAGCTGGTGGACAAGGTCGAGGACTTCGCGGTCGTCTTCCTGCTCCCGATCTATTTCGCCTACACGGGCCTGCGCACCCAGATCGGGCTGCTCAACACGCCCGCCCTCTGGTCCCAGTGCGCCCTGGTCGTCGGCGTGGCCACCCTGGGCAAGTTCGGCGGCTCGGCGGTGGCGGCGCGAGTGACGGGCCTCGGCTGGCGCGAGGCGTGCGCGCTCGGCGTGCTCATGAACACGCGCGGTTTGATGGAGCTGATCATCCTCAACATCGGCTACGATCTGGGTGTCATCTCGCCCGCGCTGTTCGCGATGATGGTCCTCATGGCGATCCTCACCACGCTCGCCACCACCCCCGTGCTGGCCGCCGTGTACCCGCCCGAGCGTTTTCGCGCCGAGCTGGCGGCGGCGCCGGCGCCGGCGAGCGGCGTGCTCACCGCGGTGGCGCTCCCCAGCTCCGGACCGCTGCTCCTCGACGTCGCGGCGACGCTGGCCGAGGACGCAGAGAGCCCGCTCTACGTGCTCCACCTCGAGCGGCCGCCCGAGCGCGGCGCGCTCGGGGCAGGGGCCGCGGGGGCGGCCGGCAACTCGACCGCGCTCGCGCCGACGCTGGCGCACGCCGAGGCGCGCGGCCTGACCGTGCGCCCGCTCCAGTTCCTCTCGCGCAACCCCGGCGACGACATCCGCGACGTGGCGCGCGCCAAGGGCGCGGGCCTGGTGGTCATGGGGTGGCACAAGCCGGTGTGGAGCCGCACCGTGCTCGGCGGCACCGTGCAGGCGGTGATGCGCGAGGCCGACGCCGACGTCGCGGTGCTCATCGACCGCGGCCTCGCCTGGCCGCCGCGGCGCGTGCTGGTCCCCTTCGCGGGCACGGCCCAGGACCGCGCCGCGCTCCGTCTCGCCGCACGCGTCGCGCGCCGTCACCGCGCTTCCCTCACCGTACTCGGCGTCGTGCGCCCCGGTGATCCGGCGCTCGTCGTCGAACTGCCGGAGGGCGTGCCGCCGATGCGCGTCGTGCACTCGGTCTCGCCGGTCGACGCCGTGATCCGCGAGGCGGCGGCGCACGATCTCACCGTCCTCGGCGTCGGCGAAGGCTGGCAGCTCGAGCCGCACGCCTTCGGCTTGCGCTCCGAGCGGCTCGCCGCCGACTGTCCGTCGTCGCTCCTCGTGGTGCGCGCGCGGCGCGAAAGCGCGTCCGTTCCAGCCTGATCGCGGCAGGTTTGCGTTGTCGACACTCCTTCGCCATGGTAGGGCTACTAGCTTCATGTGCCGTCCCCGCTTCGCCGCCGCCGTAGTGGTTCTCGTGCTCCTGGCGACGGGGTGCGCGGGGCTGCGCCGCGGGAGCCTCCGGGCGCGCGAAGCCGGGTTCGGGCCGGCGGTGCAGGCGCCCCCGGATGCGGTGGCGATGGGCAGCTTCCTGCGCGGCGAGGTCGCTCTCACGCAGAACGACATGGAGACCGCGCTCGCCGCCTTCCAGGCGGCGGTGGCGGCCGATCCCGACACGCCGCTGCTGCGCCTGCGCCTGGCGACGCTCTACGTGCGCGGGGGCCAGCTCGAGCGCGCGCTCGAGCAGGTGGACAGGGTCGTGAAGGCGGAGCCGGACAACCTGGAGGCGCTCGGTCTCCAGGCGGGCGTGCTCTCCGCCATGGGACGTGACGACGATGCGGTCACCACCTACGAGCACGTCCTGAAGCTCGATCCCGACAGCCAGGACGCCTACCTCTACCTCGGCGCCCTCTACAGCAAGAAGGGCGACACCGAGAAGGCCGTCGCGACCCTCAAGCGGCTCATCGCCAAGAACCCCACCTCGATCCTCGGCTACTACTATCTCGGTCGCGTCCACGCCGCCGCGCGCCAGCTCGACAAGGCCGAGCACTACTACCTCGAGGCGCTCAAGCTGAACCCGCAGTCCGAGCTCATCCTGACCGACCTGGCGCTCGCCTACGAGCTCCAGGGGCGCACCGACAAGGCGATCGAGCTCTACCAGCGCATCCTGGCGCTCAACCCGAAGAGCGTGATCGTGCACCGCCGCCTGGGCGGCCTCTACGTCGGGCAGAAGAAGCTCGACGAGGCGCTCTCGCATTTCCAGGAGATGGAGAAGATCGACGCCGATCCCCGCGAGGCGCGCACCAAGATCGGGCTCATCTACCTGGAGAAGGGCGATCCCGACCGCGCGGCGCAGGAGTTCAACCTGGTGCTGGCCGCCGAGCCGGAGAATTGGCGCGTGCACTACTACCTGGGCTCGGTCCACGCCGAGCGCAAGGAGGTCGATCGCGCCCTCGACGAGTTCGGAAAGATCCCCGCCAGCTCGGAGTTCTACGTCGACGCGCGCATCCAGCGCGCCTACCTGATGCAGAAGGAGGACCGGCTCGGGGACGCCGTACGGGAAGTGGAGGGCGCGCTCAAGGTGCGGCCCGACAACGCCGACCTGATGAGCTACCTCGCCTCGCTCTACCGTGAACGGAAGGACCTCAAGTCGGCGATCGCGCTCCTCGAGCGCGTGGTCGAAAGCAACCCCGACAACGATCGCTACCGCTTCACGCTCGGCGCGGCCTACGACGAGGCCAAGGACAAGACGCGCACCATCGAACAGATGAAGCGCGCCGTGGAGCTCAACCCGAAGAACGCCGCGGCCCTCAACTACCTGGGCTACACCTACGCCGAGATGGGCGAGCGGCTCGACGAGGCCGAGCAGCTCATCCGGCGCGCGCTCGAGATCGAGCCCGACGACGGTTTCTACGTGGACAGCCTCGGCTGGGTGTACTACCAGCGTGGCGACTACCGGCGCGCCGTCGAGCAGCTCGAGCGCGCGGTCGAGCTGGCGGGCGACGACCCGACCGTCGCGGAGCACCTGGGCGACGCATACGGGCGCGCCGGCAAGCCGCGCGACGCGCTCCGTCTCTACCAGGACGCCCTGGTGCGCGCGAAGGAGACTCCGCAGATCGAGCGCTTGAAGGGCAAGGTGCACTCGCTGGAGGCGGCGCGCTCCGAGGGCACGGGGCTGTAGGCGCTGCGACGTGGGGTTGCCGCCGGGCCGGGGGGCCGCTCCCGCGCGAGTCGGGAGCCCGGCCGTCGAATGCTTTGAGCGCCCGAGGTCCCAGATGACGGCGGTGGGGCACGCCCGACTTCGCGCGGGAGCGGCCCCCCGGCCCGGCGCAGCCGCTCACCGGCGCGGCCGGCGGCTCGCGCCGCCGAAGCGCGGCCTCCTCCTGCTCGTCTGCGTCGGCGGAGCGCTGCTTCTCGGGGGGTGCGCGGCGCGGGGGGCGCGGGGGTTGCGGGCGGTGACGGCGGCGGAGCTGCTCGACGGGCTCGCGGCTCGGCGGACGGCGGTGACCTCGCTGCGCGCGCGGGCGCGGCTGCGGAGCGGGCTCTCGGGTCTGTGGACGCGCGAGGCGCTGCTCGTGCGCCGTCCGGACGCGGTGCGCATCGACGTGCTCTCCCCGTTCGGTCTCGCGCTCGCGGTCGGCGTGCAGGGAGCGCTCCTCTGGGCGTACCCGCCCCGCGAGGCGACGCGCTACGAGGGCGTCGCCTCGGCGGCGAACCTGACGCGCTTCCTCGGCGCGCCGATCGAGGTGCCGGACGTGGTCGACCTCCTCCTCGGGGTGCCGCCCGCGCGGCTGCCGGTCGGACCGCCGGCCCTCTCCGCCACGCGCGAGGGCGAGTACCGCCTGACGCTGCCGCTCGCCGCCGGCGCGCAGACCATCTGGTTCGCGGGGGACACGCTCGCCGTGCGGCGTGCCGAGGAGACGCGTGACGGGGCGGTCGCGCTCACCGTCGCGTTCGACGACTATCGGGACGGCTTCCCGCACCTGGTCGACGTCGGGGCGGGGAGCGGGACGGGGGCGCGCCTCGCCTACGAGGCGGTCGAGCCGAACGCGCCCGTGGATGCGGCGCTCTTCGCGCCGCCGCCCGCCGCGCGCGTGCTGCCTCTCGAGGCCGCGCCGTCGCCGGAGGGGCAGTAGATGGCCCTCCTCGAGGTCCGCGACCTGCACACCTCCTTCTTCCTCGAGGGCGGCGAGGCGCGCGCCGTGAACGGCGTGTCGTTCTCGCTGGACGCGGGTCGCGTCCTCGGCCTGGTCGGCGAGTCGGGCTGCGGGAAGAGTGTCACCGCCCTCTCGCTCATGCGCCTCGTGCCCGCGCCGGGGCGCATCGTGCGCGGCGAGGTGCGCCTCGACGGGCGCGACCTCCTGACCCTGCCCGAGCGCGACATGCGCGCCGTGCGCGGCGCCGGCCTGGCGATGATCTTCCAGGAGCCCATGACCTCGCTCAACCCGGTGTTCACCGTCGGCGGGCAGATCGCCGAGGCGGTGCGGCTGCACCGTCCCGTCTCGCGCCGCGAGGCCCGGGAGCGCGCCGTCGAGCTGCTCGCCGAGGTGGGCATCCCCGAGCCGGCGCGGCGCGCGCGGGACTATCCGCACCGGCTCTCGGGCGGCATGCGGCAGCGGGTGATGATCGCGATGGCCATCTCGTGCGAGCCGCGCGTACTGATCGCCGACGAGCCGACGACCGCGCTCGACGTCACCATCCAGGCGGAGATCCTGGAGCTGCTCGGCGCGCTGCGCGAGCGGCGCGGCATGGCGCTGCTGCTCATCACCCACGACCTCGGCGTGGTGGCCGAGCAGGCGGACGAGGTCGCGATCATGTACGCGGGCCGGATCGTGGAGCACGCCGCGGTGCTCGACGTCTTCGACCGCCCGCTGCACCCCTACACGCAGGGCCTCTTCCGCTCGATCCCCGGGGTGGGCGGCCGGCACGAGCGTCTGGAGGCGATCCCCGGGCAGGTGCCGGACCTCCTCCGGCTGCCGAGCGGGTGCACCTTCCGCGACCGCTGCCCGCGGGTGATCCCCGACTGCGCGGCGGTCGTTCCGCCGCTCGAGGAGCACGCGCCCGGCCATCGCGCCGCGTGCATCCGCGCATGAGCGCCGCGCCGCTGGTCGAGGTGCGCGAGCTGCGCAAGCACTTCCCGATCGGCGGCGGCCTCTTCGGCGGGGCGCGCGCCTGGGTCCGGGCCGTGGACGGCGTGTCGCTCGCCATCCGGGCAGGTGAGACGCTCGGGCTGGTGGGCGAATCGGGCTCGGGGAAGTCGACGCTCGGGCGCCTCATGCTCCGCTTGATCGAGCCGACCGCGGGCGAAGTCGTCTTCGACGGGCGCTCGCTCCTGACGCTCGCGGCCGGCGAGCTGCGCGCGCTCCGCCGCGAGATGCAGATCATCTTCCAGGATCCGTATGGCTCGCTCGATCCGCGCATGCGCGTGGAGAGCATCGTCGGCGAGGGGCTCGCGATCCACCGCCTCGGGACGCGCGCCGAGCGGCAGGCGCGCGTCGCCGAGTTGCTGGATCTGGTCGGGCTCTCGCCCGGGGCCGGGCGCCGCTACCCGCACGAGTTCAGCGGCGGCCAGCGCCAGCGCATCGGCATCGCACGCGCACTCGCCGTGCACCCGCGCTTCGTGGTGGCTGACGAGGCCGTCTCGGCCCTCGACGTCTCGATCCAGGCGCAGATACTGAACCTGCTACAGGACCTGCGCCAGCGCCTCGGCCTCACCATGCTCTTCATCGCGCACGACCTGCGCATCATCGAGCACCTGAGCGACCGGGTGGCGGTCATGTACCTGGGGAAGATCGTCGAATGTGCGCCCCGCGAGGAGATTTACAGCAACCCCCGTCATCCCTATACTCGCGCCCTGCTCTCCGCGGTCCCGATCCCCGATCCGCGGCAGCGGAAGCAACGAATGGTGTTGGGTGGTGACGTGCCGAGCCCCGTCGAGCCGCCGCCCGGGTGTGCCTTCCATCCGCGCTGCCCTCACGCTGAGGACGTGTGCCGGACGGTGATACCCCCGCTGGTGGCGGGACGCGGCGGCCATGCGGTCGCCTGCCATGTGTTTCCGGCCGAGCCGCCGGGAAAGGAGTGAACCGTGGCCGACGTGAAGCCGACAAATGGCGCCTGGCAGGACGTGCGGGTGTCGCTCGGACCGGACGCCGAGGTGACCGGCAAGCTCTCCTTCGCGACCCCGACCCGCATCGAGGGGAAGCTGAAGGGCGAGCTGCGCGCCACGGACCTGGTCATCATCGGTCCGCAGGCCGTCGTGCAGGCGAACGTCCACGCGCAGAAGCTCATCGTGCTGGGCGAGGTGCGCGGTCAGGTGGAGGGCGCAACCCGGGTGGAGATCTGCGCGGGCGGCCGACTCTTCGGCGACATCGACACCAAGTGCCTCGTCGTCCAGGAAGGTGCGACCTTCGAGGGGCGGTCGCGCATGGGTGGGCAGCTCGGCGTGGCGGCGGAGCAGCCGAAGCCGCTGGCCACGGTGTAGCGGCCAGCCCGCAGACGCATCGCGAAGCTAGGCTTCTTCGGTGACCCGCGCGGCGCGTCCCGCGCGTTCGCGCAGGTAGTAGAGCTTCGCGCGCCGCACCGCGCCCTTGGCCACGATCTCGATGCGATCGACGCGCGGCGAGTGCACCGGGAAGGTGCGCTCGACCCCGACGCCGTAGGACATCTTGCGGACGGTGAAGGTCTCGCGGTTGGCGCCGCCCTTGCGGCCGATGACCGTGCCCTCGAAGACCTGGATGCGTTCCTTGTCACCCTCGACCACGCGCACGTGCACGCGCACGGTGTCGCCGGGCTTGAACGCTGGAAGGCCCTTGCGCAGCTGCTCGGCCTCGATCCGATCGATGGGGTTCATGAGGGTAGAACAATTACTTCTACCGGTCGCCGCGCACACGGTCAAGAATGATGGCGGCGGCGCTGCGGACCGAGAGATGGTTCCAGCCCGAGACGCCGCGGATGGGCTCGAGGACGTCGTCGGCGCGCCCGAGCACGTCCTCGGTGAGGCCCCAGCCCGTGCCGAGGACGAGCAGCTCCGGGCGGCCGGGCTCGGCGAGGCGCCGGCGCAGCTCGGCGCAGGCGAGGCGCCGCCCGCCGTCGCGCGCCGTGGTCGCGATCAGGCGCGGCAGGACGCCCCCCTCGCGCTCGATGTCGGCGATCACGGCGTCGAGGTCGCCCGCCAGGCGCGCCAGCGCGAGCGCCTCCTTGCGCGTGTGATTGTAGGCCGCGCCGGGGCCCGTGTCCCAGTGGCGCATGATGCGCTCGACCAGGCGGCGGAGCGTCGGCACCGGTGTCGCGACGTAGAAGGCCCGCACGTCGAAGGTGCGTGCGAGCCGCGCGAGGTCGTGCACGTCCATGTTGGTGACCGCCGTGGTCACCACGGCGCCGTTCTTGTCGTAGACCGGGTGGTGAACGAGGGCGACGTAGAGGTCAGCCATCGCGCCACCCGAGCCCGCGGAGGAAGGTGCGGTCCTCGTCGCTGAGCGGCGCGCGCGCGAGCAGGTCGGGCCGGCGCGCGAGCGTCGCGCGCAGCGCCTCGTCGCGGCGCCAGCGTGCGATCGCGGCGTGGTCGCCCCCGAGGAGCACCTCGGGCACGCGCGCGCCGCGGAACTCCTCGGGGCGCGTGTACTGCGGGTGCTCGAGCAGCCCCTCGGCGTAGGACTCCCGGTGCGGCGAGCTCTCGTTGCCCACCGCGCCCGGGAGGAGCCGCACCACGGCATCCATCACCACCAGCGCCGCGAGCTCGCCGCCGGTGAGCACGTAGTCGCCGATCGACAGCTCCTCGTCCACGTACGCGGCGACGCGCTCGTCGACGCCTTCGTAGCGCGGGCAGACGAGGAGCAGCGCGGGTTCGCGTGCCAGCGTCCGCGCGCGCGCGTCGTCGAACGGGACGCCCCGCGCGGAGAGGAGGATGCGCCGCGGCCGATCGGCAGCGGCGACGTGCTCGATCGCCGCCACCAGCGGCTCCGGCGCGATCACCATTCCCGCCCCGCCACCGTAGGGCGCGTCGTCGACCTGCAGGTGCCTCCCGCTCGCGTAGTCGCGCAGCTGGTGGAGGAAGATCTCCACCACGCCGCGCTCGCGCGCGCGCCGCAGCACGCCGGCCGCGAGCGGCGAGGCGAGCATCTCGGGAAAGAGTGCCAGGACGTGGAGGCGCACCGCCGCCGCCTACTCGAGGAGGCCGGGGAGAGGCTGGATGACGATGCGGCGGGCGGCCCGGTCGATGGCGCGCACCACGTCGGCGATCACGGGGAGCAGGTGCTCGCGGCCGTCGCCGCGCACCACCCACACGTCGTTGAGCCCGGTCGCGATGGTCTCGACGACGGCGCCCAGCGACTCGCCGCTCGTCGTCTCGACGCGGAAGCCGACCACCTCGTGGTGGTAGAACTCGTCCGTCGCCAGCGGCGGCAGGTCACTCGTCCGCACCAGGATGCGCGCCCCGACCAGCGCCTCGGCGGCCGTACGCCCGTCGATCCCCGCCAGCGCCAGCAGCACGAGCCCGCGGCCGTGCGGCGTGGCCGCGCGCACCTCGACCTCGCGACGCGCGCCTGCGTGCTCGATCAGGACGTGCCGGCCGGGGGCGAGGCTCGGGGCGGGCGGCTGGTAGGCGCGGACGCGCAGCAGGCCGCGGAGCGCGTGCGCGCCGACGATCTCGCCGACGGCCACCACGCCGCCGCCGGGCGCGGACTCCGGCTCACTTGTCTTCGACGATCTCGAGGATGACCTTGCGGTTCGTGCGAGACGCGGCGGCATTCAGGAGGGTACGGATCGACTTCGCGGTGCGACCCTGCTTGCCGATGACCCGGCCGAGGTCCTCCTTCGCCACCCTGAGCTCGAGGATCGATGCGGTGTCACCCTGGGTCTCCTTCACCTCGACCGCTTCCGGATGGTTCACGAGATGCTTGGCGAGAAACTCCACCAGCTCTTTCATGGAAGTGACCGCTCCTCGAACCGGCCATCATCAGGAGGTGGTGCCGGCCGCTTCATGCTTGCGGATGAGCTGCGCCACGGTCTGCGTGGGTCGCGCGCCCTTCTTGATCCAGGCGGCCAGCTTCTCGGTCTGGAAGTGGATCAGGGTGGGCGAGCGGGTCGGATCGTAGAGGCCGACCTGAGCGATGTAGCGCCCGTCACGCGGCGCCCCCACATCGGCGACCACGATGCGGTAGAAGGGTTTCTTCTTGCCGCCGTGGCGGCTCAGGCGGATCTTCACGGCCATGCGATGCTCCTTCCGGTGGGGTCAGCGGGGCAGGCCCGGAAGCCCCGGCATCCTCGGCATCATCTGTCCCGAGCCGATCTGCTTCAATACCTTCTTGGTCTGCGTGAACTGCTTGACGAGACGGTTGACGTCGGAGACCGACGTGCCGCTCCCGCGCGCGATGCGCTTGCGCCGGCTGGCGTTCAGGAGCTGGACGTTGCGGCGCTCGGCGCGCGTCATCGAGTCGATGATCGCCTCGACACGCTTCAGCTCACCCTCGGCTCCGGACAGATCCGCGCCGCGCAGCAGCTTCTTGGCGCCCGGGATCATGCCGAGCAGATCGCTCACCGCGCCCATCTTCTTGACCGCCCGCAGCTGCTCGCGGAAATCCTCGAGGTCGAACTCGTTGCGGCGGAGCTTCTTCTGCAGCACCTCCGCCTGCGAGCGATCGTAGGCCTTCTCGGCGCGCTCGATGAGCGACATGACGTCGCCCATGCCGAGGATGCGCGACGCGATGCGCTCGGGGTAGAAAGGCTCGAGCGCGTCGAGCTTCTCTCCCGTGCCCGCGAACACGATCGGCTTCCCGGTGACGGCGCGCAGCGAGAGCGCCGCGCCGCCGCGCGCGTCGCCCTCGATCTTGGTCAGCACGACGCCCGAGACGGGCAGCCGGCCGGCGAAGCCCTGCGCGGTCGCGACCGCATCCTGACCGGTCATGGCATCGGCCACGAGCAGCACCTGGCGCGGGGCGATCGCCGCCACCATGCGCTCGAGCTCGCGCATGAGGTCGTCGTCGACGGTCTGCCGGCCGGCGGTGTCGACCAGCACGGTGTCGAGGCCGCGCGCGCGCGCCGCCGCGACGCCGTCGCGCGCGATGGCGACCGCGTCGCCCCCGACCTGGCTCGGGTGCACGGGCAGCTCGAGTTCGCGCGCGAGGGTCTCCAGCTGCTCGATGGCGGCCGGGCGGTAGACGTCCGCCGGGACGAGGTACGGCGTACGCCCGCGCTCGGCCTTGAGCCAGCGAGCGAGCTTGGCCGTGGTGGTGGTCTTCCCCGAGCCGTTGAGACCGACCAGCATCACGACCACCGGCGCCGGCCCGCCCAGATCGAGTGCCGTGGGCTGGTCGCCGAGGAGGTGCACCAGCTCGCGGTGCACCAGCTTCACGAAGTGCTGCTCGGGCGTGAGGCTGCGCAGCACCTCGGCGCCGAGCGCGTCCTTCTTCACCGCCTCGACGAACTCGCGGACGACGTTCAGGTTGACGTCGGCCTCGAGGAGGGCCAGGCGGACGTCGCGCAGCGCGTCCTCGATGTTCCGCTCGGTGATCTTCCCTTGCCCTCGGAGCTTGCGCAGCAGGGAGTCGAACTTCTCGCCGAGGGATTCGAACATCGCCGGGGGGTGGCCGCCGTTCGGGAAACAGTGACCGTACTGTAGGTGGGCTGGGCTGTCAAGAAAGGACGCGACGCGCGACGCACGAAAAAGAGCGGGCCCCCGGACATGCATCGGGGGCCCGCTCGGGGTGTCGCTCCGTTCGCGCGACCTACATCATGCCGCCCATGCCACCCGGCGGCATGGCGGGCGCGGACGACTTCTCCTCCGGCTTCTCGGCCACCATCGCCTCGGTGGTGAGCAGGAGCCCGGCGACCGACGCCGCGTTGAGCAGCGCCGTGCGTACCACCTTGGTCGGATCGATGATGCCCGCCTTGAGCAGGTCCTCGTACTCCTCGCTCGCGGCGTTGAAGCCGAACGAGCCCTTGCCGTTCTTCACCTTGTCGAGCACGATCGAGCCCTCCGCGCCGGCATTGTTCGCGATCCAGCGCAGCGGCTCCTCGATGGCCTTCTTGACGATCTTGACGCCGAAGCGCTCGTCGTCCCCGACGTTGAGCTTGTCGAGCACCGCGCTCGCGCGGATGAGCGCCACGCCGCCGCCCGGCACGATGCCTTCCTCGACCGCGGCCCGCGTCGCGTGGAGGGCGTCCTCGACGCGCGCCTTCTTCTCCTTCATCTCGATCTCGGTCGCCGCGCCGACGCGCACCACGGCCACACCGCCCACCAGCTTGGCGAGCCGCTCCTGGAGCTTCTCGCGGTCATAATCCGACGTGGTCTCCTCGATCTGCGCCCGGATCTGCTTGATGCGGCCCTCGATGTCGGCCTTCTTGCCGGCGCCGTCGATCAGGGTCGTGTTGTCCTTGTCGACCACGATGCGCTTGCAGCGGCCGAGGTCCTGGAGCGTGACGTTCTCGAGCTTCATGCCGAGCTCCTCGGCAATCACGCGGCCGCCGGTCAGGATGGAGACGTCCTCCAGCATGGCCTTGCGGCGGTCACCGAAGCCCGGCGCCTTCACGCCCACGCACTGGAGCGTGCCGCGGATCTTGTTCACGACCAGGGTGGCGAGCGCCTCGCCCTCGAGGTCCTCGGCGATGATCAGGAGGGGCTTCCCCGAGCGCGCGACCTGCTCGAGCAGGGGGAGCAAATCCTTCATCGCGGAGATCTTCTTTTCGTGGATGAGGATGTAGACGTCCTCGAAGACGCACTCCATGCGATCGGGGTCCGTGACGAAGTACGGGCTCAGGTAGCCGCGGTCGAACTGCATGCCCTCGACCACCTCCAGCTGCGTCTCGAGGCCCTTGGCCTCCTCGACCGTGATCACGCCCTCCTTCCCCACCTTGCTCATCGCCTCGGCGATGATCTCGCCGATGGTCGGGTCGTTGTTGGCGGAGATGGTGCCGACCTGGGCGATCTCCTTCTGCTCCTTGGTCGGCTTGGAGAGCGTTTTGAGCTCCTTCACGATGGCCTCGACCGCCTTGTCGATGCCGCGCTTGAGCGTCATCGGGTCGTGGCCGGCGACGACCATCTTGAGACCCTCGGTGTAGATGGCGCGCGCCAGCACGGTGGCGGTCGTGGTCCCGTCGCCGGCCACGTCGGAGGTCTTGGAGGCGACCTCCTTCACCATCTGCGCGCCCATGTTCTCGAACTTGTCCTCGAGCTCGACCTCCTTCGCCACGGTGACGCCGTCCTTGGTCACGTTGGGGGCGCCGAAGGACTTGTCGAGCACCACGTTCCGACCGCGGGGGCCGAGCGTCACCGTCACCGCGTCGGCCAGGATGTTCACGCCGCGCAGGATCTTCTCGCGCGCGTCCTGGCCGAACTTCACTAGCTTGGCTGCCATGTCGTCTCCTCCCTCAGCCTTCGACCACGCCGAGGATGTCCTCCTCGCGCATGATGAGGTGTTCCTCGCCGTCGATCTTGATCTCCGAGCCGGAGTACTTGCCGAACAGGATCTTGTCGCCGACCTTGACGTCGAGCGGCGTCAGCTTGCCGTCGTCGTTCAACTTTCCCTTGCCGACGGCGATGATCTTGCCGTGCTGCGGCTTCTCCTTGGCGGTGTCCGGGATGATGATGCCGCCCTTCGTCTTTTCCACCGCCTCTTCCAGCCGTTTCACGATGACGCGATCCTGAAGTGGCCTGATCTTCATGCCCACCGCTCCTTTCGTGGCTCTCTAAGTCCGCGAAATATTGGGAAACTCAGGCGCTGCCGCCAATGGGTGTTCCCGGGAATGTGAAAATTGCCGGGCCCTACCTAACCACCGGCCGTGCGACGGTCAAGATCTTCTGGGGGCCCGTCCAGTGCTCGGGCGCTTCGCGCCCTGTGACCATCTGGCGCTGAACTGACGCCCCCAGACCCCGTCGGCCGGCTCGGCGCCTCTCGGCGCCGGCCTCCTTCGAGCTTGCCGCCCTGTACCTCGCGCGCGCTCTCGGTGCTCCTTTGGCACCGCTATTGGCCGAGCTTGCGGCGCTCCTCGTCGTAGTAGCGGCGGTAGAGGACGTCCCATTCGCGGCTGCCGGGGACCACCCGCTTCGGCATGCGGGCACGGGCGAGCTGGTCGATGCGGCCGTCGAGGGAGAAGCCCTCGGCGAGCGTGCGCTTCGCCTCGTTGAGGAAGAGGCGCTCGTTGCGCACGCGCCCCAGCTTGTCTCCCATGACGGCCTTCAGCAGGGCGTGGGAGAGGAACGAGAGGCGAGCCTCGGAGAGCGTCAGAGCGCGAACCCTCGTTGCTGTGCGATGCGCTGCTTCACCAGCTGCTCGACCCGGCGCAGATCGAGGTCCTCGCGGCGGACCCCGGGCGCGCCCTTGCGCACCAGGCGCTCGGCCTCGGCGCTCGCCTCACGCTCGATCTCCGCCGCCTCCTCGAAGTTGCGCGCGAGGATCGCCGCGAAGCGGGCGCGGATGGTCTCCTCGGGCACGTCGGGTTCGAGCACCTGGGCGTGCACGAGGCCCCGCACGAGGCTCTCGGCCACCCGCTCGATCTGTGCGGGAGACGGCCCCATGGCGAAGACTTAAGACAGCTGGCCCCCGATTTGCAAGTTCACGATTTGACTTGCCGGGGTGCACTCGGTATCTCGGCGCGAGGTTGAACCGCGCGCCGATCCGCAAGCCTCAACGGATCCGGACCGGAGACGTGGTCGGCGTGATCGCGCCGGCGGGCGTGGTCCAGGGCGAGCGCCTGGCGACGGGCATCGCCGTGCTGGAGGGGTGGGGGCTACGGGTCGAGGTCGGGAGCGCCGTGCTGAAGCGCCAGGCGTACCTTGCGGGGGATGACGACGACCGGCTCGCCGACCTGGTGCGCCTGATCGACGCTCCCCGCGTACGTGCGATCTTCTGCGCGCGCGGCGGCTACGGGAGCCAGCGGCTGCTACCGCACCTCGACCTGGGGAAGCTCGCGCGCCAGCCGAAGCCGATCGTCGGCTACAGCGATGCGACGGCGCTGCTCGGCGCGGCGGTGGCGGTGGGCGTGGTCGCCGTGCACGGTCCGATGGTCGCCGACGACGTCGCGCGCGGTCTCTCGGAACGCTCGGCGACGCATCTGCGGGCGCTGCTCGGCGACCCCGGGTTCCGCTGGGAAGCGGAGGCGCCGATCACGTTGCGTCCCGGCCGCGCGCGCGGGCGTCTGGTCGGGGGCTGCCTGGCGGTGCTGGCGGCGGCGCTCGGCACGCCCTGGGCGCCCGACACCGACGGGGCCATCCTCTTTCTCGAGGACGTGGCCGAGCGGCCCTATCGCCTCGACCGGCTGCTCACGCAGCTCCGCCAGGCCGGCGTGCTCGAGCGCGTCGCGGGCGTCGTCTTCGGCACCATGGCCGCGTGCCCGGAGGTCGACGGCGTGGGCCCGCTCGAAGTCGTCCGCGCCTGCGTGGGGGACCTGCCCTGCCCGATCGCCTTCGGCCTGCCTTCGGGCCACGCGCCGGCCGGGGCCGAGGCGGAGAACCTGGCGCTGCCCTTCGGCATCGAGGTGCTGCTCGACACCGAGCGCGGACGGCTCATCGCGCTCGAGGGGGCGGTCGTCTGACGTGGACTTCGCCCGCGTCGGCGAGGAGATCGAACGTGCCACCGCCGCCGGCGTATTTCCGGGCGCGGTGATCCTGGTCTCGCAGGCGGGACGCGTCCTCTACCACGCCGCCTTCGGCTGCCGGAGCCTCCAGCCCGAGCGCGCGCCGATGCAGCCGGCCACCATCTTCGACCTCTCCTCGCTCACCAAGCCGCTCGCGACCACCACCGCGTTCATGCTGCTGGTTCGCGACGGCAAGGTGCAGCTCGACGATCGCGTCACGCGCTTCCTCCACAACTTCGGCGTGCACGGGAAGACCCACGTGACCTTCCGCCATCTTCTCGCCCATTGCTCGGGCCTCCCGGGCTGGTTGCCGTTCTACCGCGAGATCGAGCGCATCGAGCGCCAGGGGCGACTCAACTTCGTCGCCAGCCGGGGCGCCAAGGAATGGGTCTACGAGAAGATCCACCGCGAGCGGCCCGTGTACGAGACCGGCGCGCGCAGCGTGTACAGCGACCTGGGCTTCATGCTGCTCGGCGAGCTGATAGAGCTGATCTCGCGCCAGCCGCTCGACCGCTTCTGCCACGAGCGCATCTTTCGCCCGCTCGGGCTGCGGGGCACGGCGTTCGTCGACCTGACCGCGCTGCGCCTGAAGCAGCTCGTGCCGGTGACCGGCATGATCGCGCCGACCGAGCGCTGCCCGTGGCGGAAGCGCATCCTCTGCGGCGAGGTCCACGACGACAACGCGTGGGCCATGGGCGGCGTGGCCGGCCACGCCGGGCTGTTCGCCAGCGCCGCGGAGGTCGACGCGCTGGCCACCCGCCTCCTCGCCTGCTGGCGCGGCGAGGACGATTTCGTCCCGCGCGCCGTCGTGCGCGAGTTCTGGACGCCCGTGCCGAGCGTACCCGATTCGACCTGGGCCCTCGGCTGGGACACCCCGTCGCCCGCGGGCTCGAGCGCGGGGACGCGCATGGCGCGGCGCGCCGTCGGCCACCTCGGCTTCACGGGCACGTCGCTGTGGATCGATCTGGAGCGCGCGGTGAGCGTCGTCTTCCTGACCAACCGCGTCCACCCCACCCGCGACGACGAGCGCATCCGCGAGGTACGGCCGCGCGTGCACGACGCGGTGATGGAGGCGCTCGGCGCATGAGGGTCCACCTGATCGCCGCCTGCGGGGTCGGGATGAGCGCCCTCGCGGGGCTGCTGCGCGCTGCCGGGCACATGGTGACCGGCTCCGACGAGCACGTGTACCCGCCGGCCAGCACGCTTCTCGAGGAGCTCGGCATTCCGGTCTTCGCGGGCTACGACCCTGCGCGCCTCGCGGACGTCGACCTGGTCGTGTGCGGCAACGCCGTCCGGCGGACGAACGCCGAGGCCCAGGCGGCCGAGGCGCGCGGGCTGCGCATGCTCTCCATGCCGGGGGCGGTGGAGGAGATGTTCCTCGCCGGCCGCTCGCCGCTCGTGGTCGCGGGCACGCACGGCAAGACCACCTCGTCGGCGATGCTCGCCTGGGTGCTCAGGCGAAGCGGGCACGATCCGAGCTTCCTGGTAGGCGGCGTGCCGCGCGGGCTGGGGCAGAGCTTCGCGCTCCGCGGCGGCCCGTGGTTCGTGATCGAGGGCGACGAGTACGACTCGGCCTATTTCGACAAGGAGGCCAAGTTCCTCCACTACCGCCCCGCGATGCTGCTCTTGAACGCGATCGAGTTCGACCACGCCGACATCTACCGCGACCTCGAGCACGTGAAGAGCGCGTTTCGGAAGCTGCTCGCCATCCTGCCCGCGGGCGCGCCGCTGGTCGCGTGCGGCGACTTTCCTCACGTCCTCGACGTGATCGCGGGCGCGCACGCTCGGGTGCAGCGCTTCGGCCTCGGCGAGGCGAACGAGTGGCGCGTGACCGACCTCACCGACGACGGCGCGACCCACTTCACGGTGCGCCAGGGCGCGCGCCCCGTCTGCCGCGTGACGCTGCAACCCCCGGGCGCGATCAACGCGCGCAACGCGCTCGGCGTCCTGCTGATCGCGAACCAGGTCGGCGTCGGCTGGGAGGAAGGCGCGGCGGCGCTGGCCGAGTTTCGTGGCGTCCGCCGCCGCCAGGAGGTGGTGGGCACCGCCGCCGGCGTCACCGTGATCGACGACTTCGCCCATCATCCGACCGCCGTGGCCGGCACGCTGGGGGCGCTGCGCGAGCGCTACCCGGGCCGACGCCTGCGTGCCGTGTTCGAGCCGCGCTCGAACACGAGCCGCCGCCGCGTCTTCCAGGAGGAGTTCGTGGCCGCGCTCGCGGGCGCCGACGAGGCCGTCCTCGCCGCCGTGTTCACCAAGGAGAGCGATCCGATCCCGGCCGCCGAGCGGCTGGCGCCGGGGACGATCGTCGCCGACCTCGAGCGGCGCGGGGTGCCGGCGCGCGTGATCGACGGCGTGCCCGCGATCCGCGACTACCTGCTCGCCTCGGCGCGTTCGGGCGACGTCATCGCCATCATGTCGAACGGCGCCTTCGGCGGGCTGCCGGGGCTGGTGGTCGCCGGGCTCGGCGGGGCGTAGAGCCGGCGGTAGGTGCGGTAGTTGCGCAGCACGGCCTTCACGTAGTCGCGCGTCTCGCGGTAGCTGATCAGCTCGGCGAACTCGTCCGTCTCCCGCCCCGCATAGCGCCGCTCCCACTTGGCGACCGCGTCCTCGCCGCCGTTGTAGGCGGCGAGCGCCTTCACGCGGGAGCCGTCGTACTTCGCCAGCAGGCGCGCGAGGAGCCGCGTGCCGAGGTCGACGTTGGTCACGATGTCCTCGAGCACCGGGCGCGCGGCGTCGGCGCCCGTCACCTGGCGGGCGGTCGCGGGGAGGAGCTGCATCAATCCCCGCGCGCCGGCGGGCGACACGGCTTCGGGCTCGAACAGGCTCTCCTGACGGATGAGCGCCAGCACGAGGAGCGGGTCGACGCCGTGGGCGTGCGCGGCCGCGCGCACCGTCTCCCAGTATCCGAGGGGGTAGATGAACTCGTGCAACGGCCCCGGTGACCGCGGCCGCATCGTGTGCGCGAGGCGAAGCGCGGCGCCCACGGCACCCACGGCACGGTAGGCCTCGAGGAGCCGGCGGCGCGGCACCTCGGCGGGCGGGATCGCGTCGAGCTCGAGGCGCGCGAAGCGCACGAGGCCGAGCTGGGCGAGGGTGCGCGCCCGCTCGGCGTGGCTGCCGGCGAGCTCGCCCGGGAAGGGGAACGTCTGCTCGATCAGGGGTGGCTCGCCCGCCGCGTCGCTCCGGCCGAGGCGTTCCTCGGCGAGGTCGGCGTAGTACGAGCGCGGGTGGCGCTCGGCCACGTGCGCGAGCAGCTCGTTCGCCTCCGCCCGGCGCCCGAGTCGCGCGAGCGCGCGTGCCTGCCAGTACTCGGCGGCGACCCGCGCCGCGCCGCCGCTCCGGCCGGCGAGCTGGGCGAAGGCCTGGGCAGCCTGCGGCATCTGGCCGCCGAGGTAGCGGACCCAGGCCGCCCGCCAGCGCGCCTCGGCGGCCAGCTCGGCGCGCGGGTAGTGCGCGGCCAAACGCGCGTAGTCCGCGCGCGCCTCCTCCCAGCGCCTGGCCTCCTGAGCGACGCGCCCCATGGCGTAGAGTGCCTCCGGCGCCTGCGCGCTCTCCGGGAAGCGGCGCAGCAGGTCGCCGTAGAGCTGGAGCGCGGCGGCGTCGTCGTCCGCGTTCCAGCGCCAGCCCGCGGCTGCAGCGAGCGCGCGGGCGCCGAGCGCCTCGGGGGCGTCGTGCGCGAGCGCGAGACAGGTGGCTTCGGCCGCCGGGCCGAGACCGAGGGCGTGCTCGGCCTGCGCACGCAGCCAGAGGACGCGCGGGCGCTCGCCCGGATCCGCCGCGGCGAGCGCGTGCTCTGCCTCGTCTCGCGCTCCTGCGGCGTCGCCCTCCTTGAGTCGCGTCTCCGCCTCGTCGGCGTGGTCGAGCAGGAGCGCGGGGTTGGCGGCGCGGATGCGCTCGGCGAGCCGGCGCGCGCGGCGGGCGGCCAGGCTCCGCGGGCGCGCGCGCCGCAGCTCGCGAGCCAGGTCGAGTGCGGCGGTCGGGTCGCCCATGGCGGCGTCGGTCTCGGCCAGATCGAGCGTCGCCCGCGGCCAGCGGATGTTCGCGGCGGGCAAGGCGGCTCGGGCGGCGGCGAGGGATGCGCGGGCGGCAGCGAGATCGCCCTGGGCTCGCTCGAGCCGCCCGGCCATCAGCCAGGCGGGCCCGACCCAGACGCTGTCGGGGTGGGCGGCGATCAGCCGCCGCGCGAGGGCGAGGCCGTCACGGACGCCCCCGGCT
>WNEZ01000539.1_pt1 | contig 30630 bp, 35 predicted proteins | sample 5400521 | NCBI WGS metagenome assembly WNEZ01 (sample SAMN13153339, study PRJNA577476) | soil metagenome | isolation source: 120 cm saprolite under Douglas fir tree site 2 hole 1 replicate 1 | place: USA:California | collected 2015-04-18 | reverse complement strand
TTGGTCCACTATCCAGGTTGGCGCGTGCCTCTCTACACTCGGCCTTGTACTTACATATTCTCCGGAGGGCCAGGAGGCATCTCATGCAAGCGCTGCGCGCATCGCTCAAGCCAGGGATCTGGGGTGTGGTAATCGGCAGCATTCTCACCATGATCGTGGGTTTCAGCTGGGGAGGCTGGACGACGAGTAGCACGGCACGCCAACAGGCGATGATGCAGGCCGATACCGCGGTCACCACGGCGCTGGTCCCGATCTGTCTCGCCGGGAAGAGGGCGGATGTGGTCTACGCCAAGAAGCTCGGCGAGCTCACCGCCATCACGTCGTCCTACGAACAGACCGAATTCGTGATGAAGACCGGATGGGCGACGTTCCCAGGGCAACCGGACCCCAATCGGGCGGTGGCCGAGGCGTGTGCCGCCGCGCTCCTCAAGACCGCGGCTGCCAAGTAGCGCGCTCCGCCGTCTTCGCTCACTCGCGATGGCACAGCATCGCGGCGTAGCGCTGTCGCGGATGGGGACGAGACCAAGGTCCAATAGGCGCGTTCCGCCATCGCGCTTACCGTCAAGGGCAGGGATGCGGTAGGGATCGCGTCCCCGGTCCACTCCAATGCGGCGCTTTGCTCAGCTCCCCCAGGCCCCTTGCGCGGTGGCCGTCCACGCTGAGTCAGACAGGAGAAGGACGCGATGAAGGTATGGCGGGAGACGTCAGAGGAAGTCGTGATCGAGGACAAGGTCTATCCGGTGACCCCCCCGTCCATGACGGTGAAGACCGGGATGATCACGGGCGAGGTCATCGAGCTGAAGGTCACCGAGCGCGTCGAGAAGGGCTCCGAGCGCGTCGTCTCGCCCGCGAGACTCACCGGGAAGCTGCGGCTGGAGAATACATCCGCGAATCGGACGGTGCGCCTGGTCGAGGGCAAGGTCGTCTTCATGGATGCCCAGGGGCAGCGCATCAAGCTCGACGCGGCCCGGGCCGATTCGATCGTCAAGTTCACCACGTACGGTAACGAGCGGCTCGACCCCGGGCAGGATGCGTCCCAGACCCTGGACGTGGAATTTCCCGTCGAGGCGCTGAAGGCGAATCGGCTCAAGGAGATCCGCCTGGAGCTCGCCTACATCTCGTCACCGTTCCGGGAGGAGACGGTCAACTTCGTGGTCTCGATCGGCGCGGGCAAGTAGTGGTCGAGGAAGGCGTCTTCGCTCGGCGGTTCCGAAATCACGAAGGGCCCTTCCATCTGTACGACTCGGGAGACCGGCCCTTGATCCGGGCGGAGACCGGTGCGCACGTCCTGGGCGCCCTGCTCGACGGGCGGACCCGGCTCGTCTTCGTGGACGATCCGGGGTGTGCGGAGGGCTCGGTGCTGAGGATGACGTATCCGACCGGCGAGTGGTCGGCCGAACCCGTCGAGCCGAAGGCGTGCTCCTGCGGCGACGTGAGATGTCAGGGCCGCCTGGTGATCACGCTGCACGAGTCGCACGCGGGCCCCAACTGGAAGCTGACGTTCAGGGGTTAGGCATGAGGCAGGCGGGCGACCTGACCCTGGCGGGCGCGATGGATGATCTGGCCAAGTCCGGATTCATCGAGCACTTCGGGGTGAGGGGTGATGAGCTGCGGTCATTCGATAGCGGGCGGGCGTTCCGCGCGGGCGAGGTCGTGGTCCGAGGATTTTATCGTTTCGAAGGGGTCTCGGATCCCGACGACATGGCGATCGTCTACGCGATCGAAGGTCAAGGCGGCGTTCGCGGGACCTTGGTCGATGCCTTCGGTGCCTACTCGGACCCGGCGGTGAGCGCCTTCCTTTCTGGCGTGCCGATTCGCGGAGCCTCCCGGTTCGGGGGAGGGACGACGGGGCGATCGTGGGTACGTGAGCCGTCGCGTTTCGGATCCTACCACTATGGGTTTCCCGCGCCGGTCCCGTCGTTGCACGACGAAGGGGGCGAGAGCGGGCCGGTCACGTAGTCGCGGCGAGGGGCCCGCTCCGGTGGGCGAGGGCTTCGTAGAGCCAATCCTGTGAGCGGAGGGCGGGCTCGCCGCCCGCCCGGGTCCGGACCGAGCGGCCGCTGGCGAGGATGCGTCGCGCCTTCACGGTATCGTCGAGCTGGACTTCGAGGATCTCGCGGATCTGGGCCTGCAGGCGTGGATCCAGCACGGGGAAGGCGATCTCCACCCGCCGGTCCAGGTTGCGCGGCATCCAGTCGGCCGAGGCCAGCAGATATTCCGGGTCGCCGCCATTCTCGAAGTGGAAGATGCGGGCGTGCTCGAGATAGCGATCGACGATCGAGACGACGTGGATGTTCTCCGACAGCCCCTCCACTTCCGGGCGCAGGCAGCAGATGCCCCGGACGATCAGATCGATCTTGACGCCGGCGGTGCTGGCCGCGTACAGCTCCTCGATCAGGCGGCGGTCCACGAGGCCGTTCATCTTCGCGATGATCCGTCCGGGACGCCCGGCCCGGGCATGGTCGGCCTCGCGCCGAATGCGCTCGACGAGCCCGTCGCGCAGGCCACCGGGGGCGAGCAGGAGATGGTGGAAGCCGTCGGGACGCGTGTAGCCGGTGAGGAGATTGAAGAGCTGGCTGAGGTCCTCGCCGAAGGACTCCCGGCTCGTGAACAGCCCGAGATCGCTGTAGACCCCGGCCGTCCGGACATTGTAGTTGCCCGTCGCGACGTGGCAGTAACGCCGGATCCCGTCGCTCTCCTGCCGGACCACCAGGCACGCCTTGCAGTGGGTCTTGAAGCCCGGGAGGCCGTAGACCACGTGGGCTCCGACCTCCTCGAGCGCGCGGGCCCAGCGGATGTTCGCCTCCTCGTCGAAGCGCGCCTGCAGCTCCACCAGAACCGCGACCTCCTTGCCGTTCTCGACGGCGGCGTGCAGCGCGTGCGCGATCGGAGAGGCCGGGCTCACCCGGTAGAGGGTCATCTTGATGGCGAGCACCTTCGGATCGACGGATGCCTCGCGGAGGAAGCGGGTGACGGCGTCGAAGGCGTGGTAGGGGTGATGCACGAGGACGTCCTGGGCTCGGAGGGCGCTCCAGATATCCGGCGCGGCCGCGAATGCGGTGACCGGATGGGGCGGCAGCGGCCGATCCTTGAGGCGGGGGATGTCGAGGGCCGCGTAGAGCTGGAGGAGATCCGAGAACGCGGCGAAGCCTTCGCCTTCGTAAAGATCCTCGAGCTGGATCTCCAGCTCCTCGAGCAGCGTGGCCAGGATGTCGGGCGGCAGATCGCCGTCGTACTGCAGCCGCACCGCCGTTCCCAGACGACGCTCGCGCAGGCTCTCCTCGATGCTCGTGAGGAGGTCCTCGGGCCGGCCCGGGGGTTGGAGATCGGCGTCGCGCGTGATGCGGATGGCGTGGCTGGAGAGGATGTCGTAGCCGGTGTAGATCGCCGGTAGATGCAGGCGGATCACGTCCTCGAGCAGCATGAAGACGTGCCGCCCGCCAGGATCGGGCAGCGCGATGAATCGTGGGAGCGGTAGCCCCGGGAGGTGGATCACGGAGAGGCGGGTGTCCGGGAGGGTCGAGGGCGCCCCCGCCCGGATCGCGGCCACCAGACAGAGGGACCGGTTCCCGAGGTAGGGGAAGGGATGGGCCGGGTCGACGGCGAGCGGCGTCAGGACGGGTAGCACGGTGCGGCGGAAGTAGTGCTCGAGGAATTGCCGCTGCTCTTCGCTCAGCTCCTTGGGGCGGAGCAGGAGGATGCCCTCGGCGGCCAGGAGCGGCTGGATGTCGTCGAGGAAGCAGCGATGCTGCGTCTCCACCAGCTCGTGCACGCGCACGGCCACCGCGGCCAGCGTCGCGGCGGGCGTGAGCCCGTCGGGACTCGCGGTCTGATCACCGGCCTGGATCTGCCGCTTCAGCATCGCCACGCGCACCATGAAGAACTCGTCCAGATTCGAGCTGAAGATGGCGAGGAACTTGACGCGCTCGAGCAGGGGCACGGCGGGATCCTGGGCCTCCTCGAGCACACGCCGGTTGAACTCGAGCCAGGAGAGCTCCCGGTTCACGAACGCTTCGGCGGGCAGCTCAGGGGCGACCATCGGGTCAGGATATCAGGGGCGCCGAGGGCTACCCAGTGGACCTTGGTCCCATGCCGGGGCACTGCTCGCGCCGCTCTGCGTTGCCCCCGGGACGAAGGTCCACTATCGCTTCCTTCGCTGTCCTGTAACGATCACGTTGAGACCCATGCACAAGCCCACTCCGATGATCTCCATCGTGGACGACGACGTTTCGCTGGCCCGAGCACTCCGGAGGCTTGTCGGATCAGCGGGTTACGTCGTCGAGACGTTCGCGTCGGCGCCAGAATTTCTCAGCTCGACGCCGTCCACCCGCACCGCGTGCCTGATCCTGGACATCTATCTGGTGGGGATGAATGGGTTCGAGCTCCAGGAGCAGCTGGCGGCGGATCGGCTCGCGATCCCGATCATCTTCATGACCGCGCATGACGATCTCACGACCCGCGAACGTGTCAAACGGTCTGGCCCGGCCGGGTACCTGGTGAAGCCCTTCGATGGCCAGGCCTTGCTCGATGCCATTGTCCGGGTGGCTGGACCGGGGGTGGCGGGATCATGACACCGGGCCGAAGCACATGAGGCGCCTTGCCTGGCTCGGGATCGTGCTGGTGCTGGTCCTCGTTCCTCTGGCCCTTGTAGGTTTCGGGGCTCGCGTCTTCGGGGCTCGGGCGGTGGCGCCGGCGGCGGTGGCGGCGGTGGCGCCGGCAGCGCCGGATGAGACCGCAACCGTCTACTTCGCGGCGGGAACGACCCAGATCCGGCCACGTGATATGGGGGTCCTCGATGCGCACGCGGTGTGGCTGCACGGGGAGCGGAAGCGCGTCCTCGTGATCGAAGGGCATACCGACGGGCCCGGAGACAGCGCGTTGAGCCTGGAGATCGGTGAACAGCGGGCAAGGTCCGCCAAGGCCTATCTGGTGACCAAGGGAGTGATCGCGGATCGCATCATGACCGAGTCTCGCGGTGGAGGGCAGCCCACTTGCCAGGACAAGACGCCGACCTGTCGGGCCCTCAACCGTCGTGTGACCGTCTCGAGGGGAGTACTGCCGTAAGCGCTTTGGGTCGCCGACCGTGTACTCCTCCTGTCACTTACTCCTCCCGTCGTTGGACCAAGGTCCAATAGGGCCGATGCACGTACGGCTGATACCGTGGGCGCCGGAACACAGGGTACGGGGGCCCACGAAAGCAGCGAACGGAGGCGGGGATGACGGGGATCGAAGAGCGTCTGCGCGGAGAGCTGAGCGATGTGCTGGGCCTGATCCGTCAGGCGGGTGGAGGGGTGGTGTTCGAGGAGTTCCCCGGTGCACTGGAGATTGATCCGATGGACGACAACAGCTCGGCGGTCCGGCTGGCGCTCATCGACGAGGCGAACAAGCTCGCCGAAACGCTGGAGCGGATCCGGCGCGGCGAAGAAGGCTCGGCCCGACCCTGGAGTGGTTGCTCGTAGCATCTGCCATATCTAGCCCGGCAACCAACAAATACGAGGGGTTAGCGATCCGTCGCTAACCCGTTCGTGTTCCTTGGTCCCCCGGTTGCTCCCGCTCGGCGGTCAAACAGACTAAAGTGCCACTGTTGACCACTGGCCGGTCATGTAGCCGGTCATGTAGAGTGTGGTCAACGAGAAGGGAGTGCGATGGCTCAAAAAAGGCCGGGCATGTATCGCGGCGACCGCCGCCGCAAGGAAGACCAGCGCAAAGCCAAGCAGGACGCCAAGCGCGCGCGGAAGGCGGAGCGTCGCGAGAGCGGGACCAGTGGTCCCGAGATCGAGTCGGCCGGGACGAATGGCCAGGGCTCGAAGGAGTTCGTCTGGTTCTCGCCGAGCAAAGGGCGGACACTGACGACGACCACGGCCTCGACCCCGACCATCGAGGGCGTCGACGACTGGGCGCTCGTGAGTGATCCGCGGCTGAACCCGGGCGGTTGAGCCGGGGCTGTACCCCTTCGCGCCGCCCGGCTTCTGAAGCATCCGCGCGGCGGCAGCACCCAGCCGAGCATCCGGCGCACCCTCGTGCCCCTCGGCGATCCAGGACATGACGGGCGTCTCCTATGCGTGAAGGGATGGCGAACGTCTAGGCCGGTGACAGGCGCCTCGCCCGCACCAGGGCGTCGATCGCCTCGCGAGCGGCGCCCGGTTCCTCGACGGTCCGGCGCACGCGCTGGGCCTTCTCGACCCGGAGGTCGCCGATCTCCGCGACCACGTCATCCGGGGTGAACAGGACGTCCGGCTGCGTCGGGCCGCCCCAGCCCTCGGTGAGGTTCAGCAAGTCGTGGCCCACGATCAGGAGCGTGCCTCCCGCCCGTAGCGCGGCCGCCGCGCGCGCCAGCGCGGTGCCGCGCTCGAGCGCCGGAAGCTGCAGATAGAGGACGCACACGAGGTCGTATGCGCGCGCGGGCGGCGCCCAGGTCACCACGTCCGCCTCGATCCAGTCGACCTCGACCCTGCGCTGCGCCGCGAGGCTTCGGGCCATCCCGAGCGCGACGCCGGAGAAATCCACCGCGGTGACCCGCCACCCGTGCTCGGCGAGCCAGACCGCGTTCCGGCCCGCGCCGCACGCGAGGTCGAGCGCCGTGCCCGGGCGCAGGTCGGCGACCTCCGCGGCCAGGAACCGGCTGGGGGCCGTGCTCGCATGGGCCCGCTCGCCGGCCCAGCGATGGTTCCAGCGCTCGCGCGAGGGCTCCGATGTTGTCGTCACTCGCATCGCTTCAGGTTGTGGTCACTCGCATCGCTTCAGCAGGATGGACCAGAACTTGGCCGGGCGCTTGCTCTCGTTGCGGGCCAGGTGAGCGGAGGCCTCCGGGAGCCAGTGGGCGCTGGGCGGCCGGAGCGCCTCCCGCTTTCCCTTCGCATACAGCGCGAGCTCGCCTTCCTGGACGATGGTGATCTCGGGCCCCACGTTCAGGTGGAGATCCGAATCGGCCCCGGGGGGGTAGGTCAGGAGAACGATCCGCACCGAGTCGTTGTTCAGCAGCTCCTGCTCAACGACCTGGCCCTGGGGGGAATGAGCCATCGTGGCCCGTCCGATGAACACGCCCAGCACGACCAGCACACCGCAGAGCATCAGCCTCGCCGTCATCCCACCTCTCCTTTTCCAGGGTCAAGGCTGCCGGGCGAGCGGGCCCGTGTACGTCGGCCGGTGGCCGAGCCGCTCGGTGTCCACCGTGGTGCGCACGAAGGCGATGCACATCTCGTCCGCGGTACCCTCGCCCCAGCCGACGTCGCGCGGCGGCACGGTAGGGTTGCGGCGGTTGCGGGGGGAGTTGTCGTAGACCGCCTCGACGTCGATGCGCGAGCCGCCCGGCAGCGGCACCGGCGTCCGGAACGTGTACGAGCCCTGCCAGTGGAAGTCCCAGTCGTCGACGTAGATCAGGGGCCGGCTGCTCCCGTCGGGGTAGGTGACGGTCACGCGCATCTCGCGCCCCAGCAGGTGCATGTGGGGCGAGATCCCGATGGCGTGCATGTGCCAGGTGGGCGGCAGCGTGTAGCTCGCGCGCACCACGTGCCGCTCGGCGCCGGCGGGGATGAGGAACTCGCGATTCAGCACCGGAATCACGCGCACGCGCTTGTCCACGGTGGCGCGGGCGAAGCGCAGGCCCACGCGCGTGAGGTCGCGCACGGCGCCACCGGTGCGGTTGTGGTAGTGCACCTGCACCACCACGGTCGCGCCGGCCGGCAGGAGCATGCCCACGCCGTCCGGCATCGCGGTGGGCGGGGCGCCGGGCGCCCACCCACCGAGCCCACCGCGCGGGACGAAACCGGGTCCACCGAAGCAGGTGTAGCCGGGCCCGGGCTCGGCACGGTCGAGCGCCTCGGCCTGCCCCGAGGTGTCGACGTAGCCCAGCACGTGGTGGACGATGCGGCGGTCCCCGGGCAGGTACTCCGCCACGCTCACGAACCGGTCCTCGGCGAAGGCGGTGGGCACGACGAAGCAGCGGTAGAGATCGCGGTCGGCGCTGGGCACGTCGAACGCGCTGCCGGGCGCGAGCACCACGTCGGGCTCGCCCGCCGACCAGAGCGCCGGGAAGGCGCGGGGCGGCGGCAGGTCGCGCGGGTCGCCTTCGGGCGCGCCGGCCTGCAGCCAGGCGCGCAGGCGCGCGATGTCGGCATCCGCGAGCCGGCGCTCGCCCACGAAGTCGCCGTGCCCGGGCACGGGTGGCCAGGGCGGCATCTTCCGGCGCTCGACGGTGCGCAGGAGCTTCTGGCGCCGGCGGTAGGCGTCGTCGTAGCTCGTCAGCGGAAACGGGGCGATCTCGCCGTCGCGATGGCAGGCTTGGCAGTTCGCGGCGAGGAGGGGCGCGATGTCGCGGCTATAGGTGATGCCGTCGGGCCCGGCCGCCGCGGGGAGCGCGAGCACGCCCGCCAGCGCCAGCCCGAGCCGCCATCCGGCCCACCGGTGTCGCCAGCGGTCCGGCTGCGCCATGCGCCGATCCTACCAGAAGATCAGGAGCACGGAGGTGGCGAGGAGCGCGCCCATGGCCGCATTGAAGGTCCGCCGGGCGCGCTCGGAGCGCAGGAAGCGGTGCAGGACGGCGCCGAAGGCGAGCCAGGGGAAGCAGCTCGGCAGGGACGCGAGCATGAACGTGAGCCCGAAGGCGGCGGACTGGGTGAGCGCGCTGCTCGCCCCGTCCTCGAGAAAGGTCGCGGCCGCGCTGGCGCAAACGAGCCATGACTTCGGGTTGATCCATTGAAAGGCCGCCGCCCCGAAGAAGCCGACCGGTGGGCCGCTCACGGCGACGCTGGCGCGCCCGGCCGTCGCGACCCTCCAGGCGAGCCAGCCCAGCACCGCCGCCCCGCACCACTTGACGGCCTCCAGGACGGCCGGATTGCGGAGGATCACGCTGCCGAGACCGAAGGCCACGACGAACATCATCAGGCCCATGCCGATGGTAACCCCGAGCAGGCAGGGAAGGCCGCGCCGCACGCCCACGTTCGCCCCGGTGGCGGTCAGCAGCGCGTTGCTGGGCCCCGGCGTGCCGGCGGCGGCGACCGAGAAGATGAAGAGGGCGATGGCCTGCTCGAGTGTCATTTGCGCCAGCCGCCGCCCAGCGGGTAGATTCGTCGCATGGCACGTAGGCTAGGCCGATCGGCCCGCGCGGGTCTTGAACGTTCGTGCGGCGCGCGCGACTGGGTGCTTGGTCGCGGGCCGGTGGGGGGCGTCGAGCTGCTGCGGGCCTGGTTCCGCGGGCGCGCCTTCGCCAGGCATCGCCACGACACCTACGCGATCGGCCTCACCGAGGCCGGGGTCCAGATGTTCGACTACCGCGGGCGGGTCGAATGCAGCACGCCGGGCCAGGTCGTCGTGCTCCACCCCGACGAAGCGCACGACGGGCGCGCCGGGGATGAGGACGGGTTCGGCTACCGGATCGTCTACGTCGAGCCGGCGCGCATCGCCGCGGCGGTGCGCGCGATCCGGGGACGCCCAGGGCCACTGCCGTTCGTGCGCGAGCCCGTGTCGCAGAACCCGACGCTGGCGCGCGCGGTTACCGCCGCGTTCCGGTCGGCCCCCGAGCCGCTGGCGCTCGATGCCGTCGTGCTCCGTCTGGCGGAAGGCCTGATCGCAGGAGACCCCGACGGCCAGCCGGCCGGTCCGCCCCGTCGTCTCGACCACGCCGCGCTCGACCGAGCCCGCGCGGTCCTGGATAGTCAGTGCGCCATCGTGCGCTCGAGCGAGCTCGAGGCGGTCACGGGCCTGAGCCGCTACGAACTCGCTCGCCAGTTCAGGGCCCGGTACGGAACGAGCCCCTACCGCTACTCGCTCATGCGACGACTCGATTTCGCGCGGGGCCGGCTGCGCGGGGGAGCGCCATTGGCGGACCTGGCATTGGCGGCGGGCTTTGCCGACCAGGCGCACTTCACGCGCATGTTCAGATCGGCCTACGGCGTGACGCCGGGCCGGTACGCCCGCCTGCTTTCGATGACGGCCAGGCCTCTATCCGAGCGTCGCTAGGGTGTTCCTCTCGGGTCCGCGGCGCGAGTGTGGTCGGTGGGCTGCGGCGTCGCGCTCAGCACCGTGACCCCGCCCGGCGCCTCGAACCGGTGCCAGTGCCCTTGCGGGACGACGATGAGCATTCCCGCGGTCAGCGCGAACGACCGGGGCCCATCGTCCGTCATGATCGTCAGCGTCGCGGCGCCGTCCAGGACGTGCACGAGCTCGTCGCCCTTCTGATGCCGTTCCCAGGGCGTCTCCCCGGAGAAGCGGCCCGCGAAGATGCTGCCGTCTCGGAACGGAGCCAGCACGGCAAACGCGGCCTTGACCTCGTCGGCGGGGGTATTCGCGCTGCGCTCGCGCAGTACCGGGAGCCCGGCCAGCTCCGCCTTGATATCGACCGCCTTGATCATCGTCAGGTCTGCAGATCCCCCACCGCGGCGGCCAGGGCCTCCAGCTCTCCGCGCCACGACTTGGGTGTGACCAACGGCCGCACCACGAACTTCGAGAAGCCCACCGCGATGAACTGCTCGAGGAGCTTGCGCAACGCGGGGAGCCCCACCGGCGTCAGCTCGACCGAGCGGGGCCGCCTCGCGACCATCGTGCGGGCGGTGGCCGGATCGATCGGCGCGGTGGCGTAACCGATGCTCATGCCAAAGTGCTCCCCGCTGATCGAGCGCCCGGCCCGCGCCGCCGCGTCCTCGATCACCACGCGACCCGCCACCGCCTCTTCGGGCGTGCAGAGCGAGGGCAGCCAGCCATCCGACAGCCGGCCGCAGCGCTCGAGCGCGGCCGGCACCGTCCCGCCGAGCCACACCTCGAGCGGCTGCTGTGTTGGCAACGGTGATAACTGCACGTTCCGGAGGGTGCCGGCGGGTCCGTCGTGGCTCACCGTCTCGCCCGCCCACAGGCGGCGCAGCAGCGGGAGCGCCTCGTCGATGAAGGCGCCGCGCTGCTTGGGCTCGACGCCGATGGCCTCGCGCTCTGGCGCGTAGGTGAGCCCGGGCACCAGCGTCACCAGGAGCCGCCCCCTGGACAGCCGGTCCAGGCTCGCGAGCTGCTTGGCGAGTCGCAGGACATTGCGCCCCGGCAGGAGCATGGTGGTTCCGATCTTCAGGCGCGGATTGCTGGCGGCGGCCCAGGCGAGGCCCACCACGGGATCGAGCACGGGCCCGGTCAGCACCTCCGAGAGCCAGAGCGAGTCGAACCCGAACTCGTCCAGGCCCGTGACCAGCTCGGCCAGCGCCTCCATGGACGAGGTCGCGCCTCCGGAGCCCACCCCGATGCGGATCTTCATGGCGGGGTCGATTCTACCGCGTCCGGCCACGTCGCTGGCGTATCGTTCTGCCCGTGCATGTCCACCTGATCGACGGCACGTACGAGCTCTTCCGCTACTTCCTCTCGCCGGCGGCCGTGTTCGATCGGAGCGCGCCCCCCGAGCTGCGGGCGGTGCGCGGCGTCGTCGCGTCGATCCTGGGCATGCTCGAGGGCGGCAGCACGCACCTGGGCGTGGCCACGGACCACGTCATCGAGTCGTTCCGCAACCAGCTCTGGCCGGGCTACAAGACGGGTGAGGGCATGGACCCGCTCCTCCACGCGCAGTTCGAGCCGCTTGAAGAGGCGCTGAGTGCGCTGGGCGTGGTCGTCTGGCCCATGGTCGAGTTCGAGGCCGACGACGCCCTGGCCGCGGCGACGACGGTCGCGGCGGCCGATGCGCGGGTCGACCAGGTCGTCATCTGCACGCCGGACAAGGACCTGGCGCAGTGCGTGCGAGGCACCCGGGTCGTCCAGCTCGATCGGCGTCGGGGCGAGCTGCGCGACGAGTCGGGGGTGCGGCAGAAGTTCGGCGTTCCGCCCGGGTCGATTCCCGACTGGCTGGCGCTGGCGGGGGACAGTGCGGACGGCTACCCCGGTCTGCCCGGCTGGGGGGCCAAGTCCGCGGCGACCGTGCTCGCCCGCTACGACCATCTCGAGCACATTCCCCGGCTGGCCGCGGAGTGGGACGTGTCGGTGCGCGGCGCCGCGCGACTGGCCGCGACGCTCGCCGAGCAGGGCGAGCGCGCGCTGCTGTTCAGGACCCTGGCCACGCTGCGCGCGGATGCGCCGATCGGCGCCGACGTGGATGCGCTCCGGTGGATCGGGCCGCGCCCGGGCTTCGCGATCTGGTCGGAGCGCCTCGGCCCGCCGTCGCTCCAGGATCGCGCCACGAAGCTCGCGGAGGCGCGCGCGCTCAGTCAGGCACGCAGGCGGTGACCGTGATCTCGACCAGGAGCTCGGGCGAGTTCAGCGAGGCGACGGTGACGGTGGTCCGCGCCGGCTTGTCGACCGGGAAGTACTTCGCGTACTCCTCGTTATAGGCCGCCAGGTCCTCTCGCCGCGTCAGGTGCGTCATCGCGCTGAGCACGTTGTCCAGCGAGGTTCCCGCCGCGGCGAGGACGACCTTGATGCGCTCGAGCGTATGGCGGGTCTGCTCGCGGATGTCTCGGCCGAGCTCGCCCGTGACCGGATGCCGCCCGGTCTGGCCGGCCACGAAGACGAGGTTGCCGAACCTGGTCGCCGGAGACAGATTCGGATTCGCGTGCGCCAGAGCGACCTGGACGACCTCTTTCTTCATCAGCGCTCGGGGCCGATGACGCCGCCGGCCCGGAGGGTGTCGATCTCGGCGGCCCCGAGTCCCAGGATCTCGCGCAGCACGAGGTCGGTATGCTCGCCGAGCATCGGGGCCGGCGTGCGCACGGAGCCCGGCGTCTCCGAGAGCCGCACCGGCACGCCGACCATGCGCACCTTGCCGGCGCGGGGATGGGCCATCTCCACCAGGGCCCCGCGGGCGGTCACCTGCGGGTGCTCCACCACCTGGGGAATACTGTTGATGGCGCCCATGGGGATGCCCTGCGCGAGTAGCAGCGGCTCCCATTCCTCGTACGTCCGCGTGAGGAACGCCTCCTGCAGCGTCGGGATGAGGGTGTCGCGGTTCCGGGCCCGGTCGGCGTTGGTGCGATAGCGCGGATCGTCGGTCAGCTCGGGACAGCCGATCGCGGGGCAGAATACCTTCCAGAGCTTCTCGCTGCCCACCGCCAGGGCCAGGTCCCGCGTCCTGGTGCGGAAGGTCTGGTAGGGCAGCAGCGCCTTGTACGCGGTCCCCATCGGCCGCGGGAGCTCGCCGTCGGCGAAGTAGGCGCCGATCATGCTGCCGAGCAGCGAGAGCTGGCCCTCCAGCATGGAGACGTCGATGGCCTGGCCCCGGCCGGTCCGCTCCTTCACGCGCAGGGCGAGCATGATGCCGAAGGCCGCGTACATCCCCGCGGTCATGTCGGCGATGGAGACGCCGCAGCGCACCCCGTGCCCGCCCGCCTCGCCGGTGGTGCTGATCATCCCGCTCTCGGATTGAACTATGAGGTCGAGCGCGGCGCGGTCGCGGTAGGGGCCGTCCTGGCCGAAGCCGGAGACCGAGCAGTAGATGATGCCGGGGTTCCGCTCGCGCGCGGCCTCGTAACCCAGACCGAGCCGGGCGAGGGCGCCCACCCGGTAGTTCTCCAGTACGACGTCGCACTTCTCGACGAGGCGGAAGAACAGCGCCTTACCTTCTGATCGCTTCAGGTCGATCTCGATGCCCTTCTTGTTGCGATGCAGGCTCACGAAGTACGAGGTCTCGCCGCCGGGCAGGGGCGGCCCCCAGGCGCGGGCGATGTCGCCGGCGCCGCGCGGCTCGAGCTTGATGACCTCCGCCCCGAAGTCGGCCAGCATGGTGGAGCAGAAGGGCCCTGCCAAGGCGTGGCTCAGGTCGAGCACCTTCACATCTTCGAGCGGCATGCGCATCGAGCGGCCTCCGGGGACGGCGAGAGTGAGGCGATCCTGCCAGATCACCCGGGGGCAGGTCAAACCGCGGGCCGCGCCTCAGTCCGGCAGCTCCGCCAGCCGTCGCTCGAGGAAGCGCCGCTGCGGCTCCTGCCGGGTCAGGCCGAGCGCGCGCTCGTAGGACGCGCGGGCGTCGCCCGTTTTCCCGAGCCGGCGGCACAGCTCGGCCCGCGCCGAGTGGGCCAGGGGGTAGTCGGCCAGGTCGCCGCGCGCCAGGATCGCGTCGATGAGCGCCAGCCCCGCGGCGGGCCCGTCGCGCATCGCCACCGCGGCGGCGCGGTTCAGCTCGACCACCGGCGACGGCTCGGCCCGCACCAGCACGTCGTACAGCCCGACGATCTGGGCCCAGTCGGTCGCGGCAGCGGCGGGCGCCTCCGCGTGCACCGCCGCGATCGCGGCCTGGAGCGTGTACGGGCCGATGCGGCGCGAGGCGAGCGCCCGCTCCACCAGGGCGGTGCCCTCCAGGATCTGCTCGCGATTCCAGAGCGAGCGGTCCTGGTCGTCCAGCAGGATCAGCTCGCCGGAGGACGAGGCGCGCGCGGGGCGCCGCGATTCGTGCAGCAGCATGAGCGCCAGCAGGCCCATAGCCTCGGGCTCCGGCAGCAGCTCGACCAGCAGCCGCCCCAGGCGGATGGCCTCACCCGAGAGATCGGCCCGCGTCAGCGACTCGCCCGAGGAGGCCGAGTAGCCCTCGTTGAACACCAGGTAGATCACGTGGAGGACCGTGTCCAGGCGATCCGGCAGCTCGGCCCGGGCCGGGACCTCGTAGGGGATGCGCGCGTCGCGGATCTTTGCTTTGGCGCGGACGATGCGCTGGGCGAGCGTGGGCGGGGCGGTGAGGAAGGCGCGCGCGATCTCTTCGGTCGTGAGGCCGCAGACCTCGCGCAGCGTCAACGCGACCTGGGCGTCCGGCGGCAGGGCCGGATGGCAGCAGGTGAAGATCAAGCGGAGCCGGTCGTCCACGATGTCCTCGGCCTCCCCGGGCCGGGGGCCGGCGGTCTCCGCCGCGAGCCGCTCGGCGAGCTCCGCCTGGGAGGCGTCGAACCGGGCGCGCCGGCGCATGGCGTCGATGGCCTTGAAGCGGCCGGTGGAGACGAGCCAGGCCCGCGGATTGGCCGGCGTGCCCTCACGCGGCCACTGCTCGACCGCAGCCGCGAAGGCCTCGTGCAGCGCCTCCTCCGCCAGGTCGAAGTCGCCGAGCAGGCGGATGAGGGTGGCGAGGACGCGGCGCGAGTCCGAGCGATAGACCGCCTCCACCGCCTCGCGCGCGCGGTCGTCGCCCGTGGGCTCGCTCATGGCGCGTCGGGGCCGCGGCTAGGAGTGCCGCAGCTCCTGGACCGGACGCACCTCGATGGTGCCGATACGGGCCGGCGGGAATCGCGAGGCCACCTCGCACGCCTCGTCGATGTCCTTGGCCTCGATGAGGAAGAAACCGCCGAGCTGCTCCTTGGTCTCGGCGAAGGGGCCGTCGGTGGTGGTCACCTTGCCGCCGCGCACCCGGATGGTCCGGGCGGTCCGCCCGCGCTGCAGCGCATTCGACACGATGAAGTGGCCGCTCTGCCGCAGCTCCTCCATGTAGCCGAGCGCCGCGTCCACGAGGCGCTGCATCTCGCCGTCGGGCAGGGTGTCCAGCGTCTTCTCGTCGTGATAGATCAGGAACATGAACTTCATCGCTTGAGCTCCTTGATTGGCCGCACCTCGATGCTCCCCCGGCGCCCCATGGGGATCTTGGCGGCCACCTGGATGGCGTCGTTCAGGTCGCGGGCCTCGATCAGGATGAACCCGCCGAGCTGCTCCTTCGTCTCCGCGAAGGGCCCGTCGGTCGTGGACAGCTTGCCGTTCCGGACCCGGATGGTGGTGGCGGTCTCGACCGGCTGGAGGGCCTGGGCGGCGATCAGGTGACCGCTTCTCCGGAGGGCCTCGTCGTAGGACAGGCTCTCTTCGGTGCAGGTGTCGGCCTCCCGCTTGGACAGGGCGTTCATGTCCTTCTCCACAAGATAGACCAGGCACACGTACTTCATAGCCCCTCCCTCGAGATCGGATGGCTGCCGACACCAAATGGTCGCTCGGGGGCCTCGGAAATCGACAGCGGTCGTCCCATCTTGCCCAGCATGCCGTCGTTCTCCAGCCCTGTCGATCCCCGGCCGGCCCGTTCGACCATGGCGTGAGAGGATGCAACATCACCGCCGAGGGGCCGCGCCCCACAGGAGACCATGATGATCAACGGGTTGAGGGCCGTGTCCGTTTGGAGCGCCGATCTGAACAATCTGCTGCCGTTCTACCGTGACGTGCTGGGTCTCAAGGTGGCCATCCAGTCACCGCGCTTCGTCGTCCTGGGCGAGCCGGGGGCGCCGACGATCGGGCTGGGCACGCACAGTGAAGTCCGCGGCCGCAACGCCGACCCGGCACGCCATCTGGTCGGCCTGGCGACCGACGATCTCGTGGCGGACTGGAAACGGTTGAAGGCCGTCGGCGTGGAGTTCGTCGAGGATCCCACGGACTACGACACCGTGTCGATCGCGACGCTGAAGGATCCCGAAGGCAACCTGGTCCAGCTTCTGCAGCCGCGCGCGACCCGGGGACCATCATGAGCGCCTGTGTTAGGCTGCCGGGTGCGCGATGAAGCTCTTCTACGGCTGGACCATCGTCGGCGTGGGGATCGTCGTGACCTGCATCGGGCTCGGCTCGATGCTCTCGTTGAGCGTCTTCCTCCAGCCCATGTCGGAAGCGATGGGCTGGTCGCGGACGGGTATCTCGACCGCCTCGCTCATCACCTGGCTCTCCATGGGGGCCGGATCGTTCCTCTGGGGCGCGCTCTCCGACCGGTTCGGTACCCGGGCGGTCCTGCTCCTCGGGGGCGGCCTGCTCGGCCTCGGGCTGGTGACCGCGAGCCAGGCGGCCACGCTCGGCCAGTTCCAGCTCCTGTTCGGGGTGCTGGTCGGCCTGGCGTCGGGCAGCTTCTACGCGCCGCTGACCGCGACGACCACCCGCTGGTTCACCGAGCATCGTAGCCTGGCCGTCGCGCTCGTCTCCGCGGGGATCGGCCTCGGCGCCTCCACGGTCGGCCCGCTGGCCCGCTGGATCATCACCAACTACGACTGGCGTGTCGCCATGCTCGTGATCGGCAATCTCGCGTGGCTGGTCATCATTCCGGCCGCGCTGCTCGTGCGCGAGCCACCGGAGGTGTCGCCCGCGGTGGGCGCGTCGCCGGCGGCCGGGGCGGGTGGCGGGGAGCTCACGGCGGCGCAGGCGCTGCGCACGCCGCAGTTCGCGGTCATCGCGCTCACGTACTTCGCGTGCTGCGCGGCGCATTCGGGCCCGATCTTCCACATGGTGACCCACGCGATCGACCGCGGCGTGTCCGCGATGGCCGCCGTCACCGTGCTCAGCGTGGCCGGACTGGCCTCCCTGGGCGGCAAGATCATCTGCGGGCTCGTGGCCGACCGCGTCGGCGCGAAGCGCACGCTGCTCGTGGGCCTCGCCATCCAGGCGGTGGCGGTGAGCCTCTATATCTTCACGCAAGGCCTCGGCAGCTTCTACGCGCTCGCGGTGATGTTCGGCTTCGCCTATGGCGGCGTGATGCCCCTCTACGCGATCGTCGTGCGTGAGTACTTCGGCGCCCGGATCATGGGGACCGTCTTCGGCGCGGTCGCGCTCGTGTCCACCCTGGGCATGGCGATCGGGCCATGGGCCGGGGGCTGGCTCTACGACACGTTCGGCAGCTACTTCTGGCTCTTCATGGGCTCGTTCGGCATCGGCTTGGGTGCGGTGGCCATCGCGGTGGCGTTCCGCCCGCCCGGCCGGGTTCCCGTCGCGGTGCCGAGTCCGACCCCGGCTCATTGAGAGCACTCCAAGAGGACACCCCGATATGCGCTACATGCTGCTGATGTACCGGGACGAGAAGTGGTGGGACGCGAAGTCGGAGGAAGAGCGGGGGGCGATCCGCCAGCAGGCCGTCGACGTCGCGGAGGCCCTGCGCAAGCGCGGCATCTTCCTGGCCGGCGATCCGCTGCTCCCCACCAGCACCGCCACCACGGTGCGGATGAGGAATGGCAAGGCGGTCACGACGGACGGGCCGTTCGCCGAGACCAAGGAGCAGCTCGGCGGCTACTCCATCCTGGAGGTCGAGAGCCTCGACGAGGCGCTCGCCATCGCGGCCGACTACCCGTTGCTGCGGGTGGGCGGCCACTCGATCGAGGTGCGGCCCATCCGGGAGCTGCCGCCGCGGAAGATCGAGTAAACTGCGAAGGAGTCGACGCATGGCATCGATCACGCACCCCCTGGACCCGCTGACCGCGGCGGAGATCGAGCGCGCGTGGGAGATCGTGCGGACGGAGCGCCCGCTGGGGCCGCGGGTCCGGGTCATCTTCGTCATGCTGCACGAGCCCGCCAAGAAGGTCGTGCTCGCGCACCGGCCGGGTGACGTGGTGGAGCGGGCCGCGTTCGTGGTGCTCGTCGACTCCGTGGCGGGGAAGACCTACGAGGCGGTCGTCTCGGTCTCGGGCGGCCGCGTGCTGTCGTGGGAGCACGTGCCCGGCGTCCAGCCCGCCATCGTGCTGGACGAGTTCGTGGATTGCGAGGCGGCGGTCCGCGCCGACCCGCGCTGGCAGGAGGCCATGCGCAAGCGCGGGGTGACCGACCTGAGCCTCGCCATGGTGGACTGCTGGTCGGCAGGCAACTTCGGTTTCCCGGAGGACGAGGGGCGGCGCCTGGTCCGCGCGCTCACGTGGGTGCGCCGGCACGCCCAGGACAATGGCTACGCCCGACCGGTGGCCAACCTGCTGACCGTCGTGGACCTGAACGCCATGCAGGTGCTCGCGGTGGAAGACGGCGGCGTGGTCCCGTTGCCTCCCGAGGACGCCAACTACTCGCCGGAGGCGGCGGGGACGCGGCCCGGGCTCAAGCCGGTCGAGATCCGCCAGCCGGAGGGGCCGAGCTTCGAGCTCGCGGGCCACGAGGTCCGCTGGCAGAAGTGGCGCATGCGGATCGGGTTCACGCCCCGCGAGGGGCTCGTGCTCCACACGGTCAGCTACGAGGACCAGGGGCGCGAGCGGCCGGTCCTCTACCGCGCCTCGGTCGCCGACATGGTGGTGCCCTACGGCGATCCGCGCCCGACCTACTTTCACCGCAACGCCTTCGACGTGGGCGAGTACGGCATCGGCACGCTGGCCAACGCGCTCCAGAACGGCTGCGACTGCCTGGGCGAGATCCGCTACCTCGACGCCGTCGTCAACGACGGGCAGGGCCGCCCCGTGACCTTGTCGAACGCCATCTGTCTCCACGAGGAGGACGCGGGCATCCTCTGGAAGCACGTCGACTGGCGTCTGGGGACGACCGAGGTTCGCCGCTCTCGCCGCCTGGTGGTGTCGTCCATCTCGACGGTGGGCAACTACGAGTACGGGTTCTACTGGTACTTCTACCAGGACGGGACCATCCAGCTCGAGGTCAAGCTCACCGGCGTCATCTCGAACGGCGCCGAGCGGCCGGGGGACAAGCCGCGGTGGGGCGAGATGGTCGCGCCCGGCGTCTACGGCCCCATTCACCAGCACTTCTTCAATGCCCGCCTCGACATGATGGTGGACGGGCCCGACAACTCGGTCTACGAGGTCAACACCGTCGCGGACCCTCCCGGGCCCGAGAACCCGCATCACAATGCCTTCCACGCCGAGGCGACCCTGCTGGCCTCGGAGGCCCAGGCCCAGCGGCTCCTCGATCCCCTCGCCGGCCGCTTCTGGAAGGTCGTGAACCCGTCGGCGCGGAACCGCCTCGGCGAGCCGGTGGCCTACAAGCTGGTGCCGGGCGAGAACGTGCGGCCCTTCGCGGGGCCGGAAGCGTCCGTCATCAAGCGGGCCGGTTTCATGACCCGGCACCTCTGGGTCACCCGCCACGATCCGCGCGAGCGCTATGCCGCCGGCGAGTACCCGAACCAGCATCCCGGCGGCGCGGGCCTGCCGACCTACGTGCAGGACGACGCGCCGCTCGAGAACACCGACGTCGTCCTCTGGTACACCTTCGGCGCCCACCACGTCGTCCGCCCCGAGGATTGGCCGGTGATGCCGGTGGTCACGATCGGGTTCATGCTCAAGCCCGCCGGCTTCTTCGACCGCAACCCGGCGCTCGACGTGCCCCGCCCGATGCATTGTCACTCGGAGGGGGGCTCTGCCCCCCTTCCGAACCTCCCCCCGAAAGCGGGTTGCGCGGGCTGAGCCCGCGCTCGAAGCGGCCCTGCTCCCCTAGAGGACGGCCTCGATCAGGTAGGGCCCGGGTGCGGTGAGGCCGGCCGCGAACTGCCTGTTGAATTCCTCCGCGGTGGTGGCGCGGCTCGCGGGCACGCCCATGCCGCGCGCCAGCGCGACCCAGTCCAGGTCGGGGCGGCCGATGTCCAGCATGTCGGCCGCCTTGCGGCCCGGCGTGCCCGCGCCGACGCCGCTCAGCTCGTGACGCAGGATCGCGTACGTCCGGTTGGCGAAGACGACGGTGGTCACGTCGAGCCCTTCGCGCGCCTGGGTCCAGAGCGCCTGCAGCGTATACATACCGCTGCCATCGCCCTCGAGGCACACCACCTTGCGGTCGGGGCAGGCGACGGCGGCGCCGGTGGCCAGGGGCAGGCCGAGGCCGATTGAGCCGCCCATGTTGTTCATCCAGTCGTGGGGCGGGGCCCCGGCGGTCGCCTTGAAGAAGCCGCGCCCGGAGGTGACCGACTCGTCGGAGACGATGGCGCCCTCGGGCAGGAGCGCGCCGAGCGCGGCGGCCAGCGTGTCGGGCGTGAGCGCGCCGGTGGGCGGCGCGGGGCGACCGGGCTGCTGGACCACCTCGCCGTTCTTCTTGGCCCCGACCGCCTCGGCCAGCGCCTCCAGCGCGCCGATCGAGTCCTCGGCCAGCGTCGAGAGCCGGTGCACCTGGCAGCCGTCCGGGGTGAGCACGCTGGGCTTGTCCGGATAGGCGAAGAAGGCCACCGGGGCCTTGGCGCCGACCAGGATCAGGTGGCGCACGTCCTTCAGCACCGCCAGCGCCTGGTCCACCGGGTACGGGAGGCGCTCGATCGGCACGCGGCCGGCACCGCGCTGGATGCGCGCGTTGGACCCCTGGGCGATGATGCGCGCGCCGGTCGCGGTGGCGATGCGCCCGGCCAGCGCGAGCCCCTGCTCGCGGACCGCGAGGCCCGTCAGCATGAGCATGGCCGGCTCACCCGAGCGGAGCGCCTTGGCGCAGCGCTCGACCGCCTCCGTGCTGACCGGCGAGGGCGCGGCCGCCGGTGGCACCGGGGCGACGCCGTCGGCTTCGTTCCACGCGGTGTCGGCGGGCAGGATCAGCGTGGCGACCTGGCCGGGCGCGGTGCGCGCCGCCGCGATGGCGGCGGCGCCGTCGGCGGCCACCGCGCGGGCGCTCGGCGAGGTGCGCACCCACGCGGAGACCGGGCGCGCGATGCCCTCGATGTCCGAGGTGAGCGGCGCGTCGTGCTTGATGTGATAGGTCGCGTGCTCGCCGACGATGTTGACGATGCCCGAGCTGGCCTTGCGCGCGTTGTGGAGGTTGGCGAGCCCGTTGCCGAGCCCGGGGCCCAGGTGCAGCAAGGTGGCCGCCGGCTTGTCGGCCATGCGCCAGTAGCCGTCGGCCGCGCCGGTCACCACGCCCTCGAAGAGGCCGAGCACGCAGCGGATGCCATCGACCTTGTCTAGCGCGGCCACGAAGTGCATCTCCGAGGTGCCCGGGTTCGTGAAGCAGACGTTGACCCCACCCGCCACCAGCGTTCGCGCCAGACTCTCCGCACCGTTCATGTGGTCTCCCTTTGAGGTGGTGACTCGCTGGCCCGTAGTATATCCGCGACCCGCATCGCGGAGGGCCGGGGCTTGACACCGTCCCGGGCCCCCACCTAACATGCCGCAGCCGAGGATCTCCGTCCGCGGTTCCCGACCGGCGCAATGGCGCGAAGGAGGGTTCCCATGGTCAGCGTCGTGGTCAACGGCAAGTCCCACCAGCTCGACGTCGAGCCCGACACCCCGTTGCTCTACGTCCTGCGCGACAACCTCGGGCTCCACGGCCCGAAGTTCGGCTGCGGCCTCGCGCAGTGCGGATCCTGCACGGTCCTGGTGGACGGGCGGCCGGTGCGCTCCTGCGTGGCGCCCGTCGCCCAGATCAAGGGCAAGATCGTCACGCTCGAGGGCCTGGGGACGCCCGAGAAGCCCCACCCCGTCCAGCAGGCTTTCATCGAGGAGCAGGCCGCCCAGTGCGGCTACTGCATCAACGGGATGGTCATGCAGACCACCGCCTTCCTCTCGAGCCGCCAGCAGAGCCCGTCCGATCGCGACATCCGCCAGGCGCTCCAGAACAACCTGTGCCGCTGCGGGACGCACCAGCGCATCGTTGCCGCGGTGAAGCGCGCCGCGACCCTGATGGGAAAGGGGGCCTGACATGGCGATGCTCGAGACGACCCGCCGCGAATTCTTGATCGGCACCGGGGCGCTCGTGGTGTCGTTCAGCCTGACGCCCCAGGCCCTCGCCCAGACCGCCTCGAAGCCGAAGCCGGTGGCCCTCGACCAGGTGGACAGCTTCCTCGCCGTGCACAAGGACGGCTCCGTCACCATCTATACCGGCAAGGTGGACATCGGCACGGGCATCCGCGTCGCGCTGCCGCAGATGGTGGCCGAGGAGCTCGACGTGGCCCTCGGCAAGGTCAAGATGATCGAGGGCGACACCGCGCTGACGCCCGACCAGGGCCCGACCTGGGGCAGCCTCTCGGTCCAGGTCGCCGGCGTGCAGCTCCGCCAGGCGGCCGCCACCGCGCGCCGAGCCCTCGTCGAGATGGCGGTGCAGAAGCTCGGCATGCCCTCGTCCGATCTCGCCGTCCGGGACGGCGTGATCTTCGTGCGGGCCGAGCCGCACCGGCGCCTCTCCTACGCCGAGCTGATCGGCGACCAGGCGTTCGACCTCAAGGTGGACCGGGACGCGCCGCTGAAGAACCCGAAGGACCACACGATCGTGGGCCAGCCCGTGCCGCGGCCGGACGTGGCCGCCAAGGTCACCGGCACTCACACCTACATGCAGGACTTCCGCGTGCCCGGCATGCTCCACGCGCGCGTGGTCCGGCCGCCCGCCATGGGGGCCACGCTCCAGAGCGTGGACGAGTCGTCGGTGAAGGGCGTCAAGGGCGCGCGGGTCGTGCGCCAGGGCAGCTTCCTGGCCGTCGTCGCTCCAAGCGAGTGGGCGGCGGTGAAGGGGGCCCGGCTGCTCAAGGCCACGTGGTCTCCGTGGGCGGAATTGCCCGAGCAGTCGAAGCTCTGGGAGCACGTGCGCAAGACCCCGGTGGCCAAGGACGACGTCGCGGTCAACCAGGGCGATCCGAAGGCCGCGATGGCGCGCGCCGCGAAGACGATCACCGCGACGTACGACTTTGCGGTCCACACCCACGGCTCGATCGGCCCGTCCTGCGCGGTGGCCGATGTGAAGGACGGCAAGGCGATGATCTGGTCCCCGTCGCAGGCGCCGCACTGGCTGCGCCGCGAGCTGGCGGCCACGCTGCAGATGGACGTGGCGAGCATCCGCATCCAGTATCTCGACGGCGCCGGCTGCTACGGGCGCAACGGCCACGAGGACGCGACGGCGGACGCCGCGCTGCTCTCTAAGCTGATCGGCAAGCCGGTGCGCGTGCAGTGGTCGCGCGCGGACGAGCACGGTTGGGACCCGAAGGGCCCGCCCACGCTGGTGGAGATCAGGGCGGGGCTGGACGCGCAGGGCACGATCATCGGCTGGGACTCGGAGCTGTGGGTGCCGAAGGCCGACATCACCGAGTGGCCGCGGACGCTGGCCGCGACCCTGGCCGGGATCCCCCAGACGGAGGCCATCAATCCAGGAAACATCCACCGGAATCTCGACCCGTCCTATCCCTTCGCGCACCAGAAGGCGGTGGCGCACCGGCTCGAGACCACCCCGTTCCGGCCCTCGTGGATCCGCACCCCGGGGCGCATGCAGAACACGTACGCGAACGAGGTGTTCATCGACGAGTGCTCGGCGGCGGCCGGCGCGGATCCGGTCGAGTATCGGCTGCGCTACCTGACCGACCCGCGCGGGATCGCGGTGCTGCGCGCGGCGGCGCATCTCGCCAAGTGGGACACCCGACCCTCTCCGGCGAAGGCCGGCCAGTCCGGTCCGGTGGCGCGGGGTCGCGGTATCGCGTACGTGAAGTACGAGAACGCTCGGACCTACGTCGCCGGGGTGGCCGAGGTCGAGGTCAACCGGCAGACCGGGGCGGTGCGCTGCACCCGCTTCTTCGTCGCCCACGACTGCGGGCAGATCATCAATCCCGATGGCGTGCGCGCGCAGATCGAGGGCAATATCATCCAGACCGTCTCGCGGACGCTCAAGGAAGAGCTCAAGTGGGACCGCTCGAGGGTCACCTCGGTGGACTGGGCGAGCTACCCGATCCTCAAGTTCCCGGAGGTGCCCGAGGTCGTGATGGAGCTGATCAACCGGCCCGGTGAGCCGCCGTGGGGCGTTGGCGAGCCCGCCGCGTGCCTGCCGCCTCCGGCCATCTCCAACGCCATCTTCGATGCGGTCGGGGTCCGCGTCCGGAGCGTGCCGTTCACGCCGGAGAAGGTGAAGGCCGGGGTCCGGGTGTAGGCCCCCGGCCCGGGGCGGTCAGCCCATCACCGCGGACGGCGGCTTGACCTCGAGCTCGGAGACGGCGCCGCGGGCGATGACCGCGCGCTTGTAGGCGACCGCTCGCGCCCGCATGACCACGCCGAGCGGACGGTGCTCGACCAGGGCGTGCCACGGGTCGAAGGACAGCCGCTCGACATAGGCGGCCAGCGCCCGGCCCGCGCGCGATTCGGCCGCCTGCGCAGGGATCGTCAGCCTGGCCAGCGCGGCCCACGGCGAGACCTTCTCGGCCCACTCCACGGTCGGATCCTCGATCGGGGTGCGGGACTCGTCGACGAAGCGCTGCGCCTCCACGCGGAAGGACAGGGACGACGCTCTCACGCGGGCATGCAGCTCCACCGCGAGCGCGTCCGGACCGCCCACGGGCGGTACCGGCGGGGGCACGTCCACCGGGCGGAAGCGCAGCTTGACCGCGTGGGGGCCGAGGCGAAGGGGGACCGCGGTGAAGTAGGTGCGCTCGGCCAGGCTCCGCATGGAGGAGTCGAGGGCGCGCTGCAGTCGGGGCAGGGCCCCGAGCAGGCCGGTGAGGCCGTAGTGCTTCAGCACCGCGCCCAGCACCGCGAGCCGTCCCCGGCGCCCGGCCACCGCGATGTCCACGAAGGCGGCCGGATCCTTGAACGGGAAGGTGGGCGAGAGGATCGCGAGGAAGTCCTGCGTGGACGCCGACTCGAGACCGGGGATCACCTTCGGCCCGGCGACGCCCAGGACCTTGACCGCGAGCCCGCGCACGTCCGCCACGCGGTCGTTCCGCGCCTGGGCCGCGCCCGAGGAGAAGCGCGCGAAGGCGTCGTAGCTCCCCGGCTCGGCGAACAGGCCGTGGCGGAGATCACGCGGCGCCTCGCCCACGTCGAAGCGCGCGTGCAGCGCGGCGAGCGTCTTGCGGTGGAGCGGCCGGCCGTCGAGCGTTCCATCACCGACGAGGCGCCTCGCGAGTGCTTCGAGGCGCGCGGCCTCGCCCTCCGGGATCACCTCTCGCCACGTCGTCTCGTCGCTCACGGGAGGACGCTAGCAGAGTCCGGAGGGGCCTGCGCCGGAACTTGCGATCGTCAGTTGCAGACGTACTGGGGCACGTAGTCCACCCACGTCATCGTGTTGCCCCACTGGTCCGTGTTCCACAGCTGCGCCTGGTACCAGTACGCGATCCGGCATTGCCTCGCGGATGGCGGCGCGGGGGCTCGGTAGAACCAAGGCATGCCCGGCATGTACTGGTGCTTGACGAACCACCACGGCAGGCCCTGGAGGTTCGGGGCGGTCGGCGCGGGCGCGCTGATCTGGGCCGCCGCGACCGAGACCTGGGCGACGGACGCCAACAGCACCATGGCGGCCACGATGAGCTTGTTCATGGCTTCCTCACTTGATCCGGACCCGGATCGATACGCCGCGGAGTCTAGGTCAAGCGGGCAGGCGTGTCAAAGGGGCGGGCGCGTGTCAAGCGGCGACCGTGGTCGCCGAGGGAAAACGGGCGCTACCGCCAGCCGCGGCGGCCGTGCTCCGGCACCCGGGTGCTCGAGGTCACCTGCACGGCGAGGTTCCGCAGGAACATCACCGCCATGCTGTCCCCGTCCACGCGCCACACGACTCCGGCGACGTCCATCAACGGCCCGTCCGGCGGCTGAAGCTGCACCTCGACCGGGGTCCCGGGCCGGAATTCCCCGCGTGGCTTGAGCCGGGCCCCGTTGGCGCTCAGGTCCACGGTGTGGCAGCGGATGCGGGTTTTCCCGACCTTGATCCACGCGGTCCACGACACGTGCTTGCGGACGTGGAGGCGGCGGGTGATGCGGGGGCTGGTCACCATGACCGTCAAGAGCGGAGCAAGGGGCGGGCCAGCCGCACGTCGAGGAAGAACCCGGGCAAATCGAGGGTTTGGACGCGAGGGCCGGCCCTGTCGGTTCCCACTGTGGTCACCGCGGGGCTCATTCTGGGCAGGGAACGGGACGGTGTCGCTGTCCAGTAGAAATGTCACGTTAACTGTTCCGTGAAAATGTCATCCCTCGGTGCGGGGTGGCGTAAGGGGTGGAGTGGCGCCAGGAGTGCGTGAGGCTCGGCTTGCGAGCGGCCACGGCCGAGCGGGTAGGTGAAAGAGGGCGGGTTCCGGGAATAGGGGGAGAGCGGTCCCCGTCGGCCGCGCGGCCCTGAGAGGCGCGGAGGTGCTGGCGGCGGTCTGAGCTTGGCCCCCGGCGGGGGCGGAGCACGAATTCAGCGGGGGGGGCGAGCGGCGCGGCGAGGCAGTGGCCATCGGCGAAGACGAGGAGGCGGCCATCAAGGCACTCGCGCAACTCGAGGCGGCGGCCCGCGTAGGACCGCCGCCGGGGCAACTGTACCCAGCGGGGGCCGAGGCGGATGGTGTTGTCGTGGGCGACGGCGCGGGTGTCGCGACAGCTCAGCCGCGCGGCGAGCTCCCGCGGGGCGGGGCGCCAAGCGGCCCCCGTGTCGGCGGGGGCCCGCGCGAAGCGCGCGTTGAGGTCGGCGAGGAACTCCGGCAGGAAGGCGTTGGCCGCCTCCACGGTGCTGATGCCGCGCAGGCGCAGCTCGCTGACGAGGCGGTCTTGCCGGGTTTGCCAGAAGCGTTCGATTCGGCCCTTGGCTTGCGGGGAGCGGGCGGCGATGTAGCCAATGCCGAGCTCCTGCAGAATGCGCCCGAAGATGCGTGGGGTCTTGCGTGCCGCGGAGCTCTTCCGCGAGCGTCCAGTGGGCATCGTTGCGCACGAAGACGCCGGGGCGGTCGCCATAGAGGGCCAGCGGCAACCCGTAGGTGGTGCCGAGCGTGTGAAGCAAGGTGCCGTAGCCGTGCAGGTCCTCGGCGGGGCGGAAGACCAAGGCCAGGCCGGTGCCGGTAGCGTCGTCGATCGCCCCATGCAGGGCCAGGACCGGGCCGCGGTCCTCGAGCCAGGCGAAGAGGCTGGCGTTGAGCTGCAAGAGGGCGCCCATCTGAGCTTCGGGCGTGCGGCGGGTGCGGACCTGACGGCCGCGCCGGCGGCGGGTGGCGGGCCGCCCGAGCGTGCGGCGGAGGCGCCGCACCGAGCTGCGGCTCAGCGGCAGCCCATCCACCTCCTGGAGCTTCTCGGTGACGTGGCAGTCATTCAGCCCGGCGTAGGTCCGTTGCAGGAGCGCAGCCGCCCGCGCGCGCACCGCGGCGGCCAGGCGGCGGGGCGACGCGCGGCCCCGCAGGCGATGGCGCAGGCCCCCCACCCCCTCGGCCGCGAAGCGGCCCTTCACCCGGTGAAACTGTCGGACGCTCAGCTGCATGGCCAGCGCGATCCTCCCGGCCAGGGCGGCCTTGAGCAGCCAGGCCCGCGGCACTTCCTTGCGGCTCATCGTGAATGTCTCCCATGTCTCCATGGGGTGACATTCTTACTGAACAGTTAGGGGGTGACATTTCTATAGACCAACAGCACAGGGAACGGGACGGTTGACAGCGGGGCCGGCGACGGCGCAGCATCGGGACCGCGAAAAAACTTCCTCCCCAGGAGACGCCCGGATGAGCAAGACCCGCCCGGAATGGAGCCAGGAGATCACCAAGCGCGCGGACGATCTGGTGGCGCTCCGCCGCGACTTCCACCGCCATCCCGAGCTGAGCCACCAGGAGCGGCGCACCGCGGAGATCATCGCGGAGCGCCTGCACGCGGCGAACCTGGATGTCCGGGAGGGTGTCGGCGGCACCGGTGTGGTGGGTGTGCTCCACGGCGACCGGCCGGGGCCGACCATCGCGTGGCGCGCCGACATCGACGCGCTGCCGCTCACCGAGCTGCTCGAGGCGCCCTTCGCCTCCGGTACGCCGGGCGTGATGCACGCGTGCGGGCACGACGGCCACACCGCGATCGCGATCACGATGGCGGACATCCTGGCCGCGCGGCGCGCGGAGATGCCCGGGACGGCCGTCTTCCTCTTCCAGCCCGCCGAGGAAGTGCTGGGCGGCGCGCGCCCGATGATCGAGGCGGGCGCCCTCGACAACCCGCGGGTGGACGAGATCTACGGTCTGCACCTCACGACCCAGCAGCCGGTCGGCCAGGTCCAGGTGCGCCCCGGGCCGTCCATGGCCTCGGCCGACGTCTTCACCGTCGAGGTGCGGGGCACCGGTGGCCACGGCGCGATGCCGCATCTCTCGATCGACCCCATCACCGCCGCGGCCAATATCCTGCTCGGCATGCAAACCCTGGTCGCCCGTGAGGTCCCGGCGCAGGACACCGCGGTGCTCACGGTGGGGCAGATCGTGTCCGGCACCACGGGCAATATCATCCCGGACCGCGCGATCATGCGTGGCACCATCCGGGCCTTCGAGCAGTCGGTGCGGGACCATCTCGTCTCGCGGCTCGGCGCCTTCGCCGCGGACATCGCGAAGGCCTATCGGGCCCAAGCGATCACGCGCTTCGACGGGGGCTCGTGCCCGGCGGTGGTGAATCACGCGAAGGAGACGGAGTTCGTGCGGGCGTGCGCGGTCGACGAGGTGGGGGTAGAGGCGGTGACCGACGGGCGCGTGGTCATGGCCAGCGACGACATCAGCCTCTTCCTGCGGGAGCGCCCCGGCTGCTACTTCCGCGTGGGCATCGGCTCGGCCACCGGCGCGGCCCGGCCGCACCACGCGCCGGAGTTCGAGATGAACGAGGCGGGCCTGCCGGTGGCGCTGCGCGTGGGGCTGGCCGTGATGCGCGCGGCGCTGGCGCGCTGAGGAGCGGCGCTCGCATGGCCCGGCTTAGCGGCAGGGTGGCGGCGGTCACCGGCGGCGCCTCGGGGATCGGGGAGGCTACCGCCCGGCGCCTGGCCGAGGAGGGCGCGTACGTGGCCATCGCGGACATCGACGCGGAGCGGGGCCGCGTGGTGGCCGACGAGATCCGCGCCAAGGGTGGCCGCGCCATCTTCGTCGAGACGCATACCGAGCGGGAGTCCGAGTGCGTCCGCTTCATCCGGGCCGCCCACGCTGAACACGGCCGCCTGGATATTCTCGTCAACAACGCGGGGATGCGGCTCTACCAGACGGTGGTGGACGCGAGCGAGGAGAGCTGGGACGCGATCCTGGCGGTGAACGTGAAGGGCTACGCCTTCTGCGCGAAGGCGGCGATCCCCCTGATGCGTCAGACCGGCGGCGGCAGCATCGTGAATGTCGCCTCGATCCGCTCGGTGGTCGCGGGCGCCAACATGGTGCAGTACGACACCACCAAGGCGGCGGTGGCGGGCCTCACGCGCGCGATGGCCCTCGATCACGCGGGCGAGGGGATCCGGGTGAACGCGGTGTGCCCGGGCCCGATCTTCACCCGCTTCCACGAGCGCCGAGCCGCCACCGCGGGCAAGACCTTCGAGCAGTTCCGAGCCGAGTTCGGCCACGGCACCATGCTCGGGCGGCCGGGGACACCGGCCGAGGTCGCCGCCTGCATCCTCTTCCTGGCCGGAGACGACGCCTCCTACGTGACCGGCACGTCGCTCTACGTCGACGGCGGCCAGGTCGCGCTCTGAGGAGCGGAGTAATGATTTCGCTCGGCTCGATTCCCAGATCCGCTCGGCTCGCCTTCGGCTCACCTCGCCCTGCTCTCAGTTCACGCCCGAGGCGCCCGGGAAGGCCACGACCGCCGCGGGCTCGGAAGCGTCCCAGGTCCGCAGGCCGTCCACGCTTGCCTCGACGACCCGCGCGGTCCGCGGGTCCTGCCCCTTCACGGTCTGGGTGATGCGGGTGAAGAGCCGCTCGCCGGGCCGGGCTTCGCCGCGGATCTCCTGCCGGTAGGCGGAGAAGCCGACGTAGCGCGCGGAGATCTGCGCGGTGAACGGGCCCACGTCGGTGCCGGTCAGGATCAAGGTGTAGGGGCCCTCGTGGCCGCCCGGCACTTCCACCAGCCAGCGCCGCCCGCCCTTCGCCTCGGTCAGCGAGCCGAACACGTGGTTCACCTCGACGTCGGGGGCGAGGAATCCCGCGGCCCGGCTCCCGTCCGGCATGCGCACCAGCGGGACCACCGGCCCCGTGGTCCGGATCTCGAGCATGCTCGAGCCCGCGACGAAGGGCTCGGGCGTCACCGGCATGCCGAAGCGCGCCCGCGCCCGCTGGCCGGCCAGCAGCACCGTGTCGGTCTGGCCGCTCTTGTCGGTGAGCCAGAGCGCGCCCCGCCGCGTCCAGCACACGAAGGTGCCGGCCGTCTGCTCGGCGCCGATCAGGCCGTCGTGGGCGGTCGCGGTGTAGTCGTTGGACTCGAGCGTGAG
>WNEZ01000538.1_pt1 | contig 30682 bp, 30 predicted proteins | sample 5400521 | NCBI WGS metagenome assembly WNEZ01 (sample SAMN13153339, study PRJNA577476) | soil metagenome | isolation source: 120 cm saprolite under Douglas fir tree site 2 hole 1 replicate 1 | place: USA:California | collected 2015-04-18 | reverse complement strand
CCCTTCCCGCTCCGCGACGCGCTGCATCTCGGGAGTAACGGTGCCCTGGCGGGCGAAGAACATCTGGGTGCGGCAGGTCATACGGAGCTCCCTTCGCCGGTACGAACCGGATCAGGTTCTAAGGGTGTGATCTCAGCCCACCACCGCGGCGGGCACCCCTGTCAATGAGGAATACTAGACGTCTCGACGTCTCGACGTCTAGTCTTTCATACTTCGCGCGGCCTGGGAGGTCCGTAGCGTTCGGCGGGTTTGTGATGCTTTTCCCATTCGGCCTTGTACGCAAATGGGTCCAGCCCACTCGGCTGGTCGACGGCAAGAATGCCGTCGAGATGGTCGAGCTCGTGCTGGAGCAGCTCCGCCATCGGGCCCTCCAGGTCCATCGTCACCACTTTGCCCTTCAGGTCGGTGTAACGAATCGTCGCGCGATACGCGCGGGTCACCCGCACCAGCAGGTTCGGGAATGAAAAGCAGTCGTCCCACACGTGAAAGTCATCGGATCCGACGTCGGTGATCTCCGGATTGATCATTGTCGCGCGGAATTTCCCCACCTCGACCAGGACCACGCGTACCGGAGCACCGATCTGGGGTGCGGCGAGCGCCCGCCCCATGTTGTACTTCTTGCGGGCCGTTCGGAGCGTGTCCCGCAGGTCGTCGGACAACAGCCGCACCGCCGGCGATTTGGGATCTTCCACCGGGGTGCATCGAACCCGTAGGATCGGGTCGCCAAGTTGGCGAATGCGTCGGGCTGTCATGTGGGCGCGCCAAAATTGCCCCTTTCCGCCCCGCATGCAACTCCCTCTAGCCAACCCGCCACTTCCGCGGGTAGTGTCATAGCCCTTATGAGTTTAGCGGGTGTCGTTCTGGCGGCTGGCCGGTCGGCCCGAATGGGCTCACCCAAAGCCCTGCTGGATTTCCTCGGTCTCCCGTTCGTCGTGCGAATCCTGGAGGCTTTGGAAGCGCTCGAGGTAAAGACGCGAGTGGTCGTCCTTGGGCCGGACGCTCCCCGTATTCAGCCGGTGTTGGCCGGCCATGATTGCATCGTTGTGGAGAACCCTGAGCCTGAAACCGGCCCAATCGCATCTCTCAGAGGAGCCCTGCGCGCCCTCCAACCGGTGCAGCCGAGCGCCGTACTCGTTTGGCCGGTCGATCTCCCACACGTCCGCGTGACGACGGTCGAACGCATCCTCGAAACGCACCGTCGAGCGCGGGCGTCAGTGGTCGTTCCGACCTTCGCCGAACGGCGAGGGCATCCGGTGATCTGGGGATCCGCATTGTTCGGAGAGCTGCTGGAGAGCCCGGAAGCGACGCGCCTGGGCGCCCGGGCGGTGTTGCACAGGCATGATAAGGAAGTCGTCGCTGTTCCCGTCGACGATCCGGCTGTCATCGACGAGCTGAACACTCCCGAGGACTACGAGCGCCTGGTCAGGGACTGGAATCGGGACATCTACTAGCGTAATCCCGACAAAACCATTAGGATTCCCATCTGAGTCGACGTTTTCATTGCCAAGCGTATGTCCGGTAACGACTTCCGGGAGCAAAATGACCGGTATTGAAGCACACGTCCAGCAACCGTACAAGTACGGCTTCGTCACCGACATCGAATCCGAGGTCGTGCCGGCCGGCTTGAACGAGGACGTCATCCGCCTGATCTCGGCCAAGAAGGGCGAGCCCGAGTGGATGCTGGCGTGGCGGCTCAAGGCGTATCGCAATTGGCTGAAGATGAGCGAGCCACATTGGCCGAACGTGAAGTACGGGCCGATCGACTATCAGGCGATCAGCTACTACGCCGCGCCGAAAAAGCTCCCCAAGCTCGATTCGCTCGATCAGGTCGACCCGAAGCTGGTCGCGACCTTCGCGAAGCTCGGCATCCCGATCGAGGAGCAGAAGCGCCTGACCGGTGTCGCGGTCGACGCGGTGTTCGACAGCGTGTCGGTCGCTACCACGTTTCAGGCGGAGCTGGCGAAGTACGGCGTCATCTTCTGTCCGATCTCGCAGGCGATCCGCGAGCATGCGGATCTCGTCCAGAAGTATCTCGGTACCGTCGTCCCACACAACGACAACTTTTTCGCGGCGCTCAACTCGGCCGTGTTTACCGACGGCTCCTTTGTGTACGTGCCGAAGGGTGTGCGTTGTCCGCTCGAGCTCTCCACCTACTTCCGCATCAATGCGTCGTCCACGGGTCAGTTCGAGCGCACGCTCATCATCGCGGACGAAGGCAGCTACGTGAGCTACCTCGAGGGCTGCTCGGCGCCGATGCGCGACGAGCATCAGCTCCACGCGGCGGTCGTCGAGCTGGTCGCGCTCGACCGCGCGACGATCAAGTACTCGACCATTCAGAACTGGTACCCGGGCGACGAAGAGGGTAAGGGCGGGATCTACAACTTCGTCACCAAGCGCGGCAAGTGCGCCGGTGCGAACTCCAAGATCTCGTGGACACAGGTCGAGACCGGCTCGGCGATCACCTGGAAGTATCCGGGCTGCATCCTCCAGGGCGACAACTCCATCGGTGAGTTCTACTCGGTGGCGGTGACCAGTCATAAGCAACAGGCGGACACCGGCACCAAGATGATTCACCTCGGCAAGAACACGCGCTCGACGATCGTGTCGAAAGGCATTTCGGCGGGCCGCGGGCAGAATACGTATCGAGGGTTAGTGAAAATCATGAAGGGCGCCGAGGGCGCGCGGAATTATTCGCAATGTGACTCGATGCTCATCGGCGACAAGTGCGGCGCGCACACCTTCCCGTACATCGACGTGCGCAACAGCACGGCGATCATGGAACACGAAGCGTCCACGTCCAAGATCGGCGAGGACCAGATCTTCTACCTGCGCCAGCGTGGGCTGTCGTCCGAAGACGCGGTCTCGATGATCGTCAACGGCTTCTGCAAGGAAGTGTTCAAAGAGCTGCCGATGGAGTTCGCCGTCGAGGCTACTCGGTTGCTTGGGATCAGCCTGGAAGGAAGTGTGGGTTAAATGGCGCTGCTCGAAGTTAAAGGCCTTCGCGTCTCCGTCGCGGGCACCGAGATCCTGAAGGGTGTGGATCTCACGATCCGCGACGGTGAAGTCCACGCGATCATGGGACCGAACGGCTCGGGCAAGAGCACGCTCGCGCAGGCGCTTGCCGGGCATCCGGCGTACACGGTGGTCGCCGGGACCGCGCAGTACGACGGCAAGGATCTACTCGACATGAAACCGGAGGAGCGGGCGCGTGCTGGTGTCTTTCTCGCGTTCCAGTATCCGGTCGAGATTCGCGGCATCACGAATTCCTATTTCCTGCGGTCGGCGCTGAACGCGCTTCGCCGCGAGCGGGGAGAGCCGGAGCTCGATCCGATCGACTTCCTCCAGTTTCTCGAACAGAAGCTCAAGGCGATCGGCTGGGACGATTCGATGATGAACCGCCCGGTGAACGAGGGGTTCTCCGGCGGCGAAAAGAAGCGCAATGAAATCCTGCAGCTCGCCGTCCTCGAGCCGCGCCTGGCGATCCTCGATGAGACGGACTCCGGGCTCGACATCGACGCGCTGAAGACCGTCGCGGAGACGGTGAACAAGCTGCGTAGCCCCGACCGTTCCTTTTTGATCGTGACGCATTACCAGCGGCTGCTGAACTACATCAAGCCCGATGTCGTCCACGTCCTCGCGGACGGCCGGATCGTCAAAACCGGCGGCCCCGAATTGGCCTTGGAACTCGAGGCCCGCGGCTACGACTGGCTGCGTGATGGCGTAATGGTGTCGTGACGATGGCAGTGAAATCCGGCTCGGTAGAACGGCTGGTCGGCTCATACAACGCGTGGGCGACGAACGGAGCCGCCCAAGCGCCGGCCTGGCTCAAGGACCTGCGCGCGAGCGGCATCGCTCGCTTCGGCGATCTCGGCTTCCCTAACATGAAGCAGGAGGCGTGGCGCTTCACGAGCGTCGCACCGATCGCCGAAGGATCGTTCGAGCTGGCCAAGCCTCCGGCTCGTATCCCCGCGCTCGACGACATCCGCCCGTTACTGCTGCTCGAGGCTGGCTATCGCCTCGTGTTTGTTGACGGTTTTTTTCAACGCTCCCTTTCGACGCCTTTTTTCGACGATGTTCAGAGTCTCGCACACGTCGTCACCCATCGACCGGATCTCGTTCGCCAGTATCTCGGCAAATACGTCGCGATGCAGGACCGGCCGTTCTCGGCATTGAACACTGCGTTCGTGAGCGAAGGCGCATTTGTTCACGTGCCGGCCAAGGCGACGATCGCGGAGCCGATCCAGCTGTTGTTCCTGGCGAGTGGCGACAAGGTTGTCACGCACCCTCGCAATCTCGTCGTACTCGAGCATGAAGCTCGCGCGAGCATCGTCGAGACGTACGCATCGCTGAGCGAGGGTCCGTATTGGACGAACAGTGTCACGGAAGTCGTGGTGGGAGAGGCGGCCAGGGTCGATTATCATCGCGTCCAGCGCGAGAGTCCCCGTGCCTATCACGTCGCCGCGACGCAGACGCATCAAGGTCGAGACAGCACGGTCAACCTGCACACCGTCGCATTCGGTGGCGCGCTCGCGCGCCACGACATCGGCGCCGTCATGGCGGGTCCGGGTGGCAGGCTGATCCTGAACGGCCTCTACTTGCTCGACGGCGCGCAGCACGCCGATCATCACACGACGATCGATCACGCCGCCGACCACTGTGAGAGCCACGAATACTTCAACGGCGTGCTCGACGGGAAGTCGCGCGGCGTGTTCACCGGGCGGATCATCGTCCGGCCAGGCGCGCAGAAGACCGATTCGAAGCAGACCAACAACAACCTGCTGCTGTCGACCGACGCGCACGCCGACAGCCAGCCGCAGCTCGAGATCTACGCCGACGACGTGAAGTGCACGCACGGCTCGACGGTGGGACCGCTCGATCCGCGCGCGGTGTTCTACCTGCGCAGCCGCGGCGTGGGCGAGCACGACGCCCGGCGACTGCTGACCTATGGATTCGCCGCCGAGATCCTCGGCCGGATGGACGTCGCGCCGCTGCGGGCGCAGCTCGACAGTATCGTGCGGGGTCGCCTGGCGGAGCCATGAACGATCTCGGCGACCTCTATCAGCAAGTCATTCTCGATCACAACCGCAATCCGCGGAACTTCAAGCGGCTGGACTCGGCGAACCGCCGGGCCGAGGGCAACAACCCGCTGTGCGGCGACCGCATTCAGCTGTACGTGCAGCTCGACGGCGATACGATCAGCGACATTGGATTTCAAATGCCGCAGGGCTCGGGCTGCGCAATCTCCAAGGCTTCCGCGTCGCTGATGACCGACGCCGTCAAAGGCAAACCCGTGAAGGACGCGGAGACGATGTTTGAAGCATTCCGCGATATGCTCGCCGGCGGTGCGAACGCGCCGGGCAAGCTGGCGGCCTTTTCCGGCGTGCGGGCATTTCCGAGCCGGATCAAGTGTGCGAACCTCGCGTGGCACGCGCTGCACGCGGCGCTCCAGAACCGCGCTGAGCCCGTGACCACCGAGTCGGCCAAAGACTTCTGATGCTCGACACCAGCCGGATCCGCCCCGACTTCCCGATTCTCGCGCGGCAAGAGAACGGGCACCGGCTCGTCTACCTGGACAACGCGGCGACGAGCCAGAAGCCGCGGAAGGTCATCGACGCGATCGTCCACTACTACACCTTGCACAACGCCAACGTGCACCGCGGCGCATATGCGCTCGCGGTCGCGGCTACGGACGCGTACGAGGCCGCCAGGACCGCGGTGGCCCGGTTCGTAAACGCCTGGGCTCGGGAGGGGGTCGTCTTCACCCGCGGCACCACCGAATCCATCAATCTGGTCGCTGGGTCGTGGGGTCGGGCCAACGTGCAGCGCGGGGATACGGTCGTCGTGACCGCTATGGATCATCACTCGAACATCGTGCCGTGGCAGATCCTGTGTCAGGAAAAGGGCGCCACGCTGCGGATGGTCGAGATCACGGAGGACGGGCGCATCGACCTGTCCGACTTTGGGCACGCCCTGGAGGCGAAGCCCAAGATCGTCGCGTTTCCGTACGTCTCGAATTCACTGGGGACCGTGAATCCCGCAGCGCAGCTCAACAAGCTGGCGCACGCCGCAGGAGCGGTGACGGTGGTGGACGGGGCGCAATCCAGCCCGCATCTGCGGGTGGACGTGCAGGCGATCGACTGCGACTTCTATGCGCTATCGGGCCACAAGATGCTCGCTCCCATGGGCAGCGGCGCGCTCGTCGCCAAGCCGGCCCTGCTCGAAGCGATGCCGCCCTACCACGGGGGCGGCGAGATGATCGAGCGAGTGTGGGACGACCATTCCACTTGGAACAAGATTCCCCACAAGTTCGAAGGCGGGACTCCAAACGTGGAGGCCGCCGTCGGGCTGGGCGCCGCGATCGCCTATCTCGAGCACCTGGGACTGGACAAGGTCTCGGCGCACGAGCAGGAGCTCGCGCGCCTGACGATCGAGCGCCTGTCGCAGATCGAGGGCGTCACGATCTATGGACCGCGCGACCACCGTGCCGGCGTCGTGCCGTTCACGTATGGCGACATTCATCCGCACGACCTGGCGACGATCCTGGACAAGGACGGCGTCTGTATTCGGGCCGGCCACCACTGCACGCAGCCGTTGATGCGTCGCCTGGGTGTCGCGGCGACCGCACGCGCATCCTTCTACATCTACAATGACGTCGACGACATCGATGCCCTCGTCACGGCAGTGCGCAAGGCCGGAGAGCTTTTCGGCGTTCCAGCGTAGAAACTCCGCGTCCCCCTTCCCCCTTCCCCCGTCCCCTTTAGCTTCTGGGGGCCATGGCTGAACCTGTCATCGTTGATCGCGTCACCAAGCGCTTCGCGGGCCACACCGCGGTCGATGCGCTTTCGTTGAGCGTTCCCTCCGGGATCATTTACGGCCTGCTCGGTCCCAACGGCGCCGGGAAGACCACCACGCTGCGCATGATCATGGACATCTACGAGCCGGATTCGGGCACGGTCCGACTGTTCGATCAGGTCGGCGGCGGCCGCACGAATTCCGCGCGCATCGGGTACTTGCCCGAAGAGCGCGGGCTGTATCCGCGCATGCGCGTGCTCGATGTGCTCGTGTTTCTCGCGGAAGCGAAGGGTGTGTCGCGCCGCAGCGCGCGCGCCAAAGCGCTCGAGTGGCTGGAGCGGCTCGGGCTCTCCGACTGGCGGATGCGCAAGGTCTCCGATCTGTCCAAGGGCATGCAGCAGAAGGTGCAGTTCATCTCCACCGTGCTGCACGAGCCCGAGCTGGTGATTCTCGACGAGCCGTTCTCCGGGCTCGATCCCGTGAACTCGCAGGTGCTGCGCGACACCGTCGTCGACTATCGGCGGCGCGGGAAGACCGTGCTGTTTTCGACGCACATCATGGAGCACGCGGAGAAGCTGTGCGACCGGCTGTGCATCATTGCGCGCGGCAAGAAGCTGATCGACGGAACGCTGGCAGAGGTGAAGGGCACACACGGCGGCAAACACGTGATCGTCGCGTTCGACGGCAGCCAGGGCAACGCGCAGCAAATCTTCGCGGACCGGCGGTTGATAGCCAAGATCCAGGACTTCGGCCAACAGGCGGAGCTCGAGCTGGCCCCGGGGGCCGACGCCCAGGACATCCTCAAGGGGCTCGTCGATTCGGGAGCGCGGCTCGCGCGGTTCGAGCTGGCGAGTCCTTCACTCCACAAGATCTTCGTGGACCTGGTGGGCCCCGAGGCCGCGACGGCGGCTGCGACCGGCAACGCCGACGGAGGATCGGGTGCCTAAGGTCTGGGCGGTCATTCGCCGCGAGTTCGTCGAGCGCGTACGAACAAAGTGGTTTTGGGTATCGGCGATCCTGGGCCCCGTGCTGTTCGCCGGGATCATCGTCTTCCAGATCGTCCAGTCCATGGGCGGGGCGGTTCGCAATGTCGCCGTCGTGGACAGCACGTCCGACAAGATGGGCGATCAGGTCGTCGAGGCGTTGGAAACCAGTGGGTCGTTCCGGGCGTCGCTCATCCCCGCGCACCCGGGCGTGATCGATTCACTAAGGAACCTGGTCGAGGCGAAGCAGTTGAACGGGTTTCTGATCATTACAGACGATCTGGTGCAGACCGGTCGCGCCGAGTATCAGGCGTCTAACCTCGGCATGCAGACCATCGAGGCGCTGCAGCGGACACTCGGCCGCCTGGTGGTAAAGGCGCGCCTCGAGCAGAAGGGTGTGAACCCGGGAGTTGTCGACTGGGCTCAGATTCGTATCGCGTTGGAACAAAAGAAGATAGCGCACGGCCGTGCCGTCTCCGACAGCGCCACGCAGTCGTTCTTTACCGCCTATCTGATGGCGATCCTGCTGTTCATGGCCATTCTGCTCTACGGCGTGAACGTGATGAGCTCGGTGCTGGAGGAGAAGACGACCCGTATCATCGAGGTGCTCGTCTCGTCGATTCGTCCGTTCCAGCTGATGCTCGGCAAGATTCTGGGGGCGGGTTCGGTCTCGTTCTTTCAATTCGTGATCTGGGGCGTTTCCGCGCGCGTGCTGCTCTCACTGCGCGGCCCCATCGCCCGGGCGCTGGGCGCCGATCCGGCATCTGTTCAGACCATGACGTTGCCGCATATCCCGACCACGACACTCGCCGTCTTCATCGCGTTCTTCCTCGGCGGCTTCCTTCTTTATTCCGCGATGTTCGCCGCAGTTGGCGCGATGTCGAGCAATGAGCAGGAGGCCCGCCAGGCCCAGCAGCCGGTGACGTACCTGCTGATGATTTCCTATCTCTCGATTCTGGGACTCACGAACGATCCCAGCTCGACCTTCGCCCGGACGCTCTCGCTCGTGCCGTTCACGACCCCGATCGCGACCCCAGTCCGGTGGACCGCCGGAAGCATGCCGACGTGGGAATTGGCGATGTCGTTGGCGATCCTGGCCATCGCGATTGTGGGAGTGACGTGGGTCGCCGCGCGGATTTACAGGGTCGGGATATTGATGACAGGCAAGCGCCCGACGATGAAGGAGCTGGTCCGCTGGGTCCGAACTGCGTAACTGCCAAATGCGGACAGGCAAAGGCTAGGCGCACCGACGCACCGTGGTTTCGAGTAAACCGGGTACGGGACGAGGTAAAATGATTCAGTGCTTGGCAAAGGACCGGCTTATCCTTACTCCGTGCCGCTCCATCATACCCTCAGGGCTTGGCAATACGCCGAAAGATTAGCAGTCGAGTGCTCAAAAGCGGCTCAGCGGTTCCCGGACTTCGAGCAGGAGAGACTCGCAGATCAATTGCGTAGAGCCTCCTACAGCGTCCCACTCAACATTGCGGAAGGTTCAACGAAGAAGGGCACGAGGGATTATCGAAGGTTTCTGGATACCGCGTGGGGCTCTCTCGCCGAAGTTCAAACCGCTCTGACAATGGCTGGTGACATCGGCTATCTCCGTCCAGCTGAGTACGGCCGGCTTGAAGCGCTTGCAACCGAAACTAGTAAGACGCTGTTTGGCTTGCTCCGCAAAATCAGTCAGGCGGCAGATCGTCCTAAAACCCGTTAACGGCTTACCGCGGTGCGTCGGTGCGTCTAGCCTTTGCCTGTCCTCGCTTAGTAGTTTCTCCGAATGCCAGTCGATTATGACGTCATAGTTGTCGGGGGCGGCCACGCCGGTACCGAAGCCGCTACGATGTCCGCGCGCCTCGGCGCCAAGACTCTGCTGCTGACTTCCGTCCTGGACACGATCGGCCAGATGTCCTGCAACCCTGCTATTGGTGGAATAGCGAAGGGTACCGTCGTCCGTGAGGTCGATGCGCTGGGCGGTATCATGGGCCGCGCAGCCGATCGCGCGACCATCCAGTTCCGCATGCTGAATCGCTCCAAGGGCCCAGCAGTCTGGGCCCCGCGCGCACAAGCCGATCGCACGCTGTACAAGCGCGCCGTGCGCTCGTTGCTCGAGCAATTCCCTGCCCTCGAGCTCACACAGGGCATGGTCACAAATCTGCTCTTCGATCAGCCCGGCACGCGGATCAGCGGGGTCGAGACGGGAGACGGACGGCGCTTCACCGCCCGCGCCGTCATCATCACCGCCGGTACTTTCCTCCGCGGTCGCATTCACGTCGGCACTGACACGCAGATTCCGGCGGGCCGTGCAGGAGATCAGCCATCAATAGAGATGGCACAAGTCATTGAGGGTATGGGACTTACAGTAGCGCGCTTCAAGACCGGCACTCCGCCCCGCGTCGATGGCCGCTCGGTGAATTGGAGCAAGGTCGAGCGGCAGGACGGCGAGAGCCCCGAGTTCCGGTTCTCGTTCCACGAGCGCGTCGAGCGGCCGCGTCAGGTGCCGTGCTGGATCACATGGGCCGGCGAAGACGTGAAGGACATCATCCAGCGCCACTTGAAAGAGTCTGCGTTGTACGGCGGGGCGATCAGCGGTCGCGGGCCACGCTATTGCCCCTCGGTCGAGGACAAGATCGTGAAGTTCCCAGCGGCCAAGCGCCACCAGATCTTCCTCGAGCCGGAGGGGCTCGACACCACCGAGCTGTACGTGAACGGCTTGTCGACTTCCCTGCCCGTCGCCGTGCAGCTCGAGTTCCTGCACGCCGTCCCTGGGCTCGAGCGCGCCCGGATGACGCGGCCGGGCTACGCGATCGAGTACGACTACTATCCGCCCACTCAGCTCACGCCCTGGCTCGAGGTGAAGAGCGTCGAGCATCTCTTCTTTGCCGGTCAGATCAACGGGACGACGGGCTACGAGGAGGCAGCGGGCCAAGGCGTCGTGGCCGGCATCAACGCGGTGCGCCGGATTCGCGGCACCGAGCCGGTGGTCCTCGGACGCGACGACGCGTACGTCGGAGTGTTGGTCGATGATCTGGTGACGCGCGGAGTCGACGAGCCGTACCGGCTGTTCACCTCGCGGTCGGAATTCCGGCTGCTTCTCCGCCAAGACAACGCGCTGCGTCGTCTCGTGCCCCTGGCGGAGCGGCTTGGTCTATTGACCGGCGACGAGCTGCGCGCGGCTGAGCGACGGCTCGATGCCGAGGAGTCTGCGCTGCGGCTCGCGCGCGAGACGACGATCACTCCGGAAGAGGCGGCCGGCCCGCTCGCTGAAAGCGGTTCGACACTCGCGGAGGCCGATCGCATCGCCGTGATCGCGAAGCGGCCAGGTGTCTCGCTGGCCGCGTTGTTCGCTGCGGCCGGCGTTGGGACCGAGGCCGCGTCCGAGGCGATCCTGGCTGCGGAGATCGAGATCAAATACGACGGCTATCTCGCGCGCGAGCGCGAAGCGGCTGCGCGACTCGCCGAGCTCGCGGCGTTTGTGCTGCCTCCCGACCTGCCCTATCTCGAGCTGCGCACACTAGCGACGGAAGCGCGTCAGAAGCTCGATCGCGTGCGTCCCGGTTCGCTGGCGCAGGCGGCACGTGTCCCTGGTGTGACGCCCAGCGACCTCCACAACCTTGTCCTTGAGGCAACACGCTGGCGTCGGAGGGTCGCCTAGACGCCAAGGTTGCAGTTTCACGTGAAACGTATGCTCTTTCGTTTCACGTGAAACGAGCGTATATTGGGTTCTCGTTAATTTGAAACCTATATAACTCTTTGCTAAACAACGATTTATAATGTCACGTGTAATCGCGATCGCCAACCAGAAAGGCGGCGTCGGTAAAACGACGACCGCCGTCAACCTCGCCGCCTCGCTTGCAACGGCTGAGCGCAAGACGCTACTCATCGACGCCGATCCGCAAGGCAACTCGACGAGCGGCGTTGGCATCGAGCGCGATCGCATCCGGAAATCCCTCTATGACGCGCTCATCGACGGCGCGTCGCTCGCACAGGCGCGCTTCCCGCACGTGCACTTCCCGTATCTCGACGTCGTCCCCGCGACACAGGACTTGGTCGGCGCCGAGCTCGAGCTGGTCAATCAAAGCGCCCGCGAGACGCGTATGCGCGAGGCCCTGCGGGATCTGCGCGACGAGTACGGCTATGTGATCATCGACTGCCCGCCGTCGCTCGGCCTCCTCACGCTGAACATGCTGACGGCCGCAGACAGCGTGATCATCCCGATTCAATGCGAGTACTACGCGCTCGAAGGTCTCTCGCAGCTCCTCAACACCGTGAAGCTCGTGCAGCGCAATTTCAATCCCGCGCTCGCGATAGAAGGGGTGCTGCTGACGATGTACGACGCGCGCCTCAATCTCTGCAAACAGGTCGCCGAAGAAGCGAAAGAGTACTTCGGCGGCCGCATGTTCAATGTCACGATCCCGCGAAACGTGCGACTGGCGGAAGCGCCCAGCTTTGGAAAACCGATCCTGCTGTACGACGTGCAATCGGTCGGCGCCAAGAGTTACCTGGCCGTCGCCCAGGACCTGATTCGCCGGGTCGAGCAGGACGCTCCACCCTCGCCCAGCCTCCCCGCAATTGAACAGCTGCCGCCCCCGGAGGTGCCCGCATGACGGAAACCGCCGCAGGAAGACGCCGCCTCGGCCGTGGCCTCGAGGCGCTGCTTGGGCCAACTCGCGAGGAGGCAGAGCGAGAAGGGAGCCTGGTCGAGCTACCAATCAAGGATGTTCGACCCAATCCATTCCAACCGCGCAAGACGGTCGACCCGGCGGCGCTCGAAGAGCTCGTCTCGTCGATCAAACAGGCGGGACTGCTCCAACCGATCGTCGTGCGAAAGGCACCTGGCGGCAACGGCTCGTACGAGCTGATCGCCGGCGAACGCCGCCTGCGCGCCTGCCAGCAGCTCGGTTGGGAGCGAATTCCCGCGGTGCAGCGCGATGCCGACGATCGGACACTGCTCACGCTCGCGCTCATCGAAAACCTGCAGCGCGACGATCTGTCTCCGGTGGACGAGGCGCGCGGCTACGAGCGTCTCATCGCGGAATTCAAGCTCGCGCAGCAGGACGTCGCCGACGCCGTTGGTCGCGACCGGTCGACGGTCGCCAATGCTCTCCGCCTCCTCAAACTCCCGGAGGTAGTGCTGCAGATGCTGCATGAGGGGCAACTGTCGGTGGGCCACGCGCGCGCGCTGCTCGGACTCGAAGATCAACGCATCGTCACGAATCTCGCTCGCGAAGCAGTAGCCCAGGATCTCTCCGTTCGCGAGGTCGAGGATCGAGTGCGCGGCGGACGCGCGCCCGAACGCCGCCCGCGCATGAAACGGGGGATGGGCGCCGCTCCCGAAGTTCGCCGCGTCGAAGACGCGCTGCGCCGCCGGCTGGGCACCGACGTGCGCGTGACGTTGCGCGCAAAAGGGAAAGGGCAGATCCACCTGTCGTTCTATTCGAACGACGATCTCGCACGGCTGCTCGAGGTCATCCTCGGCGCGCCATTCGACGGATGAAGAGGGGGACCCGCGGCGTCACGATCGTCGTCCACGCCGACGGCGATCTCGAATCCAAACAGTACCGGTTCCCCCGCTGGTCTGTCATGGCAGCGAAGTGGGGTGCCGGCGCGATTGCCGTGCTGGTCGTCCTGTTTTTCGCGTTGGCAGGACCGATTACGCGCAACGCGTTGCGTGTGCCGGGACTCGAACGCGAAGTCTCCCGACTGCGCGTCGAGAACAGCCGAGTGCAGCAGCTCGCCTCCGCGTTGAACCGCGCCGAAGCGAACTACCAGGAGCTGCGCCAAATGCTCAGCGTCAAAGCTCCTCCCGTATCCCGCAGCGGCGGAACCGTCGCTCGCAACACCGACTTCACGACTTCTATGCGCGCTGTTCCAATTCGGGCGGCGCTGCCGGGAGTCCCCAACCGCTATGAAACCGGCCCGTCGACCCCGTCCCACTGGCCCCTCGACGTCCAGGGTTTTGTCACTCGGGGCCAGGTGCGGCCGGGGGTGGTCGACGAATCGCATCCCGGCATCGATATCGCCGTCCCGCTTGGGACGCCGGTGCGGGCATCAGGGGGCGGCTCCGTGTCGGCTGCGGGCTACGACGCGGACTATGGCTTGTTCGTCCTCTTGCGACATCCGTCCGGTTATGAGACGATGTATGGTCACATGTCACGGATGGTTGCGGCCGAGGGCGACCAAGTTCAGGCAGGGCAGGTCATCGGTTTGTCGGGAAACTCAGGGCGGTCCACAGCTCCGCATCTGCACTTCGAGATTCGACGCGACAACAAGACCGTCGATCCGCTGGAACTTGTGAAGGAGGGACGCTGATGGCGGTGTTCTCAGAAAAAAATCCAGCACTTGGCGCCGGCCGTGAAGGCGTTCCCGGGCTATCGATCATCGGCGCGGGGATGCGCGTCGTCGGCGATATCGCGGCGGACGGCGTCGTGAAGATCGAAGGTTCGGTGAATGGAACGGTGCGCGCGGCGAAGCAGGTCCTGGTCGCGCGGGGCGGGGAAGTGGAAGGCGATGTGGTAAGCCGCGAGGCCATCATCGGCGGCGAAGTGCGCGGCGCCATATACGCGGAAGAGCGCGTCGAGCTTCAGGCGACGAGCGTCGTTCACGGCGACGTGCATACGAAAAAACTCCTGATCCAGGAGGGTGGAGAGATCAACGGCGTACTGCGGATGGGCGAAGACGCGGGCCAACCGCCGCAGGTTTCCCAGCGTGGTGGGCAAGCCTTGGCACGAGCATAGATATCCACACGCCCAGCGCGGCCTTATGTGGATTGTCTAACTCATTGTCACATAATGTGTTGTGACGTCCGCCAATGTGGAAAGTCGCCTAACTGCCTCGATACTGTGACTACGGTGTCTTAAGTGCGCCTCGACAGTTTGGTCCGTTTTCTCGATGACTATCTCCGTGTCACCGAGGAGATCGCTGACGCTCCCGAGGCGGTGAATGGCTTGCAGGTCGGCAACTCGGGTGACGTCACCCGGCTCGCAGCAGCGGTGGATCTCTGCGAGGCCACGGTCCGACAGGCGACCGAGCAGCACGCCGACTGTCTCCTCGTTCATCACGGAATGTTTTGGGGTGGGGGCGGCCTCCGACCGCTCGTGGGTCCCGCGTATCGCCGGATTGCGGGTCTCATAAAAGGAAACGTCGCCCTCTACGCCGTACACCTTCCGCTCGACCGTCATCCCGATGTCGGAAACAACGTCGTGCTCGCCCGAATGCTCGAGATAAAGATTCGCGGCGATTTCGGCTCGTACCACGGTGCCCCCGCGGGCGTCTGGGGCGAGTACCACGGAACGCGGGACGAGCTGAGCTGGGCACTGACCAAAGCGCTCGGTACGGCGCCTAGGGCTTTCCCCTTCGGGCCCGAGCGCGTGCAGCGGGTTGGGATCGTCACCGGCTCGGGAGGTTCGCTGATCCCGCAGGCCGCCGCGGCAGGACTCGACACGTTCATCACAGGCGAGGGGCAGCACTGGACGTATTTCGACGCCGAAGAGCTCGGCATCAACGTGTTCTATGCGGGCCATTACGCGACGGAGACGGTTGGCGTCAAGGCGCTAGCCGAGCACGTCTCGAAAAAGTTCGATCTGCCCTGGGTTTTCCTGGATCACCCCACCGGGCTGTGAGCGCCCGCGGCATGGCCCCGGGGCTCGCTACCCCAGGCCGCGTTCTTGTTGTGCTGGCCATCGCCGAGCTCCTCGCAATGGCTCCCTGGTTCAGTGCGTCCGCGGTTGCCCCGACCCTCGCGCGCGTCTGGCAGCTGTCGCCTGTCACCACCGCCTGGCTGACGATCTCTGTCCAACTCGGCTTTGTGGGCGGCGCGCTCGTCAGCGCGATCTTCACGCTTGCCGATCGTCTCTCGACACGACGACTGGTCGCGGGATCGGCCGCCGTGGCAGCCGTCGCAACGCTGGGAGTCGCGTTGACGAGCGGTATCACGATGGGAATCGTATGCCGGTTGCTCACGGGTGCCGCGCTCGCCGGGGTGTACCCGCCGGGGATGAAGATCGCGGCCGGATGGTTTAAGGAAGAGCGAGGGCTCGCGATCGGCATTCTTGTCGGCGCGCTCACGCTGGGATCGGCCAGTCCACACCTGGTGCGTTGGGCGGTCTCGCCGACGGCCTGGCGCCTCGTCCTTATCGTGGCGGCGCTCAGCGCGCTCGTCGGTGGTCTGCTCGTGCTCCTCGTTCCAAACGACGGTCCCTACGCCGCGCCATCCCCGCCGTTTTCGCTCGCCGCCGCTCCGCGGATTCTGAGAGACCGCGCCGTCGCACTCGCCAACCTCGGTTACCTCGGTCACATGTGGGAGGTGTACGCGATGTGGACCTGGATGGCGGTGTTCATCACGGCCAGCGAGCACGCCCGCCGCGGGGCGGACGCCGAGGTCACTGCGCTCGCGGCGCTCGTGACGTTCGCGGTTGTCGGTAGCGGCGCGTTTGGTTGCTGGCTTGGCGGGAAGTACGCCGATCGCTGGGGTCGCACCCTAGTGACCAGCGCTGCGATGGTAGTGTCGGGAAGCTGTGCAATCGGTGTAGGCTTTTTCTTCGGCACGCCGCTCGTGGCGTTGTTCCCGTTGCTGCTCGTGTGGGGAGTCAGTGTCGTCGCCGATTCGGCGCAGTTTTCCGCCGCGGTCAGCGAGCTCGCTCCGCGCGATTACGTCGGAACCGCGTTGACACTCCAAACGAGTCTCGGGTTTCTGCTGACGTGTGCGACGATCTACCTGCTCCCAAAAGTCGCCGCTGCGATCGGGTGGCGATGGAGCATGAGCGTGCTGGCGATCGGGCCGGCTTTCGGCGTCTGGGCGATGCTGGCGCTGCGCCGCCGACCCGAGGCGCTGCAGCTGGCCGGCGGGGCTCGCTAGGGTAGGACGAAGACGCCAACCTCGCCGTCGTAGTCGTCGGCACTGCGCGTCGTGCCGCCTGGCGCCATCCACGGTCCGCCGTCGCGACGCACGTTGATACGATGCAGGCCCTTCGGAATTCGAAACGATGCCACCCAGGTGTCGGCGCTTGCGGGATTCCGGCTCAGTGGCACGGGACGCCAGTCGGTGAAATCGCCGCTGATCTCGACCACTGTGGCGCCGGGGGCGTACAGCGTGAGCTGGACATCGTCGTCCTGCCGGGGCCGAATCTCCAATCGTGTTTCCATGGTGCTCGAGCCGTTCGATCCGCTCGCGTTAGGATTGGTCGGTAACGCCGGTGCGGAAGGTCGGCGGATCGTGATCGTGCCCACACGGACGGCGGCCGTCACGTACCGGCCCGCGATGCTGCCGCTGACGACATCGGTGGGATAGCGGCCGGCCGACAGGACCAGCGCCGCTTGCCGTCCCAGGGTCAGTGTGGCGCTGCCCTCACCAAACACGCCGCGCCCTCCGCCGCGACTCCATACGCGGGCTCCGACGACGCCTTCGAGCACGATGCGAGCGCGCCGCCACCGGGCGGATGACCGCAGGTCGGTGTACACTGTGTCGCCAATAAACGACCGATCCAGCGACAGGAACATCGTCTTGTCGTCGCGCAGGAGCCAGATGCCAAGCGCAACCACCGTGACGGGCCGCGGCCCGGCCCCGAACGAAGAGCGTCCCATCATGGCCGCGAGCCAGCCGCCACGATCCTCGTCCATCACGTGCAGGCGCGCGTCTATCTGTCCATGGCTGAAGCTCGCGATGCTCGCGTAGTCGCTCGCACCTGCGGCCACGCCGAGCTCGCCGCGCCAATGTCGCGCCAGGGGCGTGAACCACGAAGCATTGGCCGAGCCATCCAGACTGCGGCGGCCGCTCTGAAATTGCAGGTACGTGCCCCGAGCGCTCAGGAAGCCCCGGCCGCCGGGGTGCTGCCAACGCATCGTAGGCGAAATGGACGCCGCACCCGACGCGAGGAAGCCATCGTATTGGAGGTCCGTGATGCCCGCCTCGACGTTTGCCGTTACTTGTCCGCACAACGCATGCACACTGACCCCACACGCCAGTCCGATGAGGGCGAGTGTCCGCACGGAAATGAAGGACTACGGCCGGGAGCGGGGGCGGAGCGTGCTAGGGTTGCCTTGGGTATTCGTAACGCCGGGTACATCGAACGCGCCCGCGTTGAGACGCACGGACGTAGCGGCGCCGGGCGGCGCGCCGAGCGCGATGTCGCGCTCGACGGCGCGCCGGAATTCGACGAGATCCGCGTCGCGCGCCTTCGGCGCGAGCGCGAGAACCGCGGCTGCGGCGCTGTCAGCGGATACGCCGCTCGCGACGAGATCGGCGAGCACCGAGAGCGCGATGGTGAGCGGCGGGCGCCGCACGTCGCGCAAATTGGCGAGGACGTCCGGGGTCGCGCCGGCGCGGAGCGCGGCAACGGCAGCCTCGAGCTCCGCTTCCGCGGCGCTCGTTCCCAGCGCGGTCCGTGCAGTCCCGAGGTCGACGGCGAGCCTCCGGACGGCTGCCACAATCCGCGCTCCTGTCGCGCCTTTCGTGGCGCCCTCCAGCGCCCGCTGAATGATCGGTTCCACGGGCAGCCCCACGCCGTGTGCCGAGTCGACGATCGTAGCGACAGCCGCCCGCGTGTCGGGGTCGAGCCGTTCGAGTCGTGGATCCTGAACAGCAACCTGCGTGACGAGAAGCAGCGCGGCGAGGATCATGATCCCCCCCCTCTCCCTCCGACTGTGATCACCGAGCTCGGCGTTCCGAACTCATCGTCCTTTGCCGCCGGCGCGTTGGGATCGGCGCGCCATTCGACGCCGTTCACGAGAAACGCGTAGCGATAGCGTCCCGGCGCCAGCCGAACTACCGTGGCCCAGATCCCCGCTCCGTGCGCGGTTTGCATGGGCGAGCGAGCGGGGTCCCAATCATTGAAGTCTCCGACCAGCGCCACCGACGCGGCCTGGGGAGCAACCAACACGAATTGTAGAGTATCCGCCTTGCTCGCAGCGGTGCGATTCCACGGTCGGGCAACGAGAACCGTTGCGACGACGGCTGCGGCGGCGAGCAGCGGCCATAGCGGCCTGCCGCGCCGCCCCTCGCGTGGTACCTGGGCGATCTCGCGCATTACACGCGCGTCCAGCCCCGGGTCTATTGCCACGGGGCGGCGCAAGTGCTGAATCAGGCGTTCGACGGTCTCATCTTCTCGTTCAAACATGCTCCGCCTCTCTCAGGTACTTCTGCAGCTGTTCGCGCGCGCGCTTCACACGCATCTTCAGGGCCGATACCCCGGCCCCCGTCAGCTCGGCGATCTCCTCGTACTCGAGATCTTCGAGGTGCTTGAGGAGAAACGCCTCGCGGTAGTCGGGCGCGAGGCGCGCGAGAGCCCGGTCCACCGCGTCGGTCCAGTCCAGGCGGTCGGTCTGGTCGGCATGTGCGGCCCCGTCCAGAGCTTGAGCGTCGCGCACGAACAGCCGGCGGCGACGCGCGGCGCGCGCTCCCGTCGTGCGGCAGCGATTCACCAGGATTCCGTACAGCCAGGCGCCGAAGCGTGCCGGATCGTCGCAACGCGCCAGGGAACGGTAGGCACGCACGAAGCTGTCTTGCAGCGCTTCCTCCGCGTCTTCACGATCGCCGATCATATGGACGGCGTAACGCCCCAGGCGATCGCGATAGCGGGAAACCAGCGCGCCGTACGCCCCGGTGTCGCCGGCCCGGACCCGGCGCACCAGCTCTGCGTCGCTTGGTTCCACTTTGTGTATACCCATCGCGTAAGTCGCCACGTCACAAGAGAAAGCGTGCGCGGCCGTGTGACGCCGCGCGCGGCTACCCGGGTATTCAATGCAACAGCGCCGTCAGCGCAACACCCTCAGGAGGAGATTGACGATGCCGAGACTGAGCCTCGCCCTGCTTGCCGCCGCCGCGATTGCCGTTGCGTGCTACAAGGATGATGTCACCACCGCCGTACCTAATAGTGGCAAGCCAATGGCGAAGGTCCTCCTCACGGACGATCCCTTCCCGTTCGATTCGGTGCGAAGCGTGCAGGTCTATATCGTCAACATCGCCGTTTCGACCCACCCGGATACGGGGACCTCGGCCGACAGCATGCACTGGGTAACGGTTGCGGCGCCACATCGCCAAGTCGATCTGCTGACGCTGCAGCAAGGGCTCACCGACTCGCTGGGCACCGGTCCAGTCACTGCCGATCAATACAAGGCGGTGCTCGTCACCATCAACGTCGACTCCTCGGCGGGCATTCGCTTCAAGAACGGATCGCAGGCAGTGGTGCGCTGGAACGGCGCGGGGCAGGAGTCCTACGCCTCGTTCGTCGAGGCGCCGATCACCATCCCCGACTCAGGCGCCGTCATCGTCATCGATTTCGACGTGGGACGCAGCTTCGTGTACAACCAGCTGGGTGACGGCGCATTCGATTTCTTTGCGTCGGTTCGCGCGGTCAACCGAGCGGCGACGGGTAGTATCGCCGGCACGGTCATGCACGACACCAGCGCGGGACCCGCGGGCCCGGTGGCGGACGCGACAGTCAGCGCCTGGGGAGGTGGCCCGAGCAACTGGTACATCCTGTCGACCGGTAAGACGGATGCGGCCGGCCTTTATCGCCTCGCATATCTCTTGCCCGGCACCTACATCGTCGGCGTAGAGCCACCCTCCGGCAGCAACTTCGGTTCGGCGCTCGATTCGAACGTCGCCGTGAATTGCGGCTTCGAGACGACGCATAACGTGACGCTCTCGGCGTTCCGTGGAGACGTCTTCATTTTGGGTGCGAGCTCGATGCAGGTGAATCACACGAATCCCCTCGAGGCTATCGTCGTGAACGCGCAGCATCAGCAGAATCCAAACGCAATTATTCTGTGGCAGAACCTCGATACCGCCGTGCTCACGCTCGCCGTGGACAGCAATCGCTACGCGAGAGTCACATCCAGGATTGTCGGTACGGGCCGCATCGTTGCAGCCAGTGGCGCGTTGGCCGACACCCTCGTCATCCACGTAGCTCCCGACAGTACGCCGTAAGCGACGAGTCACGGCGCGGCTATATTGCGCGCCGTGACTCCTCCGGCCGTCCCGCCACATCACCGCCCCGGCGGCGGCTTTCGCAATCCGTGGGTCGATCACGCCGTACCAGGGTTCGGCAGTCTCCTCAAGTGGATGCTGGTGCATCGAACCACTCGACCCCGTCCCAAGGATCCCGATCCATCCGTGTTCGCGCGCGTCCGGCCGGCGTTCGTCACGCCGCGCGCTACGCTCTCGCAACTGACGGTGACATGGGTTGGACACTCGAGCCTGCTCATCCAACTCAACGGTCTCAACATTCTCACCGACCCGATGTGGAGCGAGCGCGCGTCGCCGGTCCGATTTGCCGGCCCGCGCCGCTGGGTACCGCCGGGGATCGCGTTCGAAGGCTTGCCACCGCTGGATGTCGTGGTGGAGTCGCACAACCACTACGACCATCTCGACTCCAAAACGGTTCGACGCTTGGCGCGGGCGCATCCGCAGGCGTCGTGGATCCTGCCGCTGGGTCTCGCGTCGTTCGTCCAGCAACGCGGTGCTCCTGCTGACGCGGTCACGGAGCTCGACTGGTGGGGCGAGAAAAAGGTCGGGCCGGTCCGAATCGGGGCCACACCGGCGCAGCATTTCAGCAGCCGCGGGTTCGGCGACCGCGGCGACACGCTCTGGTGCGGCTTTGCGTTCGTAGGCGCGAACGGCCAACGCGTGTATTTCGCGGGTGATTCGGGCTATCATCCCGAGTTCGGAGCGATCGGCGAGCGGTACGGTCCGTTCGACGTTGCCCTAATGCCGATCGGCGCCTATGAGCCGCGGTGGTTCATGCGCTACCTCCACATGAACCCCGAGGAAGCGGTCGCCGCGTTCCGCGCGCTGAAGGCGCGCGTGATGGTGCCGATTCACTGGGGGACGTTCAAGCTCACCGATGAAGCGATGGACGAGCCGCCGATCCGCGCGCGTGCCGCATGGGACGCGGCGGGCTTGCCGTCCAGCGGGTATCGCCAGCTCGCGCACGGCGAGACGCTCACGCTCTAACACGGGATATCGATCATGCACGGTTGGAAGCTGATCCCACTGGTGGTGCTGGTTGCCGGCTGCGCGGCACGTCGTCCAATGCCGCCGCTCGCCGGGCCGTCATCGGAACCGGTCCTGGAAACCCCCGCGCGAGTGGCGCTCATGACCGCGCCGGGCGAGGCGGACTGGACGGCGCTCGGCGACGAAGCGACCGGTTTGCTGACGCGGTACCTCCGCATCAACACGACCAATCCGCCGGGAAAGGAGATCGCGGCGGCGCGTTGGCTCGCGGTCGTGCTGCAGCGCGACGGCATCGAGGCGCAGATCTTCGAGCCAGCACCGGGGAAGGCCAACCTCTACGCCCGGCTTCGCGGGGACGGCAGCGCGCGGCCCCTGATTCTCCTCAATCACATGGACGTCGTGCTCGCGTCGCCCGAGTACTGGACCGTGGATCCGTTCAGCGGCCTGATCAAAGACGGCTACGTGTGGGGCCGGGGCGCGCTCGACATGAAGGGCGAGGCGATCGCGCAGCTCATGACGATGCTGATCCTGAAGCGCGCGCACGTCCCGCTCGAGCGTGACATCATATTCCTCGCGACGTCGGACGAGGAGATCGGTGCAGGCGTGGGTGCCGCGTGGATCGCGGAGCATCAAGCCGATCTCGTTCGGGATGCCGAGTTCCTGTTGAACGAGGGCGGGGTGACGCGGGCCGACGGCCGCGGGGGAGTCGAGTTCTACGGCGTCGGGACGACCGAGAAGTCGCCCTTTTGGCTCGACGTCACGGCGCGCGGCACGGCCGGCCACGGCTCTCGCCCGACGCCCGACAATCCCGTCCACCGGTTGATCCGCGCGCTCAACCGCATCGCCGAGTGGCGGACCCCGCTCACCGTGACACCGGCGGTCGAGCGGTCGTTTCGCGACCTCGCGACGATCGAGCGCGATTCGACGGTGCGCCGCTGGCTCAGCGACATTCGAACCGCGCTGCGCGACTCGGTCGCGGTCCGCGCCATAACGGCCGACCTGACGTACAACGCGCTGCTGCGCAACACGATTTCGATCACGGGGCTGAAGGGGAGCGACAAGACGAACGTCATTCCGCCGGTTGCGACCGCGGCGATCGACGTCAGGCTGGTGCCCGGACAGGATCCGGCGACGTTTCTCGCGGAGCTGACGCGCGTGGTGGGAGACACCGCGGTCACGCTGCGGCCGCAGGGGCCGAACTGGCCCGCGACCGAGAGCCCGATCGAGACGGAGATGTTCCGCGCGATCACCGCGGTGGCGCATACGCGTCATCCCAACGCGCTGGTCACGACGCTGATGCTGCCGGGCTTTACCGACAGTCATTACTTCCGGCGCATGGGTATCGCGAGCTACGGCCTCGGGCCTTTCCCGCTCACGCAGGGGGAGTCCCGCGGGGTCCACGGTAACGATGAGCGCGTCAGAATCGATGCGCTGCGTTTTGGCGTGCGGTTTTACTACGACGTCGTCACGCGCGTCGCGGCGAAGTGAAACGCTACCGACTGTCCGAGGTCACACCTGCCGGCCGCGGCGGCGCGTTCTTCACGTAGCGGTCGAACCAGTCGATCATCTCAGCGAGCGTGTGCAACACGGACTCCCGTGCCACGTACCCGTGCGCCTCGTTCGGCAGCATCACGAGCCGCGCCGTCCCTCCCAGCCCCTTGATAGCGGCAAAGAGCCGTTCCGAGTTGATCGGGAAGGTGCCCGAGTTGTTGTCGGCCTCGCCGTGCGTCATTAAGATCGGTTCGTTGATCGAGTCGGCGTAGACGAAGGGTGACATCCGTAGGTACACCTGGCGCGCCTGCCAGAACGTGCGGTCTTCGTTCTGGAAACCGAACGGCGTGAGCGTCCGGTTGTAGGCGCCCGAGCGCGCGATGCCGGCCCGGAACAGGTTCGAGTGCGCCAGCAGATTAGCCGTCATGAAGGCGCCGTAGCTGTGCCCGCCGATCCCGATGCGGTCGGCGTCGCCGACGCCGGCGTCCACGACGGCCTTCACCGCGGCGCGCGCGCTCATGACAAGCTGCTCGACGTAGTGGTCGTTCGCCGTGTCGCCGCCGATGATCGGCATCTTGGGGTCGTCGAGCACGGCATAACCTTGTGTCAAGAAGAACAGGTGTGACGGCCCGCGGATGATGTTGAAGCGGTTAGGCGCCGCCGAGACCTGGCCGGCCGCGCTCGCCGAGGCGAACTCGATCGGGTAGGCCCACATCACGACTGGGAGACGGGTCCCCGGCGTGTAGCCCGGAGGCAGATAGAGCGTCCCGGAGAGCGGCACGCCATCTTCGCGCGTGTAGGTGAGGAGCCGTTTCTGGATCCCGGTGAGCTGCGGGGCGGGATCCTTGAAAGCGGTGAGCGCCCGCAGCCTCGTCCCCTGGCGCACGAAGTAGTTGGGCGGCTCGGAGCGCGCCTCGCGCCGGGTGACGAAGCTCTTCCCGGCATCGTCGAGCAACGCGACAACCGATTCGTAGTGAACGGTATCGGCGCGCCAGAGTCGTTCGCTCTTGCGGGTCTTGAGGCTCAGGCGGTCGAGGAACGGCCGGTCGCCCTGTGGCGAGGCGCCGGTGCCGGTGAAGTAGATCCAATCGCCGCGGCGCTGCATCGCGAAGTCGCCAGTGGATGTCATGCGAATGAGTGGCATTCCGGGGTCTGAGTACCGTTCCTCGGCGCTGCGATCGAAGAGCAGGACGGGGGCGGTGCCCGGCTTCGTCGCGTCGACGATCCAGGTCTTGGCCCAACGGCGTTCCCGGTCGTACTCCTGCAGGAATCCGATTCCCTGTGTGTCCCATATCAGGCCGGCGTAGCGCTTCACGAGGCGAGCGAGCTCAGTCGGCTCGGCGGTGAACGGAGCGGTCAGGGTAACGATGCGGTCCTGGTGCTCGGCCTTGGTCCGCGGGTCGCCGCCGTCCAGCGCTTCGGCCCAGACCAGTGTCGCGGGTGTGCCGGGTCGCCAGTTGATAGCCCGCGGTCCGGTGCGGACGCCGCGGATCGGCACGCCTTCGCTCGAGGGCAGCGTCGCGATATGGTGCACGACGTCGCCTTTCACGTTCCAGACCTCGATCTCCTGCGGGAAGCCGCCGGAGGGGACGAGGTAGGAGAAGGGGCGAACGGTGCGCGCGATGAGCACGTGCTCGCCGCTGGGCGAGACGCCCACGTGCTCGAAGATGGCGGCCTTGCCGATGGGCGTGCGCGCCCCGGTGGCGGCGTCGACGTAGGCGAGCTGGGAGGTGAAGTAGTAGTCGAAGAGCTGCTCGTCGAAGTGATTCTTCAGCAGGTCTTCGAACGTCGCCGCCGGGGCTGCGCGACCGCGGGTCTCCTGGATCGTTGGGCCGGCGGGCGTCTGTGGCGCGACCGGGGCGGGGCCGCGGCCGTCGGGAATGAACTCACACAAGAGGCTCGCACTCGATGGCGTCCATTGGCAGGGCGGGCCGTTCGTCGCGTTGAGGGTGGCCCCTGTGAGAGCGCGGCTTTGTCCCGAGGCCGCGTCGGCGACCCAGAGGGCAAGCCCGGAGTCGCGCGTTTGCACGACGGCGATGTTGCGGCTGTCGGGCGACCAGATGACGTACGACAATGCCGCGGGCGTCGGAATCTTGATGCGTCGCTCGGTCCCGTCCGCCACGCGCTTCAGGACGAGTCCCGTGATGCCGCCCGGGAGCTGCGGGCCCATGGTGCGCGGGTTGATGCGGTTCCCGGCGAGCCGCAGCATCGGCTGCGCCAGCTCGGCGATCGTCGGCATGCTGCGTTGCTCGAGTAGCAGCAGCCACTGCCGGTCGGGCGACATGCTCGCAACCGGCAACGGCGGCGCGTCCAGAATGTCGACGATGACCTGCGGTGGCGTTCGGTACGGTGTTTGCGCGGAAAGTGCGGTGCTGCCCAGAAGCGCGAGACAGAGAAGAGGGAGGCGTCGCATAGGCATCTCGGAGCTGATCGGGGGAAACGGAAACCTCACTACGCGGTCCGCATCCCGCAACCAGCTATTTGAGCGGCGCGACAAAGCGCACGATGATCCGCTCCGCGCTCTGTGGACTGATTCTGCACGAGCAATGGTCCCCGATGAGCCGCTTCACACCGAGGACTTCCGCATCCGCGATGCCGGCGACGTCGCGGTAGGTGATCTCGAGCATCTGCCCGTCGATGACGCGATAGCTCACGGGCCGACCCAGGAGCCGGTGATGCGGATCGATCTTGGCGAGCCCCTCGGCAAGCCGGCGCTGCAGCTCGGTGATGGCGTCGGTAGATGTCATAGGTCGTTCCCCGGCTCCACATCGTGGAGAGGGGGAGAGGGGGTGAGGACCGCCGCCGCATTGCGCCGCATCCCCCGATGGCCCGGACGCGTGAGCGGCGTGCCATCGTAGCGCCGCTCAAACTCCTGCTCGTTCATGGTGACAAGCTGACCGACGTCGGGCCGGGCGATATCGGGGTGCGGCGCGAACCCCGGATCGAGCGTCGCGCGCGCGAAGCTTACGTTCCACGGGCAGACGTCCTGACAGACGTCGCAGCCGAACAGCCACTCACCGACCTGCGTCGCCTCCGTGGCGGTGAATTCGCCGCGGTGTTCGATCGTGAGATAGGAAATGCAAGCCCGCGCGTCGAGATCGCGCGGTCCGGCAAACGCCTGCGTCGGACAGGCGTCGAGGCAACGCCGGCACGTCCCACAGCGATCGGCTTCGAAGGGCAGATCCGGCTCTAATGCTGCGTCTGTGAGCACGACGCCGATGAACGTGAACGAGCCGATCTCCGGATGAATGAGCATCATGTTCTTGCCGATCCACCCCAATCCGGCCAGCTGGGCCAGCTCTCGCTCGGGCACTGGCCCGGCGTCGACGTAGCAGCGTGTGGCTGATCCCGGCACGATTTCCCTGATCGCCGACGCCAACTGCTCCAGCCTTTCGCCGAGGACGTCGTGGTAGTCGGAGGACCACGCGTACTGCGCCACCCGCGGCGTGGCCGCGGGGCTCGCTACGCCGGCCTCATGGCAATAGTTCGTCAGCGTGACTACCGCCGACTGCGCTTTCGGCATGATGAGGCGCGGATCTTTCCGCTTGTCCGCTTGTCGATGCAGGTATGTCATCGTGCCGGCGTGGCCGTCTGCGAGCCACCGGTCCAGCGCGTCGGCGTGCGGATTGCGATCGAGCCGGGCGATGCCGGTCGCGGCGAAGCCGAGCTCGGCGGCGCGCCGCTTGATGTCGATCACAAGCCCATCGTCTCGCGTCGCCAACGCGCGAAGTTCACCACGTCATCGACGGGCGGGATCGCCTGCTCGTCGCCGTACGCGGTGAACATGCGCCATTGCATGTAGTCGCGCGGCGGGATGGGCAAAAACGGCGGGCGCCGATACCAATCGCGGGCGCGAAAACTCCACGCGAGGCGCAACAAGTCGACGGCGAGTCGCGGGCGCATCAGCGCCCGCACCGCCAAACGCAGATAAAGTGCCGACCAACTCGCGATACGCCGCATTCCTTCTGTATATTCCCGGCCTATGACGCTCGCAAGCAGCGTAAAACCGCGCGCGCTTGGACTCGCCAGCTATCGCGGCGAGTTTCCCATCTTCAGGGACAGCGTCTATCTCAACACCTGCTCGCTGGGAGCGCTGGGCGAGCGGTCTCGCCGCAAGGTAGCGGAATTCCTCGATCTGTGGCAGAGCCGCGGCGCGTCCGCGTGGAACGACGTGTGGTGGGAGGCGCTGGGCGATCTGCGCGCGCGCTACGGCCGCATCATCAACGCCACCCCCGCCGAAGTCGCGCTGGCGCCGAGCATCTCGGTCGCGCTCAGCGCGATCGGGGAATCGCTCGACTACCGACGTCGACCCAGGGTCGTCATCACGTCGCTCGATTTCCCGACCGTCGCGTATCAGTGGCTCGCGAAAGTCCCCAGCGGCGTAGAGCTCGTCGTCGTCGAGAGTCCCGATCGCATCAGCGTGCCGGTCGAAGCGATCGCGCGGGCCGTGGATGACCGCACGGCGCTGGTCGTGACGTCGCACGTCTACTTTACGACCGGCGCGATCCAGGATATCAAGCGGGTCGCGGAGGTCGCGCACGCGCACGGAGCGCTCTGTCTCATCGATGCATACCAATCGGTTGGACAGATTCCGGTGGACGTGCAAGATGCCGGAATCGACGCCCTGGTTGCGGGCGGCCTCAAGTGGCTGCTCGGCGGACCAGGAATCGTGTTCCTGTACGTGCGGGACAGCGTGACGCGCCGGCTCGAGCCGCGGATTTCCGGGTGGTTTGGGCAGCGCGAGCAGTTCGCCTTCGATCCGCGCGCGTTGACACTCCACGACGACGCTCGACGCTTCGAGATGGGCACGCCGTCCCTCGCCGCCGTCTACGCGCAGCTGGGCGGCCTCGAGTACATCGAGGAGATCGGCGTTCCCCGGGTCCGCGAGGTGACGGCCGCCTTGACCGAAGATCTGATCACCACGGTGCGCGCCGCCGGATTCACGCCCAAGGTCGCCGCCGAGCCGGAGCGGCGGTCGGCGATTGTGATGATTCCCATGCCCGATCCGGCCGCTGCCGTGCGGCACCTGGCGGCGGGTGGCGTGATCGTCGATAGCCGGCCCGGGCACGTCCGGTTCTCGCCTTTCTTCTATAACGTGCAGGATGACCATGTCAGAGCAACCGAGCGCCTCGCCTCGCAGCCCGCTCACTGAGGACGAACAACTCCTCACCCCGCCGCAAGTCGTTCCGATCGAGCGGCGGGCTTCCTTCACGAGCACCGATCCCTGGCGCGTGCTGCGCATCATGGGAGAGTTCGTCGAAGGCTTCGATACGCTGTCCGACATTCGCAACGCGGTGACGATCTTCGGCTCGGCGCGCACGCTGGAGGGCGATCCCTACTACGCGGCGGCGCGCGAGACGTCGCGCATGCTCGCCAAGGAAGGCTTCGCGATCATCACGGGCGGCGGGCCGGGCATCATGGAGGCGGCCAATCGCGGTGCCCAGGAGGGCGGCGGGCTGTCGATCGGCTGCAACATCGAGCTGCCGTTCGAGCAGGGGACGAACAAGTTCGTCGAGCGCTCGATCAACTTTCGCTACTTCTTCGTCCGCAAGACGATGTTCGTGAAGTATTCGACGGCCTTCATCACGTTTCCCGGCGGATACGGCACGATGGACGAGCTGTTCGAGGCGCTGACCCTCGTGCAGACGGGGAAAGTGAAGCAGTTCCCGGTGGTCCTGTTCGGCCGTGACTACTGGCGCGGTCTCGCGGATTGGCTCAAGGAACGCGTCGCGGGCGAGGGCAAGATTTCGCCCGAAGACCTGAATCTCTTTTTGGTCACCGACGACCCGAACGAAGCTCTCGGCTGGATCGTGGACGCGCGCGAGCGTCGTACCCGCGCGTACCGTGCGATGAGCAAGGCCGCGACTCGATGACGCAAAACGAATTCCTGCGCGGACAGCGGATCAATCCGAAGCCGGTCACCGGAAAGGAAACGGTCGCCGATCTCGTCGACAACGCGTTCCTGGCCTACAACGCCGGCCGCCTGGCCGAAGGATGCCGGCTGTTCGCCGAGCGCATGCTCGAAGACGACGTCACCGTGGGGATGAGCCTCACCGGCGCGATGACGCCTGCCGGACTTGGCATGTCCACCATGATCCCGCTGATTGAATCGGGGTTCGTGGACTGGATTGTGTCCACGGGTGCTAATCTCTACCACGACGCGCACTTTGGCCTCGGCATGGCGATGCATCGCGGCACGCCGTTCGCCGATGACGTCGTGCTGCGCGAAGAGGGCGTCGTGCGGATCTACGATATTTTCTTCGACTACGATGTGCTGCTGTCCACCGATCGCTTCGTGCGCGAAGTCTCGGCACGCGACGAATTCCAGCGGCCGATGAGCACCGCCGAGTATCACCACCTGCTCGGCGGCTACGTCCAGGAGCGCGAGAAGGCACTCGGTCTGTCGCGCAAATCGGTGCTCAGCGCCGCGCACGCCGCGGCGGTGCCGATCTACACATCCTCACCGGGCGACTCGTCCATCGGCATGAACGTCGCCGAGCAGGCGCTGTCGGGGAGCAAGCTGCGCTTTGACGTGAGCGCCGACGTGAACGAGACGTCGTCGATCGTTTTCTCGGCGAAGGTACACGGCGGGAAGAGCGGAGTGTTGATCATCGGGGGCGGGAGCCCCAAGAATTTCGTGCTCCAGACCGAGCCGCAGATTCAGGAGGTGCTCGGGATCAGCGAGAAGGGGCACGACTACTATCTCCAGGTCACAGACGCGCGTCCCGACACCGGCGGCTTATCCGGTGCGACGCCGGCGGAGGCCGTGAGTTGGGGAAAAGTGGATCCGGACAAACTGCCGGGGACGGTCGTCGCGTATCTCGACAACACCGTCGCCTTTCCAATTCTGGCGGCGTACGCGCTGGCCCGCCGCAAGCCCCGCAAGTTGAAGCGCCTGTACGACCGGCGCGGAGAGATGATGCGCGAGCTGACGGATTCGTATCTCGAGGCAAAAGCGGATCGGGACGCGCGCGCCGAGGCGGCAACTGGCGGCCGAGCGACCTGATAGCCTGAAGTCCGCTCACTCCACCAGCGCGTATGCGGTGTACGTCCTGGGTTTGCTGACGCTGGTCAATCTTCTCAACTACCTCGACCGCAACGTCGTCTACGCCGTCTTCGAGCCGATCAAACGCGATCTGGGGCTCTCCGACGCGCAGCTCGGCTGGCTCGGCTCGGCCTACATCATCGTGCTGTCGCTCGCGGCGTTGCCGCTCGGCGTCATCGGCGATCTGCGCTCGCGCCGCAGCGTGATCACGTTGGGCGTCACGATCTGGAGCGCCGCGACCACCGCGGGCGGCATCGTCCGGCACTTCTGGCAGCTCTTCACCTGCCGGGCGCTCGTCGGATTCGGTGAGGCGGGCTACGCGCCGGCATCGCAGGCGATCATCGCGCAGTACTACAAAGGGCGGCGCCGGGCGTTTGCCATCGGGGTGTATTCGGTCGGCATGGCGTTCGGCGGCGTGCTCGGGAT
>WNEZ01002248.1_pt1 | contig 30704 bp, 29 predicted proteins | sample 5400521 | NCBI WGS metagenome assembly WNEZ01 (sample SAMN13153339, study PRJNA577476) | soil metagenome | isolation source: 120 cm saprolite under Douglas fir tree site 2 hole 1 replicate 1 | place: USA:California | collected 2015-04-18 | reverse complement strand
CGTCGTTGAAATTCTCGATCCCGATGCCGCACTCGAACCCCTCGCGGACTTCCCGCACGTCGTCCTTGAAGCGCTTCAGCGAGGCCAGCGTGCCGTCGTACACCTCGACGCCGTTGCGGATCACGCGCACCCGCCCCGTTCGCGGAATCACGCCGCTCCGCACGAAGCAGCCGGCGATCGTGCCGATCTTCGCAATCTTGAAGATCTGCCGCACTTCCGCCTCGCCCAGCACGATTTCCTTCTTTTCGGGGGCGAGCAGGCCTTCCATCGCCAGCTTCACCTCTTCCACCGCTTCGTAAATGATGCGGTAGGTGCGGATCTCCACGCGTTCGCGATCCGCCGCGGCGCGCGCATTGGAATCGGGGCGCACGTGGAACCCGACAATGATCGCGCCGGAGGCGCGCGCGAGCAGCACGTCGGATTCGGTGATCGCGCCGACGCCGCGGTGTACCACCTCGACCTTCACCTCGGCAGTCGAGAGCTGCGCCAATGCGTCGGCGAGCGCCTCCGCCGGCCCGCCCTGGTCGGCCTTGATGATGATCCGCAAGGTCGCCACGCCGCCCGCGGCCGCTTCGGCCATGAAGTCTTCCAGCGTCTTCACCCGGCCCGAGCGCCGATGCTGCGCCTCGCGCTCCAGCCGCTGCCGCTTCTGCGCGATGTCGCGCGCCGCTGCAGCGTCGTCCATCGCCAGGAAGCTGTCGCCCGCCTCGGGCACACCCTCGAATCCGAGGATCTGTACCGGCGTCGACGGCCCGGCGTCGGCTTCGGTACCGCCGCGCTCGTCGTACATCGCGCGGACGCGGCCCGAGTATTGGCCGCAGATGAAGTCGTCACTCACCCGCAACGTGCCGTTCTGCACGAGGATCGTGGCGAGGGCGCCCTTGCCCGGATCGAGCTGCGCTTCCAGCACCGTCCCGTGCGCCTTGCGCTCGGGATTGGCTTTGAGATCGAGCAGCTCCGCCTGGAGCAGGATCTGATCCAGCAGGGCGTCGACGTTGGTGCCCTTCTTGGCGGAGATCGGCGTCATCAACGTGGTGCCGCCGAATTCTTCGAGGACGACGCCGTGCGACAACAGGTCCTGCTTCACCTTCTGCACGTTGGCCGTCGGCAGGTCGATCTTGTTGATCGCCACAACGAGCGGCACGCCGGCGTTCTTGGCGTGCGAAATGGCCTCGATCGTCTGCGGCATGATCGCGTCGTCCGCGGCGACGACCAGCACGACGATGTCCGTCACCTGCGCGCCGCGGGCACGCATGGCGGTGAACGCTTCGTGACCAGGCGTGTCGAGGAACGTGATCCGGCGGCCGTCCTTCAGCGTGACCTGGTAGGCGCCGATGTGCTGCGTGATGCCACCCGCCTCGCCCGCGACCACGTTCGCTTTGCGGACATAGTCGAGCAGCGACGTCTTGCCGTGGTCGACGTGGCCCATGATCGTCACGACCGGCGGCCGGGGCTTCAGCGTCTCATCGGCGTCCTTCGCCTCTTCGGTCTGGGTGGTGGCGTACTCCTCTTCCTTCACCGCCTGGAAGCCGAAGGCCGACGCGATCAGCTCGATCATGTCGAAGTCGAGCCGCTGATTGATCGTCACCATCTGGCCCAGCTCTTTGAACGCGAACGTCACGATCTGGGTCGGCGGAACCTTGAGGGTGTTGGCGAGCTCGGAAACGGTAATGAACTCGGTCACCCGGACCAGCGTCTTTTCGCGCTCGCGCTCCTCGCGCCGCCGCTCTTCCTGCACTTCACGGAACGTCGGACCCTCTTCGCGGCGATGCACGCCCTTCTTGCCGACCGGCGCCTTCAGCGTGGCGAGGGTGCGCGAAATGTTCTGCGCGACCGCTTCCTGATCGACCAGGGACTTCTTGCCTTTCTTGCGCTTCTTGCCCTTTTCGCGCCGGCGCTCGTCGAGCGGCGGCGCACCTGGAGCGGCGGACGCGACGGGACGCGGCGGCACCGGCGGGCTTCCCCCCGGGCCGGACGGCGTGCCGCGCGCCACTGGGCGCGGGCGGACCGGCGTCGGAATGAACGGACGAGGCGGCGGTGACGAAACCGACGGCGAAAAAGGCGGCGGCGATGAGGCGACGGAGGGCGGCGGAGGCGCAAACGTCAAACTCGCCGCTGGCGCCGCCGACTCGGCCGTTTCGGCTGGCGCGAGGTCCTTGAAGAGCGCGGCCGCACGCTCCTCGAGCGACGCGGCGGGACGTTCTTCTTCCTGTTCGCGGGCGGCGGTCTCGAGCGCGAGGCGCGCGATCTCGGCCTGGGCGGCTTCGGCAGCCGCGACTTCGGCGGCCGCGGCATCGGCGGCGGCGACTTCCGCGGCGGTGCGGCGGCGGCGCATCGGACGCCCCTCGGCAACGGGCGGAGCTGGCGGCGGCTCGACCGCCTTGGCCGTGCGGCGCCGTTTGGGCGGCGCGCTCGGCTGTTTCTGTTTGCGCTTGTCGCGCTCCCAGCGCGCGCGCATCAGCGATACCTGCTCGTCCTTGAGCGGCGTCAGATGACTGCGCACGAAGATGTCCATCTCCTTGAGCATGCCCATCAGCTGCTCGCTGGAGATCCCGAATTCCGCTGCTAGATCATGAATCCGCGTCGTTGCCACTAACTCCTCGCTATCGGCTATTGGCTATCGGCCATCAGTCCGCGTGCCAAGGCTGGATCGGTGACTCCAACCGCCTGCACCGGCGGCTTGCCGAGTCCTGCCCCTAACTCTGTTGCTCCCGGCCCGCGCAGCACAGGGATTTGTCGGGCTTCCGCGAGCCGCGCCACTTTTTCGATCGTGCGCTGGCCGGCATCCTCCGCCAGCACCACGCACGCCAACTTTCCGCGCTGCAATCCTGCTCTGACCCCTGCCACTCCAACGACGACATTCCCCGCGCGCAGCCCCAGGCCGAGCAAGCGGGTGAGGCGCGTGTTCACGCCGCGGTCGGCGCTCCGGCGCCGGGAGTCGCCGGCCCCGGCTCTTCCTCTTCCCCACCATCCTCGGTCATCTCATTGAGGAAGGCCATCATCTTCTCGGCGAGGTCGGGCGTCATGCCCGGGATGCGGTCAACATCCTCGCGCTCCAGATCGAGAATGTCCTGGAGCGTCTTCTTGCCGGCCTGCTCCAGCACGGCAACCAGCTCGGGCGACAGGCCCTTCATTTCCGAGAGCGCCACCTGCGTCACCGACTGATCGGGCGGTGGCAGCGGGGCGAACAACGGACCCTCGCCACCGCGCTCCAACCACTCACGGCTCGAGTAGAGATCGACCTTCCACCCCGTCAGCTCGGAGGCGAGACGCACGTTCTGGCCATTGCGCCCGATCGCCAGCGACAGCTGGTCCTCGTCGACGATCGCCTGAATCGTTTTCGACTCGGGATCGGAGAAGACGCGGGCGACACGGGCCGGCGCGAGCGACAGTTTGGCGAACCGCTCGGGATCGGATGACCACGGCACGATGTCGATGCGCTCACCGTTGAGCTCGTTCACCACGGCCTGGACGCGCGAGCCTTTGAGCCCGACGCAGGCGCCGACCGGATCGATGCCGTCGTCGCGCGACCAGACCGCAATCTTGGTGCGGCTGCCCGCTTCGCGCGCCGTCGCGCGGATCTCGACGATCTGCTGCTGAATCTCGGGGACTTCCAGCTTGAACAGCGCCTTGACGAACAGCGGGTCCGCGCGGGACAGAATGAGCCGCGGTCCTTTGGGTGTTTCCTCGATCCGCTTGAGGACCGCGCGGATCGTATCACCCTGATGGAAGTGCTCGCGATGATTCTGGTCGCGATAGGGGATGATCGCCTCGGCCTCGCGGAATTTGTTGAGCATGACGACGATCTTGCCGCGCTCGATCTGCTGGACTTCGCCCGATAGCAGCTCGCCTACCTTCCCGGAGAATTCCTCGCGGATGCGGCTGCGCTCGCCTTCGCGGACGCGCTGGATGATGCGCTGCTTCGCGGCCTGGACCGCGGTGCGACCAAACTGCTCGAACGGCACCTCTTCCTCCAACACGTCACCGGGTTGGAAGTCGGGGTCCTCGAACCGGGCTTCCTCGAGCGTGACCTGGGTGCCGGGGTCCTCGACGGCCTCGACGACCGTCTTCAGCACGACGATGCGGATCGACCCCTTCATCTCGTCGATCCCGATCTCGGCGCGGACGTTGGGCCCGTACCGCTTCACGAGGGCGGCGTGCAGGCCGTCCTTGAGCAGGTCGATCAGCTCGCCGCGTTCGAGCTGCTTCGTGTTGGTCAGTTCTCGGATCGCCGAGACGACGTCAGTTGCGTTGGCCATCAGTGTCCTCAGTCCTCAGTCATCGGTCTTCAGTTTCGCTAGCCAAGCGGGCATCACGGATCTCTTCGAACCGGTACGTCCGCTCCGAGCCGCCTTGCGGCACGAGAACCACCGTTTCCTGATCCGGCACCGCCACGATCCTCGCACGTATGCGGCCCAGTCCAGCGATCTTCACGTTCACGTCGCGGCCGACGAACTGGACCCAATGGCGGTGCCACCGCACGGGCCGCTCGATCCCCGGGCTCGACACCTCCAAGACATATCGATTGCCCAGGGGACCGCTCGCATCGAGCCATTGTTCGAGCGCCCGGCTGACCCGGCTGCAGTCTTCGACCGTGACGTTCCGAGGCGGACAGTCAATGCGGACTTGGACGAGCGGTCGGTTCGGCGTACCGCCGATGCGCAGGTCGGCCAAATCGAACCCCAGTGCTTGCAGCCGGGTCCGGAAGGCCTCGACAAGACTCTCAGTGAGCATGAAAAAAAAGCGCGGGCCGAACTTCGCCCGCTGCAGGATGAGAATGTAGCCGGGGTCCCCCCTATGTCAACCGAGCGCTCGACCGATGTAGGCCACCATCCGTCCATCCCGCCCGCGCGACGCTCGGTGAGAGAAAAAGCGGTCGCGATCCTCGGCACTGCACCAGGGGGACACCGACATGTCGTCTATGCCGAGCCGGCGCGCCTGCTGGGTCAGAATCGCGCGGAGGTCGAGCATGACCGTACCGGTCAATCCGAACCGGACCGCAACCTCAGAACCCACTTCATAGCAATGGCCACAAATACCTACGCCGCAATGCATTACAATGTCGCCGGCTTTCGCAAAGCCGCGCCACTTCAGGAGCTCGACGCATTGCTCGAGGATCCCGTCGGCGGTGCCGCGCCAGCCCGCGTGCACGAGGGCGATCGCGCCTTTTTTCGGGACCGTGAGGTACACCGGAATACAGTCGGCGACGGTGACGGTGAGCAGGACGCCGCGCTCGGCGGTTGCATGTCCGTCGGTACCGTCGAGGATGAGCCAGCCGTCCGGCACCGAATCGTGCCAGCGCACGTCGGTGCCGTGGACCTGATGCGCCAGCACCATCGCGGGAAACCGGCCGCCGAACGCGGCGCGGAACGCGCGCCAGCGGCCGATCACCTGGCCGACCGGCTCGTCACTCCAGAGCCCGAGACTGAGCGGCCGCGTCGTGATGCCCGCGACGACGCCGTACTGCTGGGCCCACTCCGCCAGCTCGAGACGGGGGACGGCGGCATCGCCGGCGGGCATTTCGGCGATGGATGGGATGGGCGCAGCATGCTGCGCCCCTACATCGTGCGCCCCTGCCCTATCCGCGCCGCTCAATTTGCGCCCCCAGCGCTCGCAACCGGTCGTCGATGTGCTCGTAGCCCCGCTCGATCTGCCCGATGTTCTGGATCACCGAATCGCCCTGCGCCGCGAGCGCGGCCAGCAGCATCGCCATACCGGCGCGGATGTCGGGACTCTCGACCTGCTGCCCGCGCAACGCCGAGGGCCCCGCGATCACGGCGCGATGCGGATCGCATAACACGATGCGCGCACCCATACCGATCAGCTTGTCGACGAAAAACAGCCGCGACTCGAACAGCTTTTCGAACACAAGCAGCAGTCCTTCGCACTGGGTCGCCACGACGATGGCGATGGACATGAGGTCCGCCGGAAACGCGGGCCACGGTCCGTCCTCGAGCTTGGGGACGTGGCCGCCCAAATCGGGACGGATGCGGCGTTCCTGGCCCGCGTCGATGACGAGGTTGGTGCCGTCGATGCGTGGACGCACGCCGAGGCGTTCAAATCCCATCAGGGTGGATCGGAGATCGTCCGGGCGCACGCCTTCGATCGTGACGGCGCCACCGGTGACCGCCGCCAACCCGATGAACGAGCCGATCTCGATGTGATCGGGCCCGATGGTGTGCGGGGCGGCGGTGAGCGGGCCGCCTGCGATCGTGAGCGTGTTCGTCCCGATCCCGTCGATCTTTGCGCCCATGGCGACGAGAAACCGCGCCAGGTCCTGCACGTGCGGCTCAGATGCGGCATTGCGGAGCACCGTCGTCCCCTGCGCGCGCACCGCGGCCATGAGCGCGTTTTCGGTGCCGGTGACGCTGGGCTCATCGAGGAAAATGTCCGCGCCTTTGAGTTTCCCTTCGAGCTTGTACGCGTCGCCGACGCTGACGTCCGCACCGAGCCGTTCGAGCGCCAGGAAGTGCGTGTCGACGCGCCGGCGACCGATGACGTCGCCCCCAGGCGGGGGAAGCGTGACGCGGCCGAACCGTGCCAGCATCGGACCCGCGAGCAAAATCGACGCGCGGATTTCCTTGCATAGCGCGGGATCGAGCGCTTTCGGCTCGGTCCGGCTGGTATCCACTTCGACGGTGTTTGTCCCGAGCCACTGCACCGATGCGCCGACGTGCTGGAGCAAGGCGAGCAATGTTTCGACGTCGCGAATGCGCGGCACGTTGTCGATCCGGCACGGGCCGTCGGCGAGGAGAGTGGCCGCGAGAATGGGAAGGGCCGCGTTCTTGTTGCCGGCGGGCCGGATCGTGCCCGAGAGGGCGCGCCCCCCCGTGACACGGAACGACGGTGGCATAGGTCCGCGCAAGCTACGGGGGCGCTTGCGCCTGAGTCAAGCGTTCGCGAACGTTGGCCCTCGTGCATCCCGTGCTAGCGCTGGCGCTCGTCATTCTCGCCGGCATCGGTGTCACGCGCCTGTCGCGACCCTCCTTCCGCCACCCCAAGCTGCTGGACGATCTCGTCGCGACGGGCGTGCCCTTCTTGTTGCTCGGCCTGCTGCTGGGACCGGGACTCGGCGTCGTCGATGCCGCGGGACTGCGCATGCTGCAGCCACTCGTCGCCCTCGCCATCGGCTGGATCGGCGCTTTGTTCGGCGCGCGCCTCGAATGGCGGATGGTGCGCCGCATCTCGACTCGTACCTGGCTGATCGGCACGACGCTCGCCCTTCCGATCCTGCTCGTGACGACCGTGATGGCGTGGACGTTGGCGCGCGCGCTGCCGCCGCTCGGCGAAGCGTGGGGGCGCCCGTTATTCACGGCTGCACTTGTGCTCGGCGGCGCGCTGACGACTGCCGCCAGCCAGCGCGGCCCGCGACTCGGCCGCCGCAATGCCCTGCTCGATACGGCATTCGGCGCGGCCGCCGTAACGGTCGGCGTCGCGCTGTATCACCCCCACGCGGCCTTGCGGAGCCTCGCGCTGACGCTGGTCGCGGGAATGGCCCTCGGCGGCCTGTTCGTTGCGCTGGCACGGGGCGGCTTGTTGTCGGAGCCCCGCGACGCCGGCATAGCGGCGTTCGCCGTGATCCTGTGCGGCGCCGGTTTCAGCTACGTCGCCGGTCTCTCACCGTTCGTCGTGTGCGGACTGGAGGCGGCTGTCCTGATGAGCTTCTCGCCCGCTGCCGTACGCAACGCGGTCGCGGGATTGTTGGGCCGCTGGGAGGTGCCGCTGTACGCTGCTTTCCTTATAGTCGCCGGTACCCTGCTCCGCCCGCTCACGGCCTGGCTGGTGCTGGCAGCCCTGGTTCTCGCCCTGATCCGCGTGCTCGTGCGCTGGGTAACGGTGCGATTCGGTCTCGATCAAGTGGATCCCGTCTGGCGGTCACTGCCGTTCGCGCCGCCCCCGGAATTCGCCCATTCCGTCATTCGTCAGGGTGCCACTGCGGTCGCGCTCGCCGCCGGGTTCGACCTCGTGCGTGGCTCCCCCGGCGCGATGCTCGTCACGGTGCTGCTGAGTGTCATGGCCGCGGAGGCCCTCGCGTTGGTGACCCCGTTGACAGCACGCCCGAGACCGGCAGAGGTTTCGTGATGCTGCCAACCTGGGTCGGCGTCGTGTCGGCGATCAGTCTCGCCGTCATCGCCGTCGCTGCCCTCGTGGCCGCCGCCGGGATCAGTGCCGCCGCGCTCGGCGTCCGGGCGACGGTCAAGGCGCTCAAAGGGTTTGCGGGGCCCGCGCTCGCGGATGTGCACCAGCTGATTGGCTCGATCAAGATCGAGGCCGATGCCCTGGTGGGAACGTCGCGCGACGTCCGGCACCGGATTGTCAGCGCGGTGGATAAAGCCGAGGACCGACTCACCGATCTCGATGCGCTGGCCGAGGTCATGCAGCAAGAGATCGAGGAAACGGCCCTCGATGCAGCGGCGACGATGCGGAACGTGCGCCGCGGCCTGTCGGTCTGGCGCTGGAGTCGCAAGTTGCTGAAAGGCAAGAAGCGACGGTGAAGCGATTGGGAGCGGCCGCCCTCCTCGCCGTCGTCGCATTGGTGCTCTTTCCGGGAGTCGCGCACGCCTGGACGCCCGGCACCCACATCTTCCTGGGCGAGTCGGTGCTGGCGAATCTGCACCAGCTGCCCACCATCGTCGCCGATCTACTGCGCGCCTTCCCCTACGATTTCCTCTACGGCAACATCGCGGCCGACACCTCGATGGCCAAGAAGTACGCCCCGGTCGGCCGGCATTGCCACGCGTGGCACGTGGGTCAGGAGATCTTCGATCTGGCGCCGAGCGATCCACTGCGAGCCTTTGGCCTCGGCTACCTGTCCCACCTCGCCGCCGACACGATCGCGCACAACTTCTTTGTCCCGCGCCAACTGGTGCTCACGTCGAGTACGGTTGCGCTCGGACACTCGTACTGGGAGAGCCGCTTCGAGACGCACCTCGGCGATGCGTATGCGCGCGAGGCGCGCGATGTGATCATGAAGGACCACACCGACAGCGATGCGCACCTCGACGAGATCCTGTCGCCCACGCTCTTCAGCGTGCGCACCAACCGCCGGCTGTTCCGCGGCATGGTGCATCTCACCGAGAGTCAGAGCTGGCAGTGGGTGTTCCAGGTGATCGCGGGCACGAGCCGGTGGGACCTTGCCGACTCGGACATCGAAAAACACATGGCGGTCGCATTCGAATACGTGATGGAAACGCTTGGAGCCGACGCGAGTGATGCGGCCGCGCGCCGGCTGGATCCCGCGGGCGAGAAGGCGCTGGGATTGGCGAAGCGGATGCGGCGCCAAGCACTGCGCGAAGGCGGCCGGCACGAGCCCGAGCGCGTGGAAGAGACGGCGCAACAGCATTTTGGATTGCCGACGCCGGCGCTCGATTACTGGACGCAGTCGCGCGCACAGCGTCCGTGGCGGGAGGGCTAGGAGGCGAGCTTCTCCTCGAGCACGCGCTGCGCCAGCTTGGGATCGGCTTTGCCTTTCGACGCCCGCATCACCTGCCCCAGGAAGAACGCCATCAGCTTCGTTTCGCCGTTCTTGTAGCGCCCCACTTCCGGCGCGTGCGCGCCGAGAACGTCCGTCACCCAACCCGACACGACGTTCGAATCCGCCACCTGGATCACCCCGAGGGACTCAGCGACCGAGCGTGGATCCCCGCCTTTCGCAGCCACCTCGGCAAAGACGCGCTTCGCCGCCTGGTGACTGAGGGTGCCGCCTTTGACCAGCCCAATAATCTGCGAGAGCGCGGCAGGCGACACGCGGAGCTGATCGTTGTAGTCCTTCGCGTCGGCGAGCGCTTCCGTCATCACCCAGTTGGCGGCCGCCTGGTGCTCGGCGCTCGTCTTGGCGACGGTCTCGAAATAGTCCGCCACCGCCCGCGTCGCCGTGACGACCATGGCGTGCTCGCGACTGAGGCCGTAGCTGGCCACGAAGCGGTCGCGCTTGGCCGCGGGCAGCTCCGGCAGCTCGCTCTGCTGCTCGGCCACGAACTCCGGCGTCAGGACGAGCGGCGGCAGGTCGGGATCGGGGAAGTAGCGGTAGTCGTGGCTTTCTTCCTTCGAGCGCTGCGGCCGCACTGAATTCTCTTTTGAGTCGTACAGCATCGTCTGCTGCGTCACCGTGCCGCCCGATTCGATGAGCGCGACCTGCCGGTCCCGCTCCACGGTCAGCGCCTTCTCGACGAACGCGAACGAGTTGATGTTCTTCACCTCGGTGCGCGTGTTGAGCGCCGTCTCACCCGTCCGGCGCACGGAGACGTTCGCGTCGACCCGCAGGCTGCCTTTCTCCATATCGCAATCGGAGATCCCGATGTACTCGAGCAGCTGCTTCAGGGTCTGCAGGTAGGCGCGCGCCTCCGCGGGCGAGCGGAGATCGGGACCGCCGACGATCTCGATGAGCGGTACGCCCGAGCGATTGAGGTCTACCGCCGTCGCCTTGGGAAAACGATCGTGAATCGACTTGCCTGCGTCTTCTTCGATGTGCAGCCGCACAATCGTCGCGTTCACGACGCCGCGCTCGGACGAGAGGAACGAGAGCGTGCCGTTCGTCGCCAGCGGCTGATCGAACTGCGAGATCTGATATCCCTTGGGCAGATCGGGATAGAAGTAGTTCTTGCGTGCGAAGACGCTCTTGGGATGCACGGTGCACCCGAGCGCCAGCGCGCCGCGGACGGCGAGACCGATGGCGGCGCCGTTGGCGGCCGGGAGCGCTCCGGGCAGTCCCAGGCAGACGGGACAGACCTGCGTGTTTGGCGGCGCGCCGAACGCCGTCGAGCAGCCGCAGAACATTTTGGAGCGCGTGCGCAGCTGCACGTGCGTCTCGAGCCCGATGATCGTTTCCCAGGCGGGGCTCATCAGGCCTCGTCCGTGGCGGGGACCACGCGCTCGAGCGCGTACGCGGCCTCGATCATCTCATCCTCGAGGAACGCCTGGCCGATCAATTGGCCGCCGATGGGGAGCCCCTTCACCCGACCGATGGGCAACGACATCGCCGGCAGGCCGGCGAGGTTCGCGGTCACGGTGAAGATGTCGGACATGTACATCGCAATCGGATCGGCGAGCTTTTCCCCCGCCTTGAATGCGGGAGTGGGAACGGTCGGCGTAAACAGCAAGTCTACGCCGCGATCGAACGCGTTCCGGAAGTCCTGGGCGATCAGCGCCCGCATCTGCTGGGCACGCCGGTAGTAGGCGTCGTAGTAACCCGACGACAGGACATAGGTACCTACCAGAATGCGGCGCCGCACCTCGGGTCCAAACCCCTGCCCGCGCGTCGCGCGATACAGGCTGCGGAGATCCGCCGCCCCATTGAACCGCGGCCCATACCGGACCCCGTCGTAGCGGGCCAGGTTGGACGAGGCCTCCGCCGGCGCGATGACGTAGTAGGTCGGGACGGCATACGGCGTATGCGGCAGGGAGACTTCCCGGACGGCGGCTCCCAGCTCCTTCATCATTCTGATGGCCCGCTCGCACGCGCGCCGCACGGCCGGATCGAGCTCGGACGGGAAGTACTCCTTCGGCAGGCCGACCACAAAGCCCTGCAACGACTCGGGCACCGTGGGCAGCCGCAGCGGGTCGCGGTCCTCGCACGTCGAATCTCTGGGATCGCGCCCGCTGATCACCGACAGGACGCGCGCGGCATCGTGCACGCTGCGTCCGAACACGCCGATTTGATCGAGCGACGATCCGAAGGCAACGAGGCCGTAGCGGCTGACGCGGCCATAGGTCGGCTTGATGCCGACGACGCCGCAGAACGCGGCCGGCTGCCGCACCGAGCCGCCCGTCTCCGAGCCGAGCGCCGCGGGTACCGCGCCCGCGCCGACGAGCGCCGCCGATCCGCCGGACGAGCCGCCGGGCACGCGCGTCTTGTCGAGGGGGTGCAATACACGGCCGTAGGCCGAATGCTCGGTCGACGAGCCCATCGCGAACTCGTCGCAGTTGGTCTTGCCCGCGATCAGCGCGCCGGCGGCTTTGAGCTTCGCGACGGCGGTGGCTTCATAGGGCGAGCGATACCCTTCGAGAATGCGCGAGGCGCAGGTCGTCGTGAATTCCAGCGTGCAGATGTTGTCTTTCACGGCGACCGGCATGCCGTAGAGCACGCCGGTCGGACGCGCCGCCACGATCTGCGTATTCAGCGACTTGCGGAGCTCTTTGGGAGGGGTGAGCAGCGCGTTGAGGCGCTTCGCTTTCACCAGGCGGTCGGCGACCGCTTTTGCGTCACTCACTCGAACTGGCCAAGCTTCGGCACGACGAAGAAGCCCTCCTTGAAGTCTGGGGCGAACTCCTCGGGACCAAACGCGAGCCCGGACGGAGTGACCTCGTCAATGCGGAATCGGATCGCGTCGGGACCGGGCACGAACACTTTGACCGTTCCGTTCGCCGGCACCGCGCTCAGCTGCGCCGCGTAATCGAGGATGCGCGACATCTGCTCGGCAAGCGTCGGCACCACCTCTTCCTCCACGTCGAGCTCCGCCAGCTGGGCGATGCGGAGGACTTCCTCTCGCGACACACTCATGCCCCTTCTCCTTCCCAATCGCGCTCGAGGCCCGCATAGGCGGCGAGCAGTTGCTTGGTCCCGATGTCCGGATCGTCGAAGTCCACGCTCACGCGCAGGTCGCGGCCTTCGCCCGACACCGCGCGTACGATACCGCCGCCGAATTTGCGGTGGCGTACCCGCTCACCTTTTACGTAGCGCGGCGCGTCCTGCGACGCTTCTTCGGGAAATCCGATGTCCGGCGGCAGCCGCCGCGCCGCCACGCCACGCGGCCGTGACGGCCGTGGCGGCATCGCACCCGAAGACCGCAGCGGCCGCCAGGAGGGCGTCGTACTCCGCTCCTCCACGACATGCGGCGGCAGCGCGTCGAGAAAACGAGACGGCTCCGCCAGCTCCAGCCGGCCGTTGCGATACCGGGTGCGTGCCCATGAGAGATACAGCCTTTCGCGCGCGCGCGTGAGACCCACGTAACACAATCGTCGCTCCTCTTCGACGCCGCCGGGCTGCTCGGTCGAGCGACCGAGTGGGAAGAGTCCATCCTCGAGACCCGCGAGCGCGACGATCGGCCACTCGAGTCCCTTGGCCATGTGCGCGGTGAGCAGCGTGACGCCCGGCTCGTTCTTGTCCTCGTCCACGGGCGTGATGAGCGCAGCCTGGGTGAGGTAGCGCTCGACGGGAGTGCCCGTGCCGTCGTCCGCATCGGGATCCTGGACCTCCGCCCACGCGGCGGCGCCGGCGACCAGCTCGCGCACGTTCTCGATCCGCTCCATCCCCTCGGCACCCTCCTCGGCCAGATACTGCTCGTAGCCGGTGGTCGCGAGGATCGTTTCGAGCGCAGTAGCGGGGTCCGCCTGCCCCACCGCCTCGCGGAGCCGGTCGAGCAGTGCCGCCACGGCACGGAGCGCCTCGCGCACGTTCGGGCGCAGGTCATTCACGCTGCCGGCACGGCGCGCCGCCTCGAGCAGCGGCTTCTGCCACCCCGCCGCCGCCTTGCCGAGCACCGCGAGGGAAGCGTCGCCGATACCGCGGCGGGGGACGTTGACCACCCTGAGGAAGGCCTCGTCGTCGGCCGGATTGGCAATCAGCCGCAGGTAGGCGAGGAGGTCTTTGACCTCGCGCCGTTCGTAGAAGCTGATCGCGCCGATCAACCGGTAGGGAATGCCGCGGAATCGAAACGCCTCTTCGAGCGGACGGGACTGCGCGTTGGTGCGGTACAGGATCGCCATGCCCTCGTACGCCACGTCGCCGTCCGCCGCGCGGCGGGCGAACTCGTTGGCCAGCCATTCCGCCTCATCGCGCTCATCGGCCGAGCTCAACAACGTCACGGGGTCGCCGCCCTTTTTCTCGGTGAAGAGCGTCTTGCCCAGGCGCGCCGTGTTCTCGGCGATGATACCGTTGGCGGCGTCGAGGATGATCTGCGTGGACCGGTAGTTCTGCTCCAGCCGCACGAGCTTCGTGCCGGGAAAGTCGTTCTGGAACGTGAGCATGTGCCGGACGTCGGCGCCGCGCCAGCCGTAGATCGCCTGATCGTCGTCACCCACGACGCAGAGATTGCCGTGCCGGCTGGCGAGGTGCTTCACCAGCAGGTACTGCGCGGCGTTCGTGTCCTGGAACTCGTCCACGAGCACGTGCTGAAAACGATCCTGCCAGTACGCGAGCCGTTCCGGATGCTCGCGAAACAGCGTGAGCGGGTGCAGCAGGAGATCGTCGAAATCCATCGCGTTGGCCTGCTTCAGCGCCGGTCCCAGCGCGGCGAGGCGCTTCACCAGCGCCTCGGAGTCGTCCGAGTCATAGATCGTGAAGTTCGGCCCGAATCCCAGGAGCGGCGCCTCGCGGCGCAACAGCCGAGCCGAGAGCGAGTGGAACGTCCCGATCCAGAGCCCGCGCGGGTCGGCCCCGAGCAACTGGCTGATGCGCGTGCGCATTTCCCCGGCCGCCTTGTTCGTGAACGTGACGGCGAAGATCCGCTGCGGCGCGACATGCAGCGTCGTGATCAAATGCGCGATCCGCGCCGTCAGGACCCGGGTTTTCCCCGAGCCCGCCCCCGCGAGGACGAGCAGCGGTCCGCCAGGATGCTCGACGGCCTCCCGCTGAGCGGGGTTCAACGGCAATGGCTGCGACGCGGTCATCTCAGCGGGAATTCAAGCACAAATACCGAACCCCTGCCCTCCGGGCCCGGGCGAAAAGCCACGCGGCCGCGATGCTGCTGCTCGACGATCCGGCGGGCCAGCGCCAGCCCGATCCCCCAGCCGCCGGTCTTGCTGGAGACGCCCGGCTCGAACAGCTGGTGCTGCATCTCCGGCGCGACGCCTGGGCCATCGTCACGGACACTGACGCGCGCCACAGAGTCGCCACCCTCGACTTCGACCTCGATCCGGCCGCCATGGCCGCTCAACGCGTCGACGGCATTCTTCACGATCACCTCGAGCGCCCATTCGATCAGCACTGGATCGCCCGTCGCGGTCGGTCCGGCGCCCGGCGACGTGAGCGTGATCGTCACCGAATGCGCCAGCGTCGGCAGCCGCGGCCGGAAGTAGGCCACCACGCGCTCGGCGACCGTCCCCAATCCGACGGGCTCGCGGCGCGAGGGACGACCGATGCGCTCGAAGCGCTTGGCGACGCGCTGCAGACGCTCCGCGTCCGCCTCAAGATGAACGATCAGCTCGCTCCCCGGTGTACCCGGATTCTCCCGCAGGTAATCAATCCAACCCGTGAGGCTCATGAGTGGTGTGCCGAGCTGATGAGCCGACTCGCGGGCCATGGCCACCCACAGCCGGTCGCGCGCCGCGGTGACCCGCGCGCGCATGGCCCAGACCGCCAGTAACACGAGACACAGGAACATGGCGCCCTGGAGCAGGGCCAGGCCGGTGAACGCGCGGGCCGCGGGCAGCGCGCCGTAGTGGATCATGCCGACGCCGGGCTGAATCAACGGCGGGTGAATGCGGTCCAGCTCGGCGATCCAGGCACGACGCGTCGATTCGCCTGCCGTGTCATCGAACGGTTCATTGTCCAGCGCGGTGATACGGCCGGCCGTGTCCGTGACCGCGAGCGGGATGCCGAGCCGCCGCACTTCATCGGCGAGGGTGAGCAGCGCGTCGGCGGCGGCGCCTTCGCGCGGATCGTTCAAGCCCGCGAAGACCTGGCCGAGCAGGCGGCTGGTCTCGTGCGCATCGTTGCGGAGGTGGCGCGCCACGATCCAGGCGTACCCGACCGAGAGGGCGCCGAATAGGAGCGCGGCGCCGACGAGCACGACGGGTCCCGCCCGTCTAGGCAATGCGGTCAGTGCCGACATACGGCACCAACGCCGGCGGGACGGTCACGGAGCCGTCGGACTGCTGGTGGGTTTCGAGCAGCGCCGCGATCGTGCGCGGCAGCGCAACACCCGACGCGTTCAACGTGTGCACGAATTCGGCCTTCTCGCCTGGGCGCGGGCGGACGCGAATGTTGGCCCGCCGGGCCTGATAGTCGGTGAAGGTGCTGGAGCTCGAGACCTCGAGCCACTGGCCGACACCCGGTGCCCAGGCCTCGAGGTCGTAGGTCTTGGCGGCCGAGAAGCCGAAGTCATTCGCCGGCAACACGGCGATACGATAGGGCAGCTCCAGTTTCTGCAACACCGCTTCGGCATGCGCGGTGAGTTTTTCGTGCTCGGCCGGTGAGTCGGCGGCGAGGCAGAATCGCACGAGCTCGACCTTGTCGAACTGATGCACCCGCAACAGCCCGCGGGTGTCTTTCCCCGCGGCGCCCGCCTCACGCCGGAAACACGGCGTATACGCGACGTAGCCCTTGGGCAGGGTCGTCCCGTCGAGAATCTCGTCGCGGTGGAGGTTCGTGACCGGAACTTCCGCCGTGGGAACGAGAAACAGGTCGTCCGGCATGGTGCGATAGAGATCGTCTTCGAATTTCGGCAGCTGACCCGTGCCGACCATGACTTCGCGCCGCACCAGGAACGGCGGCTCGACTTCGATGTAGCCGTGCTCGCGCGTGTGCAGGTCCAGCATGAAGTTGATCAGGCCTCGCGCCAGTCGCGCGCCGGCGCCCAGCAGCACCGGGAATCCCGAGCCCGCGAGCTTGGCGCCGCGCGGCAAATCGAGAATGCCAAGCTTTTCGGCGATCTCCCAATGCGGTTTGCCGCCTTTGGGTGCCGGCGTTCCCCAGCTCCGCAACATCGTCTGCTCTTCCGGCACGTCGGGCAGCGGCGAATTCGGGACGAACAGCGCCTTCGCTTCGAGTGTCGTCTCGATCTGGCGGAGCTCCGACTCCAGCGCAGTGATGCGCTCGCCCAGCTTGCGGCGCGCCGCCGTGGTGGCCTCCGGCAGTCCGCCCTGCGATTTGGCGACGAGCGCGTCCGCCTTCGCGGCGTCGTTGCGCTCCGCCTTCAGCGTGTCGAGCTGCGCGGTCAGCGTACGGCGCTTCATGTCCAACGCTTCGATCTCGTCGAGCAGTCGCGTCAACGACGAATCGCCGCGGCGTGCGAGTGCGGCTCGCACCTGGGCGGGCGAGGCGCGCAACAACTTCAGGTCGATCACGAGTTTAGTGGCGCGGCACGCCTGGTTCGAGGCCGCGATATCCGCAGTTGGCGTCGATAAGAATCGCGAAGTCCATCCGCCGACCGTTAGTGGTAGTGGACGTCGTGTCGATCTCCAGTACGTGCAGCTTCGCGTACAATACCCCGGGGATCCCGTACGAACAGGTGAAAGGACTTGAATGCAGGATGAGCACGGTGTTGACGTTCACCACTTGCGCGCTGTCCAGATTGTAATTGCCCGTGGGCGCGATTTTGATCGAGTCGAATTGCAGCGCACTGAGCTGCACGCCGGACAGTTTGCCCAGCTTCAGCGCGCCGGTCGGATAGACTCGCGCGGTCCCCGCGGTATCGATGTCGAACGCAAAGTCGAAGGGCGAGCCCTGATCGGTGCGGACAGTGTGTTGGCTGATGATCGAGTACCCTGAAGGCAGCGAGACGGGCGTGCCACTCAGCGCGTACAGCGACACCAACGAATCGACCCTGTTCGTGATGAAGGCCGCGGGCAATCCGAGCGGATTTCCGCACGCGGCGGCCGCGGCACAGACTAGGAGAGCCAACATGAAGTAGCGCATGGAGTGTGGACAACTTACAGGGGCACGTTCGAGTGGGTCAACCCATAGTCGCTGCTTGACTTCGACTTCGCGGAAACCTAGGTTGCCCGGCGCATATGGCGACCATCCGCGACGTGGTCGAGGCGCTCAGCCGTTCCAACGGTGTGGACGCCGTAGTGGTGGTGGGCCGCGATGGGCTGCCCATCGACTCGCGCGTGGCCAACGGCGTCGATGCCGAAAGCGTGGCAGCAATGCTGCCATCGGCGATCAAGCAGATGGCGCAGCTGGGCGATGCCGGGAGCCGAGGCGACTTCACCACCGCCGTGCTCGAATTCGGCCGGGGGCTCGCGATCGTCGCGGTCCTCAACGCCGAAGCACTCCTCATCGTGCTGGTGCAGCCCGCGACGAACGTGGGTGCCCTTCTGTTCGATCTGCGCCGACACCGCTCCGCTATCGCTGGTCTGCTGTAACCTGACGGTCCGCCGGTGGCCAACTCCGCACGGCACCTCCTGGTGGTGGACGACGAGCCCCATATCGGGCTCGTCCTGCGCCCCTACCTCGAGCAGCTCGGCTACCGCGTGAGCTTCGCCCGCACGCTCGATGAAGCCCGCATTGCGCTGCGCGCGAATCCGGCGACCGACGGCCTGCTGCTCGACCTTCATCTGCCCGACGGCTCCGGCCTCGATTTCCTGCGCGACCTGCGCAAACAGGACGGCACCGCCCGTCTTCCCGTCGTGGTCCTCACCGCCGAGGGCGAGGACCGAATTCTGCGCGAAGCGCGCCGGCTCGGCGCCGCGCTGGTGACGAAGCCGTTCAGCCCGACGAAGCTCAGCCAGCGTATCGCGATGATGTTTGGCGATGCGGAACCGGAGAGCTCGTGAGTACGTGGGCCGCGATCCTCGCCGGCGGATCGGGAACGCGGTTCTGGCCGCTCTCGACACCGGAACGGCCCAAGCAGCTGCTGCCATTGACTGGCGACCGGCCGCTTCTCGCACAGTCGGTCGCGCGCCTGCGGGGACTCGTGCCACCCGAGCGCACCTTGATCCTCACGGGGCCGTCCCTGGTAGACAGTGTCGCCGCGACGGTGCCGGAGGTTCCGCGAGCGAACATTTTCGCCGAGCCGCGTGCCGCGTCCACCGCGCCGGCGCTCGCCTGGGCGGCGCATTGGATCGCCAAGCACGATCCGGGCGCCCAGATGCTGTCTCTGCATGCCGACTGGGCGATTGGCGACGATCGCGGCTTCCGCGCCGCCGCGACCCAGGCGCTCGGCATCGCCGCCGAGCACGATGTGCTCGTGACCGTCGGAGTGAAGCCGACACGGAACGAGACGGGATACGGCTACATCGTGCCGGGAAAGCCGCTCGGCAATGCGCGCAAGGTGAAGCGCTTCATCGAAAAGCCGAGTCCCGCGCGGGCCGCGCTGTTGCGGCGGCGCGGCGCGCTGTGGAATACCGGCCTGTTTGCCTGGAGCGCGGCGCGGTTCCTCGGCGAAGCGGGCGCGTACGCAGAAGAGCTCGCGCCGGGCTGGCCGGCGCTCACGAAGGGCGACGCGCCGCACTTCTTTGCCGCGGTGACTCCGGTAGCCGTGGACGTGGCGGTGCTGGAGCGGACGACGCGCCTGGCGGTCGTGACCGGCGCGTTCTCGTGGGACGACATCGGCTCGTGGGACGCGCTGCTGCGCATCCGGCGGCTCGACGCGCGCGGCAATGTCACCGTGGGCAACGTCACGCTGGGTGACGATGTGAAGAACTCCGTGATCTGGGCCGAGAATGAGGACATCGCGGTCGTCGGCATCGAGGACATGGTGGTCGTGCGTGCAAACGGGCACACGCTGGTGATGCCGACCGGACATCCGGAAAAGCTCAAAGCGCTGGTGCACCGTCTGTGACGCACGCGCTGTATCTCCTCGATCCCGAACCCGGGCCCGCGTGGGCGCCGTTCGCCGGCATCCGGCCGCTCTCCGAGCTGCGCGCGGGCGCGCACCTGGTGCGTGAGCGGTGGGAGGCGTTTGTGGGCGCCGAGGCGACGGCCATTTTCGCGCTGCCGCACCTTGCCGGTTTTCCTGAGCCCGGCGTGCCGATCGTCGAAACACGACGCCCGGTTGCCGGGCCCGCGGTGATCGGCTCCTCCACGTTCGCCCCGCGGGGACTCGCGGGCCCGTTACCAGATGTTCCGGCGCGACTCTCTCATGAGGGGATCACCGTCGGGTGGGCGGTCCCGGCGGGAAGCACCTGGACGGGTCCGGTCTCGAACGCCCAAACAATGAGTGTCGAAGGCGTGCTGCTCCGCGGCGTGCATGATCTCGTCAGCGCACTGGAGCAACTGCTGCGCGAGGACGCCATCAAGCTGCTCGGCGATTCGGACGCGGTGCCCAGAGGCTCGATCGTGCTGGGTGACGCCGCATGGGTGTCGCTACGGGAGGGGGCGATCGAGCCCGGCGTGGTCTTCGACACCCGCAATGGTCCCGTGGTCTTGGAGAGTGGAGTGGAAGTGCGGTCCGGGACGCGTCTCGAGGGACCGTTGTGGGTCGGGGCGAATACGCGGATCGTAGGAGGGTCGATCCGGAACTCCGCGATCGGGCCCTGGTGCGTCGTGCAGGGCGAGGTGTCCACGACCGCGATGCTCGGCTATGCCAACAAGGGGCATTACGGCTTCCTGGGGCACTCGGTCCTGGGTCGGTGGGTGAATTTCGGCGCCGGCACGACGACATCGAACCTCAAGAGCACCTACGGTCCGGTGCGCGTGGACGTCGGGGGGATGAAGTTGGAAACCGGACACCAGTTTCTCGGTAGTCTCGTCGGCGATCACGCCAAGACGGCGATCGGCACTTTGCTCGATGCCGGTTCCGTCATCGGCGCGGGCGCCAGCATCTTCGACGATGTGCGCGCACCAAAGTACGTCGCGCCGTTCTCCTGGGGAGGCTCCGCATCCGAGCGGATGACGCTGGAGAAGTTCCTCGCTACGGTCGAACGGGTACTGCCGCGCCGACACGTCGAGGTGACGGATCCGATGCGCTCCTACCTGGCGCGGTCCTTTGAATGGTTGACCCGATGAGCGACGCGACGCAGCGCTACCGCCGGCTTGGCAAGTACGAGCTGCACCAGCTCCTCGGCGAAGGCGCGATGGGCATCGTGTGGAAGGCCTACGACACGGTGCTGCGGCGCTACGTCGCGCTCAAGCTGCTGAGCGCGAGCTTCCGCAAGACGAAAGACATGCAGGAGCGCTTCCTGCGCGAAGCACGCGCGGCCGGCGCCATCCAGCATGCCAACATCGTCACTGTCTACGACCTCGGTGAGTCGGAAGGGCAGCTCTACATCGCGATGGAGCTGGTCGAAGGCCGCGATCTCTCCGACATGATCGCGCTGCGCGATCCGCTCGCGCTCGAGCGGAAGCTCGACATCTCGATCGAATTGCTGGCCGGACTCCACTTCGCGCACCAACGCGGCGTGATCCACCGCGACGTCAAACCGTCCAACGTCCGCGTCATGCCCGACGGCCGCATCAAGATCATGGATTTCGGGATCGCGCGGCTGCAGAAGGCCGATACAACCGGCTCCGGCGCGATCGTCGGGACACCGACGTACATGGCGCCCGAGCAGATCACCAACGGCGCCATCACTCCCGCCACCGATGTGTTCTCGGTCGGTTGCCTGTTGTACGAGCTGCTGTGCTACCAGCGGCCGTTCGAGGCCGAGTCGGTGCACGGCGTGCTGTATCAGGTGCTCACCACTGAGCCGCGCCCGCTGCGTACGGTGGCGCCGTCGATTCCCGCGGCGCTCGAGCGCGTCGTGGCGAAAGCGATGAACAAGGTGCCGCACGAGCGCTACGAGTCGGCCGGCCAGATGATGTCGACGCTCCAGCAGATTCGCGCGGCGCTGTCGGGCGCGGACGAAGAAGCGACCCAACCGCTCGGACGCTGGACGCCGCTGCCCCGCCCGATGTTGAAGCTGATCACGCATGCGTCGATGCGGGCGCGGGTCGGGGTGCTCGGCGCGCTCGCCGCGGTCGTGTTGCTGCTGGTGTACGCGCCGGGCCAGACAGCCGAGGATCCAGGGCGCGCGGCGGTTGCGAATCCACCGCCCCCGGCACCCACCGGTCTCGTCGCGCCTCCGGCCCCTCCGACCACCGCTCCCGTCTCCATGGCCGTCAGCACGCGGCGCGACTCCGCCGTGGCCGCGCACGACCGCGCGATCGTGGCCGGAGCGCAGAAGAACAGCGTGCCGGCGCTCATCATGGCGCAGTCGATGTTCGAGGCATCGGATCGGGCGTTGCAGCGCGGCGATCAGTCGCTCGCGCTCCGCGGCTACGTCGAGGCGGCGCAGGCGTACGGCCGCGCGCGCGACGAAGCGCGTGCGATGGATCGCGAGGCGCAGCACATGATCGAGCGCGTCACTCCGGTCGTGCAGGCTATTCCCACCGGGCGGGCCGCCTCCAATGCCGGCGTCTTCCTGGCGCGCGCCGAATCGCTGCTCCACGAGCAGGATTTCACGCTCGCCAAAGTCGCCGCGCAGAGTGCGGAGCAAATCGGGATCGATGCGGGCATCGCGCCGCCGAGCGCGCAACCGCCGGAGGCGCGGGCCGCTATCGACGTGCTGCTGAGCGATCTCGGGCGGGCGCTCGCAAGTCAGCGCATTTCCAACATTCGCGTGTTGTATCCCGGCCTGACCGATTCGGAGCGCCGCGGCTGGGAGGCATTCTTCCGCGACTGGAACCAGATCACCGCAAAGTTCACCATCGAGGATTTCACGGTCAGCGGCAGCACTGCGAACGGCAACGTGAGAGCGGTGTTCGAGTACATCCCTGCCCGCGGCGGCGCGCCGCGCATGGACCGGCGGCGGTTCGCGATGCGATTCGAAAAGAAGGACGTTGGCTGGCGATTAGCCGCGGTCAACGAATTAAAATGACGTAGGGGCGCAGCATGCTGCGCCCCTACACCTGCGCCTACCATGCCCGCTGATTCGGTGCGGGCGGATCGGGAATCGTCAGCGTATCCGGACGCGCCGTCGGCGGACCCACGCGACGCAGCGTCACCGGTTTCTCGAGATCCCCACCACTGATCGTGAGTTTGTCGCCGCTGAGCTTCATGCCGTAGACCTGCCACACCCCGTCGCCCAGCGTAATCCACAAGCTGTCGGCCACCACGCGCCAGCGGGCGAGATCGTGGCCGAACTGCGCCGAGCTGTCGCTGCGGACCATGACGTGGCGGATCTCGTCGCCCGTCCGTGCCTGCCAATCGCCCGTCAACCGCACGGGTGCCTGCGCGAAGAGCGCGATGACCCCGGCGGCGATGGTGAGCGGATGGACCATGGCACCAATCATACCCGGCCCTGTTCCGGTTTTGCAGCGGGTGCCGCCGCCACCGGAGTCGTGAGATCGGGGAGCACGGCCACCTGCCCTTCCCATTGCTTCATCATGCGCACGAAGGCGCTACAGAGTTCCGAATCGAACTCCATACCGCTTCGTTCCCCCAGGTACCCCAGTGTCTTCTCGAATGACCATGCCTCGCGGTATGGTCGCCGCGTCCGCAGCGCATCATAGACATCGCAGACGTGCACGAGCTTGCTCGCCTGGTGACAATCGCGCGCGTACCGCAACACGGGATAGCCGCCGCCGTTGATCATGATGTGGTGCTCATACGCGACGACCACGGCCAGGTCGAGGTCTTCGTCGACATCGAGCAGCAGGCGCGCGCCGGCGACGGGGTGCTCGTTCATCAAGGCCCGCTCTTCATCAGTCAGCTTGCCGGGCTTCGTCAGCACATGGAGGGGGATTTTGATCTTCCCAATGTCGTGCAGCAGGCCGGCGATCCCGAATGTTCGGACGTCGGTCGTGGAGAGGCCCAGAAACTCGGCCAGAGCCATCGACAGGACGGCGACGTTCAGCGAGTGCGTGGTGGTGTACTGGTCGAACTCCTTGAGCTGCAGCAGCGGCAACATGACTTGCCGGCCGCCGTGCATCGCGACGGCGAGTGACCGTACGACCGCCTCCGCCTCCGCGAGCGGCACGGCCCCCTTCGTCTGCACTTCGCGTTGCAGCCAGCGTACGGTATCCACTTCTTCGCCGAGCGAGAAGCTGATCGTCGCGGTCGGCAGCGGCTCGGGCGTGAGCTCGGTCTCACCCTTCAGACCGACCGCGCCGAAGCGAATGCTGCTGCGCCGCATCTGCCGCGCTTCGGTACTGATCGCCGACAGCGTCAGACGCGCCAGCACCTCTTCGAGAAATCCTTCGAAATCCTCGCGGCCCACCTTATCCTCGAACTCCAGACGCTGAATGCCGGCCTGCGCGAGGCGTTTGCCCCAATCCCACGACTTCAGCTCACGCAGCGGCAGGCGTCCGAAGACCACCTCGTCACCGAGGAACGTGAACAGCGGGCGCGCCGTGTCGGCTTGGAGGTCCTGGATCTGCTGATACGCGACGTCGAGGGCGCGCTCGCGCGCGGGATGGCCGTCGCGATACAGCGCCATTGCGGCGAGCGCCTGGGCAAAGGCATTCAGGAAACGGGCCGGATCGCCGCTCATCGCTTCGGGACCGCGGCGTTGCGGATGTCCGGATCAGTGGACGCGGTCGCCAACGCCAGGAGCGCCGACGCCCGCCCGTCGTTTCGCCATCCCGCTGCCAGTGCCATCAGCGCGGCGAGGACCTCGAGCGACCGGGCCGCAAGCCGGGGACGTCCCAGCCAGTTCTTACCGCCGTCCACGATCTCGAGCAGCGCGGTCAGGGCGGCAACGTTCCGAACGCGACCGAGGACCTTGATCGCCAGCACTCGCAGTTCCGAGGCCACCGTTTGATCATGGACGATCTGCGTGATCGGCGGCAATGCGGACGGCGGACAGTCCTCGAGCGCCGCGGTGAGGGCGACGCGAACCATGCGCGGGTCGGCATCGCGCAGCGCACCGAGCAGCGCGGGCTCGCGCTCGGCGGGGACCTTGAGGGAGACCTTCAACGCTTCGCGGCGGACGCGCGCGTCCTCGTGTGCGATGAATGCGGCCGCCCTGAATCCGTCGGGGAGCGCGGGGAGCCCGTCCAGGATGAGCAGCAGATTGCGCGTGACATACCAGGGGATCTCGCGCGCGAGACGGGCGGCGATGAGAGGACCGAGCTCACGCGGTGCGTGCGTCAACCGATCGAGCAACCCGCGGCGCGTGGTGCGCGACTCCGACACGCCGAGGACATCGAGCAACGGCTCGAAGCCGTCGACCGCCAGCCGCGGCAACACGCGGTCCAGGGTCGCAAAGTCCGGCGGCTCGGTAGCGGCGAGCTCCCGCACCACATCGGGCGACGTGATGCGGGTCCACAGTGGGCCGAAGTCCGGAGACGACGGCGAGACGGCCAGCAGATCGACGAGGTCTCCGACGTGGTGCTCGGCGACGAGCCGCTCGATCGCGCGCCACGCGCCGAAGCCGAGGACCCCGGTCTCGAGCGCCGTCTGCACGATGCGGAGCGGCTCGGCAGTTTGTTGCCACACACTCCGCACGCCGGTGACGGGCGCCGCCGCTGCCATCCGGTGCAGCGCGGTCCCGTAGGCCTCGGGATTCGGGTCCTTGAGCGTCCACCCTTGCAGCAGACCACGCACCTGCTCGCGGAGCGCCTCGTCGGCCTGGGGCCGGGCTTCCGCGGTCCCCTGTTCCGCATGTTGCGCGAGTTTCGAGAGCATCCGCACCAGGGGATCGGAGACCGTCCGGTGAGACGCGTCCGCCATCGCGCGCACGATCTCCAGGACAGCGTCCACCGCGAGCCCGTGCGTCGCGTCGATCGCGAACTTGGTGCGCTGCGCGTTGTCACCGCCCATCTCGATCAACCGCCGCAGCGTGCCCGGCTGCAGGGCGCCCACCAGCTTCGACGTGCGGCGCCGCAGCGCCGCGGCTTCCGCGCCGCCGGTGTGCTTCAGCTCATCGGCGATTTGCAACAGGTATCCAACAATCACCTGATCGTACGCGGCGTTGTTCTGACGCTCATCGATCGCCTTGGCGATCACCGACGGTTCGGTCGCCGGGGGTGGACCGTCCTCGCTCGCCATCGCGTCCGCACTCAGCGCCGCCCGCGCGAGACCGACCCAGAGCTGTGCCCCCCGCAGGCCGCGCTCCTTGGCGCCCTTGTCGTCAAGCGCGGCCTGGTCGTCCTCCTGCAGCAGCTCGAGACGTTCGTAGGTGACAGGATGCAACCGGATGTGTTCCCACGCGCGGAGCTGTTCTGGTGCGCCGAGGCCGAGGGGCTGCCCGGTGCGGTCCGCCTCCACCGCCAGCGTCTTCAACACATCGACCACCTCGTTCACACGCAAGCCGCGATGGAACGTCACCGCGCCGAGATGGTGTCGATGCAGACGGCCGGCGAGCTCGGAGAGGAGGGGGTTTTTGGGGTCGGTGGCAACGCCTTCGATGACCAGCTGCTGTCTTGCCACGCCCAGGGCGAGAGTGGCGCGTTCCTCGAACAGGTGCTCCGCGCGCCGCGTCACCCCCGCCGCCGCCGGCGCGAGCGAGGGATGGCCCTCCGGATACATGGCGTGCTTGTGGAGCGCGATCGAGAGCTCGATCAGAAAATCAGCCAACTCTCGCGAAAGGGCGGCCTTTTCGGGGGCAGTCATGGACCCACAAAATAGTGCTCCCCCTCGTGCGGACCATCACACGAGAGGGAGCACTCAAAACTGTAAGTCTCTGTTACCTGGGCAATTACCTAGTTTTAGTACATGCCACCCATGCCGCCGCCCGGCATCGGTGGAGCCTTTTCTTTCTCCTTCTTCTCCACCACGACGCACTCGGTCGTGAGGAGCAGGCTCGCAATCGACGCGGCGTTCTGCAGCGCCGTGCGGGTGACCTTCGTGGGGTCGATCACGCCCGACGCCACCAGATCCTCGAACTTATCGGTCTGGGCGTTGTAGCCGAAGTTCTTGTCCTTCGACTCCTTCACCTTGCCGACCACGATGGCGCCCTCGGCTCCAGCGTTCTGGGCGATTATGCGGATCGGCTCCTCGAGGGCCCGGCGCACGATCTCGATGCCGGTCTTCTCATCGTCATCGTGACCCTTGGTCTTGTCGAGCGACTTCTGACACCACAGCAGCGCTACGCCGCCCCCCGGTACGATGCCCTCCTCGACCGCCGCGCGGGTCGCATGCAGCGCGTCCTCGACACGGGCCTTCTTCTCCTTCATCTCGGTCTCGGTGGCTGCACCCACGTTCAGGACGGCCACGCCGCCGGCGAGCTTCGCCAGCCGCTCCTGCAGCTTCTCTTTGTCGTAATCGGATGTGGACTTCTCGATCTGGGCCTTGATCTCCGCCTTGCGGCCCTCGATCTGGTCGTCCTTGCCCTTGCCGTCTACGAGCGTGGTGTTGTCCTTATCCACGATGATGCGCTTGGCGCGGCCGAGATCGTTGAGCGTCGTGTTCTCGAGCTTCAACCCGAGCTCTTCCGAAATCACCTGGCCACCGGTGAGGATGGCGATGTCGCGCAGCATCTCCTTGCGACGGTCACCGAAGCCCGGCGCCTTGACGGCGCAGACCTTCAGCGTGCCGCGGAGCTTGTTGACGACGAGCGTCGCCAGCGCCTCCCCTTCGACGTCCTCGGCGACGATCAACATAGGCCGGCCTGACTGTGCCACCTTCTCGAGCACGGGCAGCAGATCCTTCATCGTCGAGATTTTCTTGTCATAGATGAGGACGTAGGCATCCTCAATCGTGCATTCCATCTTCTCGGGATCGGTGATGAAGTAGGGCGAGAGGTAACCGCGGTCGAACTGCATGCCGTCCACGGTCTCCAGCGTGGTCTCGAGGCTCTTGGCCTCCTCGACCGTGATGACGCCGTCCTTACCGACCTTGTCCATTGCGTCGGCGATCTTGTCGCCGATTTCAGCGTCGCCGTTGGCGGAAATCGTGGCGACCTGCTTGATATCCTTCCGGCCCGAGGTCGGCACCGAAATCTTCTTCAGCTCGGCGACGACGGTCTCGACGGCGTTCTCGATGCCGCGCTTCAGCGCCATCGGATTCGCACCCGCGGTGACGGACTTGAGGCCCTCACGGTAGATCGCCTGCGCCAGCACGGTCGCCGTGGTGGTGCCGTCGCCCGCGAGATCGGACGTCTTGGTCGCCACTTCCTTGACCATCTGCGCGCCCATGTTCTCGATCTCGTCGTCGAGCTCGACTTCCTTCGCGACAGTCACGCCGTCCTTGGTGACGGTCGGGCTGCCGAACTTCTTGTCGATGACGACATTCCGGCCCTTGGGGCCGAGCGTCACCTTCACCGCATCGGCCAGCTGATCCACGCCGCGCTTCAGGCGGGCCCGGGCCTCGGTGCTGAACTCCAAATACTTGGCTGCCATGTCTGTGCTTCCTCCCGAAGAATGCTTACGCGAGCTTCGCGATGACGTCGGCTTCCTTGATCAGGATGATCTCTTCGTTGTCCAACTCGACCTGCGTGCCACTGTACTTCCCGTAGATGACCCGGTCCCCGACTTTCAGCTCCATGGGGATCGTCTCACCCTTCTCGCGCCGGCCGGGTCCGACGGCGATGATTTCGCCCTGGATCGGCTTTTCTTTGGCGGTGTCGGGGATGTACAGCCCACCCTTCATCGTCTCGGTCTCTTCCATCGGCCGGATCGCCACGCGATCAGCCAACGGATAGACCTTGTACTTCTGGGTCGTCTTGGTTGCTGTTGCCATGATACCCTGAACCTCCGTAACTCTTTGAATTGGCTGGCTGTTAGCACTCGCAGATGGTGAGTGCTAATGAAGACGGGGGGGAATCTGCTCAGGTAACTAGGGGCGTGTCAAGGGGCGAGCGCCTTGACCGCGGCCAGGGCCCGTGCGCGCGGCGTCGTCGTCAGCGAATCGAGCGGAATCGTCGCTGCACCAATGATTTCGCCCGACCGCGTGTCCGCCAGCCGAATGTGGAACCACAGGGGCTGCCCAGGGCCCGGGTCGCTGAACACGAAATAGATCAGGGCCGCCGTCGGTCCATTGCCCCCGCGGAGTCTCGGCCGCACCTTGATCCCCTGCTCCCGCATAGCGCGGGCAAGCTCGACGGTTTGCTCGTCCTTTTCTTCGACGACGATGGTATACCCGTGCAGTTGGGCCGGCAGGCGCCCGGCGCCGCAAGCCACGGTGAGCATGAAAGCAATACACGTCGGCACGACGGCACGACTCACTGCACCACCCGCCTCGCTCCCACCCACCGCGCCACCCACCACGCCCCTTCGGAATCCTGCCCTTCGAGGCGAGACAGCTTTACACCGGTGTTCGAGCTGTGAATGAACATCTGTTCGCCGACATACATCCCCACATGGGTGACGCCGCCACCGGGCTGGGCCGCGAACAGCAAGATGTCTCCGGGCCGCAGCGCATCGAGCACGGGAGTCACTTCGCTCCCGGAGCGCGCCTGATCGCGACTCATGCGCGGGAGACGGATACCGTGCTGGCTATAGGCCCACTGCACGAGGCCGGAGCAATCAAAGCCGTTCTCCGCGGTCCCGCCCCACACGTACGGCGTCCCGAGCGCGTCGAGTGCGGTCTTCACGATATCGGCGGCGTTACCCGTGATCGTGCGAGGCGCTACGATGACGAGCGGCGGCGTCGACTCGTTACGCCCTCCAGTCGGCCAGCGGCGATCCACTTTCTTGCCGATCGTCACCGAGAAACCGATGGACGCTGCGACGCCGTCGCGTGAGTTTGGAGAGGGGCGCCAGAACCCGCGTGGACCGACGTCCTGGAGCCGGTACACGGTCTCGACTCCGAGTGCCGCCCAGGGGATCGGACGCCATTCGACTCCCGCACCCATGGTCCACAGCGCGGCAAGCTCCTGCGAGGCCGTGTCGGTCGAGACGCCGAGCGAAACTCCGGCGAGGAGGTAGGGCCCGAATCTCGAACGGCGCCGAAAGGCGTGCAGCTGCCAACCGACTCCGTAGAAGGCGTGGTGGCGTCCGAGGCTGTCGTGGATCAAAACCTGTGCGGCGAGTCCGTACGAAAAGATTCCGGCGAGGGGTACGTCGGTGCGCAGCTCGTAGCTCGTGGATTGATTGCCCTGATACCAGCGGCCGTACCGCAGATCGACGTCGCGACCCCCCCCCCGTCCCTGGGCGGCGAGCGGTGAGAACCCGGCGATTAGGAGGAAGAGCTCAATCCGCGGCCGCGATCGCGGCATGCTCCTCGGAGGCACGCGGTGCCATGTGATGCGAGAGCAGGTGCGGCAGGTGGCGCATGAAGCGAACCCAAGTCCACAGCACGGCAAACCCGAACAGCAGCGCCCCCGCAGCGGCGATGGCGAGCATGACGACGGGACTCTCGAATCGCAGCGCGACGAGCGCCCCGAGCCACAGGCCGACGTGCGATGCCGCCCACGCCCAGGCGGGGGTCAGCAGCCACCCCACGACCACGAGCAAGTGCGCCATCCATCTCGGCACGTTGCGTTACCCTTTGCGAGCCAGAACAACCAACGCGTATATGACGAGCGTGAGCACGAACCCGGCACCGGCGGCGACCGGCATCAGCAGCACACCCGCGAGCCCGAGGCCAAGTCCCGCACTCAGGCCACCCAGGACGGCGGGGATGGCCAGCGACCGGATCGAGGTATCACCGCCCCGCGCCCCGCGGCCGGCGGTCACAATCGCGCCCATCCACGCGACGAACGTCCCCAGCATCCACCAGATCGGGAGATACCACCACGTGCTTCCCCCGCCGACCGCGTCCCAGGTCCAGGGGAACGCCCGGAAGGGCCGGAGCAGGATGATGTCGATCGCCATAAAGACGATCGTACCCCACAACCCGATCGCTGCGGCACTCGCGACTCCCTGAACGGTCCGGGAGGCGGCGAAGAAGCCGGGCAGGAACGCCGCGGCGACACCGCCCGCGAGCACGATGAGCATTAATAGGAACGAGCTGGCGATTCCCGGAAGTAGCCCGGATCTGGATACGAGGAGAAACAGGACGACGGCCGCCCCGGTCACCGCACCGACGATGGTTCCACTCACCAGTATGTGCCGGAATTCGGAGCGATCGACAGTCGCAGAAGTCATCTGAGGCGATCTCCTCGAGGAGTGATCCTGCTAATCTAAACGCCGCACATTACGTGGCAAACACAAACAGCACCGTGAGATCGGTTACGGCCCAGGCGGCCAGCGCTCGATACATGCCCCCCTGGTGTTGCTTCGGGCTCCACGTCGCGAAGTC
>WNEZ01000535.1_pt1 | contig 30737 bp, 23 predicted proteins | sample 5400521 | NCBI WGS metagenome assembly WNEZ01 (sample SAMN13153339, study PRJNA577476) | soil metagenome | isolation source: 120 cm saprolite under Douglas fir tree site 2 hole 1 replicate 1 | place: USA:California | collected 2015-04-18 | reverse complement strand
ATAAAAAGCTGGCGGGCATGACGGGTACGGCGGAAACCGAAGCGCCGGAATTCGACAAAATCTACCGGCTCGAAGTCATCGTCATTCCGACGAATCGCACACTGCTGCGTAAAGAGAATCCGGACATCGTTTACCGCACTGAGAAAGAAAAATATTTCGCGGCTGCTGACGAAATTCAGAGGCTGCACGACAGCAATCAGCCTGTGCTGGTGGGCACGACCTCGATCGAAAAGTCCGAGCGGCTCTCGGAGCTGCTCAAGAAGAAGGGAATCAAGCACGTCGTCCTGAATGCGAAGTATCACGAGCGCGAAGCGGAAATTGTCGCGCAGGCCGGACGCAAAGGCATGGTCACCATCGCCACCAACATGGCGGGCCGCGGCACCGACATTCTGCTCGGTGGTAATGCCGAATTCATGGCCAAGCAGGAATGCGTGAAGAAGGGAATCGCGCAGCCGATCCGCGCCGCGCAAGGCAAGATTGAAGCCGATGTCGACGATCCGAATCGCACGGTTTGGTACTACGCCGGCAATGAGTACGCGGTCCCGACCGATCAATGGAACGAGATCTTTACTCGCTACAAGAACGACACGGACCGCGAACACCAGGAAGTGATCGAGGCAGGCGGGTTGCACATCTTCGGCACCGAACGCCACGAAGCGCGCCGCATTGATAATCAGCTTCGCGGGCGCGCCGGCCGCCAGGGGGATCCCGGCTCTTCGCGCTTCTATCTTTCGCTCGAAGACGACCTGATGCGGATCTTTGCCAAGGAGTGGGTTTCTAACCTGCTGCAACGCCTCGGCATGGAAGAAGGTATACCCATCGAATCGCGCATGATCACGCGCCGGATCGAAGCCGCGCAGAAAGCCGTCGAAGGCCAGAACTTCGAGGCCCGCAAACATCTGCTCGAATACGACGACGTCATGAACAAGCAGCGCACAGCGGTCTACGGACTGCGCCGCCGTCTGCTGGAGGGCCTCGACCAGAAAGACCTGATCATTGAAGACTACGTCTCCGCGATTCTCGGCGACATCCTCGAACGGCACTGTCCGCCGAAAGAACACGTTGACAACTGGGACCTCAAGGCTCTGAAAGACGCGATCTTCACCCGCTTCGGCGTCGACATTTATGCCGAAGGCCTCAAGCCTGAACACATGAATCGCCAGGAACTGGGCGACGCCATCTTCGACAAACTGAAAGAGCGGTATGACGCAAAAGAGGCTCTCATTGGCGCTGAGGCCATGCGCTATCACGAGCGGATGATCATGCTGAGCGTGATCGACGGGCAGTGGAAAGATCACCTGCTCTCGATGGACCACCTGAAAGAGGGCATCAACCTGCGCGGCTACGGGCAGCACGACCCGCTGGTCGAATACAAGCGCGAGTCCTACGACATGTTTGAAGAGATGATGCAGCGCTTTCAGGAAGAAACGGTTCGCTACCTGTACCTGATGCAGATCATGGAACGGCCGCCGGACCAGGGAGCGAGGCCGGGTGGCGGCGGAGGAAGTCCAAACGATCTGTCGGGACAGGGGCCCGAAGCCGGTGTACCTTCAATCATCACCGGCGGTCGAGGCGGTAACGGACGCCCGCCGCGCCAGGTCGCCACTTCCGTGGACGATATCGAAGAGGCCTTCCAGCGTAAGAAAAAGAAAGAATTGGAACAGGCGCGTATGGCCGGCGCTGGCGACTTGCAGGTCCAGCAAGTCGTGCGCTCGGGAGCAAAAGTTGGACGTAACGATCCGTGCCCTTGCGGAAGCGGCAAGAAATACAAGAAGTGCTGCGGCGCAAATTCGTAAGTCTCTCTCGCCTCCCAACTTTCATGAATTGTCATCCCGAGCGAAGCGAGGGATCTGCATTTCGCCGCAAGATGCAGATCCCTCCCCATCGGCTGCGCTTAGGGTCGGGATGACAAGGCCTGGTGAATCCTCCCCATTTACTCTCGACGTCTCTGCGGCTAAACGCCGTTTGGTTTCTTGCGGAGAGCGCGAAATGTCATCTCTGTAGCTTTGCTGCCCGTCGCACGTTTCCACGCGAAGAACAGCTCCGCGTAAGTTTGCGTGATGTAATGTGCGTTCGTGATCCCGAGAGCGCGCGCTGTGCGGTCGATCCAGCGCGACGGTCCTTCGATCTCGCCGAAGTTTCCAATCGGAGTTTCATCGAGCACCACGTGGCCCGTGCCGTCGCTCCACTCCGCGCGATATTTTTCATAGCGAAACGTCGGCGCGAACCCAAGCGCGCGCAGAATGGCATCCATCTGCACGCCGTTCTCGACACGGGTTTCCAGCTCAACCCGCACTTTATGGTGACCAGCCTTACCTTTCGCCTTGTGCGTCAGCACCCAGGTCTCGCCATATTTGCGGAGCCGCAACAGTTCGCCTTGCTTGCGCAGCTTCTGGCCGGGCAGGTCGTAGAGTGAATTCATTTCGTGGGTAGAGCGGGTGAGCTGCTTGAAGCCGGCTTGCTTCAGCGCCAGGGTCAGTGCGGGGAAATCGTCAATTCGAAATTTAATTTCGATCTCTTTCGGCATGCTGAAATCTTAAACGTCGAGACGCCGGGGACGCGGAGAAAAGCGAATCCAGAGATGTTGCGTCCGCGGCAGCTGCCGAGCTTGCGCTCGGCTCGGACCCTTCGACTTCGCTCAGGGCAGGCTCGCGAGGGCGCCCGTCCCCACACGAACTAAGATCTCGGCTCGACCTCAGACTCCCGCTCCCGCCGATGGAACCAGCTCATGTGCGGCAGATCGCGCTTCACTTTTCGCCGCTTCGCGATCAGTTCCGCTGTGATCGACACGGCAATCTCCTCGGGCGTAATAGCACCAATGTCCAGCCCGACCGGGGCGTGGACACGGTCAAATAAATGCGGCGGCAGACCTTCGGCTTGCAGCTCTTTAAAGATGGTAATCGTCTTCCGCCTCGACCCGATCATCCCGACGTAGCACGCCGGAGTCTGCACCGCCCAGCGCAGCATGCGCATGTCGTCGCGGTGCCCGCGCGTGACGATCACGATGTATGAAGACTCGCTGGGCGCGAGCTGCGCCGCGGCCTTCTCGAAATCTTCCGCGATTACCTGCCGCGCCTCGGGGAAGCGTTCGCGGTTCGCGTAGGCCTCGCGATCATCCACTACAGTGATGTCAAATCCGGCAATTCCGGCAACTTTGCAAAGGCTTGCTGCTACGTGACCTGCGCCAAAAATATAAAGGTCTGCTGGAGGTAAGACCGGCTCCACGAAAATCTCGAGCGTCCCGCCGCAGACGAGGCCGGTGTCGTATTTCGGATCCTGATTCAGATCGAATGTCAGGGTTCGCGGCCTCTCCGATTCCATCACTTCGCGCGCCGCCTGCCACACCTCGGCCTCCACGCAGCCGCCGCCGATTGTCCCGACGATGGAGCCATCGTCCCGAACCAGCATCTTTGCCGTTTTGAACGAAGGAATCGATCCGCGCACATTCACAATGGTCGCTACTGCCCCGCGCCGTCCGTCTTTTCGCAAGCGGACGATCTCTTCGTAGAGGTCCATAGGTTGATTATGGTTGGGTGAGCCGGTCAAGGTCAAACGTGGGCGTCAGCTGGGGTCGAGCTACGCCCGGCTGGACAGCCGGGGGCGGCTGTCGCTACGCAAAGGCAAAGCGATTTGTGCTAGCTTGAAGCGTCCGAATTTCGGTGCCACGCTCCAGGAGCTTCCATGAAAGCCGTTCGCATTCATCAGTTCGGTGGGCCCGAAGTCCTCACCTACGAGGACGTGCCCGATCCCAAGCCGCGTAAAGACCAAGTACTCATCCGCGTGCGGGCATGCTCCCTGAATCACCTCGACATCTGGGTTCGCAAAGGCTTGCCCGGCGTCAACCTGCCGCACATCCTCGGCAGCGACATGGCCGGCGAAATCGTCGAAGTTGGCGAGTACGTCACTGACCTCAAGCTCGGACAGCGCGTGCTGGTCGCGCCCATGTATTTCTGCAATCACTGCGTGAAGTGCGTTGCCGGCCTGCAGAATCAGTGCCGCCAGTTCACCGTTTTAGGCAACGCGGTCGATGGCGGCAACTGCGAACTCTTCGCTGTTGCGGCCGTCAACGTCATCCCGATCCCCAACTCGCTCGATTTCAATGAGGCCGCCAGCGTTCCGCTCGTCTTTATGACCGCGTGGCACATGCTCACCGGACGCGCCGCCATCCGCCCCGGCCAAACCGTGCTGGTGCTCGGCGCGAACTCGGGCGTGGGCATTGCCGCCATCCAGATCGCAAAGATGTTCCACGCGCGCGTAATTGCGACCGCGGGCGATGACCGCAAGATGGAGCGCGCTCGTGAACTCGGCGCCGATTTCGTTATCAACCACTACCAGCAGAAGATTTCAGAGGAAGTCCGCAGGATTACCAACTTCGAGGGAGTCGACATTGTCATCGAGCACGTTGGACCAGCCACGTGGCAGGAAAGTGTCAGGTCGCTCAAAACCGGCGGCACACTCGTCACCTGCGGCGCGACGACGGGACCGAGAGTCGAAGTCGATCTGCGGTTTCTTTTCTCGCGCCAGCTTTCATTGTTGGGCTCGTACATGGGCACGATGAGCGAACTCCACGAGGTGCTCGGCCACGTGTTCGCCGGACGCCTTAAGCCGATCATCGATCATACGTTCCCGTTGAAAGACATCCGCACTGCCCACGAGTACATGGAGAAGAGCCAGATGTTCGGCAAGATCGTGCTGAACCCGTAGAGTTTTTCACTAGAAAAGGGCGCGAGAACACAGAGCGCAACTGGAATCCATCTCGCCAGCAATTGTGTAATGGCTTGTCCCCTACATTCACGCGGCCAAGACTAATCCCTTCGGACTGTGATGGCGCGCGAATGACTAGTCCTCAAACCAAGACGACCGGGTCAATCGAGCCTTTGCTCTTATCCAATCAACTCATCGCGCACTTTGCGATGAGGTGGGATTCACTGCTGCCGCCGCTTACTTCTTGACCACAATCCCAATCCCCAACTCCCGTAACTGACCCTCCGCCACCGGCGTTGGCGCTTCCATCATCAGGTCTTTCGCGGCGGCGGTTTTGGGGAAGGGAATTACCTCGCGCAAACTATCCGCTCCCGCCAGAATCATCACGATGCGGTCGAGGCCGAGCGCGATCCCGCCGTGAGGGGGCGTTCCGTACTCGAGCGCTTCCAGGAAGAAGCCGAAGCGCGAGCGCGCTTCTTCTTCCGTCATGCCGAGCGCGCGGAAGATTCTGCTCTGCACATCCTGCCGGTGAATACGGATCGAGCCCGATCCCAACTCCGTCCCATTCAGCACCACGTCGTAAGCGAGCGCTCGCACCATGGCTGGATCGGTCTCCAGCTTGTCCATGTCTTCATCGTGCGGCGATGTAAACGGATGATGCGCCGCGTTCCATCGCCTCTCGCCTTCATCCCACTCGAACATGGGGAAGTTCGTCACCCACAGAAAACGGAAATCGCCTTTCTGGAAAAGCTTGTGCCGGTCGGAATATTTCTGCGCCAGCGCCACCCGTAGCAGTCCGGCCGAGGCATAGATCGCCAGTTCCGCGGGCGTCACTTTGCGCTTGCTGGCGGGATGCGCGTCTCTGGAAGTGCCCGGCTGCGCCGAGCCCACTACCAGTACAAGCAGATCGTCCGCCGCCGCGCCGGCTTTGTTGCGGAGTTTCGCAGCCGCCTCAGGAAACTTGTTCTCAATGCGCTTGAAGTCTTCGAAGACGCGCGCTCCGCCCTTCGCCACAAACAGCGGCTTGATGTCGTCGCGCTCCTTCCGCGAAAGCTCGCCCACATGCGGAATCCGGATCGCAATCACCGGCAGATCCTTATTAATCGCTAGTTGTTCCAGATCAGCCGCCGCAAAACAATCGCTCACATCGGTGAAAGCCGGCACGCGCAGGTCGGGCTTGTCGATGCCGTATTGGCGAATCGCATCGTCAAAATCCATTCGCGGAAAGGGCGTCGCGATCTCGTGCCCCGCTGCCTTGAACGCCGCAGTCAAAAAGCTCTCGACCACTTCCCAAACCCGCTCTGGTTGTGGATAAGACATCTCAAGATCGATCTGCGTGAATTCGGGCTGGCGGTCGGCCCGCAAGTCTTCGTCGCGGAAGCAGCGCACGATCTGGAAATATTTGTCGAAGCCCGAGATCATCAGGATCTGCTTAAATAGCTGCGGCGATTGCGGCAGCGCGTAGAACGATCCCGGCTGCACGCGGCTGGGGACCAGATAATCGCGCGCGCCCTCCGGCGTCGAGCGCGTCATAAACGGCGTTTCGATCTCGAAGAAGCCCTGCGAAGCGAGATTGTCGCGGATCGCGAGCGCCACTTTGTGCCGCAGCTCGATGTTGAACTGCATGGCGTCGCGCCGCAAATCGATGTAGCGATATTTCAACCGCATTTCTTCATTCGCGAGCACCGTATCCGACGGCAGAAACGGTAGCGGCTTCGACACGTTCAGAATGCGCAACTCCTCGACTACCAATTCGACTTCTCCGGTTGGGATATTGGGATTGATGGTGTCGGTATCGCGCCGCTTGACCATGCCGATCGCCGCAATCACAAACTCGTTGCGCAGCGCTTCAGCCTTCTTATGAACGGATGCATTCAGTTCGTGGTTGAACACGACTTGCGTCACGCCGGAGCGGTCGCGGAGATCGACGAAGATGATCTGGCCCAGGTCGCGCCGCCGGTTGACCCATCCCATGAGCACAACTTTCTTGCCCGCATCGGAGAGCCGAAGAGCCCCGCACATATGAGTTCGCCTGAGGTCGCCTAAAAAATCGAGCACGTATTCGCCTTGTCCAGCTGAAATTCGTTTAGCTGAAATTACCGTGGTGAGCCGAAACGAAGATTATACGAAACGTAGATTATAAATGGCGGAGAGTCAGTACCCAGTGCCCGGTTGCCAGAACGAGAGATTACCAGCCGGACTAGGTGGTTTTACTGGGTACTGGATACTGAGTACTGGGTACTATTTGTTCTTCGTGCACTTACCTTCCATGACCGGGGTCCAGTTGTTGCCATCGGATGACATCTCAAACTTGAACGTGTAGGACGTCGGCGACAGAATCTTCTCGCTGAAGCGGCCTTTCCCGGCTGGTTTCATGTCGCCGATCCAGGTCCAGGCGTCGCCGTCCACAGTTCCCTTGGACACCACGGACTCGCCCATACTGTTGAACTCGTTGTAGGTGTACTTCTTTTCGTCGGGATCGTACCCCAGGAAAGCGATCCCGCTGCCGTTGCCCATGGAAGCACTCTTCATCTGGGAATGAATGACGACAAAGTAGCCGCCTTCCATCCACTCGGCGTCCTGGGGGGTGCTCACTTTCCCGCCCGGTCCCATGGGCCCAGGCTTCACGTCGCCGTCGCAGGCCCAGCTACCAGTGAAGTAGTCGAGCTTCTTGTGCTCAGGTCCAGGCTTTGGCATGTTCATTTGTGCGGAAGCCATGGCGGCGAGCTGCAGAGTAGCGAGGAAAGTTGCGATGAAAAGGCCCGGCGTACACTTTGACGTACGCTTCATAAAGAACGCCCTCCTGAAAGTGAATTTGCCACGAAAGCCAAAGTGATCTTTGCCCCGGCAGCCGATGGTAGACACCCGGAACGCGCAAGTCAACGGATCATTAACCCACTTTGCGCGCTAATCCAGATCGTTCGCACTCCAAAGGTTGGGCGTGATCTGGCGGAATTTCAGTTTCCATTGGCCGTCGATTCTTGCCCAGGTGTCCGCCATGTGGCGATAGCGTGGATGTTCTCCGGGGACGATCAGGTTGTAGGCGACGACGGCTGAGTCATCGTTCAGTTTGAAGACGCGGAAATCGTAGGCACGCGTGTCCTTAGGCATCCCCTTTTCCGCGGATTCAACGACTTCGCTTCTGTCGTAAAAGTCGCCGTTGGTTGCGATGCCCTGGAAATCGTCCGCGACCGCGCGGTCTACCACGGTTGCTTGTTTCGTCTGGATCGCCTGCAGGAACTGCTTCTGCTGATCAATGAGTTGCTGGTCGAAGGCGGAGACCGGCTTGGAAGACGGAGTTTGAGAAAGAGCCAGAGTCACGCCAACCAGAACCGTGCCCAACGGTAAAAGAATGCCGCGCATGAGCGCCTCCAAAAGAAATAGATTTACCCTGTGTTCCCCTGTGCCCGCTGTGGTCGAGACCTAAAAGCTTTAACCACAGAGGACACAGAGATCACAGAGGACGTCAAAGGCAAGAGCTAAAGCCAAAAAGCTACTTCCGCAAAATCCGTTGCGCCAGTTCGGCGCGCGGAACTGTGACTTGTTCCCCAGACGCGAGATGCTTGAGCGCGAAGGCATCGGCCGCCACTTCGTTCTCGCCGACGATGAGGATGTATCGCGCCCCCATCTTGTCGGCCACCTCGAAAGACTTTTTCAAGCGAAACGATTCGTCGCCGAGATCGACAACCAGATCGTGCCGGCGCAGTTCGCGAGCCACGCGCGCGGCTTCGCGATTCATCCCCGCGCCGAGCGGAGCAATGTACACGTCGGGCTTGCGAACGAAAGACCGCACAACCGACTCCGCCGAGTCGGCCAGCGAAAGCACCAGCCGATCTTCTCCGATAGCAAATCCAATCCCCGGAGCCGCCGGCCCGCCAAGCGCTTCTGATAAGCCGTCATATCGTCCGCCGCCGAGGATCGCGTTCTGCGCCCCCAGCGCGCCATGCGTAAATTCAAACGCAGTGCTGGTGTAGTAATCGAGACCTCGCATCAGGCGCGGGTTTTCGACGTAGGGGATCTGGACGGAGTTCAGGATCGTTTTTACTTCGTCGTAGTGAGCGCGGCAGGCTTCGTCCAGGAACTGGGTGATGGTGGGTAGAGTTTTTATGATGGGCTGGTCTTCTGGAACTTTGCAGTCGAAGACTCTCAGCGGATTGGTTACGGCTCGGCGCCGGCAGTCGACGCAAATTTTATCTACCACGGGTGCGAGCGCTTGGCGGAGAGCTTCGTTGAATTTTGCGCGGTCGGCGGGGCACCCCACGGAGTTTAGTTCGAGCGTCCAGTTGGTGATGCCCACTCGATCGAGCAGCGTGGCCAGGAGTTCGAGGATTTCCGCGTCTCTCGCCGGAGACTGGCTGCCGGCGCTGGCGGGGCCGATGACTTCCGCTCCGATTTGATAGAACTGGCGGTAGCGGCCTTTTTGCGGACGCTCGCGGCGGAATTGCGGTCCTATATAGAAGAGCTTGTTGAGGCCGCGGTCCCAGAGTTTGTGCTCGATGTAGGCGCGGACCACGCCCGCGGTATTTTCGGGGCGCAGAGTCAGCGATTGCCCTTTGTCGCTTTCGGCGCGGCTGCGATCTTCCCAGGTAAACATTTCTTTCGTGACAATGTCGGTCTCCTCGCCTACGCCTCGGGCGAACAGTTCGGTGGACTCGAAGATGGGGGTGCGGATTTCGTGGAAGTTGTAGGCGCGGAAAACGTCGCGGACGGCGGCTTCGACGAAGTTCCACAGCGCCGTTTCGGGCGGGAGAAGGTCGCGGGTTCCTCGGGGGGATTTGATAGTCGGTCGCTGGTCGCTGGTCATTGGTCGTTGGTCGTTCGCTGTTCGCGAAGCCCTCGGCGTGAAGCTCGTCATCCTTCTGTCGATGGGGGACTTGATTAGTTTAACGTCGAATTGGGATTTTTGCGGATCTGGACGAGTTGTGCTTTCTCAATCTAAGAGCGCTTTTACGGGTTTTCCACTAGCAGGGAAGGAAAGAAGAGAAGAAGAAGCTGCGGGAAGAGAAACCGCGGTCACGATTGAAAGTCGCAGGTCAGATTGTAGAAGTAAAATCGGCCCGCCCCACTCCACGATGTTCGATTCAGGACGACTGGCCTCGATCCTGTGTCGGAGAAACTCGCGGGCAGCCAGCCTTCAATCAGAAAAAAGGAAGATTGGAAGGAAGGTTGCCCGCCCATCGCATCCTATTGCACCACCTGGTTCACGACAGAGGATGTGCTCTTGTCGGAGAAGGCATCTCCCAAGTACTGAGCTGTGACCGGGTGCGTGCCTACAGCGAGCGTGGACTTGGTAATTTTGGCTATGCCTCCGCTCAACACTGCCGCCCCAAGCGTGGTCGTTCCGTCCAGGAATTTTACTTTGCCTGTCGGCACCGGACCCGAGCTCGTTACCTGTGCGGTAAACGTCACCGCTTGCCCAAACTGTGAAGGATTTGGACTTGAACTCAGGGTTGTCGTTGTGGGGTACCCCTCGACCACCTGGGTGACCGAACCAGTGCTCGACTGAAATACCGTATCCCCAGGGTAGGTTCCCTTGATGGTGTGCGTCTTCAACGTCAGCGAGGATGTGGTGAACGTTGCCACACCACTCGTGGTGGTACCCGTTCCAATCGCCGTCACGCCGTCGAAGAAAGTCACAAGTTCGCCGTCCGGAATCGTGCCATGGCTTGGCGTCACCGTAGCCGTAAAAGTCACCGGGTTCCCGACGAACGAAGGCGACCCAGAAGTGACCAACACTGTCTTTGTTGGAACTCCTCTGTTGACTTGCTCCACGAGCGCTGAGGATACGCTTCCAGTATTGTTCGTATCGCCGGAGTACGTGGCCGTGATCGAGTGGGTGCCCGGCGTGGTGTACTTTGTGGTGTAGGCCGCCTGGTCGCCTACCATTGTCACCGTTGCAACTGTCGAGCCTCCGTCTTCGAACATCACCGTTCCTGTGACCGCTCCTCCGTATTGGCTGGCTACTGTCGCGGTGTACGTGACGAGCTCTGTGATAAGCGCTGGGTTAAGCGATGATGCCAGAGAGCTAGCTGTCGTTGCCAGATTTACGTTTTGCTGGAGCGGTGCTGATACATCGGAGTTGAACTTCAGCGAGCCTTGGTACACCGCGGTGATCGAGTGTGAACCACCTTGCAACACGGAGGTGGAAATCGATCCGCGTCCATTCACCAGCGTTGCACTTCCGAGCGAAGTTGAACCATCGAAAAATATAACCGTTCCCGATGGTGTGCCTGACCCGGAGCTCACTACCGCAGTGAACTTGACCGGCTGCCCAAAGACCGATGGATTAAGTGATGCGATCACTTTAGTCTTGGTAGCTACAGCTCCGACGTGCAGCATCACTCCGACGAGAGAAGCCCCGTTGCCATCCGTAGTCCCCACGACCAAGTCAAGCCTGCCGTCGCCATTCAAGTCCGCAACCGCCATGGACCTAGGGTCACTTTCGGCTTGGGTCACCGCTGGCTGGAAGGTGCCGTCGCCATTACCCAGCAGCACGGCTACTGTGCCTGAAACGTTATTGCCTACGACAATGTCCAGTTTGCCGTCCTGGTTCACATCCGCGACCACAATCGATCCGCCGGCGTATCCGCCAGTGCCGTAGCCGACCCTCGGCTGGAAGGTTCCGTTACCATTGCCGATTAGCACGCCTACGCCAGCCCCACCTACGCCAGCCCCAGCATCCATTTCCACAATGTCGGGCTTGCCATCGCCGTTCACATCCGCGATGGCCACGTCACTGGTGTGGTTTCCGCCGGAATAGTTGACCACGGGTTGAAAGGGGTTGGATGTGTCCCCGGTGCCCAGTAGCACACCCACTACTCCGTGGAAGACCTGTGTGCAGGGTTGGCTGGTACACTGGTTCGCCGCGACCACGTCGGGCTTGCCGTCGCCGTTCAGATCTGCAACCGCTATGGCCAGCGCCTGCCGGCCACCCGAGTCATAGTATGGGTAGTCCGGCCCGAAGGTGCCGTCGCCATTGCCCCGCAGCACAGTCACTGCGCCATCGCCCTTCAAGCAAAGTGGGGGGCCGGGGCAACCACCTAACAACACCACGTCTAGTTTGCCGTCGCCGTTTACGTCGGCGACGGCGATCGAGACAGCACCCTCAAGGTCGTTGAAGGTCAGCGCCGGCTGGAAGGTTCCGTCACCATTCCCCAGTAGTACTCCGTCCTCCCCCAGGACATCCGGCTTACCGTCGCCGTTCACATCCGCAACCACTAGGGTCTCTGATCCGACTGAGTCGTAGGTCACCGCCGATTGGAACGTTCCGTCACCGTTGCCCAGCAACACAGCCACGGAGCCGTTGGTGCAGGTAGGGCAGGCGATGCGGTTCGCCACCAGCAGATCGGGCTTGCCATCGCCGTTCACATCCGCGATCGCCACTCCGCCGGAACCGAACCCTTTCGGATCGTAGATTACGGGAGGCAGGAAAAAGGGCGCACCTGAGACCATCGGGTCCGCGCCGAGTCTTTCCCCCGGAGAGCGGACCACCGGAGCGCGCTCAGCGCTGTTGCCTTCGAGCAGCACCGGACGCTCCTGCGCAAGCAGGGGTCCGCCGACATTTCTTGAGGCAGCGGGCGATTTCCAGGATGCCTGGCCTGCTCCCTTTGTCTGCGCCAGGGCGGCCAGAGCGATCATTACGGTCAGGACTGCGATGAATGGAGCGATACCACGGAGAGCGCTAGCGTTGCGAGTGTCTTTGCGGGTCATGGGAGACCTCCTGTGCCACGGAAGCAGGGGCCCTGGGTCCGGCTACGTACCTATCTCTGTTTGGGTGCCGAACCTCCTGCGCAGAATCGCGCAGCTTTCGGGAGAGGCCGCCAGCATGAGCCTGCGGGAACTGATTGTCAATCAAAAATCTTATTCCGACAAATGAAGCGAGTTGCCCGCCTATCGCATTCTATTGCACCACCTGGTTCACGACAGCGGATGTGCTCTTCGCCGAGAATGCATCCCCCAAGTACTCAGCGGTGATTGGGTGAGTACCGACAGCGAGCGTGGACTTGGTGAGTTTGGCCACGCCGCCGCTCAGCGTCACGAGTCCAATCCCCGTTGTCCCGTCCAGAAATTTCACGCTTCCGGTTGGCGCCGGGCCAGTGCTCGTCACGTGGGCGGTAAAGGTCACTGCCTGCCCGAATTGTGAAGGATTGAGACTCGAGGTTAGGGCCGTGGTCGTCGGATACTTCTCGACCACCTGGGTAACCTTTCCAGTACTCGGCTTGAATTCTGCATCCCCAGCGTAGGTTGCCTTGATGGTGTGTGTTCCAACGGTTAGCGAGGAAGTGGTGAACTTCGCCACTCCACTCGCAGTGGCGCCCGTTCCAATCGCTGTTGTGCCGTTAAAGAATGTCACAGTTTCGCCATCGGGGACAGTGCCATAGGTCCAGCTCACCGTCGCAGTAAACGTCACAGACTGCCCGATGAATGAAGGCGACCCGGACGTGGTCAATGTTGTTTTTGTTGGGACAAGGCCTACATATTCTATTAGCGTGGCGGATGTGCTGGTGGCATTATCCGCATCGCCGGAGTAAGTGGCCGTGATCGGGTGGGTGCCTGATCCTGAATACGTTACTCTGTAAACTGCCTGACCACCAACCAACTTAACCGTGGTTGCCGACGTGCCGTGCTTAAACGCCACTGTTCCTGTCAGCGGTCCGCCGGATTGGTTGGTCACGGTAGCTGTGTAGATGACTTGTTGGTTGACCGCTGCCGGGTTCACGTTTGAGGCCAGTGAGGTTGTTGTAGGGCTATGGGGACCTGTATTGTTCAAAAGTACCCCTACCGAGCCGTGCGAGCAGTTGGTGTTCTTGAAACACTCGTTTGTGACCATTACGTCAGGTCGGCCGTCGCCGTTCACATCTGCGATCGCTATCCCACCCCCACCCGTGTTGTAAAAGACCGGTGCCTGAAATGTGCCGTCGCCGTTACCCAGCAGCACCATCCCGGAAGCCGTTACTACGTCCAGCTTGCCGTCCCCGTCAACGTCTGCCAGCGCGATCTGGCCGAGTTGCGCGCCCGGGCTGTAGGTGATTACCGACTGGAAGGTGCCGTCGCCATTGCCGAGCAGCACTCCCAGCGGGCCGAGCGTGGAACAGTTACTATTGCCGCAAACGTTCGCGACCACCAGGTCGAGCTTTCCGTCGCCGTTTACGTCGCCGACCGCAACGGAAACGGTGTAGTCACCGCCAGAGTCATAGGGTACTGCAGCGTCGAAGGTGCCATCACCTTTGCCCAGCAGGACGCCCACTGAGCCGGGACCGTAATTGCAGTTTTGGCTGGTGGCGCACGTGTTGGGTATTATCAGGTCTGGTTTGCCGTCGCCGTTCACATCCGCCGCTATTACCTGGCGGGGACCGATCCCGCCTGTGCCGTAGGTTACCGCTGTCTGGAAAGTGGCATCGCCGTTACCTAACAAAACACCCACCGTTCCCGGCCCGGTCGGGCACCCGTTGCCACAATTGGCCACCACCAAATCTAGTTTATGATCGCCGTTAAAATCGGCGACCGCCGGCGCACTGGGAAACATCCCACCCGTTCCGAAGACGTTGGCGCTTGAAAAGGAGTCGTCTCCGTTTCCCGTGCGGACGGTTACTACACCGGTAGAACAGTCCCTGTAGGCGCATCCGGAAGCGAGCATGTCGAGCTTTCCATCACCGTTCACGTCAGCGAGGGCTAGCCGAGCATAAAAGCCTGCTGTTGGGTAGAATCCCGTTCCTTGATCCTGGAAGGTGCCGTCGCCTCTGCCGAGCAGAATATTGACCCTTCCTACAAGACAAGTAGGACTGCAAAATCTGTTTCCAACGAGTAGGTCGGGTTTGCCGTCACCGTTGATATCACCGACCACAACCGACTCGGTATCGGTTCCGAAGTACGAGTCGTATGTGACTGCGGGCAGGAAAAGCGGCGTGCCAGAATCCGGCAGTCCCGCGTTCGAAGGCACGGCGCTACCCGGCATGGGCGCAGCGTGTGATTTCCCAAACGCCTGGCCTTCTTCCTTTGTCTGCGCCAGCGCGGCCAGAGCGATCATTACGGTCAGAACTGCGATGAATGGAGCGATACCACGGAGAGCGCTAGTGTTGCGAGTGTCTTTGCGGGTCATGGGAGACCTCCGGTGCCACGGGAATCAGGGGCCCTGAGTCGGCTACGTACCTTATCTGTATTAGGGTGCCGAACCTTGCGCAGAATCGCGCAACAGCTTTCGGGAGAGGCCGGAAGTATGAGTCTGCGGGAGCTGATTGTCAATGAAAATCTTATTTCGTGAACCCGCCCAAACTGTACGATGGCGAACGTACAAGGCCCTGTCTCCGTGCTACGCTTTGCAGTTCTTTTACACATCTCTCCGCCGTACCCATTCCGGGCGTCGGTCTCTTGTGCAAATCTGATGATCCACAACGTCATCTGTGCCTGGAGGTCACCATGCCCAACCCAATCTGTGACATCTGTCACAAACCCGTGAAGCTTGAGACCAGTAAGACGAATGAAGTCGGGAAGGCTGTTCATGAAAGATGCTACTTACTCAGCGTTAGTTCGAAGAAGGCCACGAGTCCGCACAAAAAGATCGGGGAATAATGAGGATCCCATTTGGCTCCTCCGCGAAGCCGGTCCGGTGAAAATACGAAAGCCTGATACCATGCCTGATACGAAACCCTGTTTCGCAACCGGAATGTTTCCGCAGCCTTGCAGGCCGAGTTGCCATGCGTCGCGTACAGTTCATCGAACTCCATGAACAACCGTGGGTCCCGTCATCTCTTCGAGATGAAATTACGGATGCGCTTCAGTTTGGGTTAAATCTCGCAAAGGCCTATGCCCCCATCGCTCCGCTGCTGCAGGGCGTGCTTGATTCTGCGGGGAGCCGCTCTGTTGTCGATTTGTGTTCAGGCGGTGGCGGGCCATGGTTAGACCTGTCTCGAAAGCTCCAATCTCGAAGGCTGCAAGGAGACGCACCGGGACTTCAGATTGGGCACATTTGGCTCACGGATAAATACCCAAACCTTAGGGCACTCGAAAATGCCGGAGCCCCTTCAGAGAATATTACTTACTATCCGAGCTCGGTTGACGCGATGAAAGTTCCTTCCGAATTGAAGGGGTTTCGAACGATGTTCACGTCGTTTCATCATTTCTCGCCGGAAGAGGCTCGCGCAATACTTCAAAATGCCGCCGATGCCGGCGAAGGCATCGGCATATTCGAGATAACGAGGCGCGCTCCGTTGACTATCGGACTTATGTTTCCTTGGGCGCTCATGCCACTCGTCTGCACTCCAAGGATTCGTCCCTTCCGCTGGTCACGGTTGCTCTGGACGTATCTGATTCCGATCATTCCGCTGGTCTTCTTGTTCGATGGAGTGGTGTCCTGCCTTCGGACATATAGGCCACGGGAACTGCGTGAGATCGTCGACAAACTGACAGCCAGCGAATATCAGTGGGAGATAGGCGAGCATTCGAGTGGGAGAGTGCCGATTACTTACTTGATTGGTTATCCGCGGGCATGCGCCGCTGGAAGTCATCCAATAAAGGCGGCTGCGCACTGCTAGCTAAGAACTTCTTCTCTCCACCAAGTACGACTTCTTGTAACCCAGATAATTGTCGACGTAGCGAAGGATTGTTTCCTCATCTTTCTTGTCGAGGTGGCGGCGGAAGGTACCTGGGGAACCCATCCACAGGGAATTCGGCTCGACAATCGTTTTCTCGGGGAGCAGTGTACCGGCGGCGATGATGGAGCCGGATCCGATGACGACGCCGTTGAGAATGATCGAGCCCATGCCGATGAGACAGCGGGGTTCAATGGTGCAGCCGTGGAGTATAGCGTTGTGGCCAACGGTGACATAGTCGCCAACGTAGACGCCATATTGTTCTTTCATGCCGTGGAGGACGCAGTTGTCCTGAATGTTGGAATAGTGGCCGACTCGGATCTGGTGAACGTCACCGCGGAGGACCGCGTTCATCCAGATGCTGGAGTGTTCGCCGAGAATGACGTCGCCGATGAGCTGAGCGGAGTCGTCGACGTAGCAGGTGTCGGGGAACTGGGGAGTGACGCCTTTGTAGGAGCGGATCATGTTTTGTTTAGATGTAGCTCGGGACTTGCACGATGAAAAGTCAACATACCACGACAGCCGAGGGGATAAAAGAGAGGACGATCCAATAAAATTGGTTCGGCACATTTGATAACGAACCGGAGTGATTGGCGATGAAAGCATCAGATTTCCGCAGGATTGCGCTGAGCCTCGAAGGTGCGGAGGAAGGCTCACACATGGGGGCGGTCGACTTCCGCGTGGGAGGCAGGATCTTCGCCACGCTCGCCTCAGAGGACAAAGGTTACGGCAACTTGATGCTCACACCGGACCTGCAAGCGCAATTTATCGAGGAGCTGCCGGAGGTGTTCCTACCCATTCCTGGTGGATGGGGACGGATGGGGAGCACCCACATTCGGCTGGCAAAAGCGAACGAGGAGGTGCTGACTGGCGCTCTGCACACCGCTTGGAAGCTTCGGGTGGAGAAGAATAAGGGGACGAAGAAGAAACTCGCTCCGCGGCGCGGCTGAGTGCGCGAAGACTAGCCCCTAGTTCGTTGCAGTCCCTAGCCTCTCGCGGAGTGCACTCCTGTACAATTTTCCCGAATGAAGCAGCTGGCGAAAGTTTCGGCGATTCTTTGGATCGTGCTGGCGGCGGTCTCGGGTCCTGCCGAGCCCATTGCTTCTTTGCGCCCGAGCAATTACGTCAATGATTTTGCCGGGGTGCTGGATGCAGCTACGCAGACGCGGTTGAACGACCTTTGCCGCCAGGTGGAGCAGAAGGCGCAGGCGCAGATTGCCGTGGTTACGGTGAAGTCTACGGATGGGCAGGACATAGTGAGTTACGCGGTCGCGCTGTATCAGAAGTGGGGGATCGGGGCGAAAGGGAAAGATCGCGGGGTGTTGATCCTGCTGGCGACTCAGGATCGCAAGTATTGGACTACGGTGGGATACGGTCTGGAGCCGATTCTTCCGGATGGAAAGGTGGGCGGTTTCGGACGGGAAGCAGTGCCTTTGCTGCGCAACGGGGACTATGGGGGAGCGGTCACGTTGATGACGGTACGCGTGGCTTCGGTGATTGCGCAGGACGCAGGCGTGACGCTGGAGAATCAGCCGTCGCTCGCCGCGACTCGGCAGCGACCTGCGCCTGGCGGTGGAGTGGGGGCGGCGATTGCTGTCCTCATTCTCGTCTTTATTGTGATTTCCATTTTGCGAGCGATATTTCGGAGCGGCGGTGGTGGCGGAAGCGGCATGGGATTCTTGCTGGGGATGCTGCTGGGATCTGGAGGATTCGGCGGCGGTCGCGGTGGATATGGTGGTGGAGGGTTTGGAGGTTTTGGCGGCGGGGGCGGCGGCGGTGGGTTTGGCGGGTTTGGCGGTGGCAGTACGGGTGGTGGCGGAGCGGGCGGAAGTTGGTAGAACGATAGGTGGCAGAGAGCGAGAGGGGCAGAATGGTTCCGGAAAAACTGATTAACGAGTTTGTCGAACGGATGCGGTCGGTGGCAGGGCCGAATCTGCTGGCTGTGATTCTTTATGGCTCGGCGGCGGCCGGAGATTACATTGCCGAGTATTCGGACGTGAACCTGCTTTGCGTGCTGCACGAGACTTCTTTCGCTGCGATTGAGGCGCTGGCTCCGGCGATCGAGTGGTGGGGGAAGCAGAAGCATCGCGTGCCGCTGCTGATGAGTGCGGAAGAGATGCGGCGGTCGGCAGATGTTTTCTCCATCGAATTTTTGGACATGCGGCGGAACTATCGCGTGCTGTGGGGAGAAGACGTTCTGAAGACGCTGGAGATTCCGATGCGTTTGCATCGGGCGCAGGTGGAGTATGAGCTGCGGGAGAAGACGATCCTGCTGCGGCAGCGTCTGCTGCTGGTGGCGGGAAACACGGAGGCGAAGTGGGAGCTGTTGTTGCGGTCGCTGCCGGCGTTTGGGACGCTGTTCCGTCATGCGCTGATAGCGCTGGGCGATGCGGGAGCGGGGTCAGGATCGAAGAGGGAAGTGGCGGTTGCAGTGGCGGGCAAGCTTGGGATCGATGCGAGCGTGTTTGGTGAGCTGTTGGATATAAGGGAGCATAAAAAAGATCGGAAGGCGGCAAAGGTGGATGAGATGTTTGCCCGCTATCTGAAGTTAGTGGAACAGGTGACGGCGGGGGTAGACAAGATGTTGGATCCGGCGGCGTGATAAGGCCTGCAGTGGACCGACGGGCGTCTCGCCCGTCAGAGTTGATTGTGGCCGAGCGGGGACGCCCGGCGCTCCACCGGCAAGAAAATCTTGTATTCAGGAGAGTGATATGAGCAAAGGCTTGATTGTACTGGTGGTGCTGGTGGTGATCGTGCTGGCGCTGTTCGGACAGTACGTGGGAGTGAAGAATCAGTTGGTGGCGAAAGATCAGGCGGTGAAGGCGGCGTGGTCGCAGGTGGACATCGTGCTGCAGCGGCGCGCGGATTTGATTCCGAACCTGGTGGAGACGGTGAAGGGATATGCGCAACAGGAAGTGACCGTGTTCGGGGACATCGCGAAGGCGCGGTCGGCATTGCTTTCAGCACAGACGCCTTCCGATAAGATCGCCGCGAACGGGCAGTTGGATGGAGCGATCGGCCGGCTCCTGTTGATTGTCGAGAATTATCCGCAGCTAAAGTCGAATGAAAATTTTCTCCGCCTGCAGGATGAGCTGGCCGGGACAGAGAACCGGATCGCCGTCGAGCGCAAGCGGTATAACGACGCGCTGCAAGATTACAACACTTACGTGCTGCAGTTCCCGAACAGCCTGTATGCGGGATTTGCAGGATACAAGCAGAACCCAGCGTACTTCCAGGCTTCGGAAGCTTCGCGAGCGACGCCGAAGGTGGACTTCGGCACGAAGCCAGCGGCTCCGGCGGCGGCTCCGGCTCATTGAGTGGTTAAAGGGGCAGCTGCTTCCCCTTAGAGACGCGGCTTGCCGCGTCTCCTGCTGCGGAGTGAGACGGGGCAAGCCCCGTCTCTACCGGACGAGTTGTTACTGGAGCGGCGTTAGGGCGATGCAGGTATCGTGATCGGGGATGGCGGCGCCGGTCGGATCGTAGTGGATTGCGCCATCTTCAGTGGAGCAGAAGCTGCGGTTGCCGCTGCCTGAGATGGGTGATCCGGCGGCAAAGTATTGGCTAGCGGGTGCGGTGCCGATGCCCGTGGAGTTGAAGGTGTATCCGCTCTTAGTGCCGGCGGCGAGCAGGGTGTCGATCAGGCAGGAGCTGGTCTCATCGGGCGGAGCGCAATTGGTGCCGCCGAGAGCGGTGAGCGTGGGCGCGAAGCCGACAGTCGGATAGCTGCTGTTGTAGGTGATCATCGCGGTGTTGATGGTGCGCAGCGAGGCGACGGCGGAGGCTTCGTTGGCGGCGACACGCGCCTGAAGCAGGTTCGGGATGGCGATCGCAGCGACGATCAGGATGATTGCGACGACGACCAGCAACTCGATTAGCGAAAAGCCTTTCTGATTCCTTTTGCGGTTTTTCATGGCGCGAACTCCTCTGGTTACTGAAGTTACTTTCCGACTTACTCTGTTCTGGTCCACGTTTCGGTGAGGGGATCGCCCGATGTATTCCTAAAATGCAACCTCATGACCAGATTGATTGCACAGAGTTATCAATTGTTTGCGGTGTCAGAGACGATCCCCAAGTGAAAAGAGTTGCATAGGGGAACGGAATGGAGAGGAAGGGACGGCGGCTGCAAGCTGGGACCGACGGATTGGGTGGTTACTGGTGGTGTGGATGTGGCGGCAGTCGCGCCAACGATCAGTGGGGGGCAAGATCTTTCGCTGTTGCGGAGACTCCGAAGTACTGCTCGTTCAGCGAAACCTGCGCCCCGCCGGTAATGTTCTTCATCCAGGTATCCATGCGCCTGGCTTGCAGCGTCGTCTTCGCTTCATTCTTGACGGATTCAAGCGGTGGCACACTCTTGGAAACCAGTTTGTAAATGTAGTAGCCCTCAGGCTCTTCCAGCACCGCGGAAACTTCCCCAGGTTTGAGGTCGAAAACTCCACGCTGAGTCCGCCTGAGCCGCTCGCGCGTCAGCTTGCCAAGACTCGCTTGCTCCGGCTCCCGGGAATTGGCCGCAGCGAGCGCTTCTTTTTGCAGACTCTCGAAATCCTCGCCAGCCACTGCCCGAGCGTGAATCTTCTCGGCCAGCGTCTTCATTTCGGGCTCGGTTCCGGGAATAGGATTCTGCACTCGGTTTGCACGGTCCACCTGTTTGGCGCGGGGTATGTAGACACGAAGAAGTTCGGCTTGCTCGAACTCGGCGGGATTTTCCCGATAAAAGTTTTCCAGTTCCTCCGGCGATATCTGCTCCGATTTTGCTTGCAGGTCGTGCATCAGTGTCTGGGTCAACAACTGCAGGCGCGCCAGTTCCAACATCCTCTGGAAGTGCGGGTCTTTGTCCATCCCCCGCTTCTGCGCCGCCCCCGCCAGTAATAGGTATTGAACGTAGATTTGGACAAACCGGCCCTTTCCTTCGGGTGTTGTGGCCCCTCCAGCCTCGGCAACGCCGTCAAACTCGGAGCGGGTTATCACCGTCAGGCAGGGCAACCCCTCCCGCGCGGCTGCGGCGGACCCACTCTCGCAAAAGCCATCCAGGGTAATCACTGGCATGTCCTGCCCCACACTCGCACCTTGCGTCGCCGCCTGCGAAGCCGCAGTGGACCCTGTCTGTGCCACCGTGGCAGCTGTCGTCAGTACGCAAAACCCAAGCAGGAAACCCAGCGCCAGCGCCCTCAATCCGTGATGATGCACGCCCATCCCTCCCACTCGTATTGAAAACCTGGTGATGCTAGCATGCCTCCAGCCGAAGGCGACACGCCACTTGTCGCCCACCAACCCAGTCCGGCAAGAAGACGTTCACATAAAAAAGCCGGGCAAGGCCATGAATCTGGCCCGGCCCGGACGGTGCTACATTCTCATCCAAACTCCGGATTACTGTCCGGGTTGGTTTGCCGCGATACAAGTACCCCAGGCGCCGCTGGACTGGACGTACATGCCGCTACCCCAAACCGCGGAGTCGTTGTTGATGCCGGGGTAATCCACAGCCACAGCGTCGTAATCTCCCCAACGAAACTGGTTGTATGAGGCGTCATTCACGCAACTGTAAAAGCCCCCGTCGTGGAACGGAAACAGAAAACTCACCGGGTTCGAAGTATAGAACTGGCCCGGAGAGACGCCCGTGTTGGAGAAGGTGGCGAACATCGTCCAGTCGCCATTCGGCGTCGGCGCCTGCGCTCCAAAGTAAGCTTCCGCAAAGTTGCCTGCGCCGCAGTCGTAACACCACTCCTGCTCTATGGTCGTGCCAGACAACACGGGGCAATTGACGCCTCCGGTGCAGCCCCCGCCGTTATCGTCCAGGAAAGGACGTACGGTCCATCCAAGCACGGCGCTGGCTCCTCCATCGTTGGTGTCAATCGAGGGATAGATCCGGCCCGATCCGTAGTGCACCATGGCGCTGATTCGATTGTCGAGGGTTTCGATACAAGCGCTGCAAAAATTAGCATTGTCAGCGTTCCCCGGGTAAAAGTACGGGCTGGTCGTATTGCAGCCCGTATAGATGCCCGAGAATCTGATTCCCTGAGAGCCGGAGGCGTCGGAATATGACCAGATAATTAGGCCGCTATCCGTGCCCGCCGGCGAGCAAAAACCGTCGGTCCCATTGAAGTTAACGCTGTCCACCACGTACTGCGCTTTTGGGTTATCTTCTGGGTCAGAGACATTCACCGGTTGCATGGTGTCCAGCACATCGCCGCCTAGCGTGAAGTCAAACACAACCGGGATGCTGGGAATTGGAGGAGCGTAAGCCCCAGAACCTGGTACAAGAATGGTGCCCTTGGGAATAAACAGGCACTCGGCATAGAAGGTGGACCCAAAGAAGTTGTCGCAAATCGTGATCACCGAGTTATTCGCGTTGTCGCCGCCGACGCTGTACGCCGTCTGTCCAAGCGTCGGATAGTCCGCCAGTCCTGGTCCCCTGGCGAAGTGATAGATACTATAACCCCCTGTCGGGAGACCGCCTTTGCTCACCGCGAGATCCAGCCACGCGGTTCCAAGATTATCCTGGTAACTGGAACTCACGATCCATCTGGCTGCCCTCCAGTCGTAGGTCGCGCGCGGGTCAAAGCAGCCGGCACCGCCGGAGTTCGGAACCCGTTTCATAAGTGTGCAGAGATCCTTCGGGTAGCCAAACGCCAGTACCCCAGTCTTGCTGTACACCGCTATGCACTCATTGACCACCTGGACGACATTCTTTGGCCCCACCGCCAGCCCCATGTCGGACGGAGTCCATCCAAGGCCATTGCAGCCCTGGCTTTGGCCGAGGAAATTAACAAAATTGCCCGGCGTTAACGGCGATGCCCCGCCTAACGGCGATGCCCCGCTTCGCGGAACGAGAAGATGCGCTCCATCCTGTGGCCGGCTGCCCACCGCAGCCTTTGACGCGGCCAGCTTGGCAGCCTGATATTGAGCATCGGTGAAGTGGGGATTACGCGGAAAAGGCGCTTGTTTGGCGCCGGCAGCGATCGCCGGCGTGATTTGAGGAAGATCACCCAGCACGACCTCCTCGACCGCACCGGCTTGGGTTGTGGTTGTCTGAGCCGTGAGTTGGGGCCGCGTCCCGGCCATGACGACGGATGCGGTCATCAAAAGAGCGCAACATACGAGCAGCAATGCCGCTCGCAAATTTTGGTTTCGCATGAATTTCTCTCCTTCCCTTGCAAGGGAATGCGTGAGGCCAGGAAAACATCCCGCATCGCGAACAGAGACCGTCTAAGGCCTCCTACCCGATCAGACGTTCAAAAAGGAATCTCCTCCTGGGAGTCTTTTTAAATTTTCGAAGGCTTAACGACCCGGGGTCTCAGTGAGGCTACTGGGGGAAGCGTAGTGGCCTACGCTGACGCAGGAAGCTTAGCGCAATTCCCAACTAAGTCAAGTCAAATAATCGGGTCCGTGCAAAAAATCTTCACAAAGATAAGAACCTTCCTAACCCGAGATCCCGCATCGGACGCCCCGCTCCGCCCACCTGACTTCTCCTAACCCTTGCACTGCAATGCGGTATTAGTGCAAGGCTTTATACTCTTGTAATTTTCTTGAGGAAAATCAAAATGACGACGACCAAAGACCAAAGACCAAAGACCTAACGACTCAAAGATAACTGAACATATTGGAGGTGCGTGCGTCACATTCTGGTCAGACGCAAAGTGGTATATAGATGGCGGGGTCCCTGGAATCGGCTCCCGATTCCGAAGTCCGGACACGGGAGGATTCGTATGTGCCGCCGCAGTCAGCCATTTCTGGTTACGCGCAATGTTATCCAGGTAGTTATCTTTCGGATATTCCTCTTTCAACTCATTCTTGCGGCTTCCGTGGTTTGGGGGCAAGATGCGTCCACGGGCGCGTTGCGGGGCGTGGTATTGGACGCCCAGGGAGCGGCCATTACGACCGCCGACATCGTGGCGATCCGGGTGGAGACCGGAATCCGCTACCACTCTGCGACGGATTCGGCGGGACGGTTCGTGGTGGACTTGCTGCCGCCGGGAGAGTATTCGGCGCGGGCGGAGGCGGAAGGCATGTCTCCGCAGATTTCGCCGGTGGTTCAGGTGGAGATAGGAGCGGCAACGCAGTTGACATTCAAGCTGAAAGTGGCCGGGCCGAAGGAAACGATCACGGTGGCGGATGCTCCGCGGATGGTGGAGATGAATCCGAGTTCGGTATCGGCGCTGCTGGATGAGCGGGCGATCAAAGATCTACCGCTGAACGGGCGGAGGTTTACGGATCTGTTGTTGCTGATACCGGGAGTGACGCAGGATCCGCGAGGGTTAACTTCGGGATCGAATGGCGACCTTTCTTATGGTGGGATTCGGGGATATAACACCAGCTTCCTGGTGGATGGGGGCGACGACAATAACGGTTTCTTCGCGCAGGCATCGGGACGGTATCGCGCACCTTACCAGTTTTCAAACGAGGTGGTCGAGGAGTTCCGCGTGTCGTCGAGTGGTTATGGAGCGGAGTCGGGACGGGCTGGAGGCGCGGTGGTGAATGTGGTGACCAAGTCGGGAACGAATCAGTGGCATGGGAGCGCGTTCTATTTTTTGCGCGATAGTTCACTGGGGGGAGCGAAGCCGGCATTTGTCGGTTTCAATCCGGGCGATCGGCAGCAGCAGTTTGGAGGGATGATCGGGGGACCGATCCAGCGCAACAAGATGTTTTTGTTTGCGGGATATGACCAGCACATCTTTCATGTGCCTTCGGTGGTGCAGTTCAGCAATGGCCGGACGGTAGTGGTGCCACAGTTGGGCACGTACCCGACTCCAGGGGACTACGAGATCTGCGATCCCGGTGTAGGGGGGCAAGCCTGTGATCAGACGCTGGTGTTTGCGTCGGCGGCGCAGCTCTCGACGATGGGCGGGACGTTCCGCGCGAAATTGCTGGGGGACACGGGATTTGTGAAGCTTGATCGGGTGTTGACGCCGCATCAGCATCTTTCGGCGCGGCTGAGCACATCACGTTATTACGGGGCGAACAATGTCTTCTTTGATCCGGCGAGTCCGATTACGAATAGCGCGGTCAGCGGGAATGGGGAAGAGGATGTGGCCACGGAAAGCGCGTCGGTGGGTTTGCTGAGCGGCATTACTCCGCGGCTGACGAGCCATCTGCGGGTGCAGTTTTCGCGTGATCTGCAGCAATCGTTTTCAAATACGACGGCGGTGCGGACGAGCATCTACGGTTGGCTCCAGAATTTTGGGCAGTCGTCGATATTGCCGCGGCAGACGCGGGAACACCGGCTCCATATAGCGGAGACTCTGAGTCTGAGCCACGGGCGAAATCAGTGGAAGTTCGGCGGCGACGCAATGTTGACCTGGGACTACAACTACTTTCCGTCGTTATACGGAGGGGAGTATTTCTACGAGAACATTCCGGTGAATCCGTTTACGTTTGTGCCGATGCACGGGGGGCTGGTGCTGACGCCGCTGCGAGCGTGGGCGCACAACGTGCCGCGATATTACGTGCAGAATTTTGGGAATCCGGTGTCGCATCCCAACAGCAACGACTATGCGGGATTCGTGCAGGACACCGTACGGTTGACGCCGCACTTCACCTTGAGCCTGGGTGCGCGCTACGACGTGCAGACGTTTTCGAAGACGAGGATGGTAAGTAATCCGCTGTGGCCGGCGGCGGGGAAGATGCCCTTGCAAGAGAAGAATTTTGCGCCGCGCGTGGGAATTGGTTATGCGATCGGCGACGACCGGCCGCTGATGGTGCGGGCGGGATTTGGAATTTTCTATACCCGCATTCCGCAGATTTATGAGTCGGCGGTGATGAATAACAACGGAATGAGCAATACCTTTCTTTCCCTGGACAATACGAATTTCTACCAGCAGCAGGTATTTCCTTCCTATCCGAACGCGGCGTTTAACTGTCCGCGGGGTCCGGTCTCGTGCACGCTGCCGGATGCCTGGAAGCAGTATGCGACCAGCGAGATTGCAGCGTTTTCGCCGTCTTTTAAAACGCCGCGGGTACAGCAGGGAAGTCTGAGTCTGGAGCGGGAACTGGCTGGCGGTGTTACGGGAACATTGTCCTACCTGTATGTGCACGGGGTGGATATGATCCGGGCGCGAGATGTGAATCTTCCGCCGCCGACTTTTTATAGCTATCCGATCTACGACACGACCGGCGCCAATTTTCAAAATGCGTTTTATAACGTTGAGTCGTTTGCGACGTGGCAGACGACTCAGAGCATCAGTTGTCCGTTTCCGCCATGTATCAACACTGTGAATCGCCCGATATCGCAACTGGGGGCAATCAACCAGTTTGAGAGCGCGTCCTCGAGCGTGTATCACGGAATGACGGTGTCGCTGCACAAGCGGATGGCGGGCGGGATGTATTTCCGGCTGGCATATACGTGGGCGCACGCGATCGACAGCGGACAGGACGCGCTAGTGGCGGGAGCGCCGGCAACGGTCCAGAACTCGTACTCAACAAAGAGTGAGCGGGCGTCGAGTGTTACGGATCAGAGGCAGCGGCTGACGATTTCAGCGATTGAGGAGCCGAATCCGTTTGAGGCGGGACAGAAGATCCTAGCGGCGATGTTCAATCACTGGAAAATCTCGGGGATCATGACGTATGGCAGCGGACGCCCGACGAACGCTACGGTGTCGGGTGATCCGAATCAGGACGGAAACACGAGCAATGACCGTTTGTCGAAGTATGGACGCAATGCACTTCTCGGTCCGGATTACGCGACCATGGATCTGAGGGTAGGAAGGAAAATGAATCTAGGCGGACGATATCATCTGGAGTTGACCGGGGAGTCGTTCAACCTGTTCAATCGCGACAATCAGAGGTATGGAGTGACCGACAACGGCTACTACAATTCGGCGGGAGCGTTCGTTAAGTACTCGCAATCCGCGGGGGGAGCTTATTATCCCGCTTATTATCAGCAACCTACAGGTTTCATGAAGCCGACAAGCTCATTTGCTCCGCGACGGATGCAACTGTCGATGCGGCTCGACTTTTGAGGCAAGATGAAAATTCTTTCATAATCTACTTGACTTGAGACAGCAATGCTTGCCATAACTAACGAGTCCAGTTTGGGCGAGTGGGGGGGTGTAGTCCGTTGGCGGAAGTTCGACTTCAAGAGGGTGAATCCCTCGAAAACGCGCTGCGGCGGTTCAAGCGGAAGGTACAAACCGAGGACATTATTAAGGAAGTAAAGCGTCACTCGTTTTACCTGAAGCCCGGCGAGAGAAAGCGAGTAAAAGAAGCGCTGGCTCGCAAGCGCAGCCGCAAGAAAGCACGCAAGGAACAGGACTAAGGAAAACGGGCCGTTCGCTGATGGGGACGGCCCGTTCTTCGCACTCGAAACTCGCACTCGAAAATAGTTAGGATCGAAAATGGTTCGAAGCGAAGAATCGAGTTTTCCCCAGCAGTTGTCGTAATCAGTAAATCAGTAGCGATAAATCAGTAACCATGCGGTGCATACCGTATGGCGGGCCGAATCCAGGGGTCAGCATGAGGGGGATGTAAATCCCCTGCCCACGATGTGAACCGGATCCTTCCCTATTCGGGTCTCCCGTGCAGAGCAGGGACGCGGAAATGGGAGCGCCTCTTCAATGGAATACCAGGACAAGATCTTAAAGTGCATCGATTGTGGCACGGATTTCGTGTTCACAGCGGGCGAACAGCTGTTCTTCCACGACAAGCAGTTCAAGAACGAACCCAAACGCTGCAAGAACTGCAAGGGCAAGCGGGTGGCAGTGCTTGGAGCCACGTCGCACGCACCCTCGCGCGGGCATTCGTACGCGAAGACGGAGACGCGGACGAACTGCTCGCAGTGCGGGAAAGAGACCACGGTGCCATTCCGGCCGACCCAAGGACGTCCCGTGCTGTGCCGCGAGTGCTTTCAGCACGGGCGGCAGACCGCGAGCGCCTGATTATTCTTTGAACTTTGGGAGGCGGGCCAGCGGGATGCTCATCCAGCGTGGCGGCTGGCTTCTTGCGCCAAGCACTGCGGCAAGAGCTCGCAGCAACCTTCATGCGGGCGATCCCGAGAGCTTGAGCCGCATCCAGTCGTTTACTATGGGAACGTGGCTCGCTTCTACATAGAGAATTTTGGCTGCCGCGCTACGCAGGCGGATGGGGCCGCGCTGGAGCGGCAATTTCTGGAGCGTGGACTGGAGCGCGCCAGGGTGGCTCGCGACGCCGAAATTGTGGTGCTGAACACCTGCACGGTGACCGCGGGCGCGGATAAAGATGCGCGCGCATCCATACGGCGACTGCGGCGAGTGAATCCCGATTGCCGCATTCTGGTGACAGGCTGCTACGCGCAGCGGGCGCCGCAAGAACTGGCAGCGCTGCCGGGTGTGACGTGGGTAGTGGGTAATTCGCACAAGCACCAGGCGGCGGAGATTGCGACTTCTTCTTCTTTCCCCTCTGCTGCTTCATCCTCGAGTTCCGGGTTCGTGCCGCTGGGGCGACTTTTTCAAGATCAACTTTCTAACGATCAATTTTCCGGGGATCAATTCAGCAATGTGTTTGTGGGGGATATTTTTGCGCATACCGAACTCCTTGCGGCTCCGGTATTTGAAGCGGCAAACGAGCGGACGCGCCCAAACCTGAAAGTGCAGGATGGATGCGACAACCGCTGCTCGTTCTGTGTGATTCCGTATGTTCGGGGACAGAGCCGCTCGCTGCCGAAGGAGCGCGTCATCGCGGAAGTGGGGACGCTGGTGGAAGCGGGCTATCGCGAGGTCGTGATTTCTGGGATCAATTTGGGGCGGTGGGGAAGGGATCTGGAAGCCAGCTCTCTGCTCTCAGCTGTCAGCTCTCAGTTAAAACCAATGACCAACGACCTGCGACTGGAATCTCTGATTCGCGCCATTCTCGACCAGACCTCTCTTGAAAAATTGCGGATCAGTTCGGTCGAACCCATGGATTGGAGTGATGAACTGATCGGTTTAGTGGCGGCGTCCGGGCGGATTGCCAAGCATGCGCATGTGCCGATGCAGTCTGGAAGCGATGCGGTGTTGCGGCGCATGCATCGCAAGTACCGGCCGTGGAACTACCGGGAGAAGATCCTGAAGATTCGAGCGGCCATGCCGACGGCGGCGATCGGCGCCGATGTGATGGTGGGATTTCCGGGCGAGACGGAAGCGGAGTTCGACGAGACGCGGCGCATGATCGAAGAGCTGCCGTTCACTTATCTGCACGTCTTCACATATTCGCCGCGTCCAGGAACGCCGGCTGCGGAGCAGCCTGGGCAGGTTCCAGTAGCAGTGGCTCGGGAAAGAAACCGCGTGCTGCGCGAAATTGCGTCAGAGAAGAAAGCGGCGTTTATGCGGTCGCTGGTGGGGACGGTGGTCGAGGCGATCACACTGCTATCGGGAGAGGCGGAATTCACCGAGGCGCTGACGGACAATTACCTGAAGATGAAAATTTCCGGGCATCATGCGGCGAACCGCTGGCTCGATGTGAGAGTTGAGGGCGTGAATGGCGAGATGTTCCTGGGGAATCCTGTCGTCGACCCGTGCCATGAGCGAGCCGCAGCGGCCCGGCAGTGACCCAGGAGTACACGGGCGCGAACAAAACGAATTGACCGGCAACCCTCTAGAGGCTTACGATAACTGAAATCCAGAAATGCGGGAGTCACCCGAACCATGTCACAGTCAGCGTTTCGGTCTGCTGTGTGCTGCTTGCTGTTGATCCTGTTCCCGGCGCAAATGATGCTGGCGGGAGAGACGGCGTCGGCCATCCTGTACACAAATGGTGCGGCTTGGCTAAATGGTAGCGAGGTGCCGAAATCGGCAGCCGTGTTCTCGGGAGACATGTTGCAGACGCGTCCTGATTCGACGGCCAGTATTCAATCGAACGGATCGAGCGTGATGGTGCTGGCTGACTCATTGGTGAAATTTGAGGGGCTGGCAGTGGAGCTTGAGCATGGCGCAGTGCGCGTGACGACGTCGCGCGGATTGGCGGCCCGCGCCGGCGACGTGACGGTGAAGCCAGCGGCCAATACGTGGACCGAGTTTCAGGTGACCGACGTGGACGGGCGCGTGCAGATCGCGGCCAACAAGGGCGACCTGACGGTGCAAGACGACAAGGGGACGACAACCGTGACGCAGGGGCAGGAGACCACACGCGACGATACTGCCGATCAAGAAAAGAAGAAGAAAAGGCGTCGAAAGGGAACCGGGGCAGCGCCAGCGGCGGGTGGAGGAATCATGAGTTCGCCGCCAGTAGTCTATGGCGGATTGGCTGCTATTGGTGGGGCTACGATCTGGATATTGACGCGGTCGGAACCGCCGGTGAGTCCAGCGTGCCCGACGAATCCCTGCCAGTGATTCTGTTGCGAACGAGTTCTTGTGCTGTGAGTTCCTGCCAATGAGTTCTGGAGTCAGCGACTGAATCCATGTCGCGTTACGTTTCCTACCGAGATTTCGACTGGGTCCTGATGGGCTTCGTGCTGGTGATCTGCGCGCTGGGCGTGCTGCAGATTCACAGTGCGACCGAGCACAC
>WNEZ01000534.1_pt1 | contig 30778 bp, 28 predicted proteins | sample 5400521 | NCBI WGS metagenome assembly WNEZ01 (sample SAMN13153339, study PRJNA577476) | soil metagenome | isolation source: 120 cm saprolite under Douglas fir tree site 2 hole 1 replicate 1 | place: USA:California | collected 2015-04-18 | reverse complement strand
ATCTGATCCACCGGCAACAGGTCCCAGTTGATCCCGCCGCGGTCGCCCTGATTCATCGGGACGCCGTCGACCAGCAGCAGCACGCGCGAGTTCAATCCCTGTACGTAGCCCGTGGATCCGCGAATGTTGATCTGTCCGTTCAGCATCTGAACCCCTGCCGCTTTGTCGACTGCTTCGTCCACCGTGTTGATCGCCCGCTGATCGATGTCGCGCTCGGGGATCTCGATTACACTCGTGGCGGGACGATCCCCGAACCGCGCCACCTTGCTGCTCACCACGTCGAGCGGGGGCAGCGCGAGCGGCGCGCTCCGGAGCGTGAAGTCGAGCGTCGTCGAGTCGCCTCCGGTGAGTGCAACGGCCGTATCGACCGGCCCGTATCCGAGGGCGGCGGCGTGCGCGCGGACGCGGCCGGCTGGCACGTCGGCGATCCGGTAGCGGCCCTGGAGATCGGTACGGGTCGAAAGCGTCGTGCCGGGGATCGCGATGCTCGCCCCAACCAGCGGCTCGCCCTGGGTGCTCCGGACGGTCCCCCGCAGGATCCCCTGGGCCGCCGCGGGGACCGGCGCGGCCACGAGCAAGACGGCGGCTATTGCGCGGTGCACGTGACGAAGTTTGTCGCCGGCCGCAGGCTGTCGAAGTTGACGACGAAGTCGATATCGCGCACCGGGGGACCACTAGGGACGGTGACGACGCCGGGCTGCGTCGAATCGGTGGGGCTGCGGTAGTAACCCGCGACGCGCAGCAGTGCCGTGTCGGACGGGCTGAGCGTCAGGGTGCCGATCTTTTTCCAGACGGCGAGCACCCATTGATAGGTGCCGGGCGATAGCGCCACGCTGTAAGCCGCCGCCGAGTCGCGGTAGGCCACGGATCCGGGGATCACGGGGCGGCGATTGTTGATCAACTCGGTGCAGGTCAGTGGAAAGTTGAGGTATGCGGCGATGAAGACGTTGTCGGTGCTGTCGGGAATCGTCCCGCGAAATCGCACGGTGCCGCACAGGCCGACCAGCGAGGGGACGCAAATCGGCGGAATCGACTCGGGCTCGAGACCGCCGTTGCAGGCGACAGCCACACCAGCCACCACCATGCCGACCACCGCTACCCGGAACAGGGACCGGAGCATCCCAGCAATTTGCCGCCCGCGGGGGGTGCGTCAACTTGACCCGGGTTTTGCGCGGGAATAACGTTGCTGCATGCCACAGTACGAGTACCGGTGTCAGGTGTGTGACGTGCGTTTCTCGCGCACCGAGTCGATGGTTGAGCACGCCGCGCGCCCGCGTCCCACCTGTCCGAAGTGCGAGTCGCCCGCCGTGGAGCCCGTCTTCTCCGACTTTTTCGCCAAGACCGTTCGCAAGAGCTAGACACGTTCGAGCGCTTGCGGGACGCCTTCCGCGCCGCCGTCGATGCGGCGTCTACCCCGGACCTGCGATCGCTCGCACGGCAGATGCGCGAGGCCGTCGTCGACGCGAAAGTCGCCGTCGCAGAGATCGAGGAAGCCGTCGTGCGCACCGAGCACGAGATCACGCTCGAGCGCCAGCGATTATCGGACGCTGAGCGCCGCGGCCGGCTCGCTGGGGAGATTCAGGATGCCGAGACCGTCGAGGTCGCCGGCCGCTTTGCGGCGAAGCACCGCGAGCGGCTCGGCGTGCTCGACCGGAAGCTCGCCAACCAGCGTGAGGAGCTGGCGCTCGCGCGGCGCGAGCTCGACGACATGCAGGCGCAGCTCAAGACCGCGGATCGGGACCGCCCGGTGATGGAAGCTCGGCGCTCCGCGCAGGAGGCCGGGGATCCCGTGGCGAGCATGGACCTGCAGGACGAGCTGCTCAAGTCCGACATGGATCGGGCAGCGCGCGAGGCAGCGGCAGCGCGCCAGCTCGAGGAGCTCAAGAAGAAAATGAGAAAGGAATAGCCCGTGGATGTAAAGCGAGGCCGGATGGTCTTCCTGGGTTACGGAAAATACTGGCGCTCGGATCGCATTCTTGGCCTGACGCCGATCGAGCAGGGGCGCGGACCGGGGCAGCGCACCAACGTCTTCATCGAGGGGCAGAGCGAGCCGATCGTTGCTTCCCGCACCGAGCAGGCGATCCTCGAGGATATGGGCGCAAGCGACGACAGCTTTCAGCAGGAAGCCCTGCGCCAGGCGACCCGCGAGCTGCTCGAGGCGTTCCACGAGTTCTCGCCGGTGCTGCGTCGCGCGCTGCAAAACGAGCACCACTTCGACGTCGAGAAATGGGAAGGACGGCTCGGCACGCTGTTGAGACCGACCGAGCATCCTGACTCGGCGGAGCAGGACGACCTGTTCGACTGAAAGGCTTCGCATGACGCAACCGCCGATGAGCGGGACGCAGCTCGATCGCGGATGGTTCGGGCATCCGCGCGGTCTCTCGACGCTGTTCTTCACCGAGATGTGGGAGCGCTTCAGCTTCTACGGGCTCCGTGCGCTGCTCATCCTCTACATGACCGCCGCGGCGGCGAAGGGCGGACTCGGTTTCTCGACCGAGCACGCCGCGTCCATCTATGGCTGGTACACGTTCGGCGTCTACGCGGCCGCGATTCCCGGCGGCATCATCGCCGATCGTTGGCTTGGCCAGTTCCGCAGCGTGCTGTGGGGCGGCGTCATCATCGCGCTCGGGCACTTCAGTCTGGCGTATCCCTCCCTGCCGACCTTTTATCTCGGTCTCGCGCTGATCGTGATGGGCACGGGTCTGCTGAAGCCGAACATCAGCACGATGGTCGGTTCGCTGTACGATCCCGCCGATGTGCGACGCGACGCAGGCTTCTCGATCTTCTACATGGGCATCAACGTGGGCGCTTTCGTCGCCCCGCTTATCGTCGGAACCCTCGGCCAGCGCGTGGACTGGCACGTCGGCTTCGGGTGCGCCGGCATCGGGATGACGCTCGGCCTCATTCAGTACGTCGTCGGCAAGCCTCGGCTGCTACCCGCGCTCGAGCGGCTGGGACAATCCGAGACGAAGCCTGCGGCGGCGGCGAGCACGGAGCCGTGGTGGCGATTCACGCCGGAGGAATGGAAGCGCGTCATCGCCATCGCCGTGCTGTTCGTATTCTCCTCGATTTTCTGGGCGGCGTTCGAGCAGGCGGGATCGAGCCTCAACCTGTTCGCCGATCGGCTCACGAAGAACGTCGTGCTCGGTTACAGCTTCCCCTCGACCTGGTATCAGTCGCTGAACTCGATGTTCATGATCTTCGGGATGGCGCCGCTGCTCGCGTGGCTCTGGGTGCGCCTCGGACCGCGCCAGCCCTCGAGCCCGATCAAATTCGCGCTCGGTCTCTTATTCGCAGGACTCGGCTTTGCCGTCCTGGTCCCCGCGGCAAAGATGGCGCAGCAGCAAGGGATTCTGGTGAGCCCGTGGTGGCTGGTCGGCGTCTACTTCCTGCACACCATTGGCGAGCTCTGCCTCAGTCCGGTGGGATTGTCGACCGTGACAAAACTCGCGCCGGTGCGGATCGCCGGGGCGATGATGGGTCTGTGGTTCCTATCGATTGCCGTTGGCAACAAGATGGCCGGGTGGGTGGCCGGATTCTTCGATCGTTTGCCTTTGCCGAACCTGTTCGGCACCGTCGCGCTCACGACGTTCGTGGCGGCCGCGATTCTGCTGGCGCTGACAAGACCGATAAAAAGACTAATGGGGGGAGTGCGCTGAGAGCGAATGTTCAATGATCATTGAACATTGATCATTGAACATTCGTTAGGGCGAGTGCCAGGTGAGGTCGCCAACCTCAGCCGCACTGCGCATCTTGAGCGCATCCGTGTCTGCGGCGATGCCAATGGAGACAATCGGTTTCGGCGCATTATTCCACAGTCGTCTGTAGTCGCTGAAGGGATCGCGGCGCTCCTCGTGCCAGGAGCCGTCCGCGTCTTCGGCGCGCTGAAGGACCACCACCATCCGGTTGCGCCCCGCCCAGCTCGCAAAGCTCTCCCCGCGACCCTCGCGATTTCCCCAGGCATAGACGATCGAGCGGCCGTCTTGGAAAGTGATCACGACGCGGATGGGGCTGTCGTCGCCGGAGCGGCGTTTCAGGTCGGCGCCGCGCAGCGGCGTACCGGCGCGCCAGCGCCACGTGATGCTCCCGTGCTGCTGCAGGGACGGCGGAGGACGAATGGGACTGCGCAGCCGGTACGTAGCAGTCCCGCCCTGGCCGATCGCCGTGACGCGCAGCGTGTGCGACTGCGTCACCTCGAACGCGGGGGGATCCACGCCCTGCATCCGATTGAGCTTCCAGCCCGACGGCAATCCCGGCCCTGGCGGCACAATTATCAGGTTGGTGAGCGTCTGCGCGAGCGCGAGCACTGCGCTCACATCGGCTCCTCGGCGTAGTGACACGCGGCTAGATGGCCGGGCGTGATCGGCCGCAGCGCCGGGGGCTCGGTGCGGCAGCGCTCGCTCTTCTTGGGATGGGGGCAGCGCGGATGGAACGGGCAGCCGGGAGGCGGATGCGCGGGTGACGGGATGTCGCCCGGGAGCACAATCCGTTGCTTGGTCGCGTGCGGGTTCGGCTCCGGGACGGCCGACAGCAGCGCGCGCGTGTACGGATGTCGCGGCTGCGCGTAGATCTCGGCCGCCGGCGCGCGCTCCACGATCTTGCCGAGGTACATGACCGCGACGTCGTCGGCGATGTGCCGCACCACGGCGAGGTCGTGCGCGATGAACAGATAGGTGAGCCGACGTCTGGCCTGCAGGTCGGCGAGCAGGTTCAGGACCTGCGCCTGCACCGACACGTCGAGCGCGCTGACCGGCTCGTCGCACACGATGAACTGCGGCTCGACCGACAGCGCGCGGGCGATCCCGACGCGCTGCCGCTGGCCGCCCGACAGCTCGTGCGGGTAGCGTTTCGCAAACGCGGCGTCTAGTCCGACCTCGTCGAGCAGGGCGGGGACGGTGCCGTTCAGCCCGTGAATCTCGAGCGGTTCCCGCAGCGTGTCTTCGACCGTCATGCGCGGATTGAGCGAGCTGTAGGGATCCTGAAATACGATCTGCATGCGGCGCCGCAGCGCGCGAAGCGTGCCCGAGCCGAGTGCGAAGACGTCGTTGTCGTCGAACAACACTTTGCCCGACGTCGGCTCCTGCAACCGCAGCATCGTACGCCCGACGGTCGTTTTCCCCGAGCCCGATTCGCCCACCAATCCCAGCGTGCGGCCCGAGGCGATCGCAAACGAGACGCCGTCGACCGCGCGCACCGGCGCTCGCGGGCGCCCGAGGCCGAGCCAGCGGCGCTCGCCGGCGTAGTGCTTCACCAGGTCGCGCACGTCGACGAGCGTCATCGCTTCGGCACTTTCCGCTCGGGCTCGGTGACGAGCCAGCAGCGGGCGGCATGTCCGGGGGTCCCGGTCTCGAGCAGCGGCGGCTCCTCCGCCACGCACTTCTCCCAGGCGTACGGACACCGCGGATGGAACCGGCAGCCGGGTGGCCACGCCGTCGCCGCCGGTACCTGGCCGGGAATGGCGTGGAGCCGCGCGCGCGGCGCGTCGATCCGCGGGACGGCGGCGAGCAGTCCCTCGGTGTACGGATGCGTCGGCCGCTCGAAGAGCGCGTCCGTCGGCGCGGTTTCGACGACGCGTCCCGCGTACATTACGACGACCCGGTCGGCGTGACCGGCGACCACGCCGAGGTCGTGCGTGATGAGCAGCACCGCCATCCCCATCTCGTGCTGCAGCCGGTCGAGGAGCTCGAGGATCTGAGCCTGGATCGTCACGTCGAGCGCGGTCGTCGGCTCGTCGGCAATCAAGACTTTGGGATGACAGACAAGCGCCATGGCGATCATGACCCGCTGGCGCATGCCGCCCGACAGCTGATGGGCATAGTGATCGACGCGCTCGTCGGGATCGGGAATCCCGACCAGGCGCAGCATCTCGATCGCCCGGCCCCGCGCCGCGCTGCGTGACAGGTGCTGGTGGATGATGGCGGCTTCGGCAATCTGATCCCCGACCGTGAACACGGGGTTCAGCGACGTCATCGGCTCCTGAAAGATCATCGCGATCTGGTTCCCGCGAACGGCGCGCAGCTCGGGGGCGGGCAGCGCGAGCAGATTGCGGCCTTCGAATTCGATCAGACTGCCGGCGAGCACGTGGCCCGGCGGCTCCGGCACGAGCCGGAGAATCGACAGGGACGTGACGGTTTTGCCGCACCCCGATTCTCCGACGATACCGAGTGTCTCGCCGGGATAGAGATCGAACGAGACGTCGTCCACCGCCCGCGCGGTGCCCTTGCCGTGCTCGGTGACGAAGTAGGTCTTCAGATTGCGAACGCGCAGCAGCACGGGAGGAGAGCCGGGCGCCGTCACACAGCCTCCTCGCGCGGGTCCAGCGCGTCCCGCACCCCGTCGGCGACTGCGTTGAGCGACATCACGACCAAGGAAATAGCCAGGCCCGGAAAGAGGGTCGACCACGGCGCCGTGTAGATGCTCGGCGCACCATCCGCGATCATGTTGCCCCAGCTCGCACCGGGCGGTTTGATGCCGATCCCGAGGAACGACAACGACGCTTCGAGCAGGAGCACGTTCCCGACGCCCAGCGCCGCGGACACGATGATGGGGGCGGCGGCATTCGGCAGAACGTGGCGAAAGATAACCCGCCCCGTGCGCGCGCCGAGCGCGTGCGCCGCCACGACATAATCCCGTTGCCGCAGGGACAGCACCTCTGCCCGCACCAGCCGGCTGGTGCCAAACCACGACGTCAGACCGATGGTGATGACGAGAGCCGGGAACGGGAGGCCGTCCCACAGCGCCACGGCCATGAGGAGAATGAAGATGCGGGGCAAGGCGAGGCCGACGTCGACCCCGCGCATCAGGATCGTATCGATCCAGCGCTGGTAGTAGCCGGCGACCGCTCCCACGAGCGTTCCGAGCGAAACAGCCATCAGCGCACCCAGCGCACCGATGCCGAGCGACACCCGAGCGCCGTACACGACGCGGCTCCAGACGTCACGGCTCAAGAGGTCGGTGCCGAGCAGGAAGGTCCACGAGGGGGGGCGGTTCGTGAGATGCAGGATGTCGAGCTGCCGGTTCGGATCGAACGGGGCAATGACCGGCGCCGCCAGCGCGGCGAGGACCAGAAACGTCAGAATCCCGAGCCCCCACGAGGTGGTCGGCTGCCGGAAGAAGCGGCGCCAGCGCTCGCTGCGCAGCCCGCGGTGGCGCAGGGAGCGAACGGCTTCGGCGGCGAGGACGAGCGCAACAAACAGCGCCAGCCACGTGCCGAGCGTCATGCGGTCAGCACGAGGTCCGTGTCCGCGCGGACGCGCAGCCGCGGATCGGCAACTCCAAGGAGGATATCAGCGAGCAGGTTCCCTGCGACCACCACGACGCTCGCGATCAGAGCGGTCGCGGTGACGAGCGGATAATCCCGCGACAGAATCGCGTCGAAGGCCAGGCGTCCCATCCCCGGCCAGGCGTAGATCGTCTCGATCAACACGGCGCCGGTGAGGAGGAACGGGAAGGCCAGTCCAAACCGGGTGATGAAGGACAGGAGCGCGTTGCGGAGCTCATGCCGGAGCACGACACGACGTTCGGGGAGCCCCTTGGCGCGCGCGGTGCGCACGAAGTCCTGCGTCGCCACCTCGAGCATGGCGGCGCGTTGGAAGCGCGCGGTCCCGGCGGCACCGACCAGGCCGAGCGTGGCCGCCGGCAGCACCAGGTGCCAGAGGCGGTCGGCGACGCAATACAGCGAATCCACGACCGGACAGAGGATCAGGTCGTTGGGTCCGCCGACGGGAAACCACCGCAACTTTTCGCCGAAGATGAGTAACAGCAGCAGCGCCAGCCAGAATGTCGGCAGCGAATAGATGAAGAGCGTGACATTCCCGATGACGACGTCGGGGAGGCGATTCACGCGGACGGCCTGGTAGATGCCCAGGCCAAGACCGAGGACGAAATCGAGCAGCAGCGCCGCACCGGCGAGCTGCAGTGTGAAGGGAACGGTATCCGCGATGGCGTCCTGCACGGGCCGATGCAGCGAGAACGAGTACCCGAGATTGCCGTGCGCCAGCGCGGCGAGGTAGCGCCAGTACTGCTCGGGAATGGATTTATCGAGTCCGAATTGCTCGACGAGCTGGTCGCAGGCGGCCCGGTCTACATACTCTCCTCCGCCGACTTGCCCGCACGGCTTTCCCGGCGCGAGATGAATCAGAATGAAGACGAACGTGACGACGGCGAAGATGATCGCGACGGACGCGACGAGGCGCCGCAGGAGCCAGGCCGCCCCTGTCACTTAGCGCTCCACGCGGTCTCGATCGATCAACCGGTCAGTCGGAATGCGCCAGGTGCGGAGCAGGGCAGCCCACGAGTCGGGGCGGAACTGCACGTTATCGACGCGTTTGTGCACGGCCGCGACATTGTCGAGCGCATAGAGGAAAATCCCCGGCGCATCCGCGTTCAGCGTCTCCATCGCGGCCCGCCACACGGGGCGCGCGCGATCGCGGGTGGTGGCGGTGACGGCCAGGTCCACCAGGCGCTCGAACTCGGGATTGTAGTAGCGGCCGAAATTCGACCCGCCGAAGCCGGCACGCGTCCAGCTCTGCGCGATCCCCGAGCTCGGCGAAGGATCGTTTTGGCGCGAGAGAATTGCGGTGTCGTACTTCCCGGTGCCGACTCGTTGATTGACCACGGTGGGCTCCAGCTCGTCGACTTCGACGTGCACGCCGATCGCGCGAAACTGCTCCTGCAGCAGCCGCGCGTATTGCTTCCGCAACACGCTCGAGGTCGGGACGAGGATATGGAACGCGAGCGGCTGCCCATCCTTGTCACGGACACCGTCGCCGTCGTGATCGCGCCAGCCGCGCCCACTCAGTCTTCGGCCGGCCATCGCCGTGTCGTAGGGCAGCTGCCGGATATCGGGGTCCCAGATCCATAACAGCTCCGACATCGGGCCCGGCGGGACCTTGGCCAGGTCGTCGAGCGCACTTTTCAGGAGACTGGCGCGGTCCACCGCCATGGCGAGCGCACGACGGACCTCGCGGTCCGCGAAGATCGGATGGGGCTTGGTCGTATCGTCTGCGGCCCGCTGGTTGAACGACAGGAAGGTGTAGACGCTGCCGCGGAACGGGTATATGGCGAGCTGTTTCGCCTCACGCGCGCGTTTCAGGTTGTCCGGCGTCACGAGCTGCTCACGAATGTCGGCCTCATCGGCGATCACCTGCTGGACGGCGACCTGGAGATTGGGCGTGAATCGCCAGATGAGTCGCCGAACCCCGGGCCTGCCGAGGAAGAACGTCGAGTCGGCGACCAGCTCGATGGACTGCGCGGGCTGCCAGCGGACGAACCGGTAGGGGCCGTCGCCCACGGGCTGCCGGCCGAACGGCGCCGTCCGCCATTGATCGCGCGGGACGGGCCGGAGCAGATGCGCCGGCAGGATGCGCATGTGGTACACCGCGTCGTAGAACATCTCGGGATACCGCTCCCGGAATCGGAAGACGGCGGTCAGCGAATCCCGCTGCGTAACGCTGGCGATGCGGTGGAGCTTGGGCCGGTACGGCGAGGCCACGGCGGAATCGGTGTACGCATTGAACGTGAACTCGACGTCCGCCGCCGTGACGGGCCGCCCGTCGTGCCAGCGCGCGCGGGGATCGAGATGGAAGACCAAGGTCAGCGGCCCGTCCCACTCCCATTTCTGCGCGAGCAGCGGCTGAAAGTCTTCGTCGCCCAAGGTGTTCTCGGACATTCCCACGTCGGCGAGCTTCAGGAACAGCTGCTCGTCGACGTCGTTGGCGACGATGTCTTCGCTCGAGGGCGGCAGCAGCGTGCCCGGCTCGGCCACCGCGGCGTCGACGAGGGTGCCGCAGTAGGCGCCGGTGCAACCGCCGCGGCGCTCGCAGGCGGCGAGGGCTGCGACCACGAGGACGATGTAGACGGAAAGCCGGGGAGAGGAGCGCCGTAGCATGGCGCTTAACATTTCACCGGGGGGCGGGAGAAGCAATGTCGGACGGTCGGACCGACGGACAGTCTGACTGCAAAAGCGGGTCACCCCACGCCGTTATGATCGCCGCCGCCACCTCGTCGAAGAACACCGAGCGCCCCAAGGCGCGTGCCAGCGCGATTTCGGCCCCACCGCCAGGCTGTGTGCCATCGAGGAGGATCGATCCGTGTTGCAGGAAGGCGTTCCGTTTTCGCACCTGGGCCGACCCGACGAGCTTGCGACCGTACACGAGAATCTCGCCGCCAACGGAGGACGCGAAACACGACGCCGGATGGGCGGATGGACGGATGGGCGGATGGGCCGGCGCGAGTACCGCCTCCACGCCAAGAGCCCGCAACGCTCTTGCCAGTCGAGTGTGGATCTCAACATACGCTTTCCGGAGTGAGCCAAACAACGCGATCGGCGCCACGACGGCGTATGTGAGCTCGTGCTCATGCCACACGGCTTGTCCACCGGTGGGCCGGCGCACGATCGGAACGTCGTAAAACGTGTTCGGTTGATTCCGTCCCAGGGAGAGTGTCGGAGGGTCCCAGCGATAGAAGCGGAGATAGGCGCCGCCATGGCACGCGACTTCTTCGACCAGCGCTTCATCCATCGCCATGTTGTATTCGCCCGACCGCCCCACGGCATCGACGATCAGGTTCCAATGCGGCCCATCCGCCCATCCGCCCATCCGCGCGTCAGACCTCAGCGTACGCCTCCACCGGCGGACAAGTGCACACCAGGTTCCGATCGCCGAAGGCGGCATCGATCCGGCTGACGGGCGGCCAGACCTTGTGCTCCCGCGTCGCCGCCGTGGGGAAACCGGCGCGGTCGCGCGCGTAGGGCCGGTCCCAGGTGTCGCTCAACAGATCGGCGAGCGGGTGGGGTGCGTTCCTCAGCAAGTTGTTCTCACGATCGGCTTCGGCGGTTTCGATCTCGCGAATCTCGCCGCGAATCGCGATCAACGCGTCCACGAACCGGTCCAGCTCCAGCTTCGGCTCGCTCTCCGTCGGCTCCACCATCAACGTGCCCGCGACGGGAAACGAGACCGTCGGCGGGTGGAAACCGTAGTCGATCAGCCGCTTGGCGATGTCTTCGACATCCACACCCGCGGAGCTCTTGAACGGGCGCGTGTCGATGATGCACTCGTGCGCGACCAGACCGTGCTGGCCGGCGTACAGCAATTCGTAGTGTCCGCCTTCCTGCAACCGGCGCGCGATGTAGTTGGCGTTGAGAATCGCCACCTTGGTGGCGAGGGTCAGACCGTCGCGTCCCATCATCGCGATGTAGGCCCACGAGATCGGCAGGATCGAAGGGCTGCCCCACGGCCCGGCCGAGACCGTGCCCGCGCTTTCGGCGAGGGGAACTCCGACATCGATAACCGGGTGCGTGGGAAGATGCGGCGCGAGATGCTCCGCGACGCCGATCGGTCCCATGCCGGGTCCGCCGCCGCCGTGCGGGATGCAGAAGGTCTTGTGCAGGTTCAAGTGGCAGACGTCGGCACCGATGTCGCCCGGGCGGCAGAGGCCGACCTGCGCGTTCATGTTGGCGCCGTCCATGTAGACCTGGCCGCCGTGCTGGTGCACGATGCGGCAGACCTTCTTGATCGATGCCTCGAACACGCCGTGCGTCGACGGATACGTCACCATCAACGCGCCGAGCGTGTCCTTGTGCTCTTTGGCTTTCGCTTCGAGGTCGGCGATGTCGATATTGCCCTGCGCGTCGGTCTTCACGACCACGACGCTCATTCCGGCCATCACCGCGCTCGCCGGATTGGTGCCATGCGCCGACTGCGGAATCAGGCATGTCGTGCGATGGGCCTCGCCGCGGTGCTGGTGGTAGGCGCGAATCACGAGCAGGCCGGCGAACTCCCCTTGCGAGCCGGCATTCGGCTGCAACGACACTCTCGCGAACCCGGTGATCTCGGCGAGCCACTCCTCGAGCTGGCGGAACAGCGTCGCATATCCCTGTGCCTGCGACCGTGGCGCAAAGGGATGCAGGCGGTTGAAGCCCGGCCAGGTGATCGGAATCATCTCACTCGTGGCGTTGAGCTTCATCGTGCACGAGCCGAGGGGGATCATCGCCGCCGTCAGCGACAAATCGCGGTTCTCGAGTCGCTTCAGATAGCGCAGCATCTCTGTTTCGGAATGATGCGCATTGAAGACGGGATGGGTACAGAAAGGCGTGGTGCGCGCCAATGAGTCGGGAATCGCGGAGCGGTCTTGCAGGGACGCTACGCGCTGCGTCCCGAGATCGCGTCCGGTCGGTGCCGCAAACACGGCCACCACGTCGGTCAGATCATCGTCCGTAACCGTCTCATCGAACGCCACGCCGATTCGCGTCTGGGACAGGGTCCGCAGGTTGATCTGCTTCACGCGCGCGGCATCGAGGATCCGGGGCAGCGCATCCTGCGGCACGTCGACCGCCAGCGTATCGAAGAACTGGGGATAGGCGAGCCGGTAGCCCAGTTTTTCCAGGGCCGCGGCGAGCGCTGCCGTGTACGCGTGCACGCGTCGCGCGATCCGGCGCAGCCCCTCAGGGCCATGATACACCGCGTACATGGCGGCGACCACGGCGAGCAGCACCTGTGCGGTGCAAACGTTGCTTGTCGCCTTCTCGCGCCGGATATGCTGCTCGCGCGTCTGGAGCGCCATGCGCAACGCGGTCCGCCCGGCGCGGTCTTTGGACACGCCGATGATGCGGCCGGGGAGGTGGCGCTTGAACTCGTCGCGCGTCGCGAAGAAGGCGGCGTGCGGGCCGCCGTAGCCGAGCGGGACGCCGAAACGCTGCGAGTTGCCGACGGCGATGTCGGCGCCCCACTCACCGGGTGGGGCGAGCAGGGTGAGTGCGAGCAGATCGGTGGCGACCGTGACGAGGGCGCCAGTGGTGTGCGCCTTCTCGCACAGCGCGCGGTAGTCGCGGATCGCGCCGTCCGTCGCCGGATACTGAAGAAGGGCCCCGATCACGTTGCCCTGCCGGAAATCGAAAGCCGCGGGGTCGGCAACCACGACGTCGATGCCGCGCGCGGCGGCGCGCGTGCGCACCACTGCGATCGTTTGCGGATGACAGTTGACGTCGACCAGATACGTCAGCTTCCCCTCGTGCTTCGTGACGGCCTCGGTCAGATGCATCGCTTCCGCTGCGGCGGTGCCCTCATCGAGCAGCGAAGCGTTGGCGATCTCGAGCCCGGTCAGATCCGATACCATCGTCTGGAAGTTGAGCAGCGCCTCCAGCCGCCCCTGTGCGATCTCCGCCTGGTACGGCGTGTACGCCGTGTACCAGCCGGGATTCTCGAGCACGTTGCGCTGAATCACGGTGGGCGTGAAGCAGTCGTGGTACCCCATGCCGAGGTAGGAGCGGAAGACCTGATTCTGCGCGGCGAGCTGGCGCAGTGTTTCGAGCGCTTCCTGCTCGGACCGCGCTTCGGGAATGCGCAGCGGCGCGCGCAGCCGGATGTCCGCCGGCACCACCGCGTCGATGAACGCCTCGAGCGAGTCGTACCCGAGCGTCGCGAGCATCGCGGCCTGGTCCTCCGCGGACGGGCCGATGTGTCGTTCCTGAAACAGATCGCGTTCGATATTCATCTTACGGGAGTGTGTAGGATTCCCCTGGTTTCAGAATCGTGACGGCCGACGTGTTGCCGACCAGGCGCCGGAATTCCGCGGGATCGGCCTTGATGACGTCCCACGTGTCGTAGTGCATTGGAATAACGCTTTTGGGTTTCACGAATTCCACGGCGCGAGCCGCATCGGCGACCCCCATCGTGTAATTATCGCCGATCGGCACCAGCATCAGGTCGACGCGGGGGGGGCCGGCCAGGAGCTGCATCTCGAGCGTCAGCCCGGTGTCCCCGGTATGGTAGACGGTCTTCCCGCCGATCGTCACCACCACGCCGGCGGGATTGGTCGTGTACCGGCCCGTCGGGTCGCCTTCTACGCGGCCACCGTGGAACGCGGGCACCAGCTTCACGATACCGAAGGGGAACTCGTGCGCCCCGCCGATGTGCATGGCGTGACTCGTGCCGCCCTGATCGGCGCAGAACTGCGCCAGCTCGTAGGTCGCTACGATCGTCGCCTTGTGCTGCTTGGACAGCGCGACCGCGTCCCCCAGATGGTCGCCGTGGCCGTGCGAGAGCAGGATTGCGTCGAGGTGGGGCAATTGGTCGGGTCCGATGACGGCGGCGGGATTACCGGTGAGAAATGGGTCGATGATGACGCGCTTTCCGTTCCGCTCCAGCACAAAACAGGCGTGTCCGTGGAATGTGGCTTTCACTCTCCAACATGCTTCGCGTACGCATCGGCGCGGAGCAGCCCCTCCAATTCTTTGGGGTCCTTAAGCTTCAGCTTCACCATCCAACCCTTGCCGTACGGATCGCGGTTGACGAGCGCGGGATCCTGCTCGAGGGCCTTGTTAGTCTCAACGATCGCACCGGTCACCGGGGAATAGAGCTCGGACACCGCTTTGACGGCCTCGATCGTCCCGAAGACGTCGCGCTGCTTGAAGGGTACACCGGATTTGGGGAGCTCGAGGAACACGACGTCCCCCAATTCGCCTTGGGCGTAGTCGGTGATGCCGACTTCCACCACCTGCGGTTCAGCGCTGTCCCGCACCCACTCGTGGTCCTTCGTGTACCGGAGTTCCTTCGGAATGCTGGACATGGGACGAGAGCCTACAACAGGTCCGCTCGGGGCGCCAGCCCTGCGCCATCCTCTTCACTCAGGGCGACGCGTTCATGCCCCCACGGCCGCAGGTCGAGCCGCACCGCAATCGGGTCGGGGTCGGGCGACAAGTAATAGAGCCGGCACGGGCGTGGCGGGTCCGCCGCGTCCCAGGCGGCGCGTGCGCCGTCCGCAGCCTGCGCGGTGGCCACGATGGAAAGCGGCGTGACGGTCTTCAGCAGCTTCGCCAACCCTTTCGCCGTCGCGTGTTCGACACGCATCCCGGCATCGTGGTAGCGGCGCTCGATCGCGTGCAGCACGGGGGCGGCGGCGTCTTTGGCATCCAGCGCTGTGAGGATCAGCGTCTGACCCGGCGCTTCATCGCGCACACCGGCGCGCGCGGCCCGCTTCCGCAGCTCGGCGAAGATTCGCTTTGCGTCCTTCTCGAGATCGCCCAATGTCCCGGCGTTCTCGATCACATACTGGCTCTGCGGTCGCTTGCGCTCCGCGGGCATCTGCGCCGCAATCATCCGGTCGGCCTCCTCGTTGGACAAGCCCCGCAGAGCGCGGAGCCGAGTCCGGCGCAGCGTGACGGGTGCGTCGATCAGGACGACGGCATCAAACTGCGCCGGATCGAGGACTTCGAATAACAAAGGGATGTCGTTCACGACGATAGCATCCCCCCGCTCACCCGCCGCGCGCTGCAGCTCGAGCCGGCGCTGCTGCACGGCGGGATGGACGATCGCGTTGAGCGCCGCGAGGGCGCCGTCGTCGCCGATGACCTTGGCCCGCAATCCGGCGCGATCGAGGGTCCCGTCCTGGCTCACCACGTCGCCTCCAAAACGGCGCGCGATCGCCGCCAGCACCGCGCTGCCCGGCGCCTGGGCTTCGCGGGCAAGCGCGTCGGCGTCGATGACGGTGGCTCCCCATTTCTTGAAGAGCTCGACCACCGTCGACTTGCCAGACGCGATATTGCCCGTGAGACCTACGTTGAGCATCTAGAGTAGGGCGGTTTGATCTTCGTCCTGCCTGGGAACCCGATGGCAGTGCCGGCATCGCGCCTCATACGATTCCCGTCCCCCAACCATGATGATCGGACTGTCCCACAACGCGGGCTTGCCGTTGACGAGCCGCTGATTCCTGGTTGCCGGACCCCCGCACACCACGCAGATCGCCTGGAACTTGTCGACGACCTCGGCGACGCACATGAGGATTGGCATCGGACCGAACGGCAGGCCCCGGAAATCGACGTCGGTGCCCGCGAGAATGACGCGTACTCCCCGGTCGGCGAGCCGGTTCGCAAGATCGACGATGCCGTCGTCCAAGAACTGCGCCTCGTCGACGGCGACGACTTCGGTGGTGTCGCGGAGCCGGCGCGAGATCTCATCGGCTGAATCGACGGGCTCGGCTTCGACCGTCAAGCCGTCGTGCGACGAAACCGAGAAGAGGCCGGCGTACCGCGCATCTAGATGGGACTTAAAGACTTGCACCTGCTTGCGAGCGATCACCGCGCGGCGCACGCGGCGGATCAACTCTTCCGATTTGCCGCTGAACATCACGCCCGCGATGACTTCGATCCATCCTGAGCGGGTGGGTTGTTGGAACATGGGCCCTCACGTTACACGCTGAGCGGGCCAGGGAGCAACGGATCGTCGCAGGGGAGGGGTGGGGGGGGGTCGAGAAAGTCCAGTAAACTTGCGGATTTTCGGGGGATATCCCATAGTTCTTCAGTATTCATGCGGGTTTTCGCGCCCCCCCTTCAAGGAGATCGCAGTGAACAAGGCTGAACTCACCTCCGCGTTGGCGATGCGTACGAAGATGTCGAAGGCCGATGCCACGCGCACCGTGGAAGCACTCTTCGACGACAAGGGCATCATCGCCACAGAGTTGAAGAAGGGCTCGAAGGTGCAGATCACCGGCTTCGGCAATTTCGAGGCACGCAAGCGCGCCGCAAGGATGGGTCGCAACCCGAAGACGGGCGGCGTCATTCAGATCAAGGCGTCGATCGCTCCTGCATTCCGCGCGGGGAAACAGCTGAAGATGGCGGTGAACAACAAGAAGTAGGCGTTCAGCCTCGATCAGGCCGTGCGGTGACTCTCCGTCCTCGAATCGAGACCCCCGAGAGACGCCGCACGGCCTGATCCGCAGCATCGGGCGACACCTCGACGAGAGAAAACGTCTCCCGCACATCGATTTTCCCAATCTGGCCCTTCTGCAGGCCTACTTCCTTGATCAGCGCGCCGACGAGGTCTTTGGCGCTCGCGCGGTCTTTCGTTCCAACGGTCACGAAGACCTTCGCCCAGCCCGATTGCGGCGACGCGACCGGCGCGGGTTCGCCGACGGCAGATGGCTGACGGCTGATCGCCAGTAAGGCTCCCGCCACGAGCGCCGGATCGTGTTCCTCGAACAATGGCGCCAGCACGGCCAGCTCCGCGTCCACGTCGCCTTGAGTCAGACGCGCGGAAATCTCGGCCCGCAGCGCCGCATTGCGATCCTGCGCGCGATCGGCGCGGGACGGCAAGGCGAACGACGAGAGGGACGCGATGGACTTGAGATACGGGACCTGCGATGCCAGGGCGACCACCAGAGGCTGGGCAATCGCCGAAAGCAGGCGCAGCTCTTCGCGCGTGGGCAACGTCGTGGCGACCACCGCATCCGGAGGTTCTGCCGGCACCGCCACGTCCCCTCCCTTCCACACATATGGTCGTACGGACTGCACCGCATCGAGCACGTCGCGCACTGCGATTGCCCGGCGACCGGCCGGCACAACCGCGTAGCGCGCCGACGCGACCGGTCCCAGCGGCTTTCCGACCGAGTCGAGCGGCATGTCGCCGACGATCTCGGCGCGGCGCGCGTGGCGCTCTATGAAATCGGTGAGGCCGTGGGGGTCCCAGCTGAGAATCACTCGGCGTGCCTCGGGAGCCTCACCGAGTAGCGTGTCGAGTTCGCCGGCGAACGATTCCGGCCAGGCGATGACGAGCGTCTCGAGGGTGTCGAGCTTGAGCGCGGAACGCGAGAGCAGGGTGCCGAGATCCGCGGGGGAGCCGACGAGCACACCTACCCGCCCTTCCTTTAGGAGGGCGGCCGTGCGGGCGAGGCCAGTGACGGCGTGAGCACGAAGCTCAGGGGGGGCCGCATCGGCCCAGAGCATGGCCTGTTCATGGTCCGCACAGACGATGACTGCGCGAGGATCCATCAACTCCCAGGCCTTTCCCGCGCGTTCCACCGCGGGAGGGATCACCAACACAACGTGCCGCACACGAGCCTCGATTGTCAAAGGATGCTAATTTCTGCGCCGTGAAAGGTAACCTCCCGTTCGTCTTACTTCTATTCGCGACTTCCCTCGGGGCTCAGCAGCCCCGGCCGCGTGCCCGCGATATCGGCATCATCGTCGGGTCCATTCCTACAGGTCCCCTGAATGCCATTACCGATGTCGCCGGCGTGCGGGTGGGCCACACGACGATTGCGCGCGGGGACTCGATCAACACGGGCGTCACGGCGATTCTGCCACACGGTGGCAATCCGTTCCGCGAGAAAGTGCCAGCGGCGATCGTCGTTGGAAACGGCTTTGGCAAACTCGCCGGCTCGACGCAGGTCAATGAACTCGGCGAACTCGAGTCCCCGATCGTGCTGACCTGCACGCTCTGCGTGCCGCGCGCCGCCGACGCGGTGCTGACGTGGTTACTCGGCCTTCCCGGTAACGAAGACGTGCGGTCTGCGAATCCCGTAGTCGGTGAGACGAATGACGGTTTTCTGAACAACATCCGCACGCGCCCGATCACCGAGGCTGACGTCCTCAGCGCGATTCGCGGTGCCGCCGCCGGCCCCGGTGCCGAAGGCGCGGTTGGTGCGGGGCGTGGGACCGTCGCGTTCGGATGGAAGGGCGGGATCGGGACGTCGAGCCGCAAGCTCCCGCCGCAGTTTGGCGGCTGGACCGTCGGCGTCCTCGTCCAAACGAATTTCGGCGGGGACCTGCGAATTGTCGGCGTACCAGTGGGTGACGAGTTGCGGAGAGCGGACGGGGGACGAGGGACGGGGGACGGGTCGATCATCATGGTCGTTGCGACCGACGCTCCGCTCGATCACCTGCGCCTCGAGCGCCTCGCCAATCGCGCGCTCGCTGGCCTGGCGCGCACCGGGAGCTCGATGAGCAACGGCAGCGGCGACTATGTAATCGCGTTCTCGACGCGGCGACCGTCGCCAACCGCCCAACCGCCAAACCGCCCAACCGACACAGTCGAAGTTGTCCGCAACGACGTCATGTCCGGACTCTTCCAAGCGACAATCGACGCGACCGAAGAAGCCATCTACAATTCATTATTGCGCGCCGAGACGGTACGGGGCTATCGTGGCACTGTGCAGGCCCTGCCCGTCGACTCGACGATCACGATCCTCAAACGTCACGGAGCCATCCCTCGATGAGCGAAGGTCTCTCCCCCAACCTGCAGCATCTCGAGACGTCGGCGACGATTGCGATCTCCGCGGAAGCCAAGCGGCGCAAAGCCGCGGGGGAGGACGTCATCGACCTGGGCGCCGGCGAGCCCGACTTCCCGACGCCGCCGATTCCGGCTGATGCGGGGATTCGCGCGATCAAGGACGGGAAGACCCACTATTCGGCCAACGAGGGGATTCTCGAGCTGCGCGCCGCGGCGGCGACGCACCTCTCCCTGCTGTCGGGCGGCCGCCCGGTCAACGCCGATCACATCGTCGTGTCGAACGGCTCGAAGCAATCGCTCTTCAACGCCTGCTTCACGCTGTTCGGCCCGGGCGATGTCGTCGCGGTTCCCTCGCCTGCCTGGGTCTCGTATCCGCAGATCGTGCACCTGGCACGCGCCCGACCGGTCATGATCGCCGGCGACCCCGAGTGGAGTCTGAAGGCGAGTGTGAAGGACCTCGAGCGGATGTTGCCTGGCGCGACCGGTCTGATTCTCTGCTCACCCTGCAATCCCACCGGCGCCGTGTACACACATGCCGAGATCCGCGCGATCGCGCAGTGGGCGAAGGCCAAGAAGGTCTGGGTGATCGCGGATGAGATCTACCGGCGGATTCATTACGGCACGGGGCCAGCGCCGTCGTTCCTCGATCTCCCGGATGATCTACTGGAGCGCGTAGTGCTTGTCACCGGCGTCAGCAAGACGTACGCGATGACGGGATGGCGCATCGGCTTCGCCCTCGCGCCCGCCAAGATCGCGAAAGCGATGGCGGCGCTGCAGTCGCACACCACGACGGGCGCAAATCACCCGGCCCAATACGCCGCCGCCGCCGCCCTCGGCGACGAGCGGGTGGAGCAGGACGTGAACCGCATGGTAGGGGAATTCCGCAAGCGCCGCGACTTGGTGGTCGCCCGCTTCCGGCAGGACCTCCCCGGTGTGGAATTCGTCGACCCGCTCGGCGCCTTCTACTTCTTCTTTCGAGTGGATTCGTTCGGCAAGATCACCGGTACGGACTTCTGCACGCGACTGATCACGCAGAGTGGGGTCGCACTCGTTCCGGGAGCCGCCTTCGGCGATGATCGGTGGGTGAGACTCTCCTATGCGGCGGCAACCGATTCAATCAAGCAAGCACTCGACCGGATCGTCGGTTTTGCGAGGAAGTTAGGCGACTAGAGCTTCGACGGTCGATGTGATAGGACTTCGACCCCGTTCGGGGTCATCATACAATCGTCCTCGATCCTCACGCCAAACTTGCCGAGCTGATAGATGCCGGGCTCGTCGGTAAATACGATCCCCGGCTCGAGCCGGGTCGCGTTGCCTTCCACCATGTACGGCGGCTCGTGGCCGTCCATTCCCATACCGTGGCCCAGCCGGTGCGTGAAATATTGGCCATAACCGGCATCGCGGATGACTTTGCGCGCCGCACGGTCGACCTCCTGGCATTGCATCACGCCGGGTTTCGCGTTCTCAATGGCCGCGGTCTGCGCGTCGTGCACGATGTTGTAGACCTTCTTGAACTCGTCCGAGGGCGCGTCGCCAAACCAGATCGTGCGCGTGATGTCCGACGTGTAACCCTCGACCCGTGAGCCGGCGTCGATCAGCACGACGGTTTCGCGCGTGAGCTGGCCCGCGGAGGGGCCGCCATGAGGCAGCGCGCTCGACTGTCCGAACTGCACCAAGCCGCCGCCCGGTGAGCCGCGACTCGCCATCTCGCGTGACAGGAGCGCCGAGACGTCCCGCTCCGACATCCCGACGGCCAGCTGAGAGAAGGTCGCCGCGATCGATGCTTCCGTAGCTGCGATGGCCTGACGGATCAGTGCGATCTCTTCGGGACTCTTGATGATGCGCAGCCGCTCCGTGACCCCGCTGCCGTCGCGCGGGATCCAGCCCCGGACCTTGGTCGTCAGACGCACGTAGCTCTGGTAGGACGTCGTGGGCTCGACGGCGACTTCACCGGCGCGCCCAGGTGGCTTCATTTGCTGGGCGGCCTTGGCCACGAGTAGCCACGGATCCTCCTGCTCCTCCCAGCCGCGCGCATCGCTGATGACCGTGTTGCGCTTAATGCGCTCCACCTCGAACGACGGACAGACGATCGCCGGCGTCCCGCTTGCGGGGATCATGAGCAGGATGAGGCGCTCGCTGCGTCCGGGGTTGTAGCCGGTGAAATACTGGAAATTGGTGCTCGGCTCGACGACGAGGAGATCGAGCTTGCGCGACTTCAGCTCGTCCTGGGCTCGCGTGAAGCGCTGAGCGAAAACCTGAGGACCAAGGGTGGGAGTTTGTGACCGCCCGACCGCCCGACCGCCGGGTTGCCAAACCGTTGCGCCGATCGCCACACCGCCAGTGACCGCCAGAAACTCGCGTCGTTCCATAGTGCGGCTATATTACGCGAGCCTCACTCGCGCGGGAAGGCGCACAACCGCATGCATTTCGAAGCACGCATCGAGCCGCTCACCGGTAGGCTTCCGAAGGTGACGTACCGCTGGGATCCTGAGACCGACATCCTGACCGTCGCGTGCAAGGGCGTGCCGAAAGGGAACGGGATGAACGGAACCGTGGACCTCGAGGGTGGGGACGGCTCCTTTGTCGTGATCGACGTCGCCGGCGGAGCGTTGCGCGGTGTGGACGTCGTGACGTGGCCTGACGATGTGCGGACCGTCGCGTCGCTCCAGCCGCCGGAGACATCGAAAGAAGGTCAGGTCACGTTTCCGAATCGCCGTTCCCAACCGGGGATCGCGGCCGTGGAAGTCGATACGGCCCTGACCGTGGACAAAAACCAGTCGGAATCGGTCTTTCACATTCGCGTGGGCCGACAGCGCGCGGCGACCGTCGTGCGCGTGGCCGATCACATGCTGGTGGAGGTCGACAAGCAGTCCCGCATCGCCGGACTCTGGCTGCTCGAGGTGCCGCCCTTCCCGAACGTCGAAGCCACGGCGTAGTGGACGATAGATTCGAGCGCTACGTCACCGAGCTGTTCGCCGCTGAAGACCCGATTCTCTCAAAAATCCGCGCCCGGCACGCCGCCGAGAATCTCCCAGCGATCAACGTTTCGCCCGAAGAAGGCAAGCTGTTGTACGTCCTGCTGCTCGCGATTCAAGCGAAGCGGGTCCTGGAGATCGGATCGCTGGGCGGCTACAGCGGCGTCTGGCTCGCCCGCGCGCTCCCACCAGGGGGCGAGCTGACCACGATTGAAAAGGATCCCAGGCACGCGAAGATCGCCCGCGAAGCGTTCGCCTCCGCGCGCCTGCATGGCCGTGTGCAGCTGATCGAAGGATCCGCGCTCGACGTGCTGCCGAAGCTGCCCCCCGGTTTTGACGCGGTGTTCATCGATGCCGACAAGGAGCCGCTCCCCAAATATTTCGATTGGGGCATGAAGCTGCTCAGGCGCGGCGGTCTATTGTTGTGTGACAACGCCTTCTTCCATGGTGCGGCCGTCGATCCGGGCGATCGGTCGCCGAACGCCCTCGGTGTGCGGGCCTTCAACGAGTTAGCCGCGCGTGATCCCCGGCTGGCCGCGACCATCGTTCCCGTGCGGGATGGATTGCTCGTCGGCGTAAAAACGCGGGACAGCGCATGACGTGGTGGCACGCGCTGATCGATGCGGGCGCTGTTGCCGGGGGTTCGGGATTAGTTGTTTGGGACCCGGGAGGAAACGCCACGTACGACACCACTATTGTGGAGGGATCGGAGCTGCAGGCGCACCCGATCCCCGAACCCCTGATCCCTAACCCCGAACCCCGAATCCCTAACCCCGTCTCATTTCTCAATGGCATGCAGCGCTGGAGCGTCGTCGCGTACGACGGCGTAGCGCAGATCGTCAACGCGTACGTCGCCGCCGCGGTGTGCCGGCGGGACGACCGCGGCGTGTTGCGTGCGACGCTCGAGCGCAGCCGGGCGTTTGCGATCGCTCCCGTGGGCCGCCTGAGTCCAGCGTTGCGGGCGTTGCTGGAGCAGGTGGCGCCCGACATCGAGCCGGTCGATGACGCGCTGGTGGGCCAGCCGGCGCGCTACCTGGAGCAGGTCGAGAGCACCGTGCGCCGGGCGCGCGCGCACCTCGAGCGCGAGCTGGCGGAGGCAGCGACGGCAGCACTGGGCGCCGACGAGTGGCTCGTACTGGATGGTCTGCTGTCCCGATCGCCCGCCGTCGCGCGGCATCCGCGCGCGCTCGGCGTCATCAAGAGCCACGGCGCGCAGTTTTTGGAGGGCAGGGGACTTGAACGCGCGTTGACGCTGCCGGCCGGTTATCGGACGTCCGTCTTTGCCGTGCGCGGCGGACATACGCGCACCGAGGTGTACTCGTGGTACCTCCGGCTCTGGCCGTGGGAAGGGAACGATTTGCTGTACGGATTGCTGCGGGTTGAAGCGCGCGCCGATCGCGAGACCGTCACGCGCGCGTCGGCGGTGAGCGGCTGGCTGTGGGCCGAGCGGGCCCCGCTCGCGACGCCGGCCACACGGTGGGACCGGCTGTTGTATCCTTTACATCACGTGGACGAATACCTGAAGGCTCGTGCGCCGCGCTCCCCCGCGGTTCGCTCTCGGTTGCCAGTCGCATGATCGACAAAGCGATCCCCGTCGCCATCGGTCGGGTCGTCGCCACCGAGCTCAAGCCGGCGACGCCGCACCAATTCCACTTTTGGACCCCGACGGATACGAGCATCGGGATTGGGGCGATCGTGAAGGTCGGGGGAAGCGGGACGGGGGAAGAGGGAAGGGTTGTCTACGGCGTCGTGACGGAGGGATTCGCGTACTCCGATCTCCAGACACCGTTGCACGATGTCGTCGGCGCCGAGGGCGATCCGGCGCGCGCCGCCGAGGCGCCCACCGCGCGCCAGCAGATTCGCTACTGGACCGCCGCGGTTCTGAGGCAGACACCGGAAGAGCCGCTCCAGCCGGTCCCGCTCGGCCAGGTCTACGTGGCCGATGATGCGGACGTGGCCCAGGCGCTCCGCATGGACACATTTCTGTATTCCGCGACGCCGACGGCGATTCCGGTCGGGCTGTATACGTCGGCCGGCCGGGACGCCCCCGTCTATCTCGACGCCGATTTCCTGCTCGGCCCCGAGGCGGCCCACCTCAACATCTCCGGCGTGTCGGGGCTCGCGACCAAGACCAGCGCGGTCGAGTTCCTGCTCGCGTCCATCTTCGCGCATTTCCCTGCGCACAAGGGACGCGTCGCCGCGGTCTGCTTCAACGTCAAGGGCCCCGATCTCTGCTTTCTCGACCAGCCCGGTGATCTGAGCGACGAGGATCGGCATCGCTACGAACGGCTCCGCGTCCCGTCCACGCCGTTCGAGCGGGTGCAGCTCTACGCGCCCCTCAAGGCCGATGGCGTCAACCTCAACACGCTGCGCACGCATCCCGACCTCGTCGGCGATGTCGAGCCGCTGACGTGGGGTCTACAGGAGGTCGTCGACTACGCGGAAGTGCTCCTCAATCGCGATGACATCGATGCCAAGGCGGACGCGTTTATTGATTTTCTGAGAGATCGTGTGCTGGGCAGAACATTTGATGATGGCTTCGGCACCACGCATCGCGTGCAGACGTTCGCCGATTTGGATCGGCTGTTCCGGTCGATCTTTGATGGCCTCGAGATCACGACGGGTGGCCGCAGCGACACCTGGCGGACCCACCACATCGCCACGATGCGCAAGGTGCGCAACCGTCTGCTGAACATCTCCACGCGCTGCAAGGGGCTCGTCACCGATGACGGTCCGTCCTCAGACCTTCCGTGGAACGAATTCGAGGATCGCACGGTCTACGTCATCGACATCGCCAACGTGGATCCGTTGGGACAGGATCTCGTTTTTGCTCGCGTCGTCTCGAAGTTGCGGGAGCAGCTCGAGCGCCGGGAGCTGGGCGTCGACGCGGTGGTCGTCTTCGTCGACGAGCTCAACAAATACGCGCCGGGGGACGGTCCCGACACGTACGTGAAGAAGATGTTGCTCGATATCTCGGAACGAGGCCGGTACCTCGGCCTGGTGCTGTTTGGGGCGGAGCAGTTCCGCTCCCAGGTCCACCGGCGCGTCGTGGGCAATGCCGGGACGCAACTCTTTGGCCGCATGGACATGGACGAGCTGGCGACCCCAGGCTATCAGGTCCTTACGCCCGCCACCAAGAGCAAGCTGGCCACGCTGCCGATCGGCGAGCTGATGGTCCGCCACCCGCACTTTACACAGCCGATCTTCGTCCGCTTTCCCAAGCCGCCCGTCCTGCGCGGGCGGGACGGAGTGGAGCGGTTTCCGCCGGCGGCGGACGTGCCGTTCGAGGACGCGGTCGTGCGGCAGCTGGTGCGCCTGGACCGGCGCGTCCGGCCAAACCAGGTAAAGGACCTGATCGCGGACCGCGAACAGGACGATGTGCGCCGCGCGCTCGCCACGGTGCGCCGCACGCGTCCCGACGATGTACTCGCCTATTTCCGTAAGGTGCTGGGCGCCCGCGTGGACTCGGAGGCGAGCCGGCCGCGGGAGCGCCTGGCCGTGCCGCCACTCAACCCCATTTCCGACGAGCCCTACTGACGTGAACCAGCGCCACGCCTCAGTCCTCGTCCTGGCGGTGGCCGCGTGCGGCGGGGGTGGTCCGAAGGTCGCGTTGCGCTATCACCCACCCGCGGGCGCGGTGTATCACTACGCCCTGGAGCAGCGTACGCAGCTCAGCATCCAGTCTGGTCCGCTCGCCGCGATGGGCAAGCAGCAGCTCTTCATGCGCATGCATTTCACGCAGACCGTCAAAGGACCGACTGACGGCGGTACCGAAGTGGAAGTCGTGTTCGAGTCCATGACGATGGAGATGCCGGGGGTATCACCCGACGTCGTCGCGCGCGAGCTGGCGAAGTTGAATGGGCTACGGAGTACCGTCGTGTACGATGAGCGTGGGAAAGTCGTCCGCAGCACCTTCGCGCCGGCACCCGCAGTGCCGCCCGAACTCAGAAAGGAGATGGCGACGGGCGTCCAGGCGATGACCTTCGGGTTCCCGGACAAACCGGTCGGCCAGGGCGATTCCTGGACCATGACGACGGAGTTGCCGTTGCCGCAGGTGCCTGGGAGCAACGCATCACCGGCGGGTCCCGCGAAGACGACGCTGACCGTCCGCGAGATCCGCGTTGCCGGCTCCGACACGTCGGTCGTGCTCGACATCAAGACGGCGTTTCCGTCGGGCCCGATCCAGGTGAGCTCTGGAGGGCAGGCAGGCACGCTCAAGCTCGAGGGCGATCTCGCGGGCCATCAGCAGTTCTCCATTTCTCGCGGCGCTATTCTCGACGGCACGATCAAAGGCAGCACCAAGATGCACATGACCAACGCAATGCTCGGTGCGAAGGGGATGGACATGCTGACCGATACCGAGAGCTCGATCTTTCTGCTCCCCTGAATGATGAAGCTCGCTCGTCTGTATTGGATCATCCTGTTCGCGGAAATTGCCGCCTGTAGCGGCAAGGTCGCGCTGCGCCATCGCCCGCGCCGCGACGCGGTCCACCACTATGTGCTCACGATGCACCATAGCAGAGACGATGCGCCGATCGTGGCCTCAGTCGCTCGAACCGATCAGGTGTGGACCATCTACTACACGCAGCTCGGGCGCTTCACCGACCGACGCGGCGTGGGGAGCGAGGTCTCGCTGCAAATCGATTCGGCACAGGTGCAACCGTCCGGAGCCGATCGAGATCTGTCCCCAATGAATGGCGCGACGATTTTGGCTTTCCTCGACGGCCGCGGGCAGCTGCAGCGCACGGAGCCCGACACCTTTCCTGGTCTCACGCCCGACATGGTTCTGCGGCTTCGGGCGATCGCCGCGGCCGTGGCCCCGTGGTTCCCCGAGGAGCCCGTCGAGCCTGGCGACGCGTGGACGGTAACGACGCCCGCCCCCCTGGAGGTGTTGGAAATGAGCGGGCAGGATTCTTCGAAGCTGCAACTGCACGCCACGCTCAACGCGCTTCAGAAATCGGTGAACGATTGGATCGCGGACGTCGGGATCAATGGTCAGCTCCCTCCTGACGAGACGCGGGTGACGACGAGCTTGGGCGCCTTGCCGGCGCGATTGTCTGGGACCATGATCGGCCGGTACAGGTTTTCGCTGCCACGGAGTGTAATGACTTTCGAAGAGCTGTCTGTGAGGCTGACGCTCGTGACCGACGCCCCGAGCGTGGGCAGAGACACCGTTTTGTCTCGGCTCGTGACTCAGACCACGATCCGCTTGCAATGAAGCTCGCCCACCTCGCCGACCTTCACCTCGGGTTTCGCCAGTTCGACCGGCAGACGCCCAGAGGCACGAACCAGCGCGAGGCGGACATCGCGGAGGCGTTCCGCCGGGCCGTCGACGACCTGCTCGAGCAGAAGCCCGACCTGATCGTCATCGCCGGCGACATCTTCCACTCCGTTCGGCCGACGAATGCCGCGATCCTGTTTTTCTTCCGCGAGCTGCATCGCCTCCGCAGCGGTCTCCCGAACTCCCCCATCGTGGCGATCGCGGGCGAGCACGATACACCGCGATCGACTGAAACCGGAACGATCCTCCGGCTCTATGAAGCGCTCGGTGTCGAGATCGCGATTGAAGAAGCCCGCCGCATCGCGCTGCCCAAGCTCGATTGCGCCGTGCTCGCGGTCCCGCAGCAGGCACTCGCGCAGGCAGAACGCCCGGCGCTGCGGCCCGAGCCCGGCGGGCCGACCCTCAACGTGCTCCTCACGCACGGCGTGTACGGCGGCCTGGGCGAACAGCGGGGCACGATGGAGTATGGCGGCACGCCGCTGTCGCGCGAGCTCCTCGCCCCGGAGAAATGGGATTACATCGCGCTGGGCCACTACCATACCGCCCAGTCCGTCGCCACCAACGCCTGGTATTCCGGCAGTCTCGAATACCTGCCGCCGAATCCCTGGGGTCAGCTCCAGGACGAGGCGGAGCAGAAGAAGTCCAAGCGCAATGGCAAAGGCTATCTCCTCGTCGAGCTCCCCGGCGCGCGCGTCACCTTCCGTCCCATCGCGCCACCGCGGCGCCATATCGATCTGCCGCCGATCAGCGGCGCCGGACTCAACGCCAAAGAGCTCGATGCGCAGATCGCCGAACGCGTGGGAGGCGCCAAGATCGACGACCAGATCGTGCGCCTGCTCGTCTGGGAAGTCGATCGCGCGGTGGCACGCGACCTCGATCACGCGGCGATCCGCGGATACAAGGCCCGCGCGCTGAACTTTCAGCTCGATCTGCGCCGGCCTGAGGGGCAGCGGGCGATCGCTGCCGCGGGCTCGGGGACCAAACGCCAGACCCTCACCGAAACGGTGCGCGACTTCCTGGGCCGGCGGCCGCTCGATGCCGAGCTGAATCGGGAAACGTTCGTGACGCTGGGCGTCGAATATCTGGAAGCGGCCGGTCGTGCCGAGGGCGAGGGGTCCTCGTGAAGCTGCACCGGCTGCGGCTCGTCAACTTCCGCCAGCACGCCGATACCGAGATCGTGTTCGGCGACGGCATCACGGGCATCATCGGACCCAATGGCTCGGGCAAGACCTCACTGCTCGAGGCCATCGCCTGGGCGATTTACGGCAACCCCGCGGCTCGTGGCGACAAAGACTCGATCCGCAACCTGCGCGCCAAGGCGCGCGCGCCGGTGCGCGTGGAGCTGGAATTCGGACTCGGGAGCCACGCCTTTCGCGTGGAACGGGGCCTCAACAACGCCGAGCTGTATCAGGACGGCGTCGTCGTCGCCAATTCACTCAAGGAAGTCACCGGACGGCTGCAGCGCGTCCTCGGCATGACGCACGACGAATTCTTCAACACGTATTTCACCGGTCAGAAAGAGCTGGCGGTGCTGGCCGATGCGACGCGTCCCGAGCGCGCCGCGTTTCTGTCGCGCGTGCTGCGCCACGAGCAGCTCACGATCGCGCAGGAGCGCATCCGCGAGCGTCGCAACGCACTGGGGCACGAGGTGGATGGGCTCGAGACGGGTCTGCCGCCTCAGTCCGAGCTCGAGAAGGAGCGGAAGGCGGCCGAGGCGCGGCTGACGGACGCACGCAAGGCCGCGACGGCGGCAGCGGCCGATCGGAGCAAAGCGCAGCGAGGGCTCGCCGAGGAGGAGCCGCGCTGGCAACAGTGGGTGGAGCGGCGGGAACGGACCTTGTCGCTGCACGGCGATCTTCGGGTAGCGGAGCAGGGCGTCGTGGTTGCGCGCCAGGAGTTTCAGCGTCTGGACAAGGAGCTGGCCGAAGCGCTGGCCGCGCGCGAGGAGCTGCGCAAGCTCGATGCCGAGGTCGCGCCGATCTCAAAGCTCAAAGCCGAGCTCGCTGAGCTCGACCGACTGCACCGCGAGGATGCCGCCCGTCGCGAAGAACAAGCGAAGGTCACCGAGCTGACGCGAAATCTGAACGTGCTGGATCGCCGGATCGCGGAGCTCGCGGATGCGGAAGGCGCCCTGGCGCGCCTCACGACGGAATCCCGAGCCCTCGCGGAGCGGCTCGAAGCCGCCGACAAGGTGGCCAGCGACCAACAGGCTGCCTGGGTGCGCGAGAAGGAATACGCGAACACGCGGCGCGTCGAGCTGCTCAAGCAGCACGAGGAGGTCAAGGATCAGCGTGACAAAATCGAACGGCTCGGCCCTGAGGGGCAGTGTCCGACCTGTCTGCGGCCGCTGGGTGTGGAGCATCGCGCCGTGCTCGACGTGCTGAACAACCAGCTCGACGTGATCGTCACCGACGGCACCTACTTCAAGCAGCGCATCGAGCAATTGGCGACGCCGCCCGCCGCCGTCACGGAGGCGGAGATCGCGCGCGACGCGTTGCGCGAAGAGGCGCGGCAGGTCACCGAGCGCGAGGGGAACCTGCGCGCGCAGGTGGCCGAGCGCGCGCGGGCGCAGAAAGAGCGCGCCGGTCTCGCCAAGCGCACGCAGGAGATCGAGCGCCGCGTCGCCGCGCGCGATGCGGGCTACGATGCGGCGCGGCACGACGCCGTGCGCACGGAGCTCGCGCGGCTCGAGCCGGTCGCACTACAGGCCGCGGTCCTCTCGGCGCGCGCCGATCGCGCCGAGGCGCTGGTCAGCGAAGCGGAGCTCGCCGAGAAATCGCTTTCGGCGCGGGAGGAGCACGTCAAGCAGCTCGCGGACGCGGTGCAGGCGGAGGGGTTTTCCGAGCCGAAATTCCAGGCCGCGCGCGAACGCCATGACCGGGCCGCGCACGCGTTGCGCGCCGCCGAGCTGGCTGTGGCCGAGACGCGCGGCGAGCTGGTGGCGGCCGAGAGCGCGGTGCGCGAAACCGAGCGCCGTGCGGCGGAGCGCGCCGCGCGCGAGCGCACCATCGCCGCGCGCAAAGTCGAGCTGCGGCTCCATAACGAGCTGGACCGCGCCTTCTCCGATCTGCGCGCCGAGCTGAACGCGGCCATGCGGCCGGAGATCGGCGCGCTGGCGTCCGGATTCCTCTCGGACCTCACCGACGCGCGCTACGACGAGGTGGATCTCGACGAGGACTACCGCGTCGTGGTCCTCGACGAGGGCGTCCCCAAGCCGGTGATCTCGGGCGGGGAAGAGGACATCGCGAATCTCGTGCTGCGGCTCGCGATCTCGCAGATGATCGCCGAACGGGCGGGGCAGCCGCTCTCTCTGCTGGTGCTGGACGAGATCTTCGGTTCGCTCGACGAATCGCGGCGCCAGCACGTGCTCGCGCTCCTGCGCCGTTTGGGCGATCGTTTCCCGCAGGTCATTCTCATCACGCACATCGAACAGGTGCGCGACGGGCTCGACCGCGTCATTCGCGTTTCCTACGACGCCACGACTGGTGCGAGCGTCGTGCGCGACGATACCGCCACCTTGG
>WNEZ01000859.1_pt1 | contig 30804 bp, 32 predicted proteins | sample 5400521 | NCBI WGS metagenome assembly WNEZ01 (sample SAMN13153339, study PRJNA577476) | soil metagenome | isolation source: 120 cm saprolite under Douglas fir tree site 2 hole 1 replicate 1 | place: USA:California | collected 2015-04-18 | reverse complement strand
CACGGAGCCGATGCCCAGGACCGCGCCGACGTCGATCGAAACGCGAATCCACCACGGCGCGCCGATCCGCTCCATCGCGTACGCCATCGGAGCCGGGAGGTTGAGCTCGCCGTAGGGCACCATGCCCACCAGCACGGCCGACACCACGACGTACAGCAGCGTGCAAATCACGAGCGAGCCGAGGATGCCGATCGGCATGTCGCGCTGGGGGTTCTTCGACTCCTGCGCCGCGGTCGAGACCGTGTCGAACCCGATGTAGGAGAAGAATACCAGGCCCGCACCGCGGAGCACGCCTGACCAGCCGTAGCTGCCCCACTCCCCGGTGTTCGGAGGGATGAACGGCGTCCAGTTGGCCGGCCGGACGTGCCGCAGGCCGACGAGCACGACCAGCAGAACGATCCCGACTTTGAGAATGACGATCAGGCTGTTGATCCGCGCCGACTCTTTGATCCCGATCACCAGCACGGCGGACATCAGCGCCACGATGGCGACGGCTGGAAGGTTGACAATGGCGCCGGTCAGATTCAGCCCCGGGTGGGCGCATCCGACTACGTGCGCGGCCACCTGCGTGGCCGTGCACAACTGTGTGGGCGGAGCGGTGAGGCTCGCGGGAATATGGACGCCGAACAGCCCCAGCAGGGACACGAAATGGCCCGACCAGCCGACACCCACCGTGGCTGCGCCGGCGGCGTATTCGAGCACCAGGTCCCAGCCGATGATCCAGGCCGCGAACTCGCCCATGGTGGCGTAGGCGTAGGTGTAGGCGCTGCCCGCGACCGGCACGGCGCTCGCCATCTCGGCATAACAGAGGCCGGCGAACGCGCACGCGACGCCGACGAGGATCATCGAGAGGGGCACCGCGGGACCGGCGTACAGCGCGGCCACCTGCCCCGTGATCACGAAAATCCCGGCGCCGATGACGGCCCCGATGCCGAGCGTGACGAGATTGAGGGGCCCGAGCGCCCGCGTCAGGGCGTGCTCGCCGGTCGCCTCCGCTTCGGCGCGGAGCGTGGCGATCGGCTTGGTGGCGAAGAGGGTCATCCAACAATCTGGGAGCCGCCGCTGGCGCTCCCAACGGCGCTGGGATGACCGGGACTGCGAGCGGGACGAGCGGCGCTAGGGCGTGGCCGGGGCGAGCAGGTTCCGGCGGTAGCGGCGGCTGAGCGTGACGCGCGCGCCGCTTTCGAGAATGACGACCGCATCGCCGTGGAACCACGGCTGCACCTCGCGCACGCGGTCCAGGTTCACGAGCGCCGACCGGCTGATCCGCCGGAAGCGCTCCGGATCCAGTCGCGCCTCGAGCGTGGCCAGAGTGGTGCGCACGGTGTACGCACGATCGCCGGCGTGCAGTCGCACGTAGTTGCGCGCCGCTTCGATCCAGTCCACGTCGGCCGTCCGCACGAAGAAGCTGCGCCCGTCCTCCGCGACGAGCAGGCGCTCAGGGTGGCGGCGTGCGGCCGGCTCCTCGGCGACCGCCCCCGTTGCGTGCAACTCCTGCAGCCGCGCCTCGAGCTCGGCCGCGCGCCGCCGGTGCTCCCGGAGGTCCCGGCGGTAGTCACGCGCGTGCACTCCAGCCAGGATGCTCCAGTATACCACGACGTTCCAGAGGTACACCGTGGCGAAGTTGTTCACGAAGTACGTAGAGATGTGGCGCGGCTCGCCAGCCACCACCTGAAGCAATGTTTGCAGCGGGACCGAGATGGCGAGATGCGCGAGCGCAACGAGCAGGCTCGCCGCGACGTGAAAGGCGAAGTTATATCCCCAGCTGATCGCGTCGATCGGGACCCGCTGCTTCAGACGCGCGACGAGGAGTGCGAACAGGCCCCACACGTACCAGTCCGGGAGGCTTATGCGGATCGCCTGTCCCCACGTGTCGGACGGCTGGCCCAAGCGCTGCCCGGCGAGGAATACCTGAGCAGCGAACGCGAGGCCGAGTACGGTCCAAAAGCTCAGCCACCCCACCCACCGCATGGACGCGCGACGGACCGCTGCCTCCTGACTCGACACGTCACGTCCTCCTCAGCGCGCGGACTTCTGGCCATCCACCCCTGTCTGCAGCGTACTATGGCGCCGACCATACAGGAAATAGATGACTAACCCGATCGCCATCCAAACGAATAGCCGTATCCAGGTGTCACCAGGAAGCGTGGCCATCAATCCCCCACAGCACAGCACACCCAGGATCGGCACGACCGGCACCCAGGGGGTCTTGAATGGTCGATCCAGGTCAGGCCGAGTGTGGCGGAGGATCCACACGCCCGCACACACCAACACAAACGCGAGCAGCGTCCCGATGTTCACCAGCTCCCCAAGCAGCTGGATCGGGAAGACGCCGGTGAAGAACATCGCGAAGAGGCCGACGAAGATCTGCGTGAGCCAAGGGGTGCGGAATCGCGGATGGATCTTCCCGACCCAGGGAGGCAGCAGGCCGTCGCGAGACATCGAGTAGAAGACGCGGGACTGGCCGAGGAGCATGACCAAGATGACCGACGCGAGCCCCAAGACGGCTCCGAGGTTGATCATCCAGCCCATCCAGCGCAGGCCTGGAATCGAATCGACGGCGTACCCGACCGGGTGCGAGACATCGAGCTTCGTGTAGGGCATGATGCCGGTGAGGATGCCCGACACGAGGATATACAGCACGGTGCAGATGGCGAGCGAGCCGAGGATCCCCTTGGGCATGTCCTTCTGGGGGTTTTTGGCTTCCTGTGCTGCGGTGCTCACCGCATCGAAGCCGATGTATGCGAAGAAGATCAGTCCAGCGCCACGCAGCACCCCGCTGAATCCGAACTTGCCGAACTCCCCTTGGTTCGGCGGAATGAACGGATGCCAATTCGCGGGGTTGATGTAGAACGCGCCCGCGACGATGAACAACGCCACGACGGTGAGCTTCAGCGCCACGATGAAGTTGTTGACGGTTGCCGACTCTTTGATCCCGACCACCAGCACGAACGACATGATCGCCACGATCGCAATGGCGGGGAGGTTCACAATCGACCCGGTCGAGTTGAGGCCCGGCGTTACGCAGCCCGCTACTGCCTTGGCCACTTCAGACGCCTCGCACCATCGAAACGGCGCTGAAGTCAGGGCAGCGGGTAAGTGGATGTTGACGTTCTCCAGGAGGCCGACGAAGTATCCTGACCACCCGACGCCGACAGTGGACGCACCCATCGCGTACTCGAGGACCAAGTCCCATCCGATGATCCACGCCATGAACTCGCCCATGGTGGCATAGGAGTACGTGTACGCACTCCCGGCCACGGGGACGGCGCTCGCCATCTCGGCGTAGCACAGGCCCGCAAAGGCGCACGCGATCCCGGCGGCGACGAACGAGAGTGGTACCGCCGGACCGGCGTGGCGAGCCGCAGCAAGACCGGTGAGCACGAAGATGCCCGCACCGATGATGGCACCGATCCCGAGGGTGGTGAGGTTCAGCGCACCCAGGGTCTTCCTGAGCGTCCCCTCCCCCGTCGCGTCGGCCTCAGCGCGCAGGAGGGCGATCGACTTCGTAGCCCATAAGCTCATGCGGACCTCGTATGCCTGGGAGGTAGTCGACGACCGGAGACGGTGAGACGCGCTAGACTACGGCTGGTCCTGCAGGGTGTCAAGCTCAAATGGAGTAATTCGGCGCTTCGCGGGTGATCACGACGTCGTGCGGGTGCGATTCGCGCAACCCCGCGGTCGTGATCTGGATGAATTCGGTCTCGCTGCGGAGCGCCTTGATATCGCACACGCCGCAGTAGCCCATGCCGCTGCGCAGCCCACCCACCATCTGGAAGATCACGTCCGAGGCAGGGCCTCTGTAGGGGACTCGTCCCTCGATGCCTTCGGGCACGAGCTTGGATGGCGAGACCTCACCCTCCTGGAAGTAACGATCGGCGGAGCCCTCCTCCATGGCGCCGAGGCTGCCCATGCCGCGGATCACCTTGAAGCGCCGGCCCTCGAGCAGGAACGACTCGCCCGGACTTTCCTCCGTGCCGGCGAGCATCGAACCCATCATCACGCTCTCGGCGCCCGCGGCGAGTGCCTTGACCACGTCGCCCGAGTACTTGATGCCGCCGTCCGCGATCACCGGCACGTCCCCCGCCCCGGTGACGCCGTCGATGATCGCCGTGATCTGCGGGACGCCGACGCCGGTGACGACGCGGGTGGTGCAAATCGAGCCCGGGCCCACGCCGACCTTCACGGCATCGACGCCGCGCTCGACCAGCGCGCGCGCACCCGCTTCTGTCGCGACGTTGCCCCCCACCAGCTGCGCCTCGGGGTACGCCTCGCGCAGGCAGGCCACCGTCTTGAGCACCCCCTCGGAGTGCCCGTGCGCCGAGTCCACGACGATCACGTCGCACCCCGCGTCGAGGAGGGCCCGCGCGCGCGCCAGGGCATCGGACGTCCCGCCCACTGCCGCGGCGACGCGCAGCCGGCCGTGCTGATCCTTGTTGGCGTGCGGGTGCCGCCGGCGCTTGAAGATGTCCTTGATCGTGATGAGGCCCTTGAGGACGCCCCGCTCGTCCACGACCGGCAGCTTCTCGATGCGGTGCTTGGCGAGGATCCGCTCCGCTTCGTCGAGCCCCGTGCCCACGGGCGCGGTTACCAGGCGGTCCTTGGTCATCGCGTCGCGGATCGGGCGGTCCAGCTCGCGCTCGAACTGCAGGTCGCGGTTGGTGATGATCCCCACCAGGCGCCCGGCGTCGTCCACGATCGGGACGCCCGAGATGCGGAACCGCTCCATCAAGCGCACCGCCTCGCGCAGCGGCCGGTCCGGCCCGAGGGTGATGGGGTGCAGGATCATTCCCGACTCGCTGCGCTTCACGCGATCCACCTCCGCCGCCTGGCGGTCCACGGGCATGTTCTTGTGGAGCACGCCGATGCCGCCCTCGCGCGCGATCGCGATCGCCATCTCCGATTCGGTGACCGTATCCATCGCGGCGGACACGAGAGGGATGTTGAGGGAGATGCCGCGAGTGAAGCGCGAGCGCACGTCCACGTTCCGCGGATGGACGGTCGAGAGCCGCGGAAGGAGCAAAACGTCGTCGAAAGTGAGAGCGGAAGCCGGCCGGAAGGTTCCCATGGCGAAAGTTACTGGGCGGGCGGCGTTTCCTCAACCTTGTCCTTGTCGGCCGACTTCTTTGTCGCTTCCTCCACCGCGGCCTTCCCCGCCGCCGCCACCTTCTCGAGCAACTTCCCGGCCTTTCCCACGGCGTCCATCGTTCCCTTGATGATGTTGACCGGAACCCGGCCCGCCCGCAGCGTGTCTTCGAGCGTTTCCGCCACGCGCTGGAACGGCGGCGCGCCGGCCGGCCGCTCGGCGTACTTGGACTCGAGGAACTCGACGTAGTCGAGCACCTGATACGCCTTGTCGTCGGGAAGCGCGTCCAGCTTCCGCAACAGGCGGTCACGCAGGATCTCGTTCATGGCAGGGTCTCGAGGCTGATCATGTCGAGCACCGGGTTGCCGAGGAACCGGGTGCGGCCGGTGCGCACGCGCGCGGTGACCTGGATGGTGGCGAGTGGCGTGATAGTCTCGAGCTGCGCCCGCTTCGCCTCGGGGACCACGACGTACACGAAGCCGCGCTCGGGGAGCGGCCCGCGCGCCAGGATGTACGTCGCGCCGTTCGGGATCTCGGGCCGCAGCTCGTCGGCCTGCTGTGTCGAGATGAACTGCAGCGTCCAGCGGAGCACCTGTCCCGCATAGCGCTGTGGGTCGGTTCGCAGCTCCGCGGCGGTGATGCCCACCAGCACGCCCGGCGGGGCGATCTCCAAGTCCGCGCTCTTCACCCACCCCTCGAGCTCCACCCGCGTCCACTCGCCGGAGCGCCCCAGCACGCGCAGCGGCGCCGACGGCGCGAGCGTGCCCGCGGGCTGGCCCTCCGGCGACCGGTACAGCACCGTCCGGCGCGCCGACTCGACGCGGGACGGATCGACCGGAGCGGAGGGACTGGGACTGGAGGTCGTGTCGGCTGGACCGACCCCGGGCCCACGGCCCGGGGTCCGTGGGTCCCCGGGTTTGCGGGCAGGGGTCGGTCGCGCTTGCGTGGTGTCGGAGTCCGGTACGGCGGTGCGCGAGCTCGCCACCTGCGCGACCGACTCGAGGTCTGTCTTTTCGAGCCAGCCCGCCCGCGTGACGTGGATCCAGCGACCCGACGTACCTTCCACGACCTTGTTGAGGAGGAACCCCTGGGGCAGCTTCCCGATGAGCGCACCCGCGGGCGCGGAGCGCAGGTTCTCCTCCGGCGCGCGCGTGACGGTGAGGTCGTAGCCTGCGCGCGGCGTCGGGCCCACCGAGGTCGCGAAGATCCAGCCCTCGAGCATCACGCCCTGCCAGTCGCCTTGCACCTCGCCGCCCATGAGCACGGCACCGCGTGCCAGGCGTGCCAAGCGCTTTCCACCCGGCTCCTGGCAAAACCAGGCCCCATCGGTGGTCACGCGGTAGCGCGCTTGGGCTGCGAGCGGCAGGGCTGCGACGAGCCCCAGCACAACTGGAAGGGCGCGGAGGGCCCGGCTAGATTGCATCCCCTCCAATATGGCAAAGAGGCATGGGCCGCGCACCCCGGTCGTCCTGATCGTGCTCGACGGCTGGGGCTTTCGTCCCGGCCGGGAGGGCAACGCCGTCGAGCTCGGGCGGACTCCCACCTGGCATCGCCTCTGGGCGAACGCGCCGCGCACGTTGCTCAACGCGTCGGGGCTCGCCGTGGGTCTTCCCGAGGGACAGATCGGCAACAGTGAAGTGGGGCACCTGAACCTCGGAGCCGGTCGGGTGGTGCCGCAGGACATCGTGCGCATCTCGCAGTCGATCGACTCCGGAGAGTTCTTCCGGCTACCGCCGCTCGTGGAGTTGTGCACCGCCGTGAAGCGGCGCGGGGGAACACTGCACCTGCTCGGACTGATCGGCAGCGGTGGCGTGCACGCGCTCGATGACCATCTCGAGGCTGCCGTCAGGCTCGGCCATCTGCACGATCTGCCGGTCGCGATCCACGCCTGGCTCGACGGACGCGACACGCCGCCCCAGTCGGGATTGGCGTTCATGCAGGAGCTGGTGGAGCTATTGGCCCAATACGGCGGCCGGGCGGTAGTCTCGACGGTGGTAGGGCGCTACTACGCGATGGACCGTGACAAGCGGTGGGAGCGCACCAAGATCGCATACGGCGCCATGGTGCAGGGCGTGGGCGAGGTCGTCCCAGATCCGATCTCGGGCGTCCGTCAAGCCTATGACGCCGGCGAGACCGACGAGTTCGTGAAGCCGCGGGTTATCGCGGGCACGCCGCGCATCCGGCCAGGTGACGGGGTGTTCTGTTTCAACTACCGGGCCGACCGTATGCGCCAGATCGTGCGCGCGCTGGCGGTGGACGGGTTCGACGGCTTCGACACCGGCACCCGACCTGCCGTCGATCTCGTCACCATGACGCAGTACGACGAGACGTTTCCCTTTCCGATGGCGTTCGGGCGGATGGTGCTCTCCGAGATCGTGGCGCAGGTGCTGACCGAACACGGCAAGACCATGTTTCGAACCGCCGAGACGGAGAAGTACGCGCACGTCACATACTTCTTCAACGGCGGCGTGGAGACGCCCTACCCCGGTGAGGAGCGGCTCCTCGTGCCGTCGCAGAAGGTCGCCACCTACGATCTGATGCCCGAAATGAGCGCGCCCGGGGTCACCGACGTATTGTGCAACGCGATCGAAGCAGGGCACCACGACTTCATCCTGTGCAACTACGCGAACGGGGACATGGTCGGCCACTCCGGGGTACTAAGCGCGGCCGTGAAAGCCGTGGAGACGGTCGATCAATGTCTCGAGCGCGTCGTCAAGAGCGCCGAGCGGCGCGGCGCCACCCTGCTCATCACGGCCGATCACGGCAACTGCGAGCTGATGATCGACCCCATGACGGACGGCCCGCACACGGCGCACACCACGAACCCGGTGCCGTTTCTTGTTGTGGGCGACGCGGTGCGCGGTCCGCTGCGCCACGGTGGCGCGCTGCGCGACGTCGGCCCCACGGTGCTCCGGCTGCTCGATATCCAACCACCGCCCGAGATGACGGGGCGGGATCTCAGGGAGACGGATTGATGAAAGACGTGACATGACGCTACGACGCTACGTTGTAAGTCCGTTCCGACCAGCCGTCGGGGCCCTCGTATGGCTTGTCGTCGTAGCGTCGTACAACGGCGTCGCCGCCCAGGTGGGCCACGAGCCCGCCCACTCCCCCTACCACGACGTCCGGCGCGGTGGCGTCTTTGTCTTCACCTTCGGGTATCTGGGCGGCAGCCGGGGCAGCGTTGGGGTCGGCCCTTCGGACGGCAAGACCGCCGGCATCCGCTACGAAGTGCCGTTCGGCGCGGTCGGCGCGTCGCTCGGCCTCGCCTACGCGCGGATGGACCGCTTCGTCGTCGACCCCTTCAAGGACACCACGTCCCGGAAGACCGGGCCCTTTACCGACGACGTCGTGCTCCTGGACGCCGGGCTGCAGCTCGTCCTCACCGGCCGCAAGACGTGGCGGGGTTTCGCCCCGTACGTAGGAGGCGTCCTAGGCGTGGCCATCGGTGGAACGTCGCCACCGGACCCGAGCGGTTACAAGTTCGGGACGAAGTTCACCGTCGCTCCCAACCTCGGCCTGCGCTGGTACCCCGCCCGGCGCCTCTCTGTACGGGGAGACTTCCGCCTGGTGCTCTGGAAGCTCGTCTATCCCACCCAGTACAAGCAGCCGGACACGATCGACAACACCCCGGTCCTGCCCAGTACCGCGTCGCTCACCGAGTGGACCTCGCATCCGTGGGCGACGATCGGCGTGGGATGGATTTTCTAGGGGAGGGACTACGGCGCGCCGTCGCCCTGCTCCTCGCGGGCGACGGCGAAGTGTACGGCATTGCGGTCCTCACCCTCAAGATCGGCCTCATCTCCACTGTCCTCGCCTGCGGGCTCGGCATCCCCGTGGGGTTCGTGCTCGCCACGAGACCGTTCTGGGGGCGCCGCGCCGCCCTCACCGTAGTCAACACCGCCCTCGCGTTTCCCACCGTGGTAGTGGGGCTGCTGCTCTACGGCCTGCTCTCTCGCCGCGGCCCGCTCGGCGGTCTCGAATGGCTCTACACCTGGCAGGCAATCGTGGTGGGCGATGTCGTGCTCGCCCTCCCCATCGCCGCTGCGCTCGCCGCCGCCGCGGTCCAGGGCGTGGATCCCCGCATCCGTCGCACCGCCGAGACGCTCGGCGCCGGCCGCTGGCGCACGGCGTGGACCGTGGCGCGCGAGGCCCGGTTCGCGCTGGCGGCGGTGATCACGACGGCCTTCGGCCACGTCGTGGCGGAGATCGGATCCGCCATGACCGTGGGCGGCAACATCCGCGGGCAAACCCGCACCCTCACGACGGCGGTCGCTCTGTACACGAGTCAGGGCGACTTCGGGCTCGCGCTCGCGCTCGGGCTCATCCTGCTACTCCTCGCCTTGCTCGTGAACGTCGCCCTGCAGGCGCTGCAGGGCCGCGGCAATGCTTGAGCTCGTCGCCGTGCGGCACCGCTACGACGGCCGCGTGGTGCTCGACATCGAGCGCTTCGCCGTCGCGCCCGGCTCCGGCGTCGCGATCGTGGGACCGAACGGATCGGGCAAGAGCACCTTGCTGCGGCTGCTCGCCCTGCTCGAGCGTCCCTCCGAGGGAGAGGTGCGACTGGACGGCGTCGTGGTGGCCGGAGCGGGCCCGCGGCGGCGCATCACGTTGGTGGAGCAGCGTCCCGTCCTGCTGCGCGGCACCGTCCGTGAAAATTTGGCGTTTGGATTACAGGTGAGAGGAATCAGACGCACAGAGGTGAACAGAAAAGTAGAGAACGTCGCGGGGCGGCTCGGGATCACGCCGCTGCTGCACCGCAGGCGGCACGAGCTGTCGGACGGCGAGGTACAGCGCGTCGCGGTGGCGCGCGCGCTCGCGATCGAGCCGGACGTGCTGCTGCTCGACGAGCCCGCCAGCTCGGCCGACCGCGCCGCGGCGCAGACGCTGTATCGCGCACTCGCCGAAGAGCGCGCCCGCCGCCCACTCGCCGTCTGCCTCGCGTCGCATCAGCTGGAGGACGCATACCGCTGGGCGGATGACGTGCGCGCCCTCGCGGAGGGCAGGCTGTCACCGGTCACCCCGGAGAACCTGTTCCGCGTGGACCTGCCCGTGAGTGCAGGCGGCGGCGATCTGAAGCATGTGTGCGTCGGCACGATCGAGATCGCCGCGACGACCGACAAGACGGGCCCCGCGATCCTGGCGGTGCCGCCGACGGACATCTTCGTGAGTCGCGAGCCGCTCGCCTCCTCGGCGCGCAACGTGTTCACGGGACGCGTGATCCGACTCACGCATCAGCGCCCGGGGACCGTGCAAGTGACGGCGGACGTAGGTGTGGAACTCGTAGCGGTCGTCACGGAGGAGGCGGCGCGGGATCTTGGGCTCACGCCGGGAGGCCCCGTGGTATTCTCCTTCAAGGCCAGTGCGGTGCGGGTGTTCTAGCCGTGCCGACCAGCTATCTTACGCGCATCGTTGAGTTTAGGGCGACGCACTACATCCGGCGGGCCGACTGGCCCGACGAGCGGAACGCCCAGGAGTTCGGGCGGGCGGCGGTCGAGCATGGCCACCGCTACCAGTGCCGGGTCACGGTGCGAGGGCCGCTTGTGGCGGAAGCAGGGGGTGTGATGAGCCTCGAGGCGCTCGATCGTCTGCTGGCCGAGGAAATCACCCGGCGTCTCGATGGCCAGAGCATCAACGAGGCGCTGCCCGAGTTCGCTCCCGGGCGCCGGCTCGCGACGGGGGAGGCGCTGGCGGTGTACCTGTGGGAGCGTATCGTGCCCCGGCTCCCGCGTGGCGTCGCGTTGCACGCGGTGCGCGTGCAGGAGGGGCCGCACATCTATTCGGAATACTTCGGTGAACCCTGATTCGGACACCCCGCCCTTACGGGCGGGGCCATCGGCCATGGCCCCGGGCGTCAGCCCGGGGAATCCGGAGGCCCGTGTACCGGGCTCACGCCGCGGGCGCATGCTGGCCGACTCGGCCGTGGTCGAGGAAATGCCCGTCTGGCTCGAAGTGAACGGCGAGCCGGCCGTGACCTGGATGTGCACGCCGGATCAGCTCGAGGAGCTGGCGACGGGGTGGCTCCACGGGGAGGGCTACATCGAGTCGCTCAACGACCTGGTGAAGCTGCGGCCCTGTGCCCCCGACCTGGGGTTCTGGGCCGAGGTGAAGCCGGAGCGCGTGGCCGCCGTCAAGGGTGAGAACCGCAAGCGGGTGCTCGCTTCGGGGTGCGGAGCCGTGTCCACCTTCCTCGCCGATCCGCACCAGGTGGCGCACGCGCCGGCCCGGGGCGAGCCGCCCGCGGCGGAGCGGCTACGCGCCCTCTTCAAGGATCTGTTCGGGCGCGGGGAGCGCTACAATGAGACCGGCGGCATCCACGCCGCCGCGCTGACCGACGACCAGCGCCTGCTGTTCCACGCCGAGGACATCGGGCGCCACAACGCCGTGGACAAGGTGGTGGGCGCGGCGGTCATCGCCCGGGTGCCGATCGCCGGACGCGGGCTGCTCGTGACCGGCCGCATCTCGGCCGAGCTCGCGTACAAGGCCGCGCGCGCCGGGCTCGCGTGGGTCGCGACGCCGAGCGTGCCATCGACCCTGGCGGTTACAATCGCACGGCGCACGGGGATCGTGCTGGTGGGACGCGCGGTGAGCGGGACGCCGCACGTCCACCGGCCGGACGCGTGACCGCGGCGGCGCTGCGCGACATTCTTGGCACGGCGCGCACGATCGCCGTCGTGGGGCTGTCGCCCAAGTCGACGCGCCCGAGCCACGCGGTCGCACGCTACCTTCAGGGCGCGGGCTACCGCATCGTCCCCGTGAACCCAGGCCACGCCACAATCCTCGGCGAGAAGAGCTACCCCACTCTCACTGCCGCCGCGGCGGACCAGGCGATCGACGTGGTGGACGTGTTTCGGCGCAGCGAGTACGTCGGGACGATCGTAGACGAGGCCATCGGCGTGCAGCCTCAGCCTCAGCTGATTTGGCTCCAGGTGGGCGTGGTCGACGACGCGGCCCGGGCACGGGCACAGGCGGCGGGCATTCCCTGCGTCATGGACCGCTGCCTGATGGTCGACCATCGGGCGCTGGGAGTCTGATAGTGCGCGGCGCCGTCCTCGCCGGCGGCGCGGCGCGCCGCTATGGCGGGCATCCCAAGGGGCTGGTGGAGCTCGGAGGGCGACGCATCCTCGACCGCGTGGTGGACGCCGTGGGCGCTGTGACCGGCGAGCCGCCGTTGCTGATCGCCAACGCGCCGCAGGGACCCGCCTGGCGGCCCGACCTCCGCACCATTCCCGACGTTCGCCCCGGTAGCGGCAGCCTGGGAGGGATCCACACCGCCATCGTGTCGGGCGCGGGCCCGGTGCTGTGTGTCGCGTGGGACATGCCGTTCGTCACCATCGAGCTGCTGCGGGCGCTACTGGAGGGCTCGACGGGCTGGGACGCGTTCCTCCCCGAAAGCGATGGCCGGCGCGGTGTGGAGCCGCTGTGCGCCGTGTACGGACCGGCATGCGCGGCGGCCATCGAGCGGCAGCTCGCGCTCGGCGACCTGCGGGCGATCGCCTTCCACGCCGATGTGAAGGTCGGTACACTACCGCTCGAACGGGTGCGCGTGCTGGGCGACCCGGACCTGCTGTTCTTCAACGTGAACTCTCCGGCAGATCTCGAACGGGCGGAGGCGGCGTGGCGGCAACGCGGATGATGTCGATCATCGGGCGCAAGAACGCCGGCAAGACGACGCTCCTGGTGGCGCTTGCGGCGGAGCTCGTACGTCGGAAATTCCGCGTGATGACGATCAAGCACGGCACCCACCCCGCTGACACGGACCAGCGCGGCAAGGATTCGTGGCGCCACTGGCACGAAGGGCACGCCGAGCGCGTCCTCATGGAGGGGCCCGGACAGCGGGTCCTGTGGGAGCGGACGGAGCAGGAGTCGGACCCGATCGCTCTGGCTCGCCGCTACCTCGGGGGAGCGGATATCGTGCTGGTCGAGGGTTTCAAGGCCGCTCCGCTGCCGAAGATCGAGGTGTACCGTCTCGCGGCGGGGCCCGACCCGCTGTTCGACCCGGCGGTCCACGACCCGGGAGACTGGGTGGCCATGGTGACGGACCATACCAAGTATCGTGCCGACTTTCCGGTGTTCCGCTTCTCGGACACCGCGTGGCTCGTGACGATCGCCAACCTCGCGTGGGACCGGGCCAAGATCCTCCCGCCCTGACGTGCTCACGCCGACCGAAGCCGCGCGCCTGATCCTCGAGCACATCGCCCCGCTCCCCGCGGCGCGGCGGCCGCTACGTGAGGCGCTGGACCGGATACTCGCCGAGGATGTGCGGAGCCCTATCGACCTTCCGGCCTGGGACAATTCCGCGATGGACGGCTACGCGGCGCGTGCGGTGGACGTGGAAAGCGCCGCGCCCGATCACACGGTCGCGCTCGCGGTGATCGAGGCCGTCGCGGCCGGCCAGTTCCCGACCAAGCCGATCGGCCCGGGTCAGGTCACCCGCATCTTCACCGGGGCACCATTGCCGGCCGGCGCCGACACCGTCGTGCGCCAGGAGGACACCGAGCCCGCGGAGTCCGGGAGTATCAGGGTGGTGACGGGTCGGGACGCTCGGAAGAACGTCCGCTACCGGGGCGAGGACATCCGGAAGGGTGACGCCGTCCTGGGTGCGGGCACGCCCCTCGGCCCGGCCCAGCTCGGCGTCCTCGCGTCCATTGCCCACGCCACCCCCCTGGTCCACGACGCCCCCCGTGTCGCCTTCATGGGCTCGGGCGACGAGATCGTGGACCTGGACCGTGCGGACGATATCCTGTCGGGCAAGAAGGTCGCGACTTCAAACTCCTACACGCTGCACGCACTGATCAAGCAGAACGGCGGGATCCCGGTGGACCTGGGCCTGGCGCGCGATACGAAAGAAAGCCTGCGCGACCATCTCGCCGCAGCGCGGAAGGGCTCGGACCTGCTCGTCACCACCGCAGGGGTCAGCGTGGGGGAGCACGACTTCGTGCGCGAGGTCCTGACCGAGCTGGGGGGCGAGATCAAGCTGTGGCGCATCGCCATGCGGCCCGGCGCTCCGGTCGGATTCGGCCTGCTGGGCGAAACGCCATGGATCGGGCTGCCGGGCAATCCGGTGAGCGCGATGGTCACCTTCGAGCTGTTCGTGCGCCCGGCCATCCGGCGCATGCTCGGCCACCCGCTCCCGTTCCGCCGGACCGTGCCTGTCTGCGTGGGCGAGCCGATCAAGCTCGGGCCGAAGCTGCGTCACTTCCTGCGGGCGGTTGTCCAGCCGCAAGGGGCAGGCGGAGCCCTGACTGCGCGCTTGACTGGCCCGCAGGGTTCCGGCATCCTCACATCCATGGCCCGCGCGAACGCGCTCCTGATCGTCCCCGAAGACCGACCCAGCGTGGCGGCGGGTGAGACCCTCGCGGCGCTGCTGCTGGACGATCCGCACCACGTCGCCGAGGCCCCCTTTTAAGTGGCCGCCCGCGCTGGCCTGCTCCGCGCGCTCCGACTGCTCGGGTGGGCCGCCATCGTCGGAGGCGTGTATGTCCTGAATGCCCGGGCGCCGGGCGAGCTGCGGCTGGGGATCCTGTACGTGATTCCCGTGCTCCTCGCGGCCTGGCACGACGGGATGCACTGGGGCATCGCCTTCGCATTGGCGACCAGCCTGCTGCGCTTCAGTGCCGGCATCGACCAGATGCCCGCCACGACGTTGCTCGACTACCGCGTCATGAACGAGCTCGCGTACCTCCTGGTGGTCGCGGTGGCCATCGCCGGCCTGTCCCAGCTGCGGCACACGCACTCCCAGCTCGAGCAGCTGGCGACGCAGGACCCCCTGACGAACGTGCTGAATGCGCGGGCTTTCTCCCATGAGCTGGCGCAGGAGCTGAGCCGCAACCGGCGCTACGGCCGGCCCCTCGCCCTGATCTACCTCGACCTGGACGACTTCAAAAACGTCAACGATGCGCACGGCCACGCCACGGGCGACGCCGTGCTGCGGCTCGTGGCCGACGCGATGCGCAGCGCCGTGCGGCAGGCGGACGTCGTCGGCCGGCTGGGAGGCGACGAGTTCGGGGTGCTGATGCCCGAGACCGACGGCGACGTGGCGCACGCCGCGGCCAACCGGCTCGTCAGCGGCATCCGTACCGTATTCCGGGGGACCCCCTCCGTCACGGCCAGCGTCGGTGTTGTGGCGGTCTCGGGCACCGAGGCCGGAACAGACGAGCTGCTTCGCAAGGCCGACCAGGCCATGTACGCGGCGAAGCGCGCCGGCAAGGATCGTGTGGTGCAGGTCGCGATGTGAGCGACACCCTCAGGACGCTGCAGGACCTGTTCCTCATCTTCACGTCGGTCCTGTTCATTGTCGATCCCCTCACCGCCGTTCCCACGTTCCTGGCTATGACCGCGCGGGACCCACCGGAAGGGCGCCGCCTCATGGCCAAGCGGGGCGCCTGGACCTGCGGCATCACCCTGACGGCGTTCGCTTTGGGTGGCAGCCTCATCTTCCGCCTGTTCGGCATCACGATCGGAGCCTTCAAGATCGCCGGCGGTATCCTGATCGGCCTCAACGCGCTCGACATGGTCCAGGCGCGCCGCAGCCAGCAGCGTGAGACGGCGGTTGAGAAGGCCGAGGGAATCGAGAAGGAAGACGTAGGCATCATGCCGCTGGGCGTGCCAATGCTCGCCGGGCCGGGGGCGATCTCGACGGTCATGGTGCTGTCGGGGGCGTCGAAGAGCGTGGTGACGACCGTCGGGGTCTACATGGCGATCGCGCTCACGGCGTTCCTGACCTACGTCACGCTCGCCGCTGCCCCACGGGTGGAGCAGAAGCTCGGCCAGACGGGCATGCGGATCCTGACGCGCCTCATGGGCCTCGTGCTGTGCGCCATCGCGGTGCAGTTCATCATCGACGGAATCAAGATGGCGGGACTATAGGTTCAACCGCTGAAACCCTTCCGGGTCCGATGTGCGCCGGCCCCCCTGGGCGCGACGCGGAGCGTCGGCGCGTCGCTCGACCCCACGGCGACGCTCGAACGTCACCTCGATCTTTTCGCGACGGCGATCGCGCACCATGCGGCGGCCGCGATCCGCCCGGCGATCCCAGCCGCGCCGCTTGGGCTGCCCGCCCCCGGTTGTCGTGTCCCGCTTGGCATCACTCGCCATAGGAGATCCTGCTTGGTCGTCTGCATTCTCAGTGCCATCGAGCCGACCAGGCCTCACCGCCTATTGCGTTGGAGCGATTGATGATGCGCGTTGACCAAGCGTTGGGGTCCCTTGACGGGGGCGCGAACTGTTGCCCTCGGGTCGCGCCTGATGCGGTCACGCCAGGGTGGAACACCGAGTCCTACATCCGTTTGTACTTGGGCCCGCTCCCTCCTTCCCGCGGCGTCCACCGCGGGCCGAGCACGTCCGTGGCCTTGCAGTCGACGCAGTTCGGGGCATTCACGCGCAGGGCGCCCTGCGCCACTTCGTATACTCCCGCCGGGCACATCCGGGCGTAGAACTGGGCCACTGCAGCCGGCACGTCCTTCCCGATCACCAGATGGACGGGAATCGTATCGCGGGTCGCGTTTCCCGATTTGAAAACTGCATCCACCTTTGAGAACGTCAGTCGGCCGTCTGGGGTCGTTGGCCCCGGCCGTGAGGCCGGGGTGACCCGGCGCTCGACCGCCGCATCGGGCTCCATTCCGATCTTCCCCCCCGGGAACCGTCCCCCGGTGAGCGTCATTAGCGCCGCCTTGACCCCGCCCGCGTAGAATCCGTCCTTGAACGCCAGCCGCATGTTGCGCGTGCGAAACAGGTCCTTCATGATGAAAGACGCGGTCACCGAGCGGTCGTACTCGGCGAGCGACGCGGCGGACGCGTCGCCTGCCTTGAGCCCCGCATGGATCGCACGCGCGGCGAGGATCCCCGACTGCATTGCGTAGTGGATTCCCTTGAGCGACGGCACGTCCACGAAGCCGGCCGAGTCACCCAGAATCACGACGCCGTCGCCCGAGCGGCGCGCCGGGACCGCGTAGTAGCCGCCCTCGGGGATCGTCTTCGCGCCCCACTCGACCATCTCGCCGCCCTCCAGGTGCTGCCGGAACAGCGGGTGCAGCTTCATCTGTTGGAGCAGCTCGTGGACATCGAGCGCGGCGTCGCGGTAGTCGAGGCCCACGACGATCCCCAGCGCGACCAGATTGGGCTCGAGTGGATACATGAAGCTGCCACCGAAGGCATCGGTCGGGACCGGCCAGCCGAGCGTGTGGACGATCGTATCGAGCGGCCGCCTGGTCTCCCAGATCTCTTTCACGCCGAGCGCGTAGATCTGCGGATTTTCGGACGTCACGGCCTGCCACTCGAGCCACGCCTGCGACAAGCTCCCCCTCGTTCCCTCGGCCAGCGCCGTCACCTTCGCGGTGAGATCGTTCGGCGCCATGTAATTCGAGAGCGGCCGCCCTTCGCGGTCGAGGCCGGTGGCCGCGGTCCGGACGCCCGCCACCCGCCGCCCATCCACCAGCAGGCTCGCGGCGGGGAAGCCCGTGAAGACGTTCACCCCCAACGCCGCGGCCCGCTCGCCTAACCAGCGCACGATCTCGCACAACGACGCCACGTGGTTCCCGGCGTTGTGCATCGTGGGCGGCGTGGGGAGAGTGACAGCCCGGCGGGAAGTGAGGAATGCGACCCGTTCCTTCGTGACGGGCCCGCGGAACGGGAAGTCGGCATCCTTCAGGTCGGGGAACAGCTCGCGGAACGCACGGGGGTTCACGACCGCGCCCGAGAGGCAGTGCTCACCCAGCGCCTCAGCCTTCTCGAGCACGCCGATGGTCACGTCCGTGTGCTCGCGCTGGGCGAGGCGGGCCAGCTCGACCGCGCAGGCCAGCCCTGCGGGCCCCGCCCCCACGATCAACACGTCGAGCTCCATGCGGTCGCCCGCGCCCTCGGCGCCTTCATTGAGGATCAGCCGGTCGACGGGCAGCGGCGGCTGGTACGGCGCCGGAACGAACCGCTCCCCGCTCCCCGCTCCCTCAGCCATGGAGCTTGCGGATCTCCTCGGTCAGCTTCGGCACGACTTCGAACAAGTCGCCGACGATCCCGTAGTCCGCCACCTTGAAGATCGGCGCGTCTTTGTCCTTGTTGATGGCCACGATGACCTTGGACGTGCGCATCCCGGCGAGGTGCTGGATCGCCCCCGAAATGCCGACCGCGACGTACAGGGTCGGGCTCACCGTCTTGCCCGTCTGTCCTACCTGGTCCGCGTGGGGGCGCCACCCCGCATCGACCACGGCGCGCGACGCACCGACCGCGGCGCGTCCCGCGAACGCGGCGGCCAGCTCCTCCAACACCTTGAAGTTGGCCGGTTCCTTGAGCCCACGACCCCCGGACACGATGATGGGCGCTTCGGCCACATCGAGCGTGCCCGCTTCCGCCGCCTTGATCGCTTTCACCACCACCCGACCCGCCGGCCCCACCGCCGCCGCACTCTCCTGCGTCCCCGGCTTCGGGCGCTCGACCGGTGTGAACACATTCGGCCTCAACGAGAGCAGCGCGGGAGTACCGGCAACCTTGAGCTTCAGCAACGCCTTCCCCGCGTACACCGGGCGGATCACCGTGACCGCGCCATTCTCGACCGCGAGGTCGACGACGTCCTGCGCGAGCGGACGCCCCAGCCGCGCGGCCACCCGAGGGGCGAGGTCCTTCCCCGTTGCGCTGGCGGCGAATACCACCGCTCCGTAGCTGCCGCTCTTGATGCGCTCGGCAATGGTGCGGGCGTAGCCCTCAGGGGCATACATGCCGAACGCCGGGTTTGTCAGCGTGATCACTTTGTCCGCGCCGTAGCGGCCCACCTGCTCCGCGCCCTTCACGGCACCTGACGCCAGGATGAGAGCGTCTACGCTCGCGCCCAGCGCGTCGGCCAGCCGGCGGGCGCCCGTCACGACCTCGTAGGACACTTTGCGCAGCCCGCCGTCCCGCTGCTCGAGCACCGCGAGGACGTGGCTCACAGGACCTTGGCTTCCTCGCGCAGCAGGCGCACCAGCTCCGGCACCGCGGCCGGGCCTTCGCCCACGATTTTCCCCTCCTTGCGCTCCGGGGGAGGCGTCAGGGAAAGGATCTCGAGCGCCCCCGGACCGAGCGCTGCGGGCTTCACGTCCAGCGGCTTCTTCTTCGCGGCCATGATGCCCTTGAGCGCGGGGTAGCGCGGCTCGTTCAGACCTTTATCGGTGGTGAGCACGGCCGGGAGGGGAAACTCCACCACCTCGACACCGCCCTCGATTTCCCGTTCGGCGACGCCCTTCATGCCCTCGATCTCGAGGTGGGCCACGGTGGTGACGCACGGCAGGTCGAGCAGCTCGGCCACCATGGGGCCGACCTGATGGTTGTAGTCGTCGATGGCCATCTTGCCGAACAGGATGAGATCGAAGCCGGCGCCCTTGAGCTCGGCGGCCAGCGCCTGCGCCACTTCCAGACCATCGGTGGGGATCCGCTCCGACTGGAGCAGGACACCGCGGTCGGCGCCCATGGCGAGCGCGGTGCGGATCGTCTCCTGGGCCGCGGCGGGGCCGAGCGCGATCACGACGACCTCCCCCGCCCCGGCTTTTTCCTTGCGTCGCAGCGCTTCTTCGACGGCGAACTCGTCATAGGGATTGAGAATGAACTTGACGCCCGCTTCGTCAAGCGATTTGCCGTCGGAGGCGATCTTGACGCGCGTCTCGGAATCGGGGACGCGCTTGATGCACACGGCTGTTTTCATGAGAGGCGACGCTACGACGTCACGTTGTACGTTGTATGTGGTGAATCACATTTCGGCGCAGGAAAGCAAACCTGCCTAATCCCATCTGGCAACCGTTCGTATGACGTAGCGTCGTAGCGACGTACCACGCCTAGAAATCCGTACTCAGGCTTATCTGTACATGCCGCGGCGGTCCTGGCGTGAGCCAGCGCTGCACCGGCGAGCCTGGCGCCGTGGGGTTCTCGGCGAACGTGCCGAACGTGTAGACGCGCCGGTCGAACAGATTCCGCACCGCTCCGCGCAGCTCGAAGTCGCGCCAAGTCAGCGTGAGCGACAGATCGGCGATGGTGTAGTCGGACAGTCGGCGGGTGACGTTCTCCTCGTCCCCGCGGAGCCACTGCCGCCCGACATAGCGGGCGTCCAGTGCGGCAGCGAGCGCCACGCCCGTCTCGTTCCCCCGGTGGCGAAGGATCGGCACCGCGAGCCCCGCATTGACGCGGTGGCGCGGCACCATCGGAAGCTCGTCGCCCGGCGTCACCGTCTCACCGGCGGTGTCGCGCGTGGTGGCGAGCGTGGCGGTCGTCTCGAAGGTGGCTCGGGTGTAGCCGTAGTTCGTGTACGCCCGTACACCCGCCGGGCCCTGCCACTGGAGCGCGAGCTCCACTCCGCTGCGGCGCGTCGCGCCGATGTTCTGGAAGTAGCCGCCGATGACGGTCGAGGCGATGAAGAAGATGTCGTCTCGCACGTCGGTGCGGTACACGTCGGCGCTGGCGTCGAAGCGGCCCGGCGCGCGGACGTGCCATCCCAGCTCGTACGTCGTGGCCACGACGGGCTTCAAGGCGGGGTCGGGTCCGAGGGCGAACGGCAGCGGGCACGCGGCCTGTGGGTCGGCGCACGCCAGCTCGACGATGGCGGGAGCGCGGAACCCACGGCTCACGGACGCAAACACCTCGTGTCCGCCCCCGCCGTTCCAGGTGAGCCCGACGCGCGGGGACAACCGCCGGAAGATGTGCAGGCCGTTCTGCGACGCGTCGATCAAGTCCTCGAACGGCACGCGGATCCAGTCGTAGCGTGCCGCGGCGGTCGCGGTGAGCCGCGGCACCACCTCCAGGTTCGCGCCGGCGAAAGCGCCCGCGTTCACCTGATTGGTGCGCACCGACTCCGTGAGCGAATCGGGGGAGCCGCCCCCCGGCACGGCAAAGATGTGGACGGCCACGTGCTCGTAGTCCGCGTCCGCCCCGGCGAGCCAGTGCAGCTCTCTGGCCCCGAGCGGCACCTTGCCCGAGAGCTGCACCGCCCCGCCGCCCATGCGCGTCGCGTTCTGCTGCCGCGAGTCTTCCCCCACGAAGTTCGCGTTGAACTGCTCGCTCGAGAGCGAGCGCCCGAACGCGTTGATGGCGAGCTGCGTGTGGCCGAGCAGGCGCTGCGCGTTCAGGATGGCGAGGTGGGCCTGCGGGGCGAAGTAGTCACCCCCGGTGAAGTTGCGGCGCGGATTCACCACCGCCACGCTCTCGGGACGACTGCCGGCCTGGAAGATCTTGTTGTCCGCGCCCGAATAGCTGAGCGTGGCGTCCCAGGTGCCGTTCAGGAGCCCGAGCTTCGCGAACAGCGTGCCGATCCGGCTGCGCGTGTCCTCGCGCCAGCCGCCTTCCCGCTCGTAGCGTGCGCCGAGGTAGTAGTCCCACACCCCATGGCGGGCCGCGGCGCGCGCCTTCAGCTCGTAGCGTCCCCAGCTCCCCGCTGACGCCTCGATTTCCCGCGCCGCCGGGCTCGCGCCCCGGCGGGTCACGAGGTTCACCGCGGCCCCGAGGGCGTTCCGACCGAGCAATACCGAGGGGCCGTACACTACTTCCACCCGCTCCACGTCCTCGAGCGGCAACAGGTCGAAGTTCACCTCGTGTGCGTCGGGCTCGTTGGCGCGCACGCCGTCCACGTACACCGTGACGCCCTGCGGCACGCCGATCACGGGCGAGACCTGAAACCCGCGGAGGGAGACGTCCATCTCTGCCGTCGCGCCGAGCTCGTCCGACGTGGTCACGCCCGGCAGCTGCTCCAGCGCGTCCGCGAGCGTCCGCACGCCCCGCGCGTCCAGGTCCTGGGCGTCGAGCGAGGCGGTCCGCCCGGCGAGGCCGCGTGCCAGCTCGCGCACGGTCGGGAGTCGGACGCCGGTGACGACGACCGGGGCCAGGGTGGTCGTGTCTCGGGGAACGGAGTCGGGGTGTTGGGCGGGCTGTTGCGCGCCGGCGGACAAGGGAACGAGGAGCGACAGTGCGCCGTTGAGTAAACGCGGAAGTCGGAACGCGGAACGCGGAACAGAAGACAAGCGCACCGATGCCTCGGCCTACTGTTCCGACTTCCGCGTTCCGCGTTCCGCGTTCCTAGTTGAACGCACTCAGCCCCGTGATTTCCTGGCCCAAGATGAGCGTGTGGATGTCGTGCGTCCCCTCGTACGTATAGACCGACTCGAGGTTCGCGAGGTGGCGCATGGCCTGATACTCCGCCAGGATACCGTTCGCGCCGAGCAGTCGGCGCGTCTCACGCGCCACGTCGGTCGCGATGTTCACGTTGTTCCGCTTGGCGAGCGACACCTGTTGCGGCGTGACCTTCCCCTGGTCCTTGAGCCGCCCGAGCTGCAGGCTGAGGAGCTGTGCCTTGGTGATCTCGGTGAGCATCTCGGCGAGCCGCGCCTGCTGCAGCTGGAAGCCGCCGATCGGCTTGCCGAACATCACGCGTGTCTTCGCGTAGCTCACCGCTTCGTCGAAACACGCCATCGCCGCGCCCACCGCGCCCCACGCGATCCCGTATCGGGCTTGGGTGAGACACATGAGCGGCGCCTTGAGGCCGCCCGATTTGGGCAACAGCGCATCCTTGGGCACGCACACGTCCTGGAGGACGAGCTCGCTCGTGTCGCTCGCGCGCAGGGAGAGCTTGCCCTTCTGGTCCTTGGCCGAGAAGCCCTTCGTGTCGGTGGGGACGATGAAGCCCCGGATCGACTCCACGTCGTTCACCTTACCCGCCTTGGCCCACACGACCGCGATCTGCGCTGTCGAGCCGTTGGTGATCCACATCTTGGCGCCGTTCAAGACCCAGCCATCCTTCGTCTCCTTCGCGACGGTGATCATGCCGGCGGGATTCGACCCGTAGTCCGGCTCCGTGAGCCCGAAGCAGCCGATCACTTCGCCCGACGCCATCTTCGGCAGCCAGCGCCGCTTTTGCTCGTCCGAGCCGAAGGCGTAGATCGGGTACATGGCCAGCGCACCCTGGACCGAGGCAAACGAGCGCACTCCCGAGTCGCCGCGCTCGAGCTCCTGCATGATGAGGCCGTAGGCGACGTTGTTCAGCCCGGCGCAGCCGTACTCCTCCGGCAGGTTGGCGCCGAACAGGCCGAGCTCGGCCATCTGCGGGACGAGCTGCTTCGGGAAGCGCCCCTCGATGTAGTGCTCGCCGATGATGGGAATCAGGTTCTCGTCCACCCACGCGCGCACTGTGTCGCGCACGGCGCGCTCTTCCTCGGAGAGCAAGCTGTCGACATCGTAGAAGTCGACGCCCTGAAACTTGGGTGCCATGGCTGCCTCAGCTGTGGGATGTCGTGTCCGCGGGTACGGGCTGGGCGGGAGGTGGAGCGGGGGCGGGGGCGGCTCCCTTCCCTGCCCGTGCGAATGCGCAGGTGTCCGACGCCCGGAAGCGACGGGACTCGGCATCCCACCGGAAGTAGGTGATGTGGACCGCCGTCGGCTCGATCGTCACGAAGTTGAAGGTCGACGGCCGCCCGCCGCGCGTACGCTTGCAGAGCGTCCCCGCGGTCGAGACCACGACCCGACCGGCGAGCAGCTCCGCTCCCTCCTGGTGGTCGTGCCCGCACAGCACGACCTCTGCCCCCGAGGCCACGATGCGACGCTGCGCCTGGCGCCAGCGGGCGAGGCCCATACGCTTCGAGATATCGCCCCGCAGCACGTTGTGGTGCAGCACCAGCACCCGAGCCTGCTCCGGCGGCGCGGCCTCGAACAGCCCGCGCGCCCGCGCGAACTCGCGCTTCGGGAGGTGCCCCTTCACCGCGAGATCGCGCACCTGCGGCGTGAGCGAGCCCCACGCCACCCCGTGCGAGGTGAGGGCGCTCGCGATGATGGCCCCGGGGAGCCCCAGCGTGGGCGCCAGGTCCGCGCCGAAGTAGCGCGCGTACTTCGCGTACAACGGCTGCTTCGCGAACGGGATCAACGGTCGCATCCACCACGCCACGTCGTGGTTGCCGGGGATTACGAGGACCGGCGCGGTGCGGGCCGCGGTCTGCACGAGCGCCCGCGCCCGCTGGAACTCCCCATGGCGCGCCCGCTGCGACAGGTCGCCCGTGATCACGACCGCGTCGGGCCGCAGGTCGGGGAACATCTGCTCGAGGCCCTCGATCTGATCGAGGTCCGCGAGGCCGCCGAAGTGGGGGTCCGAGAGGTGCAGCAGCTGGACGGTCACGACTCGGCCTGGACGGTGTAGGTGAGCGTCGCGTCCCCGTTCGCGGGGACCGGGATCCGGAACCGGACCTCCGTGGCGGAGAGCTTCTCCGCCGGAACGCTGCTCTCGGTCACGCGCCACACGCCAAACCGCGCTTCGCGCACGTCGACCGTCACGGGCGCAGGCTTCGCGTTCGAGATCGTGATCTTGTAGGACGCGGTGATCCGCTGGCGCGCCGCCATCCCTCGCTTGGGGGGCGCCAGCTGCTCTTGCGCGTAGTCCGTCTGCACCCGCTCGGCGGTGAGGTCGAACGCGTCTCTTGCGCGTAGTCCGTCTGCACCCGCTCGGCGGTGATGTCGAAGGCATCGCCCGACTGGACCCGCAGGTCGCGTCCCGGCGCCGTGTGCCCGCTACTCGCCTCGCCCACGAGCTGGAGCCGGCCGGCGGAGTCGGCCTGATACAGCTGGACCGTCCCTCCGGGCAGGGGCCGGTCGCCGAACAGGGTGCCGCGACCGCGCTTGAGCGTGTACCACACCTGCACCGGCACGCGATTCTCGTCGCCCGGCGACTGGGGGAGGAAGCCGCGCCACGGGAGCGCGCCGGGGACGATGAACTCCTGAGAGTACGCTGTAGTGCTGCGCGGAAATAGGGCCACACTGAGCGGGACCCCGGGCTCGAGCGACAGCCTGCCGGCGAGCTGATAGACGTGCGTCTCGCCGACCGTCTCTTCCGAGGTCTCAACACCGCTCACCACGGCCCGCGCGAGGGCCATGGCCCGGGGACGCTGGTAGGACAGTTCATCGGCCTTCGCGGCGGGGCGGGCGCGCCGGATGGTCCCAGCCACGACCTGTACGTCGGCCGAGTCCGCGCGCAGCGCTTGCGACCTGAGCGTCGCGGTACCCGTCACCGACCCGCTCCCCGCGCCCCCAATCACGACCTGATACAGTGCCTCCCACGTCGTTCCCTCGGTCACATAGGCCAACTCGGTGCGGGGCCGGTCTCGCCCGGCATCGAGTACGAGTGCCACCTCGGGCGCCGTGCGGATCAGCTCGGCCGGGAAGAGCGGCTCACCCGGGTCGTCCAGGAACAGCCGCCCGTCGGGCAGTCGATATTGCGCCGGCTCAGTTCGCACAACGGTCGCGCGCACCGTGTCCGCGCCACCTCCCGCCCGCTGCCGAACGAAGGAAAGCGTCTGGCCGACGGCCCGCTGTAACGCCGCCGCACGATCGGTGGGCGGGCGGAGCACGGCCGAGAGAAGCGTCACCGACGTGTCCGGTGAAAATAAGGTCGCCGGGTCGAGACCCTCGAGCTTAAGGGCCATGGTGGTGCGCCCTTTCGGCAGCGCTTGGGGCAGCGTGCGGCGCACGACGACGCGCCCGTCACTATAGATGGAAAGGGACGTCTGGCCGGCGAGCGGCATGACACCCGCCGCGATCGCCAGGATTACGAACGCCGCGATTTGAGCCATTCGAACGCGATCCTCTGCACGATGCGAAACGTCAGCAAGTACCAGGCGACGGCCGAGACGGCACCCACGGTACGGGCCGTGGTCTGCGATGCCAGCGGCGTCGATCGGAGCGTGAGCATCAAATACCCCGCCAGGAGGAGTGTGGTCACGATGGCCACGAGACGCCCTATCCGTGACGCTTTTCTCGTGACGTCTCTCGTGCACCCCGCACACAGGTCCCCCGGGGCGATCCCCGCGGTCTGCTGGCCGCAGCGCGCGCACGGGTTACTGGAGCCGGCGGGCCACAGCCCGGGCGAACTCAGCGGTCGAAGCACTGCCCCCCAAATCCTTGGTGCGGACGTTGTCCTTCACGATCGCCGTTTCGAGCGCCCGGCGCAGCCGGCTCGCGGCCTCGATCTCGCCCACGTGGTCGAGCATCATTGCGGCGGCGAGCAGCTGGGCCGAGGGATTCGCGATCCCCTGCCCCGCGATGTCCGGCGCCGAGCCGTGCACCGCCTCGAAGATCGCCGCGTGCTCGCCGATATTCGCCCCCGGTGCGAGCCCGAGCCCGCCCACCAGTCCCGACGCCTCGTCGGAGAGGATGTCCCCGAACAGGTTGGTCGTGACGATCACGTCGAACTGCGCCGGGTTGATCACCAGCTGCATCGCCGCATTGTCCACGATCTTCTCGTCCGACGCGATCTGCCCTTCGTACTCCTCTGCGATCATCCTCGCGGTCTCGAGGAACAGCCCCGAGGTCGCCTTGAGGATATTCGCTTTGTGCACCACCGTCACCTTCCGGCGATCGTGCCGGCGGGCATACTCGAACGCATACCGCACGATGCGCCGGCAGCCGTCACGCGTCATCACCGACGTGGCCTGGGCGAGCGCCTTGGGGTCGTTCCCCACTTTGAAGGTCCGGTCGAACCCGACGTACATCCCCTCGGTGTTCTCGCGGATGATGACGAGATCGACGTCGGCGTAGCGGCCACCGGGCACGATCGACTTGACCGGGCGCACGTTGGCATACAGCTCGAACTCCTGACGCAGCGCCACGTTGACGGACCGATAGCCGTCGCCGACGGGCGTTGTCAGGGGGCCCTTCAGCGCCAGGCCCGTGCGTCGAATCGAGTCCACCGTGGCGTCGGGCAGCGGGGTCCCCGCCTGCTCCACCGCGCTCATCCCGCCGTATTGCTCGTCCCAGTCGAACGCGACCCCGAGGGCGTCGAGCACCTGCAAGGTCACCTGGGTGATCTCGGGCCCGATGCCATCACCGGCGATGAGGGTCGCCTCACGCGTCACGGCAGCCCCGGCGTGAGGCTCTTCACCGCGCGGGTGAGCGCGGTCCACGGGTCGTCCCCCTCCCCCCGCGCCACCGTGCGGAAACCGACCCGACCGGTGCGGACGTCTGCCAGCACCACTGTCAGCTCCGCGGTGGCCACGGCATGCCGTAGGGGCGCAGCATGCTGCGCCCCTACACTTCCCGGGGCAGCCCCCGACGCCGCCATCCGACGGAAGGTCAACCCTGCCGGCACAAGCGCGTACCGCCCGCCGCCGACCAAAGCGGCGAGCGTGCGCAGCTGGCCGCGCAGCGGGTCGGGCACCATTTCCGGCTCTTGCTTGGTCTGGTGGAAGAGGATCGCCGTGCCCATCTGATCGGGAGAGGGGGCGATTCCCGGCGCCCGGCGTGCCACGCGCCGCAGCTCGTCCGGCAGTACCCAGGTCACCTCGGGCGCCCGCTGCTGGAGCAGCATGCCGATGATACTGTCGCTCTTCGCGAGCACGACCCGACGCTCGCCCAGGACAGCCTCCCAGTGGAGCGAGTCCTCCGCCGCGATGAGCGTGAGCGGCAGCACGGCGACCTGTTGCGACGCGATCCCGGCGGTGGGGAGCGGTGCCGTGGGCTCGGGAGTGAGCGATTCGGATTTGTGGGGGCACGCCGCGAGGGCGATCGAGCTTACAACACACCACGCGCCACGTACTAAGCTTTTGATTTGCAATGAATTAGTCACGGCGCGCAATATCGTGTGCGCGCCGCGGATTTTCAAGAAGCGAGCGTCAGCCCGCCATCCACCACGATCACCTGTCCCGTGATGTGGCGCGCCGCCTCGCTGCACAGGAAGGTGATCACTCGCGCCACGTCCTCCGGCTCCGCCACCCGCCCCAACACCGACTCGTGCTCGGCGCGCTCCAGTACCTCGCGCGGCAGGGTCGACAAGAGGTCCGTCTTCACGAATCCGGGCGCGACCGCGTTCACGTTGACGTTGGAGGGACCCAAGTCCACGGCGGCCGACCGGGTGAGCCCGATCAGGGCGGCCTTGCTGGCAGCGTAGTTCGCGATGCCAAAGCCCGGCCGGAAGGCCTGATGGCTCGCGATGTTCACGATCTTGCCGTAGCGCTGAGCGCGCATCGGGCCGGCCACCGCCTGGATGCAGTTGAAGGCGCCCGTGACGTTGGTGTCCATCACCTCCTGCCATGCCTCGGAGGTGAGCCGCCAGAGCGCGCCGTCGTGCGCCACGCCTGCGTTGTTCACCAGAAAGTGGACGCCACCCAGGCGCTCCCGCACCGTGGTGACGAACTTCTCCACGTCGTCGCGTTTGCGTACGTCGCAACGCGCGCAGTACACCGGCACCCCGAGCGCGCGGATGGCGGTCTCGGTGAGGAGGGCCTGGGCCGCGACGTCGCGGTCGGGCAGCTCGACGTAGTTGATCCCGACCGCCGTGCCGTGCTGGGCGAACTCCAGCGCGGTGGCCCGGCCGAGCCCGGTCGCGCCGCCCGTGACCACGGCGACCCGGCCGTGCACCGTCTCCGCCAGGCGCTGTGGATCGGGGCGGGTCTCGGTCGCCGGCGCTCCGCCTTGCGTCGCCCCGCGCGGGGCCAAGATCCAGGGAGAAGTGGGTGCCAAGATTTCGAACCTATGTTCGAAATTGAACATCGGCAAGGCGCCGCGTAACTTAGGCGCCATGAAACGGTTCGGCGCGGTGCTCGTGTGGGGCGGGATCTCCGCCCTCGGCGCCGCCGCGTTCGGCGTGCTCGCGCTGTCGCGCGGGGAGACGGTCAATGCCGCCTGGCTCCTCACCGCCGCCGTCTGCAGCTACGCCGTCGGGTACCGCTTCTATAGCAAGTTCCTCGCCAGTCGCGTGTTCGGCCTGGACGACCGGCGCGCCACGCCGGCCGAGCGGTGCAACAACGGGCGTGACTTCGTCCCCACCAACAGATGGGTGTTGTACGGCCATCACTTCGCCGCCATCGCGGGCGCCGGCCCGCTGGTGGGCCCGGTACTCGCCGCGCAGTTCGGCTTCCTGCCTGGCACGCTCTGGCTCGTGATCGGCGTGGTGCTCGGTGGCGCCGTGCAGGACTTCGTGATGCTGTTCTGCTCGCTGCGCCGGGACGGCAAGTCGCTCGGGCAGATGGCGAAGGAGGAAGTGAATCCGGCGGCCGGGGCGACGGCGATGCTGGCCGTGCTGTTCATCATGATCATCCTGCTCGCCGTGCTGGCGTTGATCGTGGTGAATGCCCTCAAGGCGTCGCCCTGGGGGTTGTTCACCATCGCGTGCACCATCCCCATCGCGCTGCTGATGGGCTGGTGGATGAAGTCGTGGCGCCCGGGCAAGGTGGGCGAGGCGTCGGCGGTGGGGGCGGTGCTCCTCATCGCGGCACTGGTCGGCGGTGGATATGTCGCGGGGAGTCCGCGGCTCGCGGCGGCGTTCACGCACGGTGGGACCGCGATCACCTGGATGATGGTCGGCTATGGCTTCGTCGCCTCGGTGCTGCCCGTGTGGATGCTGCTCGCGCCGCGCGACTATCTCTCGACCTTCCTGAAGATCGCGACCATCCTCGTGCTCGCGGTCGCGATCCTGGTGATCCTGCCGCCGCTCAAGATGCCGGCGTTCACCTCCTTCGCCTCCGTCGGTACCGGGCCGGTGTTCGCCGGGAAGCTGTTCCCGTTCGCGTTCATCACGATCGCCTGCGGTGCAATCTCCGGGTTCCATGCGTTGGTGTCGTCGGGGACCACGCCCAAGATGATCGCGCGCGAGTCCGACGCTCGGTTCATCGGGTACGGCGGCATGCTGATGGAGTCGTTCGTCGGCGTGATGGCGATGATCGCGGCATGCACGCTCGACCCGGGCGTCTATTTCGCGATGAATACGACCCCTGCGGCACTCGCCCAGGCGTCCCAGGCGCTTTCCCAGGCGGGGTTCGTGGTCACGCCGGAGGCGATGCAGGCGCTCGCGGCCCGCATGGGTGAGACGACGCTCGTAGCCCGCTCGGGCGGCGCTCCGTCCCTCGCCGTAGGGATGGCCCAGATCTTCGCGGGCGCGACGAGCGCGCTGGGCGGGAAGACGCTCGACGCCCTGTGGTACCACTTCGCGATCATGTTCGAGGCGCTGTTCATCCTGACCACGATTGACGCCGGCACGCGAGTGGGGCGGTTCATGCTGCAGGAGATCGTAGGCCACATCTGGCCGCGATTCGCCGAGACCTCGTGGTATCCGAGCGTGATCGCGTCCAGCGGCGTGATCGTCGCAGGGTGGGGATACTTCCTGTATCAGGGCGTGGTGGACCCGCTCGGCGGAATCAACTCGCTGTGGCCGCTGTTCGGAATTTCGAACCAGCTGCTCGCCGCGGTGGCGTTGTGCGTCGGGACCACGATTCTCATCAAGATGGGCCGCGGCCGGTTCGCGTGGGTGACGGCCGCGCCGCTCGCCTGGCTCGTGACCGTGACGATGACCGCCGGGTGGCAGAAGGTGTTCTCCGCAGATCCGCGGCTCGGGTTCCTGGCGCACGCGGCGTCGCTCGCCGGGTCTACCGACCCGAATGCGGCGCGTCTGATTTTCAACGACCGCCTGAACACGTTCGTGGCGCTCTTGTTCATGACGGTCGTGACCATCTTGATCGTCACGTCGGTGCGCGAGTGGTGGCTGGTCCTGTCGCGTCGCAAGGCGGCGGTGGTGCACGAAGCGCCGTATGTGGAGACGGGATATGCGACGGGAGACTGAGCGGGCCCTGCCCTTCCCTACCCGGCTCGCGCGTGTGGTACGGCGCATCATCGGGGCGCCGGATTACCAGGCGTATCTCGAGCATTGCCGTGCCGCCGGGCATCCACCCCGGCTCACCGAAAGGGAGTACGTGAAGGAGTTCTTCGACTCAAAAGGGACCGTCGGCCGCTGCTGCTAGCGC
>WNEZ01000743.1_pt1 | contig 30831 bp, 24 predicted proteins | sample 5400521 | NCBI WGS metagenome assembly WNEZ01 (sample SAMN13153339, study PRJNA577476) | soil metagenome | isolation source: 120 cm saprolite under Douglas fir tree site 2 hole 1 replicate 1 | place: USA:California | collected 2015-04-18 | reverse complement strand
CGGCGGGGACTCGAGCTCTCGTGAAAAGCAGCAAAATCGCGCGTCCCTTCCAAAGCTCGGAGGATTGGAGCCAATGTCTCCAAATCGAAGGTTCGCCCCGCGAGGCGCGGGTGCTCTTCGAGCGACCAGCTGAACGGCGCCCAGCGATCCGCCCGGCGCGGGCCAAGTCGAATCCGATAGCGGTATTCCTTTCCCACGTTGCTCCATTGAGCGTGAAATCCTTCCGGCGCGCGGCGCGCGTAGCTGATCCCAAATCCGGGAAATGGGTGGGGCGATAGATGACCCAGAAGCTCCTCGGGTCCGATCGGTGAGCGCAAGCTGAGGATCTGCATGCGCGCGTGTACGCCTTTGTCCGTGCGCCCGGCGGGACAGGGCTTGCAGCGCAAACCGATCGCGGTGAGGGCTCCAACCAGACTGTCTTGCACGGTGGGGCCATGCAGCTGGGACTGAAAGCCGCGGAAGAAGTCTCCGCGGTACCAGACCCACAGTGCGATCCGAATCGTTTTCACAGGGGCAAAGGCTACAATAGCGGCGCGCCGATGATGAAGAACAAGAACCCTCAAGCGGACCTGGGAACCACCGGCGGAGAGTGGCTGTTTCGGCAGGGCGAATTGGTCCTCGGCCCGGTTTCTGCGCAAAAGCTGGTGGAAAAGCTCTTCCACGGTGAGCTGAACGGAGGCTCCGAAGTCAGGCTGCTTGGAGATGGCCATTTCACACGGCTGTCGGAGGTCGAGTTTTTCAAGCTCCATCTGGCGAAAGCGGAGGCCAAGCTCCGGGTCGATGGGGTTGCCCAGGCGGAGAAGGCGACGAGGAAAAAGAAGCGCCAACTGCGCATGGCGATCGTTGCTTCGCTGGCCGTCCTTTTCGCCACCGGTGCTGCTGCGGGGGCGCGGTGGCTGGCGATTCACAACCCGTGGAACAACGTCGATGAGCTCGCAGGTATCTCGGTGGAACCGCCCACCATCGCCCTCGCTCTGCCTCGAGCGAGCGACGATCTGGTCGACTATCCCGGACCGGGCGGCTTGAAGACGCAGCGCAAATCCGGGGAACGGTTGGAGCGAACGCGCCTTGCCAGCCTGAAGGCGGACCGCGGTTCCAAGGGCCAGGAGGAGCCGGACGGCCTGAGGACCGGTCTGTTCGATCGCGACTCGATCAATGCCACCGTGGCTGCCCGCCAGAAGACCTTGTACTCCTGCGTCGCGGACGAGGTTCGCCGCCGACCCGGGCTCAACGCGAAGATTCCGATCGAGTTTGTGATCGGCAACGACGGGAAGGTCAACAAGCTCTGGATCGACCACCCCACGTTCAAGGAGGGTTCGCTTCAAGAATGCCTTCTGCGAGAGCTCCAGAAATGGTCCTTCAAGGCCTACCCCGGAGAGCAGGCAACCGTGGGTTTCTCCTTCAAGGTGGGCAAGGGCGGCTGAGCAAAGCGCGAAGCGCTTGATCGGGGCGGCCAGCCGGGCTAGCCAGGCGCTCATGTCCGAACTCGAAGTGGGACTCGAGCCCGGCAGGGGGCGGGCGGTGCGGTTGCGCGAGGCCGTCGTACAGGCCGCTCGCCGATTCAAATCGACATGGGTCGAACTCGGGCGCTTGCTCGTCGAGGTTCGCAGGGAGAATCTGTTCGAGCACTGGGGGTACGACTCCTTCGAAGCGTACTGCGCGAAAGAGCTTCACATCCGCCGCCAGACCGCGCTCAAGTTGACGAGGAGCTTTTCATTCCTCGACAAGCACGAGCCCAGGCGGATGGCGGCAGATGACGCCTCCATCCGCGCGCCTTCCTTCGAAGTGGTGGAGGTTCTCGCTCAGGCGGAAGAGAGGGGCCAGCTCTCGAGCGACGAGTATCGAACCATTCGCGAATCGATCTGGGACCCGGCGCGGGCGCCCTCGGAGCTCAAGCGGGAGCTATCCGCGCGCTTTCCACAACCGGCTCCCGATCGCGACCATGCCCTCGGGCGGTTGGCCCAGACGGCGAGGAGGCTCGCGAACGAGCTGCGCGCGGTAGCAGGCATTCCGCGAGCCGTCGGCGAACGCGCTGCTTCGCTTGCGGACGAGTTGGAGAGGCTGGCGGGCGCCGAGCCCAGGAACCGTAGCCAAGGCGGCTGAGAAGGGGTTATGACTTCGAACCAGGAGGTTGGCCCGGACACCATGCAGGCTTCCAGACAGGACGGCAGCCGCCTATATTTTAAGGAAGCGACGGGTGTTCGGTCCTTCGAATTTCGGAATCCTGCGACTGTAGTACAGTGTCGAAGTCTCTTGGAGGAGTCGAGGTGAAGTCGAAGGAGCACCACGTCAATCTCTCCTGCTCCTTCTGCGGCAAGTCGCAGAGGGAAGTCCGCAAGCTGATTGCCGGCCCCACCGTCTACATCTGCGACGAGTGCATCAAGCTGTGCAATGACATCATCGCCGAGGAGAACGAACGGGAGGAAGGCAAGCCCCACGTCTCCCTGCCCACGCCAGGAGAGATCAAAGCCTTCCTCGACGACTACGTGATCGGGCAGGACTACGCGAAAAAGGTGCTCGCGGTCGCGGTCTACAACCACTACAAACGGATCTACCAGCGAAAGAGCGTGACCCGCCCCCGGCCGGGCGTGAAGTCCCAGGCGCAGGAAGAGGTCGAGCTCTCCAAGAGTAACATCCTGCTCATCGGCCCCACCGGCTCCGGCAAGACGCTGCTGGCTCAGTCGCTGGCGCGGTTTCTCAACGTCCCGTTCACCATCGCCGACGCGACCAGCCTGACCGAAGCGGGCTATGTGGGCGAAGACGTCGAAAACATCATCCAGAATCTCCTTCACAACGCGGACTACGACGTCGAGAAGGCGGCCCGCGGCATCGTCTATGTGGACGAGATCGACAAGATCGCGCGCAAGGGAGACATGCCCTCGGTGACCCGCGATGTGGGCGGAGAGGGTGTGCAGCAGGCGCTGTTGAAAATCATCGAGGGCACCCGCGCCAACGTCACGCCTCGGGGCGGAAAGAAATACAACCAGCAGGAGTACATCCAGGTCGACACCACCAACATCCTCTTCATCTGCGGGGGCGCCTTTCACGGCATTGATGGAATCATCAAGCGCCGCGTGGGAGAGAAGGGGTTGGGCTTTGGGGCCAAGCTCGCTCAAAGAGACGAGCGATCGGTCGGAGAGTTGCTCAAGCTGGCCGAGCCCGAGGACTTGATGAAGTTTGGGATGATCCCGGAGTTCGTCGGCCGGCTTCCTGTAGTCGCCACCTTGAACGATCTCCGGGAGGATGACCTGGTCATCATCTTGACCCAGCCCAAGAACGCGCTGGTCAAGCAGTATCAAAAGATGTTCGAGATGGAGAAGGTGAAGCTCTCCTTCAGCAAAGAGGCGCTTCGGGCGATTGCGCGCGAGGCGATGCGTCGCAATTCGGGCGCCCGCGGGCTGCGCGCCATCCTCGAAGACACGATGCTCGACATCATGTACGACGTTCCCTACCGGGAAGGAATCCGCCTCGAAGACACGATGCTCGACATCATGTACGACGTTCCCTACCGGGAAGGAATCCGGGAGTGCCGGATCGGCGAGACCGTGGTCACCAAACGCGAAGCGCCGCAGCTCGTCTACGAGAAGGAAAAGAAGACGGCCTGACGAGCACGCGGATCGATGCGCAACGTTCGATCCGGATCAGGTGACCCGCACCGTGGTCTTCATCTCTTTTCCGGTCGCCGGATCGCGGGCGTGCATCGTTAGGATTCCTTCGATGTTGACATCGAAGGTGATCTCCACCTCCACACTTCCTGCCCGCCCGGGACGGATTCCGGAGAAGCTGAAGTCCCCCAACAGCTCGTTTCGCGCGACCTGGTCGTTGTCCCCCTGAAAAATCCGCATCGCCAGCTCGGTCTGCTGGTCGTAGCTCGTCGTCGCGGTGACCTGTTTGGCGTTGGGGATCGGCGCGTTTCGCGGAAACACCACGTGGAAGCTGCCGCCGGCCCGCTCGAGCCCGATCGCCATCGGGATCACGTCGAGCAGCTGAAGGCGGAGGTTGGTGTCGTCTTCGAGCGAGTGGGCATAGAGGGCAGCGCCGATCGCCACCGCTTCGTCGGGGTTGACCCCCTTGCTCGGCGGCTTTCCAAAGAAACGGGTGAGGAGTTGTTGGACTGCGGGCATCCGCGTCTGCCCTCCGACGAGCAGCACTTCCCCCACGTCCTGGGTTTCCAGGCCGCAATCCATCAGCACGCCGGCGACGATCGTCAAGCTGCGGTCGGTCAAGGCCGAGGTGAGCTCCTCCAGCTTCTGTCGGGTAAAGCTCATCTCGAGGTTCAACGGCTGACCCTGCTGGGTCATCGTAATGAAAGGGATGTTGAAGGGCACAGCACGTGCCTCATCAGGACGTTGTCGAAGTCGATTCCGCCGAGGAAGATGTCGCCTCCGGTCGCCTTCACCTCGAAAACGCGGTCTCGGATTTCAATCACCGACACGTCGAAGGTGCCGCCGCCCAGGTCGTAGACCACCACCGTCTCTTGAAGATTCCTCCCCTGACCGTAGGCGATCGCGGCAGCGGTGGGCTCGTTGATGATTCGGACCACTTCGAGGTCTATCAGCTTGCCCGCGTCCTTCACCGTCTGCCGCTGCCGGTCGTTGAAATAGGCTGGAACGGTGACCACCGCGCGCTTGACCGGACGCCGCAAGTACTCGGAGGCGACCTCGACGATTTTCCTCAAGATTCGCGCGCTGATCTCCTGCATCGAGAATTCACGGCGTCCCACATCGATCACTACGTCGTTGTGGGGGCCCGGTCGCACGCTGTATCCGGCGACCTGCTTCATCGTTTCCACGATTTCGCTGCGAAACGAGCGCCCCACCAGCCGCTTCGCGCCGTAGACCGTGTTTTTTGGATTGAGCTGCCACTGGCGCTTCGCCTCGTGGCCGACCAGCTCGTTTCCCTTGTCATCGATCGCGAAGACGGAAGGGATGATGTACTCGCCGCCCTTGTGGGGAATCAGTTTGACCTGGCCGTTGTCTTCAACGACGGCGGCGCATGAATTCGCCGTGCCAAGGTCAATCCCGATGATCGTCTCGTTTTTCATCCTGCGGAATCCCTCGCGCCCGGCCTCATCGCCATCTAGACCTCCGCCCGACCGATCCCAACTCAAACGTGGAAATTCGCACCCCGCGTCGTGGCTCGCCGCGAGCGGCTCCCCGCCAAGGCCCCGGGGGTTTGGCTCGGGAGCATCGGAAGTATACGATAGGGTATTGCCCGGAGTGAGTTCTGCTCGATCGGCCGATGTGGGTGCTGACGCGAGATCGGGCTGGAAGAGGTGACCGGGTGGAGGCTAAGCGTCTTCTGCAAGCGACCGGCTCGGACGTTCTTGCAGACTTCGTCAAGAATCGCAGCATTCTGTCGTTCGAAGAGTACCTGAACCTGTTTCTGCAGGAGCCCCGCAAACAGGCTCGAAACGCGGCCCAGTACCTACGCGATGCGCTGGATTACTTTTCCGTCGATCAGGTTGCCCATCCGTCCGGGAAGATCCGGAGGTTTCGACTCTTCGATGCCGGAACCGACGGCGGTATCCGGGTGGCCGGGCAGGAAGAAGTTCAAAACGCGCTCTATCGCGTTCTAAGCAACTTCACCCGTGCCGGCCGGATCAACAAGCTCATCCTCCTCCACGGCCCGAACGGATCGGCCAAATCCACCATTGTCGACGCGCTCAAGCGAGGGATGGAGCACTATTCTCGTTTGCCGGTTGGCTCGCTCTACAAGATCAACTGGGTGTTCCCCTCCGAGAAGCTGGTGAAGGGGTCGATCGGTTTTTCGGACCGCCTGGCGCCGCATGGCGAGCTCGCCAGTTACGCCCACCTCGACATCGAGCACGTCGATGTGCGGATCTCCTGCGAGATGAAGGACCACCCGCTGTTTCTCGTACCGCGGGAACAGCGCCGCAAGCTCCTCGAGCAGAGCGCGAAGACATCGGAAGGCTCGGCCCGTGAGGACTTCGTCCTTTCCGAGTACCTGCTCGAAGGCGAGCTGTGCCACAAGTGCCGGCGAATCTACACCGCCCTGCTCGGGGTCAATGGCGGTGATTACCTCAAGATTCTCCGCCACGTTCAGGTGGAGCGCTTCTACATTTCACGCCGGTACCAGGTGGGGTCGGTGACCGTCGAGCCACAGATGAGTGTGGACGCGGCCTACAATCAAGTCACCGCCGATCGATCGCAGACAAACCTTCCCGCCGCGCTGCACAACACGGTGATGTACGATCCGCACGGCGCGCTCGTCTCCGCCAACCGCGGGTTGATCGAATACTCCGATCTTCTCAAAAGGCCGCTCGAGGCGTTCAAGTACCTGCTCGGGACGAGCGAGACTGGCGAAGTTCCGATGGAGCACTTTATCCTCCAGCTCGACGAGGTACTGATCGCTTCCTCCAACGAGAAACACCTCGGCGCCTTCAAGGAGCTTCCTGATTTCGCCTCCTTCAAGGGCCGCATCGAGCTGATTCGCGTACCGTACCTTCGCCAGTATCGGATCGAACGAGAGGTTTACGACGCGCAGATCACCTCGGTCACCGTGGGCAAACATGTGGCGCCACACGCCACCGAGGTGGCCGCTCTGTGGGCCGTCCTCACCCGTCTGAAAAAGCCGATCCCCGATCGCTACCAGGGCGAGTTGCGGGAGGTGATTGACCACCTCATCCCGATCGAGAAGCTGCATTTGTACGACGAAGGCGCGGCGCCGGATCGCCTCAACCTCTCTCAGGCGAAGGAAGTGAAGAAGCACCTGGTGGACGTCTACGAGGAATCGGACGCCTATCCCAACTACGAGGGGAGGACGGGCGCCTCGGCGAGGGAGATCAAGACCGCCCTGCTCAACGCGGCGCAGAACCCGAACTACAAGTGCCTCAACGCGCTCGCCGTCCTCGAAGAGCTCGAGGCGCTGTGCAAGGACAAGAGCATTTACGAGTTCCTTCAACAGGAGGTGGTGGACGGCTACCACGACCACGAGGAGTTCGTGCGGGCAACGGAGAACGAATACCTCGACCGCGTCGATGACGAGGTGCGCGAGTCGATGGGACTCATCTCCGAACAGCAGTACCGCGAGCTGTTCGAACGGTATCTTCAGCACGTCTCGCACTGGCTCAAGGGCGAGCGAATGCTGAATCGAATGACCGGAGACATGGAGCGACCGGACGAGGGCCGGATGGTGGAGATGGAGACCATCGTGATGCCCAAGGGCGAGGATTCGGGTGAATTTCGCCGCGGTCTGATCGCCCAGATCGGTGCGCACAAGCTGGACAATCCCGATGTGGAGATGGACTACGCGAGGATTTTCCCCGACCTGTTTCGCCGACTGCGGGGCCACTTCTTCGAGGAGCGCAAGCGCCTCCTTCGCAAGAACAAAGAAAACATTCTCAAGTTTCTTTCCGATGAGCGTGCCTCGCTGAGCGCCAAGGAGGCGGTGCAGGTCGAGAGCACGTTGAAGGCGATGGTGAGCAAATATCGGTACTGCGAGAATTGCGCCAAGGACGCGATCGTTTTCCTGATGCGCAAGCGGTATGTCGATTGAGGAATGCTCGGGCAGCGGCGCGGGCGGTTGTTTTGCCCTGCGAGCCTTCCCCCCGGGCGTCAAACGCCGTTTCGGCAACGGAGCATTGATGAATCATCGATTGGGATGGCCCGCTTGTCTCGTTCTCATTGCGTCCGCTTGCGCCAGCGCGCCACCGCACCCCGCGGTGGCGGTTCCCTCCGGTCCTCTTCATGTGGAAGGCGGAGATCGCAAATCGATGTTGCGCCGCATCCTGCCGCAGAACGTCCGCATCTTCGTCTTCGAAGGCAAAGAGGCCCGGCGGAGCGCTTCCGGGGTGGTGATTGGGTCTGAATCCACGCCCGATGGTTGCTTCAGTTACGTGCTCACCAGCGCTCACGTCGTGGAGCCGGAGGGGCTCGAGGACCCCCGGATGGTGGTCTACGTCGACCGGGACGGAGACTCGTTCGACTACACCGCCCGATCGGTCGCGGTGGGCAAGGTTCCCGATCTGGACCTGGCCCTGATCAAGGTTCGCGGCGTTTCTCTGGCCGCGGCGCAGCTCGCCGACGATGCGGAGCTCGAGCCGGGCGAGGACGTTCTCGTCGTGGCCGCGCCATACGGCAAATCGCTTTCGATTTCCGGCGGGCTCATTTCGCAGGTCGAGTGGGATCGCCAAAGCCGCGTCCCGGCAATGCTCAAGACCGATGCCGCGATCGGGTATGGAGCATCGGGCGGCGGCGTGTACTCGGCCACGAGCGGCAAGCTCCTCGCGATCGTCGAAGGGTACCGGACCGCGCGGGTGGGCTTCGCGGTTGCCGAGCAGTCGTACAGCTTCGATGTGCCCATGCCCGGGGAGACCTTCGCCGCCCCGAGCGCGAAGGTGCGTGCATTTCTTGAAAAGAACGGGTTCGGCCGGTTTGTGGCGACGCGCGCAAGCCCGGGCGTTGAGACAACGCGCGCCGCGCTCCGCTAAAGCCGCTTTCGAGCAGAGGGGCGTTTGAATCGCGGTTGACACCTGGCACCGACGCGCGGGAAAAGCTCGTCAGGAGGTCGGTGATGCGGCAGCGAAGCTCTTGGGATGAATACTTCATGGACATTGCTCGCCAGGTGGCGAGCCGAGCCACCTGCGATCGAAAGCACGTTGGCGCTCTTCTGGTGCGAGATCGGACGATTCTCTCCACCGGTTACAACGGCTCGATCCGCGGCCTGCCTCACTGTGACGAAGCGGGGCACATGATGGAAAACGGACATTGCGTGGCCACCGTCCATGCCGAAGCAAACGCGATCATCCAAGCCGCGAAGAACGGCGTCCGAATCGATGCGGCGACGATGTATACGAGCGCCAGCCCCTGCTGGTCCTGCTTCAAGCTCATCGCCAACGCCGGGTGCGCCCGGATCGTCTACGGAGAATTTTACAGGGACCATCGCATTTTTGATTTCGCCGCCCAGCTCGGCATCGAGCTTGTCGGGCCAGGTCCGCAAGCCCCAAGCGAAAGCTCGACTCAGAAGGACGCCGCGGACCGGCCGGAAGTCCGGTTGGAGACACTCCGGGGCCCATGAGTCGACCGAACTGATTGCCCGCTGAACAAATTTCAGCGCCGTCGGTTGAAAATTCAGGGTAGCCCTCCCACATTGTCCCTGCCCGCTGCACTTATGGGAGTGACCGTGCTGGAAGAGGGGATGCTGGCGACGAATTCGAAAAACGGTGAAGAAACCCTGGATCTGGTCATGGATGGCCTTCTAGGGGAAACGGCGCGGGCGCTGGTCTCGGGCCTGCTTCACGACACCCGCAATCCCCTCAACGCCCTCGCCATAAACCTAGAGGTCCTCACCGACAAGATTCGTCAGTCCGAAGCCCCGTTCACGGGTGAGAAGAATGTGAGGGCGATGCGCGAGCAGATTCGCCGGATCGACAGCATGCTCCGGCGATTTGGTGACTTCCTGGCGCCCCGCGCGCTTGGCGCCGGCGAGGTAAATCTGACGGAGATCGCGGAAGCCGCAATCGAGCTGACCGGCCACGAGGCGCGCAAGAAGCACCTTCGCGTGATTGCTCGGCTGGAGCCCGCCCTGAAAGTCTGGCTGCCGCACGCAGGGTCGGCGTACTTCCTCACCCTTCAGCCGATCCTCCGGGCTATCGGTCGCGCGGAGGATGGATCAGACATCGAGGTTTCGCTCTCTCGCCAGGCAAGCGGAGCGGTCTTTTCGGTCATCGAATCCTCTTCGGGCAGCGCAGAAGAAAGCGCCCTCGGGCCTGCGTTAGAACGATTGTGCCGTGAGATGGATGGTACTTCGAGAGTGCGGGGCGCGGAGTGCCTCCTCTCCTTTCCTTCGAAGGACTCTGATGTCACGGGAGGTTGACTTGAGCGGAGCAAGGATCCTTGCGGTAGATGATGAACGCGCAACCGGCGAGGCGCTCTCGGAGATTTTGAGCCGTTGGGGGCACCGCGTGGAGACCGCGATCGACGGCAACGACGCCCTGAAGAAAGCGATCGAGTTCAGGCCCGATGTCGTCTTGTCCGACCTGGCGATGCCGCAGACCGACGGTCTTTGGCTTCTCCGCGCCCTGAAGGAGGATTTCCCCGAGTGTCCGGTGGTTTTCCTGACCGGGCGTGGCACGGTCGATGCCGCGGTGGAGGCGATCCGGGCAGGTGCTTACGACTTCATCGAGAAGCCGGTCGATCCGGCGCGACTGAAAATCTGCATCGATCGGGCGCTGGAAAAGAAGGAAACGCTGCGCGAGGTACAAGGGTTGCGGCGCCGGCTCAAGCAGATTGGGCCGAGCGATTTTCTCGGACAATCGATGCCCATGCGCAGGGTATTCGAGCTGATCGACAAGGTCGCGCCGTCGAAAGCCTCGGTGGCGATCAATGGTGAGTCGGGGACCGGGAAAGAAATGGTGGCCCGGTCGATTCACAACCTTTCGACCCGGCGGGACAAACCTTTCATCGCCGTGAATTGCGCGTCGATTCCGCCGACTCTGATGGAATCCGAGATCTTCGGGCACGAGAGAGGCGCATTCACCGGAGCAAACCAACGCCGCCCGGGCGTTTTTGAGCTCGCCCACGGCGGAACGCTCTTTCTCGACGAGGTGGGTGAAATTCCCATTGAGCTTCAGGCGAAGTTGCTTCGGGTTCTCGAGGAATCAAGACTCCGCCGTATTGGCGGGAAGGGGGAGATCGAAGTCGACGTGAGAGTGCTCTCTTCGACGAACCGGGACCTCAAGGCGGAAATCAAAGGCGCCCGATTCCGCGAAGACCTCTTTTTCCGTCTGAACGTCTTCCAAATTACCTTGCCCCCTTTGCGCGATCGACGCGAGGACGTCCCGCTGCTGGCCCAGTTCTTCGTTGAGAAGTTCAATGGCGATTCGGGGAAACACATCGTCGGGCTGCACCCGGAAGCCCTGGATCTGCTCAAGAATTACGAGTGGCCCGGCAACATCCGGGAGCTGCGCAATGCGGTGGAGAGGGCAGTCATCCTCTGCGATGGCGACTTCATCCAGCGCGATCACCTGCCCCCCGACATGGCGGGCAGGGGCCCCGAGCGGCAGACCTTCAGGCTCGCTTATGGGCTGCCCCTGGATCTCCTCGAAAAGGAATACATCATCGGAACGCTCCAGCGAAATGGCGGAAACAAAGCCAGAACGGCGGAGATTCTGGGTGTTAGTGAAAAGACCCTGTACAACAAGCTCAATCGGTATGCCGCTGAAGCCAGGGCCAAGAGCGAGGCAGGAGCCTTCGCCAGCCCCCCGACCTCGAATCCCGAAGCGGCAGCCAGCAAGGCCTAAAGCACGTCCTTAGCTTGACGGCAGGCCTGGTAAAGAGGGACTCTTCGACCCCCAATTTTAAGCACGGTCCAGGTGTCGAAGTAGATCAAGTTAAAGAGGAAGGTCGGGCCCAACCAGAAAACCTTTCTGGTCGGGCAAGGTCGGCGTCAAGGAAGGTTCTGGTCGATGATGGATTCAAGGATTCTGCATTTTTTTGGTGGCAAAGGCGGGGTGGGCAAGACCACCCTCGCAACCGCTTTCTCGTTGAACCTGGCTGAAAAGGCGCCGGGCGAGAAGGTCCTGTTAATCTCGCTAGATACGTCGAAAGCACTCTCCGATCTTCTCAAGAAGAAGCTTCCCGAAAAGCCATTCAGAGTCGGCAACGGGAGCCACCACGGCCTGTTTGTCGCCGAGCTCGATCGAACGACCACGCTCGAACCCTTCCGGGCCAAGAACAAGGCTGCGTTCGATCAGGCGGTTGTAAAGGGCGCATTGCTGACGGAGGAAGACACCCGCCAGCTCTTGAGCGAAGCCACCGCCGACCTTGAGGACGTTGCCGGGCTCTTTCAGATATTGGACTGGTTGGAGGAGAAAGCCTTCGATCGAATCGTGGTGGACACCGCGCCGACCACCCAGGCGCTGCGGTTGCTGGACTCGCCCCAGGCCTTCAAGAAGCTGCTGACCAGTTGCCGGGGCGGTGAGAAGTTTCTCAAAGCGAGGAAGGCGGGTTCCCCGGCGGGGCCGCTCGATGGGCTCAACGAGAGGGTCGAGAAACTTCAGGCATTGCTAAAAGATCCAGCGCGGACGGCCTTCCATCTGGTGGCGCTCGCGGAGCCGGTGGTCGAGGCCCAGACGCGGTACTACTTCTCGCAGCTTCGCTCGCGCGCCATTCCGGTATCGGAGATCACCGTCAACCAGGTCGAGGACGGAATCGGTTGTCCCGCCTGCCAGGGTCGCCGGGGACTTCAAGCGCCACACGTGCGAAAGTTTCAGCAGCTCGACAAGACCGTTCCGGTGCACCTGGTGGCCCGGCGGGAGATCGCTCCTCGAGGAGCCGAAGCGCTCTCGGTACTCGCTTCGGAGTGGCTTAGCGGAAAAGAGAGCAAGACGTTGGAGTTTGCGATCTCCGAAGGGCCGCCCGCGCTGGTGCGCGCTCCCTCCATGCCGCCGATCGCCGCGCCTCCTCTTCCACCGACCCGCCTCATCTTCTTCGTCGGGCAGGGTGGGGTGGGAAAGAGCTCCTGCGCGGCCGCGGCGGCGGTCACCTTGACCGAGAAAGAGGGACCTGTCCTTCTCATCTCGACCGATCGCGCCCACTCGCTGTCCGATGTGCTGCAAAGCAGGCTGACCGACACCGAAACCCAGGTCAAAGGGACCAAGGGTCTCTACGCCCGAGAGCTTGACGCCTCGGGGTGGTTTAATTCGCTGCGCAAACGCCTCAAGGAGCTCTCGGAGAGCATTTTTGAGCCGGACGCCAAGGGCGACTTTGCCCTCGACCGGGAGATGCTCAAGAATCTTCTCGATTTCGCGCCCGCGGGTGTCGACGAGCTTTCGGCATTGGGAACGCTGACCGATGCGCTCGTTCAGGAACGGTTCAAGCGCATCGTCGTCGATCCGAGCCCCGCCAGTGGGACGGTGCGCCTGGTCGAGCTACCTGAGGCGGCGCGGGGCTGGCTGACGTCGGTGCTTGGAATCCTCGTCCGGCACCGCTCGAAGGGGACTGCTCCTCTGGTCGACGAGGTCTCCGCTCTCCTGAAGCACGTGAAGCGATTCGAGGATGCGCTCACCAGCCCGAACGAGGCGCGCTTCGTCGTCGTCACCCGCGGAGAGGAGCTCGCTACCCCGCGGACGGAGCGGTTGGTCGAGTTCCTCAAGGCGCGGAAGCTCGCCGTGGAAAGGGTGCTCGTCAATCGGGTACTGCCCAAATCGGCGTGCCCCAAGTGCGAGAACCGCCGCAAGCTGGAGCTGGCGGCGGCGAAGAACATCGAGAAGAAACTCGGACTTCCAGTCACGGTGGCGCCGGCGCTCGGGCGTCACCCCGCGGGCCTGCGCGAGCTGAAAGCTTTCCGGACGTCCTGGTACGCCCTGTCCGCACCGGCGAAGATCAAGGCGGCCTAAGCCTATACCGCGGTCCTCGAGCGGCGCGGAGCACCTCCTCTCGTGACGCCTTGCGCGTTGAAAGGGGAATTGCGCGATGCTACTGCTCGAACACATGGCCAATGCCACCAGCTACGCGCTCGACTTCGAACGGCCGCTGCTCGAGCTGGAGAAAAAGATCCAAGAACTCAAGAAGCTCTCCTCGAACGGGAGCGCGGATCTTTCTTCCGAGATTTCGAAGCTGGAGAAGAAGGCGAAAAGGCTGCAGCAGGAGATCTTCAGCGATCTGAGCCGCTGGCAGATCGTCCAGTTGTCCCGACACAATGCTCGCCCTTACTTCCTCGACTACGTCGAGTATCTATTCACCGACTTCGTCGAGCTCGCGGGCGATCGCGCGTTCGGAGAAGATCCCTCCATCGTGGGCGGGTTCGCGCGCCTGGACGGTCAGCCGGTGATGATCATCGGCCATCAGAAGGGCCGGAACACCAAGGAGAACATGGCGCGCAACTTCGGTATGCCTCGCCCTGAGGGGTACCGGAAGGCTCGCCGACTGATGCAGCTGGCCGAGCGCTTCCGTCGTCCGGTGGTCACCTTCGTCGACACCCCGGGTGCCTATCCGGGAATCGGCGCCGAAGAGCGGGGGCAGGCGTCGGCGATTGCCGAGAGTCTCGAGATGATGTCGCAGCTGAGGACCCCGATCGTTTCCACGGTGATTGGCGAGGGGGGCTCCGGAGGAGCCGTCGCGATTGGGGTGGGGAACCGGATTCTGATGATGGAAAACAGCATCTACTCGGTGATCAGCCCGGAGGCGTGCTCATCCATCCTCTACCGGGATCCAGGCCAAGCCGCGAAGGCTGCCGACTCGCTGAAGTTGACCGCCAAAGACCTGCTCGGCTTGGGGATCATCGATGAGCTCATCCCTGAACCGGCCGGGGGGGCTCACCGCGATCCGGCCAACGCGGCGAAACAGGTTGGCGCCGCAATCCGAAAACACCTCGCTCAGCTGCAAGAGATGACGTTGGACGCTTTGGTGGAGGATCGATATCGAAAATTTCGCGCAATCGGCGAATTCTCCTCCAAATGGGGTAAGCGGTAGTCCCATGCGCCCGCTCGTTCCTTCCCACATAGAGACGCTCAAGCCGTACCTTCCGGGCAAACCGATCGAGGAGACCGAGCGGGAGTACGGCATCACCGGCGCAATCAAGCTGGCCTCGAACGAAAATCCTCTCGGTCCTTCTCCCTTGGCGATCGAGGCGCTTCGCTCGGCGTCGCGAAAAGTGAATCTCTATCCCGACGGCGCGAGCCACTTCCTCGTCCAGAAGCTTTCATCGTTTCTTCGCGTCCGGCCGGACGAAGTGTTCGTCGGCAGCGGGTCGAACGAGATCATCGAGCTGCTCATCCGCACCTTTACCACGCCCGATGACGAGGCGATGATCTGCCAGGGCTCTTTTCTCATGTACAAGGTCGCCCTCCAGTCCCACGGGCGGCCCTTTGTCGAAGTCCCGATGCAGGCGGGGTACCGCTACGACTTGCGAGCGATGGCGGATCGGCTCTCCCCGCGGACGCGCATTGTCTTTCTCGCCAATCCGGACAATCCCACCGGAACCGCCTTCAGCCGACCGGAGTTGGAGGCATTTCTTCGCCGCGTCCCGGAGGACTGCCTGGTCGCGCTGGACGAGGCGTATTTCGAATACGTCGACTGGCCGCAGTACCCCAACGGGATGGACTACTTTCGCAGCCATCCGAATCTCGTCGTTCTGAGGACCTACAGCAAGATCTATGGGTTGGCAGGCGTCCGGCTGGGCTACGGGATCATGCAGCGGCAGTTGATCGGCTACTTGAACCGGACCCGCCTTCCGTTCAATCTGAATTCTCTCGCCCAGGCCGCGGGAATCGCCGCGCTTGACGACGACGAGCATCTGCGCACGACGCGGGAGACGACTCATCGCGGACTCCGCTACCTGGAAGAGGAGCTTCCTAAGCTCGGTCTGGAGGTTCCCCACAGCCACGCGAACTTCGTTTTCGTCAACTTTGGCCGACCCGCCGCGCCGATCTACGACCAACTGCTGCGCCGGGGAATCATCACCCGTCCGATTCCCGCCTATGGTTTTCCCAATTCACTGAGGATCTCGGTCGGTCTTCGCGCCCACAATGAGAAGCTGGTCGCCGCCCTGAAGGAGATCTTGACGTGACCCGGCGGCCATTCATCGTCGCCATCGACGGGCCCGCGGGAGCGGGCAAATCCACCGCTTCGAAGATCCTTGCTCGCCGGCTGGAGTTCTCCCTCGTCGACACCGGGGCGATCTACCGCTCTGCCGCTCTGATTGCCTCGGGTCGGGGACTGAGCATCGAGGACGAGAGCCAGCTGGTCGACTTACTCGAGCGCATGCGATTGAAGTTTCAACTGGCCGGGGATGAGAACCGCGTGTTCCTCGACGGCCAGGACGTCACGGCTGCGATTCGCGCGCCCGCGGTTTCGATGATCGCCTCCCGGATCTCGGCCATTCCCTCGGTGAGAAAGGCCCTCCTCCCGCTTCAAAGGAAGCTCGCGCTCCAGGCCGAGGGGGGGGCGGTGTTGGAGGGACGGGACATTGGAACGGTCGTCTTCCCCGACGCAGATGCGAAGTTTTTCCTCGACGCCTCGCCCGAGATTCGCGCCCGGCGCCGTTACGAGGAGCTGTTTCAAAAAGGGATAGACCTGTCGATGACCGAAGTCCTGGCCGATCAGACCAAGCGCGACCGCGACGATTCGACGCGGGAGGTGGCCCCGCTACGACCCGCGGAGGATGCGATCGTCCTGGACTCTTCGCTTCTTCCTGTCTCCGAGGTCGTCCAAACAATGGAGAGGATCGTCCGGCAACGGATGGCCGCCGGCTCGGCCTGAAGTGCCGCTAACCAGGCGGGGGAATCGCCGATGCCCGCCGAAGCTGCTCATCGCTCGGCAACCGCGAGCGAAGCTCCGGATCGCCGGCGAGCATCCGCAGCGTTTTTTCCAGGGATTCGGCCCCGACGCCGTGTTGTCTCGGCTCGAGGCGGAGGGCCTGAGTCGAAGCGCCCTCTGCCCCCCCGATCAGCCGAAGACAGACGAGGCCCTGGCGCCTTTCGACCTCGCCGATCGAGTTCCAGGGAATCACCGCCACCGCTTTGCCTTTGACTATGAGGTACAGCCTTTCCTGACTCAGCACCAACGCCGGCCAGCCAAGGGCGCGAAGCTGACCGCGAAAGAGGACCATCCCGAAAGCGAAGCCGATCAGCAACCCGGCCACCGACCGATCGCTTCCCGTCGCCGCGCGCTCGACGAGGGCTCCGAGGATGGCGCAGCCGCCGGAGAACAGGAAGAAGCGGATGACATAGATGCCGCGCAGCGTGCCAGAAGTGTCGAAACGCCACTGCAACCGGTCGGCGCGGGTCACGCCAGGGCCATAGCACAATCGCCCCCGAGGGGGCGCCGGTGCCGGCGAGGCCGGATGGTGACGTTGAACAGTGAAGGCAGACGCTGAAGCCGGACGCTGGAAGCGGAGCGCTGAGTCAGTTCGCCCCGCTGCGGTCGACCTGGTGAACCGTCGTTTCGAGGGGCTTGATCACCTCGACAGGTGGCGGAGCAGCAACCTTCTTCGGCAAATGATAGCGCTCGGCAGCCGATTCGACGATCCGCGCGATCAATTGGGTGTAGCCCATACCCCTCTCCCGGGCCGCCATCGCCAGCTCGCTCTGTTTTTCCAGATAGGGGTTCGGGTTTACCTCGAGGATGTAGGGTTCGCCGGTTTGAGCGGAGATCCGGAAATCGATGCGGGCGTAGTCGCGAAGCTTTACCGCTCGAAAGGCGAGCAGGGCAGCTCGCTCGATGCGCGCCCTCAAATCGTCTGAGATGTCCTTTGCCATCACCAGCCGCGGGGAGCCTTCGGTCTCGGGGCCGAACTTCACCTCGCGGTCGGAAATTCGCGGTTGATTGGCCTTCCAGTTACCAAAATCCAGCTCGACGAAAGGCAATATCTCCGGCCTGTTCGCGTCGCCGAGCACGCCCACGTAGATCTCTCGGCCCTCGATGAAATCCTCGGCCAGCGCCTCGTCTTGAAATTCCTTGCGAATCTCCCGGACGCGCTTGGTCAGCTCGTCCCAATCGTGCACGATCGAGCGCTGCCCGATGCCCAGGGAGGCATCGGATTTGGCCGGCTTGACGATCAGCGGAAAGCGCAAGGGGCCGTGGGTCTCGAAGGTCTCTCCGTCAAACGTGGCGAAGTTCGGTGTCTTGACCTCGTTGTACTGGAGCAGCTTCTTGGTCAGGATCTTGTCCTGGGCGAGCAACAATCCAGCCGTCCCCGATCCGGTGTAACGAACGCGTGCCATCTCCATCAGGGCGGCGACATTCACCTCCATGCGGTAGTCGTCGGCGAAGGTCTCGCAGACGTTGAAGACCATGTCGCACTGGCTGTCCCCGATCGCCTGAAGGATGTCGAACACCCGATCGTGCACCGCGATGCCCACGGATTGATGGCCCAGCTCGCTCAGCGAATCCTGGATGTGCGTCACCACCGGGTCCGCGGTTTCGCTGCTGGGCTGATAATGGAGAACGGCTAACTTCAGCGGCGGAATCGCCATTCCACCAAAATAGTCCACTGCGAAGCGCGCGTCACCTCGCCGCCGGCGCTAATCCACTTCGAAAAACCGATCGGTGTACAGATAGTTCATCGCCAGCGTGGTCAGCAGCGAGGTCAGACGGGTCAAATACTCGCGCGTCTTGTCGAGATGAACGGTGAGGGCGAGGGCGGAAGTGCGATCCACCAGATGATCGACGACCGATCGCACCACCGGGCGGCTGATTCCCGAGTAGTGCGTCACCGCCTGGATCAACGACTGCCGCTCGGCGCGGATCAGCGTCTCGGCTTTTGCGGTACCCGCGCCCGGGGGCTCGAACAGATTGTAGAGTTCCTGATCCAGCTGGTCCCGAAGCTGGAAGTCCACTTTTTCGGACAGCTCCCGCTGGCGATAGTGATCCAGGACCGTCTCTTCCATCTGGTCTACCGCCATGTCCTTGGAGTCAAGCTGGACCACCGGAGGGGTGCGGCCGAGCTTCTCGACGATGTTCTCGACGTACTGCAGCTTCCTCAGCGCCCCCCAACCGGCGTACCTTCGCTGCCAGTCGGAGCCGGGTGTCAGCCAAACTGCAAATGTCTCCGCGAAGTCTTCGTCCGGGTGCTTTTGCGCATACCAGCCCGAGATGTTGACCACGTATTTGCGGGAAAACGGTTGGGGCTTGTACTCCTCTTTGTAAGGCTTGGTGTAGTCGCCAAACAGCTTTCGCCAGGCCTCGGTTTCGTAAAGCTTGTAGGCGTAGTTGAAGCAATGTCCCGCTTCGTGCCGCAGGTAGATGAGGATCTCGCGTTCGGATTCCGCGCCGGCACCAAGCTGGGCTTCGATCGAATAGAGATTGGGGTCCGCCAGATAGAAGGGAATGCCGATCACCGGCACGCCGGAAGGGCAACCCCACTGATCGGACAAGTAGCACTGCGGCCGGAGCGAGATTCCCTTGCCCTGAAGCTCGCTGTAGAGCTGGTGGATGTGCTTCTCAAGCGGCGTGCCAGCGAGGTGGAGCTTGAGGTCCTTGATCCGGGCCTGAAGGAGCGCTTCGCTGGCGGGTGGTAGTCCACCCTCGGCGGAGTCGCGGAGGTCCCCAGTGGTTTTTTCGCGGAAAAGGATGGGAGAAGCTGGAAGCATTGGCTGCGTTCGGAACGTCCGAGAATAGCCAAAACTTCAACCAGGAACGGTCTTCTTGCTATAAACTTTTGGTAATGCAGTAAATTCAGTTACTTGCGATATTAACCGGAATGGGTGTAGCCAGGGGTAGGGCAGAAGATCACTTTTCGGCTGGTTCGGCAGATCCGGCGCTACGGGATTGCCGCACGCTTCTTTTTCTTCGCCAGATAGCTCCGGCGGTTCTGCTGCAGATCCTCGGCGCCGATCGCTGGCCGATCCCCGGTCGCCAAGGGGTTTGGCTCGGGAGTTTGGGTGCCTTGGGCAGAAGGGGGAGCCGGCGTCTCGCCCAAATCTGCGGATGGGACCCAGGGTGGCTCGCTGGGAAGCGCGGGCAGGCGGATGATGAAGGTCGCTCCCTCAGACACCCGACTTTGCACCGAGATGCTTCCGCCGTGGTTTTTCACGATCCGCTGGCAGATCGCCAAGCCCAAGCCGGTGCCCTTCTGCTTGGTGGTGAAGAACGGAACGAAAATGTTCAGCTGCTGGTCACCAGGTATTCCGCCACCTGTATCCGCGACATGTAGCTCCACCGCTTCGCTGCCCCGAAACTCTCCGAAGCGATCGGGAGGCAGCGTCCGGATGGCGATCTGGCCGTTCGCCTGCCCAATTGCTTCCAACGCATTCTGCACCAGGTTGATCAGCACCTGTTTGAGCTGTTCGGCGTCTCCCTCGACGCGTGCCAGTCCCTCCCGCAGCTCCAGTTTCAACTCGATGTTGGGCGGGATTTCGTTCTGGATGAGACGAATCGTTCGGGTGACGACCTCGTTGACGTCGGTCGGGCCAAAGTTCTGCTTCAAAGGACGCGCGTAATCCAGGAAGGCGCTCACGACGCCGTTGAGGCGGTTCACTTCTTCAACGATCACTTCGAGAAACTCTCCGTCTTCCCCCGGCAGTCGGCGGGGATCCAGGCACTGCGCCGCCCCCTTGATCGCCCCGAGCGGATTGCGGATCTCGTGCGCCAGACCGGCGGCCATTTCACCCAACGCCGCCAGGCGATCCCGCTCTCTCATCTTCTCGTAAAGCTTGGAGTTCTCGATCACCGTGGCAAAGCGCTCGGCGATGGCGAAGATCAGCGCGATTTCATCTGACGCGTAGGCTTCGGGAACGCGCTCATCCCAAAGATTCAGGAATCCGATCACGCGATCGTTGCCGACCAGAGGAACGCTGATGCCCGACTTCATCTGGGACAGCGCCCCGCGCATGTCGTTGAGCCTCTTCAGCTCGTCCCGCCCGCGCCGGCGGTCCGGCGCCCGGCTGCGCATCTCGGCGATCCGCCGCTCGATGTTCTCGAGCAGGAGCGCCTTTTGACCCTCAGCCGCGGCGAAGAGCAGGCCGCGCGCGGCGGCGGTGTCCAGGAACGGAACGGGCTGCGGCCCCCGAAAGTCGACCAGTCGATAGCCGGGCCGGTCCTCGGCGAGCAGATAGACCGAAGCGTGGGTCACCCGTCGGGTCTCGTTGAACCCATCCAGCACCAGCGTCGCCACTTCAGCGACATCGATCACGTTCGCCAGGCGGGCCCTTAAGTTGGCCAGGCTGCGCAACAGCTCGAAGCGCTCGCGGAAAAACACCGCCACCACCCGTTGCTCCACCTTGGTCCTCAGGGGCTCGAGCAGGATGATCAAAACGAACGCGCCGACGATGGTGTTGAACAAAAACAGCGAGGTATTCGATCCGACCCAGAGGGTGAGCGTGGCGAACAAGCCGGCCAGAATGATCGCGAGGATCGTCTGCGAGGCGATCTTGCCCAGCAACTCGTGCAGGTCCATCAGGCGGAGCCGAAGCAGCGTCTGGGCGAGAAAGAAAAGGTAGAGGGTCGAGACGACCGGACCCAGCGTCGGGAACGGAATTCCGTAGCGGGAGAGAAAGTCGAGGGCGGCAAACACCATCGACGCGGCCGCGCCGATGGCGAGATAGGCCAGGCGGGCGCGCTCGATCCGCGAGTCGCTCTGGCGCATCCGGTACAACAGCAAGGACACCGAGGCAGACAACCCGGAGAAGACCCAGGCGGCGAGGACTACCCGGGCCCAGAAGCTGTTCGCCAGCGGGCTTAAGCCGACGGCAATCCCAAAAATCGCGGACAACAAGGCGACCGGGCGTCCATATCGATACGCGCTGGGGCGAACGCCGAGGAACTCGAGAAAAAAGCCCAGGGCCGCCGAGGGGATGAGCGCTCCGAGCACCAGGGATGCCCCTTCGGCGAGCCGGAGCCACCAGCCGGTATGCAGCGAGCCGGCGAAGACGCCCTGGAAAAAGTGGGCGAGGTAGTACCCGCCCACGGTAAGCGCAAAGACCGAGTAAAGCGTCAGAACCCGAGGCCTATCGGCCCGCAGCAACATGGACAAACCGAGCGCAAGGCCTACGATTGCCGCAAGCAGAAGGCTCTGGGTTCGAATGTCCATGTGCGCTGCTCTAGTCTAACCGGGATGCGACCTGTTCTGCTCCTCGCTGCCGTCTTTCTTCTCCCCGCGCCCACGCCGGGGGATTCGAAGGAAGATTCGCCGACCGTAGCCAATAGGTCGAGCGAAGAACAGGAGCGCCATCCCGCGCCTCAAGTACAAGTTGACAATGCGCCTCCGGAAGCGCAGCTGAGCCCTCCGCCGGACGCCGAGAAGGTCCAGATTCCTCCCGGGTACATCGGCGTGGGCAATCCCGCCTTCCCGGTTCTGGACGCTCCCCAGAGCCCTGTTCTGCTCGGCCGCCGCTATGATGCATCGGACCTGGCGCCCTACTTTTCGAAGGGCCAAGCGGCCCAAGCCAAGACGGAATTCGACAAAGGGCACTTCGCCGCAGCGCTGAAGCTTCTGGCGGATCAGGGCAATTCGCGCCCCGTCCGCTACCTGCGGGCGCTCAGCGCGCTCAAGGCCGAATCCTGGGAGCTGGCAGCCGGTGAAATGGCGGCCCTCGCCAAAGACTATCCGGTCCTGCGCGATCGCTGTCTTCTCCACGCGGGCGCTGCTTTCGAGGAGCTGCGCCGGTTCGATGATGCGGCGGAGAAGTACCGCCAGCTGCCCCCGGGCTCGAAGCTGTTCCCCGACGCGCAGCTTGGCCTGGCTCGCGCATTGCGCCGCAAGGGAGACCTGGACGGAGCGATCGAGACGCTGTCGAGCACCGCCAAGCTCGCCGCACCGGCATGGGGTCGCGACCTCGGTGCGGAGGCGCTGATCGCCCTGGCGGAGCTCTTCCGGGAGACGAAACAGGTGGAGCTGGAGCGTTCCGCGCTGATCGATCTCTGGACGCTCCACCCCTTATCGCCGCTTGCCGCGCAGGCGGAGGGACGGCTCAGAATTGCAGGCCTGGCGGTCGAAGCGCGGTTGATCCGCGCTGAGCAGTTGATTGAAGCGCATCGGAATCGCCGCGGTCTTGCTCTGCTGGAGCCGTTCGCCTTCAAGCTGAAGCTTCCGGATTCGCTCGCCTGCCGGGCGCAGTTCGCCTACGGAAAAGCGCTGCGCAAGGAGCGGCGGCACGCCAAGGCGATTCGCGCTCTGGTGCCGGTGGTGGCCCACTGCACCGATCCCGATCTGCGCGCCCGCGCGATGTACGTGCTCGGCTCATCCCGCTCGATCGTCGATCCAGCCCACGCCGCGCAGACCTATGAGGCACTGGCGCGCGAGTTCCCCAATCACTCCTTCGCGGATGACGCGCTGTTTTACGCTGCCGACCTGCGCCTGCGCCGCAACGAGGTTGATCCGGCGCTCGCTCTGCTGCGCCGGGTGGCGAGCGACTACCCCGACGGTGATTTCGCGGCCGAGTCGCTCTTCAAGTTGTTCTGGACCCTTCGCGGGCAGGGGGAGCACGGGCCCGCGCTGGACGTTCTGGACCAGATCGAAGCGAAGTATCGCCAAGCGCCGGAGAGCTACGAGCTCGAGCGAGCCCGCTATTGGAGGGCGCGTTGGCTGGAAGAATCCGGCACCGGACAGGCCGCGGCCGACTTGCTCGAGGCGCTCGCTTCCGAGCATCCCGCCACCTACTACGGGTTGTTGGCTCGCATTCGCCTCGGCCAACAGGATCGACCCCGCGCCGAGCGCGTCGGCCGGGAGATCAGCGGGCTTTCGCAGCCGGGCGTCATCTGGCCGTTGTTCGCCGGGTCGATGAGCGATGACCCGCATTTTCTTGCCGCGATCGAGTTGCTGCGGCTGGGTATGATGGAAGCCGTCTCCGCCGAGTTGTTGGCGGTTGATCGAACCAGGCTCTCGCGACAGTCGGTGCATCTGCTCGTCCAGGTACTGTCAGCCGCCGGAGACGCGAGGGCCGCTCAAGCGGTGGCGCGCGCTTCGCTGCGCGGCGATCTCTCCGGAAAGATCCGGCCCGAAACCCTCTCCATCTGGCAAATCGCCTATCCCAATGCGTTTCACGTCGCGGTGGAGGGGCGCTGCCGCGAGGCCAAGGTCGACCCCTACCTGTTTCAGGCGTTGATTCGCGAAGAGAGCGCGCTCGACCCCAAGTCTTATTCCTGGGCGGGCGCGATCGGTCTGTCTCAATTGATGCTTTCCACCGCCCGGCAGATTGCTCTCACGATGAAGATCTCCGGCGTGACGCAGGATTCGCTCTTCGATCCCGAGCTCAATCTCCGCCTTGGCTCGTGGTACCTGGGGAAGCTGCTCAAGAGGTTCGAAGGGAACAAGGCCGCTGCTCTGGCGGCCTACAACGCGGGGGCCGGGGTGGTGAGGCAATGGATTTCGGCCAGGCCGATGGCCGATGTGGATGCCTGGGTGGAGGAGATTCCTTTCGCGGAGACGCGCGGGTACGTCAAACGAGTGATGCGGTCCTACAATACATACAAGCTGCTTTACGAGAGCCCGGATTCGGTCCAGACGCTGAGCTGGTCCAGCCGATGAGAATCTTCGCGCGAGCGATCCGTCAGGAGGCGCTAGGCAGAATCGCCGGACACTGCGTAGACTGGCGAATGCCGGCAGGGCATTGGTTCCATGGAACAAGCTAGAAAGAACGCAACGCTTCGCTCGCTCCCTTCGATCGACAGCCTGCTTTTGCAGCCGGCCCTGGCCCCGTTGCTGGCCGCCCATCCCCGGGCGCGGAAGGTCGCGGCGCTGCGGATTGCGGTGGACCGGGTCCGAGCGCGCCTGCTCAAAGGGGAGGACCGCGGGTTTGAAGAGGCGGACCTGGTGGATGCGCTCAAGCAGCTTGGCACTCCAGGGCTTCGTCGTGTTTTCAATGCCACGGGGGTCGTGCTGCATACCAATCTCGGCCGCGCGCCCCTCGCCCCGGAGGCCGCGGAACGCGTCCGTGAAGTGGCCGCGGGCTACTCGAACCTCGAGTACAACCTCGACGAGGGCGAGCGCGGGAGCCGCTACGCCCCCCTGGTTTCCTTGCTCAGGGATCTCACCGGGGCCGAGGACGCGGTGGTGGTCAACAACAACGCGGCCGCGGTCCTGCTCGCGCTCACCGCTCTCGCCCAGGGACGTGAAGCCGTCGTCTCTCGAGGCGAGCTGGTCGAAATCGGCGGTGGTTTCCGGATTCCGGACGTGATGCGTCAGTCCGGGGCGACCTTGGTCGAGGTCGGAACGACCAATCGAACCCACCTCGCCGACTACGAAAAGGCGATTTCGCCGAACACCGGGCTCCTTCTCAAGGTGCACAAGTCGAACTTCGCCCAGATTGGTTTCACCGAAGAAGTTTCCTCCTATGTGCTGGCCGCCCTCGGTCGGCGAACCGGCATCCCGGTATTCGAGGATCTGGGTTCGGGCGCGCTGGTGGCGATCGAGGGGGAGGGCATCACCCCCGAGCCCACCGTGTCCGCGGTGGTGGCATCCGGCGTAGATCTCGTATCGTTCTCCGGTGACAAGCTGCTCGGTGGTCCGCAGGCGGGAATCCTTCTCGGGCGCGCCGATCTTGTCTCCAGGGTGAAATCACACCCCTTGAACCGGGCGTTGCGGGTAGACAAGATGACGGTAGCAGCCCTGGAGGCGACGCTGGAGCTTTATCGCGACGGCCGCGTCGATGAGATCCCCGCGCATCGATTGCTCAAGCAGAGATCTGAAGATCTGGCGTCGCGGGCAGCTCGCCTCCAAGCCCTCCTCCAGGAAAGAGGCGTCGCATCGCAGGTCCAGGCGACGGAGGGGCAAGTCGGTGGTGGCGCGATGCCACTCTCGACGCCCCATTCTTTCGCTTGCGCCATCGAAGCGCCTTCGCCCGACCTTCTTCAGGAGAGGTTGCGCGGAACGGAACCACCGGTCATTGCAAGGGTATCCGCGGAGCGCCTGCTGCTGGACATCCGCTGTCTCGACGAAGAGGATCTGGCCTCGGTCGCTGCCGCCGTGGCCACTGTGGTGTAGGGTACGTGCCATGCTGAACACCAGCGTTCTGGTTCTCAATCGCCTCTACCAGCCGGTGCACGTCACATCGGTCAGGCGGGCGTTCTCCCTGCTTTACCAGGGCATCGCCCGGGCGATCGATGATCAATACAAACTGTACGAATTCTCGGACTGGGCGGCGCTGAGCGCGGCCGAGTACGACTCCGTGGCGACGATCAGCCGTCGAATCCGCGTTCCCCGGGTGTTGGTGCTCTCGGCCTACGAGCATCTCCCCAAGGGAAGGGTGCGGTTTTCACGCCTCAACATCTACTCGAGGGACGGCGACACCTGCCAGTACTGTGGCCGGAAGCTTCCCCGCAGCGAGCTCAATCTCGATCACGTCGTTCCCAGGTCCCAGGGAGGCAAGACGAGCTGGGAGAACGTGGTCTGCTCGTGCGTCCCGTGCAATCTGCGCAAAGGCGGCTGCACTCCGGAACAGGCGAAAATGAGATTGATGAAAAGACCGCTGCGGCCGCGCTGGACGCCTTTCTTCCGAGCCTCGGCGAGGCGGGTTACCTACCGCGAGTGGTTGCCCTTCCTTACTTTGGCGGAGGCCTCCTACTGGAACGTCGAGCTCCTCGACGAGTGACATTCGCGATGGAGTTGGCCGGGACAGAGCGTGCTTCGCTGCGTGAGCCATGAAACCGCTTCGTGAGTGCAACTATTACGAGCTGTTGGAGGTGCCGACGCGCGCATCGACGGACGAAATCCGCGCCGCCTACGACCGCATCTTGCAACGAAACGGGGTCATCGCGAATGAGAAAGGGAGCGGGTCTGGGGCGGGGCAAAGCGATGGATGGGATCAGCGGCCGGAGCTGGACGATCTTCTCGGCCAAGCGCTCGCGGTTCTCACCGACCCGGAGCAACGGGCAGGCTACGATCGATTGATCCGCCCGATCGCCGTCGATTCGGCGTCCACGGGAAGTCAGACTGCCACCCAGCTTTCCATGGATGGCCTCCTCGAGTCCGCGGTGGGTCCACGTTTGGCGACTTTGGGGCCACGAGTCTCCTATCGCCCCCGCGGCGTCCGATCGCCGCCTGAGCCGTGGGATCCTGCAACGAGGGTTGTCCCGCTCAATGGGGAGCAGCCCGGCGGCTCGAAGACCCTCGCCGAGCTCGGGGACGCTCCTCCGCTGGCGGAGGAATCTGCGATTGCCAACGCTGAAGCGGCGCTGCTTCACGCCTCTGTGCGAGGTCACCACCTGCGCAACAGACCGGTGGAAATCGCACCCAACGCCGACTTCAATGGCGAATTGTTGCGCCAGGTCCGCGAGGGTAAGGGCATGGGCATACAGCAAGTCGCCGAGCGAACCCGCATTCCCGTCAAGCACTTAGAAAATATCGAGGCCGACCGGTACAATCACCTGCCGCCAACGGTTTACCTGCGAGGCATCCTCACCAACCTGTCGAGGGAGTTGGGATTGGATCCGGTGCGAGTCACGCGCAGCTACATTGCACTCGCGGCCGAAGCGAAGGCGAAAGGAAAATAGCCCTTGACCGATGAAGAGAAAATCAAAGCTCAACGTCTCGCCCGGGCGATCGCGTCGGACATCTCGCTTTACAACGAGCAGAAGATTGTGAAGGGGATCGAGCAGGACAACCTCTTCGACGTGCTGAAAGACGAGCTGGCAGAAGGTCGGGAGCTGTACAAGAGTCGGGTCAGCGCTGAGCTCTATACAAACACGAACTTTTTCGATCGCGCGGTCGTCGACATCGTGGTTCGCTCCAAAGCGCACGTGAAATCGAAGATCTGGTAGTGGAAGAGCCGCGAACGCATCGCGTTCCAATGGAAGCGCGCGGCGAGCGCCTGGATCAACACCTGGCCGCGGCGTTTCCGGACATCACCCGGGCGCGCCTCAAGTCGTTGATCGATTCCGGCTTTGCGAAGGTCGACGGAAAGTCCGCCAAGCCGGCGCGCCGCCTTCGCGGAGGAGAGGCCGTCGAGCTTACCCTGCCATCTCCCCCTCCAACCGAATTGGTGCCGCAGGACATCCCGCTGAACGTGCTCTACGAGGACGAAGACATCATCGTCCTCAACAAGGAGGCCGGAATGGTCGTCCATCCCGGCGCCGGACATTGGCAGGGGACGCTGGTCAATGCTCTGCTTCACCGCGGTCGCGCGCGGGCGGGAGTCGGCGCGGAGCTGCGGGCGGGTTTGGTTCATCGCCTCGACAAGAACACCTCCGGCTGCCTGGTGGTGGCCAAGAACGAGCAGGCCCTGGTGGCGCTGCAGACTGCGTTCAAATCGCGCCGCATCAGCAAGACCTATCTGGCGATCGTCCAAGGCCGCCCGGTGGAGCGGGCGACCCTCTCCACGCTCTTCGGCCGCCATCCGGTGGATCGGAAGCGGTTCACCGGAAAAGTGAAGGTGGGCAAGCCGGCCGAAACTTCATTCGCGGTCCGCGAGCGATTCAAGGGTGCCGCTCTGCTCGAAGTTCAGCTCAAGACGGGTCGTACCCACCAGATCCGGGTTCATCTCGGTGAGGCCGGGCATCCCATCCTCGGCGATGAGCTCTACGGCAAACGTCAGGGAGCAACGCCTCGGATCGCGCTCGTGCAACGCGAGCTTGGCCGGCAGGCGCTCCACGCCTGGAAGCTGGAGTTTGCCCATCCGCGCTCAGGTCGGCCGCTGAGCTTCGAGGCGCCCATCCCCGGTGACTTCCAACGAGCTCTCGAAGCCCTTCGAGACCAGGTCCCGACTTCATCTGGGCGATGATTCGCTCTCGCTAGAGTTGTCGCTGGGCAACCCGGTACAGCACCACCGCCATCAGGGCGAAACAAGCCACGCCGAGGATCTGGTAGCCGCCCGCCCCGAGCGCGGAGCTCAAGGCCCGGGTGAGATCCACCTTTTCCACCACCTTGAGCACCGAATCATTCACCGAAAGAATGGCCACCACGACGCCGGCGATCGTTCCACCGGCCACGAGCCCGGTCGAGAACAGGCTGCCCGCGCCCAGATCGCCCCCATGTCCGGCGGCCTTCTTACCCATTCTGCGATCGACGATTCCCTTGATCGCGCCGCCGATGAAAATCGGCAACGTGGTGGACAACGGAAGGTACGCGCCTACCGCGAATGACAGAGGGGAGACCCCGCACAACTCGACCGTCACCGCGAGGCAGACGCCCACCAGCACGAATTGCCAATCCAGATTGTGCGCCAGAAGGCCCCGGATCAGGGTGGCCATCAAGGTGCCTTGCGGCGCCGGATACTTTTCCGAGCCGATCGCGTGTTGAACCAGTCCGGTCGCCGCGTCGACCGTGGGATTGTCCAGGACCTTGACCGTGAGACCAATCACCAGCGCGGCGGCCACCGCGCCGATCATCAGCCCGATCTGCTGGTACCGCGGAGTTGCCCCCACCAGGAAGCCTGTCTTCAAATCCTGGCTGGTGGCGCCCGCGTTGGCGGCGGCGATGCAGACCATTCCGCCGACGCAAAGCGCCATCGGTTGGTACACGTCGCCGGTCCAGCCGATGGCCACGAAGAGCAAGCAGGTGGCCATCAAGGTGGCGATCGTCATCCCGGAGATGGGATTTGAGCTGCTGCCGATGAGGCCGACGATCCGCGAGGCCACGGTCACGAAGAAAAAGCCGAAGACGATGATCAGCACGCCGAGCAGCAGCCGACCGCCAAACGTCCCCGGTATGAACGGCAGCAAGGCGATGATGAAAGCCAGAACCAGGCTTCCAACCAGCACCAGCGAAATGGGCAGGTCGCGGCTGGTGCGCGAGACCGAATCACTCCCCACGCCGCCCCGTAGCGAGGCGACGCTGCCTTTGAAGCTGGAGATGATGGTGGGCAGCGTCTTCAAAAGCGTGATGAAGCCGCCCGCGGCCACGGCTCCGGCGCCGATCTGACGGACGTATCCGAAGTAGATCGCCCGGTTCAGCTGGCCGAAAGTGTGAGCGACGGGATCCCATCCAAAAGCGCCCGGCCGTGCCACGTCCACCAGGTATCCGAGCTTGGCAAGCTGGGTGGCGATGGTCGTTGCGGGCACCAGCGCCGCGAGCAGCGGGATCAGCCCCAACCACGCCAGGACACCGCCCGCTACCAGAACGCCGGCGATCCGCGGGCCGATGATGTAGCCCACCCCCATGTACTCGGGCGTGATCGCCGCGTTCACCGTTGCGGCGGGGAAGACCTTGCTCGTTGAACGGGTGACGTAACCCGGCACCGCATCGATGAAGTGGAAGACTTGCTGGAGGACCGCATAGACCAGGGCGAAGCCGAGCCCTTGAAACGCGGTTCGGGCCATCGCGCCGCCCTGTTCGCCGGCGATCAGCACCTGCGCGCAAGCCGCGCCCTCGGGGTAGGGCAGGTTGCCGTGCTCTTTGACGATCAGCGCGCGGCGCAGGGGCACCATCATCAGGACGCCGAGCATTCCGCCGAGGAGAGCCAGGGTGAAGATGGTGAGGTAGCTGAAGTACGGTGCTCCGACGCTTTCGCGCGTCGTCGGATCCACGGCGAGGAAAAGAAAGCCGGGAAGGGTGAACACCACTCCCGCGGCGATGCTCTCTCCCGCCGACCCGATGGTTTGAACGATGTTGTTTTCGAGGATCGTCGACCCGCCGAAGCGCTTGAGCAGGGAGATGGACAGAACTGCGATGGGAATCGAGGCGGAGACGGTGAGACCCGCCTTCAAGGCAAGGTAAACGGTCGACGCGCCGAAAATCAGACCAAAGCCGACGCCCACCAGGATCGCCTTTGGCGTGAACTCCGGAATGATCTGATCGTCCGGAATGTATGGCTTGAAATCGACCGGGCCGTCCCCCTGCCCTCTGTCCTCTTTCTCAGTCGATACCGTTGAGCGACCAGGAGCAGTTCCGGCAGCGTGCGATTGAGCCATGTTTTCCCACCAAGTGGAGTCGCTGAGCTACTAACCTCCTCCTGTCGAGTCAATTCAGAACTGCACCGCGATGCGGCCTTTTCAGTTTCGTGCTAGGTGGCAAGGCGCTCTGGCGCGATGGACCCCTTAGGAGATGGTAGTGGCTGATCCAGCGCACGAGACTGTTCCCCGGTCCGAAGGGGGAACCTTCGAGCCGTTTGTCTCGCCGGAAGTAAGCCCGCCCGAGCTGACCGTGCTTCCGATCATCGTCGGCACGCTGCTCGGAATCGTCTTCGCCTTTTCTTCCGTGTATCTGAGCCTCAAAGTCGGGCTCACCGTTTCCGCCTCGATTCCGGTCGCGGTGATGTCGATCACCCTCTTTCGCTGGTTGGCGCGATCGCTTCGCATCCGCCCCGCCACGATTCTGGAGAACAACATCGCCCAGACCGCCGGTTCGGCCGGCGAATCCTTAGCCGCGGGAGTTGCTTTCACGCTGCCGTCTTTGCTGTTGATGGGATTCGAGATGGAGTTTCTCAGAATCCTGCTCGTCGCCCTCTTCGGGGGACTGATCGGGGTTTTGATGATGGTTCCCTTGCGGCACAGCCTG